>Ga0068864_100001633_pt1 | contig 18479 bp, 13 predicted proteins | sample KBSSwiS72_FD_66586 | JGI IMG/M metagenome (GOLD analysis project Ga0068864, IMG submission 66586) | Switchgrass rhizosphere microbial communities from Kellogg Biological Station, Michigan, USA - KBS Switchgrass S7-2 | ecosystem: Host-associated > Plants > Roots > Rhizosphere > Soil ... | reverse complement strand
GCTCAGAAATTTTCGGTTCGGGCTTGATGCCTACAAGTGCTATCAAGTGACTAGCCAGTGTCCCGCGCCAATTCAAAATACCATGATTGCCGTTAAACTCAGTGTAGTGCACCGGGTATCCTTTGCTCTGTAGCGTGTCTCTCAAATTGCGGTTGGCCGCGAGCAGTGTCGGGTCTATCAAATTAGCAGGCGGCGCGTTGGGTCCCCTCGCCATCAGATCACGCCACCACCAAGTCCCTTCCAACAGTCCGGCTTCGAACGAGAAGCGCAAAGGCAGACGCGGGCTGACGGCGAACTGGCGCTTCACCCACTCCCACTCCTTTTCCGCATCCGGCTTCCAGGCGAAAGCACCAGACTGGGAAAGCACATTGCCGAAGACCTCTGAATGCTTGAGCCCTATGCAAGCTGCCTGCAATCCGCCCAGGCTCGTGCCGCCGATGATCGTCTGCTCCGGACGATCCGTCGCGTGGTAGTTAGCGCGCGCCCAGGGAACAATCTCCTGCGCCAAAAAATCGGCATACGTTGAATTGCAGGACAACTCGCGCCACCGATTGGGATTTTCTACCATCACGGCGACCAGCGGCGGAATCGCACCCGCAGCAATCAAGTTATCGAGAGTAGTTGCGACGTGCATTGTGTTCACGTATTGACCGCCGTCGGTAAGTACCAGCAAACCGTAAGGCTTCTTATCCGCGGCATAGTCGTGCGGAGTGTAGATCCAAATTGTTCGTTCGTTGCCGAGGAGTTGGCTCCGGAACTTGTCGCGCTGCACTCGTCCAGTGGGAACATTTGGACGGACAACAATCCAACTCTGCGGCTCGGCGAGGGGCAGTTCGACCGCCGAAAAGGAATTCCCTTCATACGGGTTCAACTCGTCATAGTGCTCGGTGAACCGGAGCGGATTCAACGGATCATTCCGTACCACCCCCGCGAAGCGGGCCACGCCGCCCCACTCTTTCGGGTCGGGCAGGTTCGTCGCGAATTGATAGATGAAACGCGCACCCTTCTGAAGGCGGAATGTCTTGTACCACAAGTCAGTGTCGAGCAGCCGCGACATCGACTTACTGACGTCACCGAGGCGAAAGACGAAAACGTTTTTTGTTTCTTCCCTGGCTCGCCAAACCATCGTTACGAGCAAGTCGTCGCTCCCCGCAAGAGGCTCAATTATCGGGGCGCCTTGTTCGGTAATTTCCTTCCAGAAGTTATCAAGCGCAGTGCGATCACCTGAAGTAATCCGATCCCGAAGAGCTAGCAAACGCGGGCTCGCCAATTCGTCGTCGAGTGTCCGCGTGCTTTCTGGATCGCTCAGCCTGCTCGCCAAAGCAGGCAAGGTTGCAGATCTGGGTGCATTCGTTGCCAGACTCGCAGTCATAACAACCAGCGTAGACACACGTGTAACGATCCGAAATGCAAAGCGAACTCGCATAGCCGGCCCCTTTCAGTTAGTTAGCGATGGTGCGTTTATTCAGACTTGAATACTCGCTCAACCGGTGTGCTCCCCTGTTCATCATAAGCAGTGATTTTTGCGGCGGACGCGCCGGACATATCAGTCGTCAAACTCTGATCGGCACGGAACGCCTCGCTTGGGCCTCCGAGCGCGCCGCGCGACTTGGCGCGGCGAACGACGATGAATAGATAAGCCAACACACCGATCGCGATTAACTGGCGCATGACACCAGTGAAGGTGTGATGGGGGACGTTGACGGCCCACAGCGCACCGAGGCCCGCGACAACGGCGATGGTAATGTGCAACCCCATTTTCAAAAGCATGGAATCGAACGGAAGGCCGCGCCGGAGTTCGCAACAGGTGGTTTTAACTTGCTCGAAGTCTCCGAAACTTTGCACTGCTGCAGTGCGTGCTTCATCCGGCTTCATTCCCGCATCGATGTTTGCTCTGGTCCGCATTTCAATATGGAACCTCAATTCCGTTTCAACTTCACGGGTGATTTCATCCGGATGCCGGCGCGCATTAATAAAACTTAGTGTGGCTTTGATCCAGGACATGACCTCTCCTCTTCAAACCGCGCGCATGGCTTTCATGGTTGCGTCCGCCAGGCGCTCCCAATTCTGTTCCTCGACAATTAATTGTTTTCGACCCGAACGCGTCAGCTTGTAAAACTTCGCGCGCTGGTTATTGTCTGAGACGTCCCATTCCGATTCGATCCATCCGCGCCGCTCGAGCCGGTAAAGTCCCGGATACAATGAACCTTCCTCAACCCTGAGCGTGTCGCCTGAGATTTGGGCAATTCGTTGACCGATGCCGTAGCCGTGCAGAGCGCCAAGCGACAGGGCTTTCAGAATCAACATGTCCAGGGTCCCCTGAAGTAAACCCGCCTTTGATTTACTCACCGCGCGCACCTCCTAGATGTTCTAGAGCTTCAGAATAGCATGGACTACTTAGATTGTCTAGGTGGTCATCCGCCGGGGTGGTGTCTTAATTTAAGCTTCTTCTCGGTGCAGAGAAATCCCAATTAACAGAAGGCCTCGCGAGAACGCGAGGCCTTCGTTGTGAACCGGCGAATCTCAAACTTACTTGAACTTGAAATTCGCGCGATGGGTGCTGCCGTCATTTAACTGCACCACCAGTTGCCTGCACGTACCGGCCCAACCTGCCTCGGTCTTCCAGACATAAATGTACTGGTCGGTTAGTGGATCGTAACTCAGACTGCTACCGCCTGCCGTGACTGTTTCTTCCAGCACCGTTGCGGGATCGCTCGAATTGCACGGAATCGGTCCCGAAGAAGGTGAGCCGGCGGCGAAGATGCCGAGTCCCTTATTACCGCTCAAGCTAAACTTCACCGGAACCGCTCTGCCTGCCTGAACGATGTTCAGTGTCGGGAGATTAGCAACCGGCGGGAAGAAACCCGCGAAGTTATATTGCACCGTGACCGTGAAGCTACATGTCGCTGTGTGTCCATTGCCATCGTCAGCAGTCGCGTTGACCGTCGTGGTGCCGACCGGAAACACTGAGCCTGACGCGGGCGTGCTGTTCACAGTGACAGTCGACGAACAGCTATCCGTCGCAGTTACGGTTGGATAGTTGACGACCATCGACGTCGCATTTGAATTCGCCGGCAGAGTGACTACGACATCCGCCGGACACGAGATACTCGGCGCTAACGTGTCCTGTACGGTTATGACAACGTCGTCCGTATCAGATCCGCCGCCGCTATCGGTGACAGTAAGTGTGATGGTGTGTGTACCCGTGGGCAACTGAACAGTCAGCATCGCGCCGGTGCCAAGCGGCGTTGCTCCTTCGGCCCACGAGTAGGAGGTGATCGTTCCACTGCCCGGCGTAGATGCCGAGCCATCGAGATTGACTGTTGTCGTTGCGCCGGCACATTCGACGGTTTGATCGGGGCCGGCATTGGCCGTCGGTGAAGTAGCCGCGGTACTGAATTTCTGAACGCGGGAGTTATCCCTGTCGACTACGTAGAAGAACGTACCGGCAGCGTTGGCAGCAACATCCTCCGGACCAGCGAACTGCCCATCGCCGCTCCCTGCACTGCCGCACACTTCGATGAACGTTCCGGAACTGGAAAAGAGTTGCACGCGATTGTTGCCGGTGTCAGCGACGTAAACCGTTCCCGCATTATCGACTGAAACACCGTCCGGCAAACTGAACTCACCGTTCCCCGTTCCGCTCGTTCCCCATTTAGTGACGAACGTACCGGCGCTATTAAATTTTTGAATTCGATTGTTTCCGGTATCGGCTACGTAGAGGTTGTCACTTGAATCGATCGCGATGCCGGTGGGGCCGCTGAATTGGCCGTCGCCGCTTCCACTGGATCCAATCGAAGAGATGAATGTGCCTGTGGATGAAAACTTCTGAACTCGATTATTACCGGGATCGGCCACGAAAATATTGCCTGAGGAGTTGACGGCAACTCCCGCCGGTCCGGGAACGTTGAACTGGCCGCCGCCACTTCCTCGCGTTCCAAAGGCGAACTGAAATACTCCGCTCGAGTTGAACTTTTTCACCAGGTTGGTGGTCCTGTCAGCGTTACCATCGGTCGCGTAGATGTTATTGCTCGAGTCAGCGGTGATGCGGTACGCACTGACAAATCCGTCCGGGTTATCGTTGTTGGCGCCGACCCGGTTAAGAAAGGTGCCGTTCGCGTCAAACTTTTGAATCTGGCCACGATTGTCGCCGGATGCGTCAACAACATAAACGTTACCTGCACTGTCGACAGTAATTCCTCTGGCTGTTAAGAACTGGCCGTTGTCCGAGCCGGTGGTGCCCCATTTCAAAATGAAAGTGCAAGCCGATGCAGCAACCACACCAACCAGCATCGCTGCGATTAAGATCAGGAAGAATGGCAACCAACGAAATTGGCGACGCCTGGAGGAACGCCGCACGAAGAGAGAAGGGGACGAGTCAGGGTACATTTTGGATCTCCTTTGAGTGTTTACAAACAGGAGCGCAACGGGGGAAGGTGCGCGAAGATTTTTGCGGTCAAACCGGTTCCAAACTTCACACGAGGCTGATGCTGGACATAGAACCGATTAAAGTCGGTATTGATGTGCGGGAGAAGATAATGCGCGGTCGCGAAGTTTGTCAATGAATTGTCATCAGCCCAGTTGCACAACCGTGATCGTTTCCGAGCCGGCGACGGCGAATCTTCGGTTCGCGGGGTCCAACGCGATCGGAGGCACGGGTTCCATGATGATGCTGCTGTTTTGTTTGCCGGTTGATAACTCCGGCCAACGGCACAGCACCTCACCAGTCGCAAGATCGAGAAGCTTCGGGCTTTCAAAGAAACTGACTACGACATTGCCAAGTGGCATTAATGTTCCTACGGGAGCATCCACCAAACAGGAACTCACGATGGCATTCGCCTTAATGCTATAGACGCCGAGGTGCAGAGTCCCGTCCTCTTCAGTCTCGCCGCTGAACACGATTAAATCTGGTCCGTTGAAAGCTGCGGTGTGGATCTCGGTAGGGTTGTCGTCGGTTAGCTTGATATTCCAGACAGGCCCGTGTTGGTCCAGAATTTCTGGTGTCTGAACTGCCTGTGCGATATCAAATACTTCCATCATATCGAAGGGATGCCAGAGCCAACCCGCGCTCAGTAAGTATCTTGTATCCGGACTCACTTGCAGTCGGGAGTGGAAAAAATCGGCTGCTTCGCCGGTCCTTGCAGTTAGCCGATTGCCTGATTCGACTTCTTCGATCTCGATAACGTTGTAATGTTCCGGACAATGAGCGATCACGTCTGGGCCATCAGGAAGCGTGAAGAGCACAACCGGATATTCATAGACGTTCGCGTGATAGAAGCTGCGATTGATTTCCCGCAGAATTTTGCCGGCTCTCAGAATCAGTCCTTTGGTTCCCCGTTGTTCATAGAGTACGACGTACTTGCCATTAGGCGACGACACGGCGTGGTCGAATCGATACGCATAATTGACTGACGGTCCCGAGGATGTGCCATCAAGTTTGAAACGAACTATTCCGAACCAATCAATGAGGTCATCGCCATGCCAACACAAGGTGCGAACGTTGTGCCCATGCTGAATGGGGATAATTGTTCGGCTAATCTCTTTCATCGATGATCAGGTTTCTGAGAGAGCTTCATCAATCAATCTTCGTACTAATGCGTCGTACTCATCTCGCATGGGTAACTCGAGATTCGTACGCAACTTTCTGCGCGTGGTTGCAACGACTTCCTGCGTCACCGGATTAGTGCCCGTCTTTTCATAACGTTCCGAGTAGACGCCGGTCCCACGGCGTTGCCACAGTGGCAGATCGTTGAAGTTGATTTCTCTTTGCCACAATAGTTCGTTCTTCTCGGCAACCGACAGTCGGTCAAGTGCGGCTGTAGCGTCTCGAACGGACTGACCTTCCTTCCTGAGCAGCCAGTAGCAATGAGCGTTGAGCGCGTTTCGATGCGCGTCTTCATTGCGCCAACGAAAGTAATCGACGACTAGATCAACATTCGGCAACTCCGAAATGCGACAGTCGAAGCACGCGAGGTCTTGAAGTAAAACCGAGAACTTTGCACTGGCTTCTCCAGCGAGGATCGAGTTGTATTTTCGTACCTTGCGATCGAACGTCGTTATGCGGGGGTGAAACAGTAGCGAGATCTCATCCGATTGAGTGTAGCCATAAAGCGCGTTGAAGCCGCAGTTCATCAAGTGGGCGGTAGTTTCGATCATCAGGTCGCGAAACCGCACGTCGTAAGGCGCTTCGAATTTGTGAACTTCCTTCGTTAGCCGGGTGAAATTGCGACCATCAATACGCGCCACCAGAAACATCCCGGGCAGTACCGAACGATCGTGTGCGGTTTCAAAGACCCGCATCTTCGAATCCAGTTCATCAAACTTCATCGGCCCACTCCTCAACCTGGAACTCTCCGGTTGGATCAATTTGAACATAATACAAGGCGTCGAATCCTTCACTGCGCTGTGGAATTTCGAGCTTCTTGTAAGTACCTAAAACGCCCCGATCCGGAATGCGCGCTGCATTCACGCGTTCACTATTCCGTGCGAGTGCCGACGTGATATCAGAACGAAAGTAATAACCGACGACGCGAAAACCCGCGGCCCTTGATTGGGCAATAAACTGCGCGCGAACCTCGCGCGTAACGTTTGTGTTGTCGAGTACGAATGATTGGCGCGCATCAAGACAAGCATTGAGCAGCACTCGCAGCCGGTTTTGCGTTTTGAGCATGTCCGAGTTTATGCGCACGTGTGTGTGAAAAAACCGCTCGTGATAGAACGACGATTTCCCCGTCCCCTGAATACCGATAAAGATGACAGCTTCCATTGGCAAATCCGGGACTTAACTTCGTGTCATCCGTGAACGCGGTCGTTCCACAGATCACACAGATTGATCAATTGTCTTGACCATTATCTCTAGCGTCTGTTCATTCGGCTCTAACGCGATTGCGCTTCGAAGCAAAGGTTCGGCCTCGTTGGGCCAGGTGGTTCGATCCCATGCCGCCAACGCCATGACTGCCATACTCCGGTTACGCACAACTGGACTTTGCATACCCGTTCGGATGAGCGGCCAGCCTTTTCCAGGAAAGCGGCGCAGCTCCTGCAAAACATAACTGAGCGCATTATGGTGCTCAAACTCCGGACCAATTCCGAGAGAGTCAGAGGGCCCGGAAGCGATTTCGTTCAACGGCAGCGTTTCTTCAGCAAGGGTAATGACTCGATCGATACGATCGTTATCTTTCGTTTGTGCCAGGAAGTGCCATAGATCCTCGCCGCGTTTGACTCGATCGAAATAAACATCCCAGGCATCCAATCCGAGCTGACGCGCTGCTTCAGTCGCGGTCCAGAAAGTTTGGCGATCGTCGCTATCGAGTCCGTCACGAACCATTTGTTCCCAACCCGGCCGAGACAGGATTGCGTTCGTCAACGCGAGTAACGTGGCGCTCCGTTCCTTCCAGCCCTGAGTGAAATCTTCTGTTTCGTTAGAGTCTTCTTTTAAGAATTGATCGATCCTCGCGACGTTATTAAAACCCTGAAGATCTAAATCGCGTGTTTGCAAATGCATGAGGTATAGCTCCGTTGCTGCCGGACCGGCCTCATATGCTTCGATGCCTTCGACAGGACCACCGTGACCTTGTATCAACGCGGTCAGGATCGCACCGGCGCCTCGCAGGAGTTTATCGTCCGGGTCTGGCGTAAGGAGTGCGATTGACAACTCGCCAGTCTTCGCGCAGATGAGCGCGGTGTACTCGTACAGGATGTCATTGTGATATCCCTCGCGCAGCAGCCACGCTTTGATTTGTTCATCTTTCGTTTCCGCCAGGCGCTCGATGATTTGAATACGACCCCAGCCGGTGACGAGACAGGCGAGTGCCCAGAGTGACAACTCGGGTTCGTCGCCGGTGTTCTTCAGGGCCACTGAAGCAAACAGCGTGAACTCCTCGTGTCGTCCGAGGGTTAGCAGAAGATCGCGATCGTCGCCGCCCTGACAAACTCCCAGCAATGAGATGGCACACTTGATTGGTTCTCGATCGGCGGCGCCAGTTGCCAGCCAGTGTGCAATCTCGTAGAGCCTTGGGAGTTCGAGATCGTCGTGACCAAACACAGCTTCGATGAGTTGATCCACATACGACAGGGCCGAGTTTTCCACGAGTAGGTTGTAGAGTGACGCAGCACGCTCGGTCGTGGACTTCTTGGTGAGTGCGCGGAACGATTCAAGAATGTTCGTTGCTACGTCTTCTGGTTCGCCACCGCCACCGTGATGCCCGAACACTCCGTCTAACGCGCCCGGAGCCCAGCGAAGCTGGTTGTCACCTCTGACGATCTCATCATCGGGAAGCTGATCGCCCTGTTCACCCAGCCCCGGCTCACCGGGGCGAATGTTTGCAAGGATGTGCTGATAGATCGATGTCCTGTCACCCCAGGGAGGTTGAACCGCGTTCAGATCCCACTTATCACTACTGAAAAAAGAAAACCTCATAATCGGCGTTTAGTAACAGCCTGCAAAGCAGGCTAGGATACCCTCCTCACACTTGGCCTGTGAACTACAAAGGAACTATCAGCAATCAATGCGTGTCTAACCAGTGTTCGGCAGTTGGAATTGAATTTGTTTCCTTCCCCGAGGAGAATGCATGGTCCCTCTCAACAGTCTGATTTCGTCAGTCTTGATCTTTTCATTGCTCACCACTCCCTTAGTTGACGTAGAAGTTGGTCTGCAGTTCCGGGTGCGTGCTGGAGGCGAACAGCCGGAGGCAAGGCCGGCGACAAAGACCATAACCGCTACTGAGCTGACGCAAAGTGAGACTGAAAGCCTGCTGCGGCGATTGCCTCCGCTGAAGCCCGACGCGACTGACGTTCAGGAGTTTACCGTACGTGAAGGCTCACTTGCGGCGCCGCCCACCGGCAACATCAGCAACGCTTCATTCCCCGCCGCGCCCACTGCTGATAACGCGACAGTAAACGCTGGTCCATTGGAAGTGGTCCGCTATTCACCGGAAGGCGCGGTCGCGATGGCGCCTGAGTTGAGCATTACGTTCTCGCAACCAATGATCGATTTAACCTCGCAAAGTGAGGCTGCGACCAACGCCCTCGTAAAACTCAATCCGCAACCGCCCGGCAACTGGCGCTGGTTGCGAACAAAGACGCACGCCGATTATGGGTTTGCGTGGAACGCAGTTATGAAGCGATTGACGATCCGGGAGACGTCCAACGCCATGCTGACGGTGGTTGGCGCATTAAGGCTGGAGCGCGCTTGCGCGTGCTCGTCACCATGTCGGCGCCGTCGCTTCGATATCATGTGGCGCTGGTTGATTATCTCCCAGCCGGCTTTGAGACGTTGAATCCCGAGTTGGCGATAACTGAGGCAGTTCCCGAAGACCGGAAAGAGACTTCGGGCTCGCACTGGTGGCTCTGGCGTCGCGCCTGGTTCGACCATCAGAACTTGCGCAACGAACGTTCCGAGGCTTTTACGACTGTCTTGTGGCGGCGTTTACAACTACACCTACCTTACTCGCGCCACCACGCCCGGGCTCTTCGTTGTCCCACCCGCAAAAGCCGAAAAGATGTACCACCCGGAGACCTTCGGCCGCAGCACAGCGATCGCGTCCGCATCGAATGAACGAACTAATGAGCCGGACTCTTTGTTATCTCGGTGATCTTATTGACGACCTGCGTCCAAATCTCGTTACGTCCCAACCTTCCGCTCCGGCGCACAGGCTTTAGCGGATGATGCGCTGCTTGGACAGTGTTGATCCAACTGCTATTCAGATACGCTGTTTCGATCAGGTAAACCCAAAGCAGCTTCAAATTTCTTTGTGTGTACGCTTCTTCGATATACGGCAATTCCTGGCTCATGATGAAATCCGAAGCAAAAAAGCCTGGACCAACCAGCAGTATGGCGAGGCGGTGATTGGCCAAACTTGCCATAATCGTACGAAACCACTGATCGCCCGGTCTGATGCGAGTGTCTACGAAGATGCCCAACTCTCCCGTAGCCTCGTACGGCCTAATCTGTTGGAGCAGTTCTTCCAGGAAGTTTGGTCGTTTGTTATCGGCGTGGCTATACGAAATAAAAATCCAGGAACGCTCGCACAATTCATCGCAGGTACGTTGCAGTTTGGCTGCTTCAATGCATTGCGGAGAGACGTTTGGTGTTCCGGTGGTAGTGTCCCGCTCTAGCGCTTTGACGTCCTGAATACTCTCACCAAATACTTTGAGGCTGCGGTTATCCAACGCGACTTCGCCCCAATGGACCGCAACCTGAAGCTCAAGATCCCAATCGGAAGTTTTGATTGTCGCTGCATGACTAATCTGCTCGGCAGCTTTAATAGCATCGACGGCGCGTTCATAGAGAATTAGCTCAAGACCAAGCTCGCCGGAGTCAACCCACAAGCACCGGCCATCAACTGCGAGCACGGCCTTAAGGATGCCATACGACAGATCTCGCGAAAGCTGCCTTTGTTCGTGAGCCTTAATCGAAATGAGTTTTGATCGTACGTCTTTAACACCAACACATACGATTCCACATTCGAGTGAACTGATGGAACGATCGTGCGACACGCTAATCTCCCGCTTGGGGTACCGCGATCGGAACCCGCACTAATAAACGCCGTAGCATCAAGCCAGCGACGATGGCAAGTATGACGCCACTGCTCGCGACAGATAACAAAAGCAAAGGCGCCTTGTGTTGTGGTTGCTGGCCCCAGGTGATGATTAGGCCCAGATTGATCAGTATGAACCCGATCAGGCTCGTAACCGCTTCGGTGAACGAAATAACTGTCGCGCGAACCGTATCGCTCTGCACATAGTGCGCCAGGAATATCTGGTTTAATACTTTGACAACTTCCTCACTGCCTTTCGCTAGCACGAGACCAGCGCCAAAGAACAAGGCCGGCGTCATCAACGGTGACGATGGTTCGGTTGAGAGCCCGGTGAAAGTGTCGAGTAAGGATCTGTTGACGTATATCAAACTCAGACCCGCAACGAACGCCATCAGAAGATTGAAAACCGTGCCCGAGAGAAGGCCGGCTAAAGACCCGGTGAGCCGTTGAACGAAATAGGAGGCGGTTGATCCTAAGATACGAAAGATAGCCAGGGCCAATGCGAGAGCGAGTAGCAAATTCCGTGTATTCGGAGGATCCCCAGCGGAAGCTTGAGCGCCAGGGGTGTACTTAACCAGCAGTGGCCAAAACCAGCTAATGACCACCCAGGCCGCGAAAGGTGCCGCACGAAGCAGAGTCGTCCACCAGACGATGCGATCCGACCAAAGATAATTTAGGCCGTCTTGCCAGGTACTCTTGATCGTGGCTTTGGATCTCTCTGCCCACTCGCTACCCATCCGGTAAACTTCACGCCGCGAAGCATGCGCCACCATCGCTCCAATTACGAATACAACTGCTGCCAAACCGGTCACAAAATATGAAGTTTGATGACCGTCAAACGACACCAGGTAAATGAAAGTCGGCATGGCCAGAAAAATCGCAACATTGAAGAGCGTTGCGGCTTTCGAGAACGTCTCACCTGCTTCGTCTTTCTCACCACTCGCTGCGAGTGTGTCAACCAGCCACGCGTCGAAGCTTCCGGAAAGTAGTGCCTCTGCTGCTGCCATTCCAAACTCGATCAAGAACAGACAGCCCAGGACAACCCAGGGTCCATACGACGTCTGACTATTAGCCGAAAGATAAATTGCCAGGAGCAGGAGAAGCATGCAGCCGACGCGGATCAGGAAATGTTCCCGCACAGCCCGCATCCGTCCTCTACTGTCCGCATACGCGCCAGTGGGCGTTTCGAGCAGCACTTGCCAGAAAAGATGCGTTGAAATCACGAAGATCGTGATTTCGAACGAGTACTGCTCAAAAGGGGCCAGCTTTTCGAGGACGCGCTTGAAAATCAGCGGTTGAACCGTGATATAGCCGAAATACGCGAAGTCGTGGAGCGCGCCTAGTGTGTAATAAACAAGTTTCGCCCAGCCACCGGCCAGGACGTCGGACGAGGGTATTTTGGCCATGATTCACTCCCCGATTACGTTTAGAAGTTGAACGTCGGCACTTCTAACCAGTAATGGCGGAGTGGGTCATTCCATTTCACTTCAAGATCGTCGCCACAAACTTCACCTTACGCGCATACTTCCCGTTCGAAAGATCGCCTTCGTTATCGTCAACGCCGCGGACGATGCCGTTCTCAACTTTGTAATCCTTCAGCTTGTTGCTACTGCTTTCCTGATACTGGCTCGGGTGGTAGCGGACCCACATGCTATTTTCATCAATAACGTATTCGAGCCCGCGGAGCTTTTCGGCCTCGAGCAGTGTGGCCGACTTTATCTCTTCCGCCAACGCCTCGGGCGGGATCGGCTTGTCAGTTAACAGGATCACCATCGACTGGGTGCCAAAGCGTTCCGCGCGGCCAGCGTACGAGTATTTCAGTTCGACTGTTTCGCCTTTGGCCGTGTAAGTTCCGCTTGCCTGTCCTGGTTGTAAATCTCCGGCTTGCACCGTTGCCGCAGGTTGCGCGGTTTCAGACTTCGGTGTCGACGCTTTGTTCGCACTCGGAGCTGACTGATTAGTGGTTTCACTTGCCGCTGGTTTCCTGCCTAACGAACACGCGGTAATCACCGTCGCAACAGCAACACAGGCTGCGCAAACAAACAGACGATTCATCTCTTGTTCTCCTTGGGAAATTTTCGAAATGAGCCGCCACAAGAAAGCACAAAAGCCGTAAAAATCAAAGGAAAACCTTTGACGTCGCGCTCAGAAAAAGGGCCGGCCCCAGGTCAGGTGTTTCCACGCGAGAATCGTTACGACGAGAGGTAACGTGAGTGATAAGCCATGAGCCATCAGCAGCAGGTTGTAAGGAAAAGTAACCTCTGGAATTGACTTAAAGAATTCCCACACACCGAAACAAAACAAGGGCAGCGAGAAGTACAGCGCTGCCCATTTTCGCAGCGCGAACAATCCCCATCCCAGCACCATGGGGACGGCAGTTATTAACAAATGTCTAAACCATGCCGCGCCAATCGGGAGAGGGCTCAAATAACGATCAACTACTCCAACAGCCGGAAGAAGAGCCAGCAACAGCACAACTAAGCCAAAGGCTCTGAAGAAATTCGGCCGCATGACACGCTTACACGCACGCTCATCTCGGCGGTTCAATTACTTATCGAGCGTGCGGCAAAAATCCACGGCAACATTTTTAGATTAAATCTTACATTGATTCTCATCACTTATTTCGGATCATCGAACTCCTCGCGGTCTCAAGTGGCAGAGCTTTCACCGTCAAAGCTTTACCCGCACTCGGAGACGATCTCCCAGACGTACGCCCAGCAAAAATACTCGCAACAAAGCGAAAGGGTTCCCGAATGCCCGCGAGCATACTTGTGGTTGACGATGAGCAGGCGATCACGCGCGCGCTCGAACTACTCTTGCGCGAGCACGATTATCACGTTGACACGGCGGCGACCGCCGCCGAAGCTGAAACTTTCCTGGCGCGCCGTTGGTTCGACCTCGTGTTTCTCGATCTTCGTTTGCCCGACTCCGATGGATTCAAGTTGCTCGAACAAATCAAGCAAAGCTCGCCGGACACCGAAGTTGTGCTCATGACCGCGCACGGATCGCTTGAAGTGACGATTGAAGCGATCAAGCGTGGCGCGTTCTATTACGTCGAGAAACCATTCGCCTTCGAGCAATTACTGATCCTCGCGCAGCGAGCGTTGCAGTTCAAAGAGATCAAAGCGGAGAGCCGGCTGAAAAGAAACATGCGTTCGCTGGATCTCGACGACTTCGGAATCGTCGGTAACAATCCGCTATTGCGACAAGTGCGCACTGTGATTCGCACTGCTGCTCCTTCCGACGCCGCAGTGCTGATTGAAGGCGAGTCCGGCACTGGTAAAGAGTTGATTGCCACTGCGTTGCACGTGCAAAGTCAACGCGCAGCACGACCTTTTATTCGCATCAACTGTGCGGCGATTCCGAGTACGTTGATCGAGTCGGAACTGTTTGGTTATCGGAAAGGCGCGTTCACGGGCGCGCATGCGGATCGACGCGGTCTGATCGAAGCGACGGTTGGCGGGACGCTGCTGCTCGATGAGATCGCGGAGATGCCGGTGTATTTACAAACGAAATTGTTGCGTGTGTTACAGGAACGAACAGTGCGGCGGCTCGGTGATGAACGAGAGATCCCGGTAGATTTTCGGTTGATCTCGTCAACTAATCGCGACACGAGTCAAATGATTAAGGATGGAACACTGCGCTCCGATCTGTATTTTCGCGTGAGCACGGTACAGATCAAGGTGCCGCCCTTGCGCGAGCGGCTTGACGATCTCGTTTTGCTCAGCGATACGTTTTTGCTGCGGCTGGCGCGGAAGTATAAGAAGAATTTGCGCGGGTTTTCGCCGGCAAGTCTCGCGATCTTGATGCGTTATAGCTGGCCCGGAAACGTGCGCGAGTTGGAAAGTGTGATCGAGCGGGCGGTGCTCTTCGCGCAGACCGATTACTTGTTACCTGAGGATCTTCCGGACCATTTGCACAATACAGCGCCGGTGAATTTTCGCTGCGTGATTCCGCCGCATTTGACGAAAGATGACATCGAGCGTGAAGCGATAGCGCAGACGCTCGAGCGCACCGGCGGCAATATTAAAAAGACTGCGCAGATACTCAACTACAACCGCCCCACGCTCTACCGAAAACTTCGTCGCTTTGGTCTAAAAACAAATCCTGTCAATCCTGAAAATCTTGTCAATCCTGTCTAAACTAACGACAAGATTTTCAGGATTGACAAGATGAATCATTGTAGTGACACACCATTTAACACTTCAAGAAAACCCGTGATACGTGGTGTGACACACCACTCACATTTACTTAACGCTCCGCGGGTATAACTTTTGCACTTCGTCCGCCGACACTCCTCACGTCGAAGAAAATTTTCAGGGGGCCAACAATGAACTCGGAGAAGTGTGTCCGCACCATCTCGCTCGTCGGAATCCTAATCACGTCAATCGTTGCGTGCGCCGGAGTTGCCAAAGCACAAACAGAAATTGTGCCGGCTCCGAATTGCGAACGTACGATCAAGGCTGACGTGGTCGCCTTCGATCAACCGTTCTTTTACAACCGTCTCGGCGCCGTCAATCCAGCAGGCATGATCTATGCGCTGCGCAGCGACGTGCAGCCGAAGTCGGGCACCGCGTTAACGCCCGGCAACGTCGTACTCAAGAAATACAAACGGCCGCGCCCGATCGTGCTGCGCATGAACGTCGGCGACTGCATCCAGATCCTTTTTCAAAACTTACTTGACCCACAACGGGCTGACGAGGATCAACCCGCGACTCGTACCGCGTCAATCCACGCCGTTGGCTTACAACTCAAGAACAGCATTCTGGACGACGGCTCAAACGTCGGAACGAATCAGAGCAGTCTCGTCGCTCCCGGGCAAAGCATCACCTACACGCTCTACGCCGAAAAAGAAGGTAACCACGTGCTCTACAGCACCGCTGCCACGACCGGCGGAGAAGGCGACGGCGGTTCGCTGCCGATGGGTTTGTTTGGCGCGGTCAACATTGAGCCGCGCGGCGCGGAGTGGTATCGCAGCCAGGTCACCGAAGCGGACATGACGCTCGCGACCAAGAGGAACCCCGACGGAACACTGATGAAGACGCCGGCCGGTCAACCAGTGCTCAACTACGACGCCGTTTATCCGGCAAACAGCACGAGACCCGCGAACACACCGATTCTCAAGATACTCGATGCCAACAACAATATCGTGCACACGGATATCAACGCGATCATCACCGGTCCGGGCCGCGGCAATTTTCCGGCCGGCACCTATCGTCCAAATCCAGTCGAACCGGATCGCAATCAACCGTTCCGCGAATTCACCGTTGTTTACCACGATGAAATTCAAGCGGTGCAGGCATTTCCGCAGTTCAACGACAACAACCCGGACGGAACACCGAATCCGCTGGCGTTCACACTGCACAGCGTGCGCGACGGTTTCGCGATCAACTACGGCACTGGCGGCATCGGCGCCGAGATTCTCGCCAATCGTTTTGGTGTTGGTCCGATGGCGAAGTGCACGGAGTGTTTGTTTGAAGAGTTCTTCCTGTCGTCGTGGGCCATCGGCGACCCGGCGCAAATCGTCGACGTGCCGGCCAACACGACTGACGCCAATGGAAATCTGATCACCGGTCCAAAGGCGACCAAGGTGTTCTTTCCCGATGATCCGTCAAACGTTCATCACGCTTACATGAACGACAACGTCAAGATGCGCGTGATGCACGCCGGTCCGAAAGAACATCACATTCACCATCTGCACGCGCATCAATGGCTCCATACTCCCGAAAGCGACAACTCGACGTATCTCGACAGTCAGGCACAGGGACCGAGCTATTCGTTCACTACCGAGATTGCTTACGGCGGCGCCGGCAATCGCAATAAGACGCCGGGAGACGCGATCTTCCATTGCCATTTCTATCCACACTTCGCGCAAGGGATGTGGGAACTGTTTCGCGTGCACGACGTTTTTGAGGCGGGCACGCAGCTCGATGCGAATGGTCGTCCAACATCAACGTCGCGCAAATTGCCGGACGGCGAAATCGCCGCTGGAACTCCGATTCCAGCGCTCGTTCCCATTCCGACGATCGCGATGCCGTTGATGCCGACAGCTAGTCTGCCGGGTTATCCGTTCTTCGTTCCCGCGAAGGCTGGGCATCGACCGCCAACACCTCCGCTCGATGTGATCGACGACGGCGGTTTGCCGCGGCACATCATCATTGGCGGCACGGCTGTTCATCATAAAGAACGTTTGCCTGCGTTCAGCCTGGTCAAGGCACGTCTCGATTTTGATAAGTCGCTCGAGACGGCCCAGGCGACGTTCATACCTGAGACTGGCGATCCCACTGAAGTCGCGGAAATGAATTTCCACGCCGTGCGCAAACATCCGAGCTTCACACCGGAAAACACACCGGCTGATTTCATTACGAATGGGCGTCCGGCAGCCCAGGGAGCGCCGCTCGCCGATCCTTGTGTTGACGACGCGGGCAATATTGCCGGCGTGCCGCGGCTTTACAAGAGCGCTAACATTCAACTCGACATCAAGTTCAACAAAGCAGCCTGGGACCACAAGCAATCTCGCATATCGGCTCTTTGGGACGATGTGAAAGCAACGCTTGACGGTACAAAGGCGCCTGAGCCGCTCTTCTTCCGCGCCAATACCAACGATTGCATCACGTTCCAGATCACCAACCTGGTTCCACGTGTCTATGCCCAGGACGACTTTCAGGTGCGCACGCCGACCGACACGATGGGCCAGCACATTCACTTAGTGAAGTTTGACGTGCTCGCCTCCGACGGCGCTGGGAATGGTTTCAATTACGAAGACGGAACCTTCAGTCCGGAAGAAGTCATCGAGCGCATTCGCGCGATTCGCAAGTTCAATGGGTGTCTCGGCGTTGATTCAGGTGACTCACGTGACGGCTCGACTATCTGTCCTAAAGCGAAACCGCATCCTTTCTTCGGCACATTGGGCGCGAAGACGACAGTGCAACGCTGGTACGCGGACAACGTGCTCAACAATCTCGGAGAGGATCGCACGCTGCGCACCGTCTTTACGCACGATCACTTTGGTCCCTCGACGCATCAGCAGGCTGGTTTGTACGCGGGCCTCGTGGTTGAGCCGAACGGTTCCAAGTGGCGTCATCCCGAGACTGGTGTTTTCTTTGGCGGCGCCGGCATTCCGCCACGCTTTGATGGTGGTCCAACAACCTGGCGTGCTGACATCATCACGTCAGATGTGGCGCAAAGTTATCGCGAGTTTCTTTTGGAGTTCGCCGACTTTCAACTTGCTTACGACGGACTTCGTCCCGTTAATCCACCGGCGAAAGACGAAGTAGGACTGCCGTTCCTGCTGCAACCGGCCCAGAAATGTCCGGGCAGTGGCTTTACGCCACCGTGTCCTGAGGCGATCGCAGCCGCTGACGTCGGCACGATGAGCGTTAACTATCGCAACGAGCCCGTCGCGCTTCGCGTTCGCAATCCAAGCACAAACAAGCAAGCAGACGGTCTCGCAGGTGACCTTTCGCACGTCTATCGTTCGAACGTGACTCGCGCGGACAATCGCTTCAACATCCAACCAAACTTCTACCCGCCGTTGACATCGGACGTGCAACCGGGCGATCCGTTCACGCCGCTGTTGCGAGCTTACGAAGACGATCCGGTCCAGATCCGCATTTTGGTCGGCGCGCATGAAGAAGGTCACAACTTCAGCGTCAATGGCATCAAGTGGAAGTTTGAACCTTCCGATCCGAATTCCGGTTTCCGCAACAACCAGATGATGGGCATCTCCGAGCACTTCGAGTTCGTAGTGCCGAAGCTGCCGCGGAAATCTGATGGCAAGACAGCAGATTATCTCTACCAACCTGGTAAAGCTGTTGACGATCAATGGAATGGCCTTTGGGGTTTGATGCGCGTGTACGGCACGAAGAAAGTCGATTTGATTGAACTGCCCAACAACCCGAAGAACAACACGCTCGACTGGACCAACCAGGGCGACTTCAA
>Ga0068864_100001632_pt1 | contig 18485 bp, 9 predicted proteins | sample KBSSwiS72_FD_66586 | JGI IMG/M metagenome (GOLD analysis project Ga0068864, IMG submission 66586) | Switchgrass rhizosphere microbial communities from Kellogg Biological Station, Michigan, USA - KBS Switchgrass S7-2 | ecosystem: Host-associated > Plants > Roots > Rhizosphere > Soil ... | reverse complement strand
AGTACATACCGAGTCTTCGTCAGTATCGAGGTATCGCTCTCGATGTTGGTGACCAGGATGGCCTGAGAGGCGACACAGCCAAACTGCATGACGTACTTGTTAAGTACGGAATCCCTAACACCTTTGAACAGTACCAGGGAACTCACACGAGCAAGGTTGCTGATCGTTTTCAAAATCACGTGTTGAAGTTCTTTAGCGAGCATCTCTGTTTCGAGTCGCGATGTCGCTAAAGCAAAAATTATCACTGCTGGACAGCTCTTTGTTTTGCTAGTTCTGTCTTAAACTCCTGCTCTTTGTCTTCCACATACTTCTTGTACCCTGCGGGATCGACGAAGACCGAGAGTCCTTCATGCTTGAATCGAGGGTACTTAGTTTCCAGACCGAAGTAGTTGCCGTGTGCGCCTAGAAAGATGTCGCACGGCAACGATTTCAAGACCTTAAATGTCTTCTCATAATCCTCCGCGATTCGTGGGTACTCCACATTGTTTACGAGCCGATAACCCTGATTGACGTTCGGACTACCAATGATGACGACGTCGTACGTCTTGCCGCCGTCCGCAACCTTGAAGGTCCAGGTGGTGCAACCCTTGGTATGACCAGGAGTGAGATGTGCTACAAGTACAGATCCCCCTAGTTTGACCTCGTCGCCATCGTGCAGCACGGTGTCTACCTTCGTCGGTTTATAGAGTGTCTTCGGGTCGTTACCGTATTGGAAGTCCGTCTTACCGCCCGATTCAACCACCGAAACGTCGGCATCCATCACCATATACGTCGCGCCCGTCAGTTTCCTGATCGTGTTACTAGCGGCGTTGTGATCCCAGTGTGCGTGGCTGATAAGAAGGATCTTGATATCAGTGAATTTGAACCCAAGCTTTTCGACGCTAGCACGAATCAGTGGCACATTCTCTTCCATATCGCTGTTGATTAGGATGTGCCCTTTCGGAGTGATGATGAGGTAGTTCGCGAGGCCTTTGCTGCCGACATAGTAAAGGTTCCCTGCGATCTTGAACGGCGGAAACGGCTCGGTCCAATCATTGGACTGAGCCTGTTGGCTATCCGTCAACCCGCTAAGCATGAGCACAGAACTCACAAGGACAATCCAGATTGCGAACCACCGTTTTTGCATTTTGTGCAACTCCAGTTTGTTGTTAAGTTCGATTTCCGAGTACTCCTGCGATGCGCAATCCGACTGCCGGCTCGCCAGATGGTTTGTTTAAGCATCTTTTCAGCGTCATTTACTTCTCTCGACGATCAGACTTGCTTTACCCGTTCAAGCAGTTAAAGTAGAATCCGCTCACCCAAAGAGGCGGCTAAACCGACTGTAATTAAATCGTTTCCGAATGAGATTTCGTGCATACGTAGTCAGAGGCTAAGAGCCTTGAAACAAAGCGTTGATTTTTGGAGAACCGGCCTACTCTTTAAATGAGCCGTACATTGTAGCGACCAACTCACTTGATGGGACAGAGCGCGAACTAAATAAACCTCCCCTAGTCGAAAAAGTGCGGTTTACCAAACTGCACAATTAAGCTCGATCAGCCGTTAGAAAGTCTTTTTTGGTCGGCTTGAAAATTTCTGAATGTTTGAGCTGGTCTGATCACATAGCAGACCGATCCACGCTTCCGGCACCAGCAACCCGAGCGCGGTTGATAATCCCTGAAGATTCATGAAAGCTTACAAGGCTGAGCTTCCAACAACACACTTCTATGCCTTCGACTCCTTTGTTGTCGATGCAGGCAAAAGTGTTTTGTTGCGCGATGGGCAGTCAGTGCCGCTCACGCCGAAGGCCTTTGAAATCCTTCTCGTGTTAGTGAGGAATCCTGGTCGGGTGTTGAAGAAGGAAGAACTGCTGGAGGAGGTCTGGCCGGATGCTTTCGTTGATGAGAACAACTTGCCCCGTAACATCTCTTCTCTTCGAAAGGCATTAGGAGAGGGACCGGCAGAGCATAAATATATCGTCACTCTTCCGGGGCAAGGCTACCGCTTTGTAGCAGAGGTCAGACAACCCCACTCTCCAAACGGCGCACCGAATCCCTCTCTAATCGAGACTGTTCCCGCCGAATCAGCTAAACCTGAACTAACAACGTCTGTACATGAAGCGGTCGTGAGTTCCGACCCTCCTAACACCAGAGCTCGTTTGATCACGTTGGCTATCGCATGCGCCTGCTTCGGTGCGGCACTGGTGATCGGTGCTTATTTTCTGGTTCAGCGGTTGTCGCACTCAAGTCAGCCGAGGCCACCACAACGCAAGCTCTGGCAATTAACGTTTGAGGCCGGACTCGAAACGGGTCCTTCGTGGTCTCCGGATGGACGCTTCGTAGCCTACAGTTCCGATCAAAGTGGAAATTACGACATATGGGTCCGTTCGGTTGGCGAGGGAAACTCAATTCAGGTGACAAGCTCCCTAGCGCATGACTGGCAACCGAACTGGTCACCGGATGGACTTTCGCTCGTTTACCGCTCCGAACGTGAAGGCGGCGGTCTGTTCGTGGTTCCCGCGTTGGGCGGCAGTGAACGTAAGCTGTGCAATTTCGGCTATCTTCCACGCTGGTCGCCCGACGGTTCCCAAGTCCTCTTTTACAGTTCAGCATTCCCAGGTGTTGTTAAATCAAAGATCTATGTCATCAGCGGTAATGGAGGGGTCCCCCGCGAGGTGTTGCAAGACTTTGTCCCGGAGTTCATTTCTCCGCTTCTTGTGGCTTGGCATCCCGACAGTAATCGGCTCTCCGTTTGGGGTAACCACCGTCAGGTCGGTTGGAGCTTTTGGAACGTTGCGCCAAACGGCGGGCCTCCGTTGAGATCGCAAATGGATTCTGTATTGCAATCGCAGCTCAATGAGGCCGGAGTGAGGTTCACTAACTTTCTGTGGCTGCCGTCGGCGAAGGGTTTGATCTTTGAAGGCGAATCGCACGGTGTTAGAAACCTTTGGAAAGTAAAAGTTGACCCGCAAACACTCCGCTGGACTGATGGGCTGGAACGCTTAACTACGGGTGCCGGCAAAGACATGGACATCACTGTCTCTTCGGATGGTCGGAAACTGGCTTTCACTATTTCCAGTGAAAGAAGTCGCCTCTGGACTGTACCGTTCGATCCAGTCAGTGGCCGAACTACTGGAGCATCTCAGCCGCTCACCGTGGCCGGTATAGATGCGCTGCAGCCAGGTTTGTCACCAGATGGCAAGATGTTGGTGTTTCGCAAGCGGCGAGCTGATAAAGAAGAGCTGTGGGCTAAATCACTGGCGAATGGTCGCGAGACACTGTTAACCGGTGCCGATGATTTCAGACGTGTTAACCCGATCCTGTCGAATGACGGTTCGCAGTTGATCTATATCCGTTCGAACGCATCAAACGTCGGACAGGCGGAGACCGATCCTGAGATAAGCCGCACACTCGTATTACGAACTTTGACTGGCAGCGACGAACACATCGTGACGTCTGCGTTACAGGGTCGACTTTCTCTTACGGATTGGACAACGGATGGTAAATGGATCCTCATCAGTTCCGATTTGCAAACGCCCGGTAGGGTGGCCCTGTGCTTATTACCACTTGACGCGGCACCGCATGCGGAGACCCAAATGCGTGTGATCGGGTCCCATCCCGAATATAACCTTTGGCAGGGCCAGTTCTCTCCCGATGGCCGATGGATTAGTTTCAACGCTTTCAACGCTACCGACCCATCAGCTTCCACCGTCTACGTAGTTCCGGCATCAGGAGGCTCATGGGTCAGCCTAACTGAAGGTAAATATTGGGACGATAAGCCCCGGTGGTCACCGGATGGTAAGGCCATCTACTTCGTTTCCAACCGCACGGGATTCTTTAATGTATGGAAAGTCCGGTTCGATCCAGCAACGGGAAAGCCATTGGGCCAACCAACGCGTGTGACAGACTTCGAGAGCCCAACGCAGATGATCATCCCGAATATTGTTCAATTGGAAATGGCGTTGACATCAGACCGGCTGATTCTTCCGATGATGGAAGCATCAGGAGGGATTTGGGTACTCGAGAACGTGAACTGATGGAGCCGTCCATCAGGCGAAACGAAACAGACCAACGAACTCAGCCTCACCAAAGCACTTCACAGTCGCGATCGAAGACGCACCGAAGTAGACGTGCCCGCATAGTCGATCGTTGCGTCAGGTTCCGAACTAGTCTCATGGTTTGATTGTGGCCCGCCGTCACTACTTAACATCAAAGCACTGGACTTTGCGTTTTGGCTTCAGCCACAGGTTGCCATTTGTTAGGGTGTGATTCTTACGACCGCTACTCGGGAAGCTTTTTGGTTCCTTTCACCTGGAACTTTCCGGCGATAGCCGGCGCTCCGGTATCGGGTTGTCCTCCGCCGACCGAAACGGAATACTGTCCTTCGGCAATAATCGGCTCACCAGCTTCACTAACGATGCTGAGGTCGCGTTCATTCAATTCGAGGCGCAACTTCTGCGCTTCGCCAGCCTTCAAGTGGATGCGCTTGAACGCACGTAGCGCACGTAGCGGCGCTCCCGCGACGTTCGGGAAACTGAGGTAAACCTGGGCCACTTCGTCTCCATCACGCTTTCCGCTGTTGGTGACGGTTACCTCTACGACGAGTGGATCGCCCGCCTTGATTGCATTCTTCGGAAGCGTCAGATCGCTGTAAGAGAACGTCGTGTAGCTCAGTCCATATCCGAACGGATACAAGGGAGTGCCTCTGAAATACCGGTACGTCCGGTTGTTCATCGCGTAGTCTCCGAACGGCGGCAACTGCTCAACGCCTGTGTAGAAGGTGACAGGAAGTCGTCCTGCCGGATTGTTCTTTCCGGAAAGAGTTTCTGCTACCGCGGCACCGCCTTCTTCCCCCGCATACCATGATTCGAGAATCGCGTTCACATGTTGCCTCGCCCAGTTCACGGACAGGGCACTTCCATTCGCAAGAACAAGGACGACCGGTTTTCCAGTAGCTGATACCGCCTCGAGTAACTGTTGTTCCGGCTTAGGCAGATCAAGACTCGTTCGGTCGCCTCCCTTGAAGCCTTCCTCGTCAACAGGCATCTCTTCGCCTTCGAGTTCACTGGTGATACCCAGGACGGCGATTACGACGTCTGAGTTCTTAGCAGCTTCGATCGCTTCCGTGCTTGGCCTTGGATCATACTTGGACCAGATCAACTGCGCGAGTTTCAGCTCTCCATTTCCGATCGCGTAATTCACCTTAATCGTGACCTTCTTCCCTTGTTCAAGACGGACGCGCCCCACCTTCGACTCCACTTCGCTAGTGCTACCCCATCCTTGCGCAACTTGCTTCCCGTCCACGAACACGCTTGCGAAGCCTCCCTGGAAGCGCAAACCTATGCGGAACTCTCCAGTCTCGGTTGGAGTGAGAAAGCCATTCCACTGAACCAGCAATGGAGACTTGTTCGCAGCCGCTGAAGGAATGTCAGCCGACTTCACATCAACGGAGCTGACCGAGCGGGTCGCGAGTACGGTCGGCTTTCCTCCAAACATCTGTCCGGTCGCAAACTCTTGAATGACGCCTGGATGACCGTCTGCTGTAGTAAAGACTAAAGATGGAACTGGCACTCCGTCTTTGCGAAGGAATTGCGTTCCGGGGACAAAGTTGATCTGAGCCTCAGGAAACTCCGCTTTGAGTCCTTCCAAGACAGAAACCGTGTGCGTAGGAGTTCCTGTGTAGTTGCCGAGCAGATACCTTGTCTGGTCTGCGAGTGGTCCAATGACCGCGATTCTGGTCGCCCTCTTCTTTAGCGGCAAGATGCCATCATTCTTCAAGAGCACCATCGATTTGTTTGCAATGTCGCGCGCCATCGCGCGGTGTTCTGCGCTATCAAGTTTCTTTTCGTCAATACTCGAATAAGGCACTAACTCAGGTGGATCGAACATTCCGAGTTTTATCCGGGCTGTGAACAATCGGATGAGTGCTCTATCTATCTCACTCTCTTTCAGAATGCCTTGCTTGTAAGCGTCGAGGTACGGCTTGTAGTCGTGGTCGTCGTTTACTTTCGAGAAATCGATGCACTCGTTATCCATGCCGCGTTGCAAAGCCAGTGCGGATGCTTCGGCCTGCGTCTTTGTAAAGCGATGGTCGCGGAAGATGTTGACGACGGCTTCGCAATCCGAAACGACGTACCCCTGGAAGTTCCACTTCTTGCGCAACTGGTCTTGCAACAGGAACTCGTTCACACACGCTGGTTGTCCATTAATACTGTTGTATGCGCACATGACAGAACCGGCTCTGCCTTCCGTCACGGTTGCACGAAACGCAGGCAGGTACGTGTCCAACTGATCGTGCTTACTGACCTTGATGTCGTCCTTATGGCGCGATGGCTCTGGCCCACTGTGCACGGCGAAGTGTTTGGGGGTGGAAATGACACGGTAGTATTTTGGGTCATCACCCTGCATCCCTCGCACGAAAGCGACACCCATTCGCGCGGTTAAGAACGGATCCTCTCCGAACGTTTCCTGCCCCCGACCCCAGCGTGGATCTCGAAAGATGTTGATGTTGGGTGCCCAGAAGTCGAGGCCCTCGAAGATGTCACTGTGCCCATCGCGCATACCCTGCACATGCTTGATTCGCCCTTCGGTTCCGATTACGACAGCCATGCGATGAATTGCATCCACGTCGAACGTCGCCGCCAACCCGACCGGATTCGGAAATTCGGTTGTACCCTTCGTTGCAACTCCATGCGAAGCTTCGCTCCACCAGTCGTAATCGGGGACATTGAGCCGCGGAATCGCGCGCGACTGATTCACCAGTTGTGTGACCTTTTCTTCAACCGTCATGCGGCGCACGAGGTCTTCCGCTCGTTGTGGCGCCGGCAAGTCAGGATTCAGGTAAGCTGGTTTTTGCCCATCCTGTGCGTACAACGCCGTCACGGTTAGGAAGGTGGCGATCGCCATCAGTATTTGGGCGCCGGTTCTCTTCATCTCTCTCCTTCAGCGAACACGATTGAACGATAACTCGTTGTTGGACCTAGAGTGGTAGCGCAGTTGACATCCCACTACGCCATGAACGACTTCGTGACTGTACATCAAGCCCGCAAGCGCAGCATTATTGCCTTATGCAAGGCGCGGAATCTTTTGGTTGGCCCTGAAAAATGTTGAAAGTTTACGCCGGAGCGAATCGTAGCATTTCGGTTAGCAGGCTCTGAACGATTGAGTCAAAAAATCCGGCACTCCCTTCTTCGATAAGCCCGAGTCGCGGGAGCGCGATCCTGTTCGGGGATACTGTAGCTTCGCGGCCATACTCTGAGTTTTTGTTGTAAAGTTGCTGTAATCTTCCTTGCGCATTATGCGGTGTCGTGCGTTATGTCCTGCTCAAACGACTGTTTTCCCGCGGAAAATAAGTGTTTGTTCTTTGGGAGGTATTGCATGCAGGTATTGAAGTAGCATTCATAACCCTCTCGTTTGACTTGTCGAAGATCTCTTAACTGGAACTCAGGTAGCGCCAATCACACTGGTCGACTGGCCTGCCACGGTCACCGTTGCCACGCGCAGCCCTCTCTACCTGCTCCACCCTCTTTTCCAGTCTGCGATGTTTGAATGTGCGCTCACCTTTACTGTAGCTGGCTACGATATGACCGTCGCCGAATAGTTTGTACTTGTAAGTGGTCAATCCCTCGAGACCGACTGGCCCGCGGGCGTGCAGCTTGTTAGTGCTGATTCCCAATTCAGCACCTAACCCATAGCGAAAACCGTCCGCAAAGCGGGTGGACACGTTGTGGTAGACACTGGCTGCGTCGACGCGATTCATGAACTCTGTTGCTGCCGCCTTGTCCTCAGTGACGATCGATTCGGTATGACCAGAACCGTATTTATCGACGTGTTTGATCGCTTCTTCAAGACTGTTCACAACCTTGATCGAGACAATGAGGTTGGAATACTCCGTCGCCCAATCATCTTCACTCGCAGGAACAACATCTCCATACGGGACCGTTCCCGGACAACCTCGCATCTCAACTGCTGCTGCTCTAAAACGTTGGATCATCAACGGTAGAAACTGTGGCGCAATGTCTCTATGCACGAGTAACGTCTCCATCGCATTACACGCAGCTGGGTATTGAACCTTTGAATCGAAAGCAACATTGAGCGCCTTTTCCAGGTCGGCTGCCCGATCGACGTAGACGTGGCAAAGGCCTTCGCCATGGCCCAACACCGGGATGCGAGTGCTCTCGGCGATGTATTTGACAAACTGTTGCGTACCGCGTGGGACGATCAGATCGACGTCTGCGTCCAACTGAAGTAATTTACCCACGTCGTCTCGGGTGTGGAGCAGGTTGATTGTGGCGGGCGGAATATCAAGAAAGTAACTAAGGGCATCGCGCCAGATCGCAACCAGTGCGTTATTGGTATGAACAGCTTCCGCGCCGCCCTTGAGAATTACTGCGTTACCTGACTTGAGGGCCAACGACGCAACTTGTGGAATCACCTCCGGCCGCGCTTCAAAGATTATGCCGATAACGCCAATCGGACACGATTCTTTGTACAGCATCAAGCCATCATCCAACTCAGTTGCGGCCAACTGACGACCAAGTGGATCTGGAAGTGCCGCCACCTCATTCACACATCGCGACATTTCTGCAATGCCCTGCTCGTTTGTCTGTAGTCGCTTGAACAGCGCCGGCGACATCTCACCCGTGTTAACTGCCCGCAACGCATCGTGACAGTCTCTCCAATTCGCAACGACCACTTCGAGCTTTCGCTGCTCAAGGGTATAAGCCGCAGCGCGTAACGCGGCATCACGTCGCGCAGCCGGCAACGTCGCCAGCACACGCGAAGCCTCTTTGGCACGCCGCGCGACTTCGGCTACGTTTGTGTCTTCTGATTCCTTTCTCTCCGCATTCTTCATTGGTCTAACCTCCAGCCATTTCCGAACGCTGGTCCATGATGACGATGTTGTCTCGCATCACCAGTACACCTGACTTTCGCGTTCTTGCACCCACGCCCGACGCCAAAGCGTCGCTGCTGGCGCGACTTGCCATGCCACGGGCAAACTCGTGCCCCTCAGCGTCCGCAATGCTAACTACATCCGACGGCGCAAACTCCTGTTCGATTCGTATTACACCAGAAGCCAGGAGACTTCCTTTGCCATTTACAATCGCGTCACGTGCTCCCGAGTTAACGATCACACGCCCTCGTACATTAGCTGCGTAAGCGATCCAACGCCGCTTGCCGTGCATTCGCGAGGCTGAAACAAATGCTGTCCCGATCTGTTCTCCCGCAAATAGTCGCTCAATCGTGTCAACGCGCCGGCCACTGGCAATCACTGCGACTCCTCCCGACCGCATTGCCAGCTCCGCCGCGTCCAGCTTACTGAGCATGCCACCACGTCCACCACTCGCTGGTCCAGAAGCGAGCGAGCGCAACTCGGGAGTGATCGCTTCGACCAGTGGAATAATCTCACCATGGTCCGTGTTGGTCATAAGACCTTCAACGTCGGTCAGCAAAATCAACGCTTCAGACTCGAGTTTGCTCATCACAAGAGCAGCCAGGCGATCGTTGTCACCAAAGAAGCGATCGGTGCCTGTATCCAGATACTCGAGTTCAGCAGTTGAGACCGTGTCGTTTTCATTTACGATCGGCACCACGCCAAACTTCAGAAGTTTTTCCATTGTGCTGCGAAGATTCTGGCAGCGACCGCGATCAGCAAAGTCTTCTTCGGTCAACAGCACCTGAGCAATCTTCAGATTGTGCCTGCCAAACAATTGTTCGTAAGTGGACATGAGCAAGTTTTGCCCAACCGCAGCACACGCCTGGCGAAGGACCAGATCGTTCAGGCGAAAACGTGGTAGACCAAGCCGACCGGCACCAAGACCAACGGCGCCTGAAGAGACAAGGACCATCTGCCGACCATCATTCTTCAGACCAACAATCGAGCGTACAATTGGCGTGATTCGATGTAAGCACACCTCGCCCTCTGGACCAGTGACCGTATTGGTGCCCAGCTTGACAACCACGCGCCGAGCCGCTCGCAGGCGATCAGCAGCAATGTTTGGACCGAGTGTCATCACGGCAGCACCGTCTCTTCCATCAAATACCTATCGACTTCGCGAGCAGCCCGACGCCCATCGGCGATCGCCCAAACTACAAGTGATTGGCCGCGCTCAACGTCGCCGGCCGCAAAAACACCCGGCACACTGGTCTCCTTATTTTTGTCCACCGCAACGTTGCCGCGTTCATTGATTTTGACGCCCAACTTATCCAGTAACCCCTCCTTCTCGGGACCGAGAAAACCCATCGCCAATAACACCATTCCGGCGCGCCATACCTTCTGAGTGCCCGCAATCTCTCTCGACACGGCGCGCCCGTTTTGACGGGGTTCCCATTCGACTGCAACGGTCTCTACTCCGGTCAGATTTCCTTCGGCATCTCCAAAAAATCTTTTGGTCATGACACAGTACGAACGCGGATCGGCTCCGAATACTGCGGCAGCCTCTTCCTGGCCATAATCAAGACGATAGACCTTTGGCCACTGTGGCCATGGGTTGTCAGCCGCCCGCATTTCCGGCGGCTGCGGCAGGATTTCGAATTGGACCAAACTGCGGCAACCGTGACGCATCGCCGTACCAACACAGTCTGTGCCAGTGTCGCCACCGCCAATCACAATCACGTCTTTGTCCTTTGCCGAAATGTACTTTTCGTCGCGATGTCCGCTATCGAGCAAAGTCTTCGTGTTTGCGTGGAGAAAATCCATAGCGAAGTAAATCCCTTTGAGATCCCTTCCTTCGACACGCAAGTCACGCGGCCTGGACGCGCCACAACAAAGGACCAAAGCATCGTATTCGCTTAACAACTTCTCAGCGGGCAAATCCTTTCCGACATTGATGCTGGTAACGAATTGCACTCCTTCTTCTGCCATCAGATCGACACGACGCTGGACAATCGACTTGTCGAGTTTCATGTTGGGAATGCCATACATCAGCAGTCCGCCAACTCGATCCGAACGCTCGAAGATCCTAACGGAATGGCCCGCGTGATTAAGTTGCGACGCACATGCCAGGCCGGCAGGACCAGAACCAATCACCGCCACTTTCTTTCCAGTCCGTAGCTTTGGTATCTCCGGTAAGACCCAGCCTTCCGCAAAACCTTTATCGATCACTGCACACTCGATCGTCTTTATAGTCACCGGCGATTCATTGATTCCCAGCACACATGAACCTTCGCAAGGCGCTGGACATACTCTGCCGGTGAATTCCGGAAAGTTGTTTGTCTTCTGTAATCGGATTAACGCTTCGTGCCAGTTGCCGTGATGAACCAGATCATTCCATTCAGGAATCAGATTATTGATCGGACATCCGGACGCCATTCCTCCCACCAGCGTTCCGGTATGACAGAACGGCACGCCACAATCCATGCAGCGCGCGCCCTGCTCTTGCAAACTATCTTCGGTCATGTGTTCATGAAACTCGCTCCAGTCGCATATGCGATCACGCGCCGGGCGCGCAATCGGAAGACTGCGTGAATACTCCATGAAGCCGGTTGGTTTACCCATAATCAAATTTGAGCCACAGATAGAAGCGCCTGTGTTTCCAAAACACGTCGATAGTCATTCGGCATAACGGCCACAAACTTTGGCGCGAACTCTTCCCACGATAGAAGGATTTCTGTCGCACGAATGCTGCCTGTGTACTCCGCGTGCCGGAAGATCTGCTGCTTTACAAACTCAATGTCCTCGGCATCTCGAAGTGAAGTCAGTTGTACCATCTCCTTGTTGCATCGAGATGCGAAGTCTCCACCGTCATCCATCACATACGCAATCCCACCGGACATGCCTGCCGCAAAGTTTCTCCCAGTTGGACCAAGCACGATCACACGTCCACCTGTCATGTACTCGCAACCGTGGTCCCCTACTGCTTCAACTACTGCAACAACACCGCTATTGCGTACACAAAACCGCTCACCGGCGACTCCATTGATGTAGGCTTCACCGCTAGTGGCACCGTAAAACGCAACGTTGCCGATCACCACGTTCTCTGCAGCAACAAACGTGGAATTAGCCGGTGGGAAAACGACTATCTTGCCGCCAGAGAGGCCCTTGCCGACGTAATCGTTTGCGTCACCTTCCAGGATCAGTGTTAGACCACGTGGTATGAAGGCGCCAAAACTCTGGCCAGCAGAACCACTGAATTTGAGTTGAATGGTGTCGCCTGGTAAACCCGATGCACCGAAGCGGCGAGTTATTTCACTACCAAGGATTGTCCCGACAGTGCGGTTGATGTTGCGAATGGGCAGCGATGCGTTGACGCGTTCACTGCGTTCCAGCGCTGGTCGACACAACTCGATCAGGACACGATTGTCCAAAGCACTTTCCAACCCATGGTCCTGGGCAATTTGACAATACCGGCCCACTGACTCCGGAACCTGGGGTTGATAAAGGATCGGCGAAAGATCGAGACCGCGAGCTTTCCAATGCTCAATTGCATCTCGGGCTTTGAGGCACTCCGTGTGACCTATCATTTCATTGATCGTCTTGAAGCCGAGTTGGGCCATCAACTCGCGAACCTCGCGTGCAACAAACATCATGAAGTTCACGACGTTGTCGGGAGAACCACTAAACTTCGCTCGCAGTTTCGGATCTTGTGTGGCCACACCAACCGGACAGGTATTCAAGTGACAGACGCGCATCAGGATGCAGCCGAGGGTCACGAGCGGAGCCGTAGCAAAACCGAACTCTTCTGCGCCGAGCAATGCAGCAACGACAACATCGCGACCGGTCTTTAGTTGTCCATCAGTCTCAACTGTAATGCGACTACGCAAATCATTAAGCATCAGCGTCTGATGTGTCTCGGCCAAACCTAGTTCCCATGGCGCGCCGGCGTGCTTGATGCTCGTCAGCGGAGACGCCCCCGTGCCGCCGTCATAACCACTGATGAGGACGACATCAGCGTGTGCCTTCGCAACTCCCGCAGCGATAGTTCCGACTCCGACTTCCGCAACTAACTTCACGCTGATACGCGCGTGATGATTGGCGCTTTTCAGATCGTAGATGAGTTGCGCGAGGTCCTCGATTGAATAGATGTCGTGATGCGGTGGTGGAGAGATCAAACCGACACCGGGAGTCGAGTGTCTGACTTTCGCGATCGCTGGATAGACCTTGTGACCGGGTAATTGCCCGCCCTCGCCCGGCTTGGCGCCCTGGGCCATCTTGATCTGCAATTCCTCCGCGTTCACCAGGTAGTGACTCGTAACACCAAACCGCCCCGAAGCGACCTGTTTGATGGCGCTGTTTCTTGAGTCGCCATTTTCGTCATGGTTGTAACGAGCTGGATCCTCACCGCCCTCGCCGGTGTTGCTCTTGCCGCCGATGCGATTCATCGCGATCGCCAACGCTTCGTGAGCTTCCTTGCTAATCGAGCCGTAAGACATTGCCCCGGTCTTGAAACGTTTTACGATGGCTTCCACCGGTTCGACTGCATCAATTGGCACCGGTTCGCGGGTCGACTTTAATTCCATCAGACCACGCAACGTGCAGAGTTCACGAGATTGGTCGTTCACTTCGTTGCTGTACTCTTTGAATGCCGCATAGTCGCCGGTGCGACATGCGTACTGAAGTTTATGAACAGTATTGGGATTGAACTGATGAAGTTCACCGTCGCGCCGGTATTGATATTGACCACCAGCGTCGAGCGCATGATCATTCAGTGATCGCTTCGAGTAGGCAAGATTGTGACGCTGTCGGATCTCTTCGGCGATCACGTCGAGACCAATGCCTCCGATACGCGACGGAGTCCAACTGAAGTACTTATCAACGAGGTCCTGATTGAGACCGATGGCTTCAAAGATCTGGGCGCCGCAGTAACTCTGGAAAGACGAGATGCCCATTTTGGAGATGATCTTTACCACTCCCTTGACAACAGCTTTGATGTAGTTCTTGATTGCCTTCTCATAATCAATCGTCAACAACTTCTGATCGACCATGTCGTGCAAGGTTTCAAACGCAAGATAAGGGTTGATCGCAGCGGCGCCGTAACCCAGTAACAAGGCAAAGTGATGAACCTCGCGTGGCTCACCACTTTCGATCACAAAACCGACTTGTGTGCGGGTCCCAACACGAATGAGGTGATGATGAACACCAGACACGGCAAGTAACGCAGGTATCGGAGCACGGTTTTCAGTTACGCTGCGATCGGAGAGAATGATGATTTCATAACCACCGGCGATTGCTCTGCTGGCCTGATTACACAGTTCAGACATAGCGTGCTCTAACCCGCGACCACCTTCAGTAACCTCGTAAAGCATCGGCAACGTGATCGACTTGAAGCCTTTGCTGCCCCATTGACTTTCAGGGTTACCCAGCAGTCGCAGCTTCTCTAACTCTTCGTTGATGAGAATAGGCGAAGATAGCTTTATCTGACGGGCGCAATCGGGTGTTGGCTCGAGCATGTTTGCTTCTGGTCCAACCGTTGTGTCGGTAGACATCACCAGTTCTTCGCGAATCGCATCCACCGGAGGATTCGTTACCTGGGCAAACAATTGTTTGAAATAGTTGTAGAGGAGTTGCGACTTTGCGGAAAGAACTGCGAGCGGGGTGTCAGTACCCATCGAGCCAATCGCCTCACTACCCTCAGCCATCGGCGCCATGAGCATCTTCAAATCTTCGTGCGTGTAGCCGAACACTCGCTGTCGCTGAATGACTGTCGCGCTTTTCGTCTCGTGAACAAAAGATGCTGCGGGCAACTCATGAAGATCGATCAGATTCTCTTTGAGCCACTCACCGTAGGGATGTTCGGTGGCAATCTGCTGCTTCAACTCGTCGTCATCAACAATTCGACCTTGCTTGGTATCGACAAGCAACATGCGTCCAGGCCGCAGTCGTCCTTTTAAGAGTACGTGCTCCGGCGGAATATCGAGTACTCCGACTTCCGACGCGAGAATTACCAGGCCGTCCTTCGTAACGTAATAACGCGACGGTCTGAGTCCGTTGCGGTCGAGCACCGCTCCGATCACCGTGCCATCAGTAAATGCCATGCTCGCCGGCCCATCCCACGGTTCCATCAAACACGAGTGGTACTCATAAAAGGCTTTCTTCTCCGGACTCATGGATTCATGACCGCTCCATGGTTCCGGAATCATCATCATCATGGCGTGAGGTAAGGAGCGACCGCTCAGAGTAAGCATCTCGAGTACGTTGTCGAACATCGCCGAGTCACTACCCTCAGTGTCAACGACGGGAAAGATCTTGCTGAGGTCAGGTCCAAACAGTTCGGATCGAAACTTACTCTCTCGAGCATGCATCCAGTTAATATTGCCGCGAAGGGTATTGATCTCGCCGTTATGACACAGGTAACGATAAGGATGAGCGCGAGCCCAATTCGGAAAAGTGTTGGTACTGAAACGAGAGTGAACGAGTGCCAGCGCAGATTCGACTAACGGATCACCCAGATCGGGGTAGAAATCCATCAACTGGTCGGCCGTCAACATTCCTTTGTAGACAATGGTTCGTGACGACAGACTGGAAACGTAAAACATGCGACGCTCGTGAATGCCGCGCTTCGCGCCTTTGCTCACCCGCTTGCGAATCACGTACAACTTGCGTTCAAAAGCGAGATCGTCTTGAAGATTTGGGTCACGCCCGATGAAAATTTGTCGGATGAGAGGTTGTGAGGCTTTGGCAGTGGGACCGAGCAGAGCATCGTCAGCGGGAACGGTGCGCCAACCAAGTACGTGCTGCCCTTCCTCAACCGCAATCCTCTCAAAGAGGCGTTCACATTCCAGTTGAGCTTCTTGTTCGGTTGGTAGAAAGATCATACCGACGCCGTACTGGCCCACGGGTGGAAGGACAATATTCAACGCTTCTGTCTCATGAGCCAGAAAACGCTGCGGTATCTGGAGCAGCACTCCGGCTCCGTCACCGGTGTTCGCTTCGCAGCCACAGGCGCCCCGGTGATTCAGATTCACGAGAACCTGGATCGCCTGCTGAACAATTTCGTGTGACTTGCGACCCTTAATGTCAGCGACGAAACCAATACCGCATGCATCGTGCTCAAAACGCGGGTCGTAAAGTCCCTGTTTGTGTGGTTCAGATGTGTGTCTCATGGTTTTATCCACAACTTACACAGATTGATTTATGGAATCTGCGTAATCTGTGGATTTCTTTAAATGTCGAAATACATCCCGAACTCCAACGGATGTGGACGCAATCGCAACGGCTGAATCTCACGCTCTCGTTTGTAGCTAATCCAACGTTCGATGAGCTGTCGAGTAAAAACATCTCCTTTCAGCAGAAATTCGTGGTCGTCTTCGAGGGCCTTCAGTGATTCGTCCAGTGATCCTGGAAGACTGGCAACGTCCTGCAATTGTTCGGGCGACAGATCGTAGATGTCTTTGTCGAGTGGTTCACCGGGCATGATTCGGTTCTGGATACCATCGAGTCCGGCCAACAACATTGCGGAGAAAGCGAGATATGAATTGCACGACGGGTCAGGAGGACGAAACTCCAATCGCTTCAACTTTGGATTGGTTGAGAACATCGGGATGCGAATCGCTGCCGACCGATTGCGTGCGGAGTATGCCAGGTTCACCGGTGCTTCAAATCCTGGTACGAGTCGTTTGTAACTATTCGTCGTTGGCGCAGCGAACGCGACAATGGCAGGGGCGTGTTTGAGCAGACCACCGATGTAGAACAGCGCCAACTCTGAGAGCCCGGCATAACCGTCTCCAGCAAAGAGCGGTTTTTCGCCCTTCCAGAGCGATTGGTGACAGTGCATTCCCGATCCGTTGTCGCCATAGAGTGGCTTGGGCATGAACGTCGCCCCCTTTCCTTGCTTCTGAGCGACGTTACGAACTGTGTACTTGAAGATCTGGAGGTTGTCGGCAGTTCCAATCAGCGTTGAGTAACGAAAATCGATCTCACATTGACCGGCAGTGGCGACTTCGTGGTGGTGACATTCGACGTGGATGCCGGCTTTCTTCAACTCGTTCGCGACTTCGGTGCGAAAGTCTTGCAACGTATCCAACGGCGGCAGAGGCACGTAGCCTTCCTTGTTGCGAATGTGATAGCCGAGATTGGAATTGCCGTTCTGACTATTTGTGTTCCAGATAGCTTCGGGATTGTCGATCGAGAATCCGGCTGAGTGTCCATCGTTTTGGAAACGAACATCGTTGAAGACAAAAAACTCAGCTTCTGGACCGAAGTATACAGTGTCGGCAATTCCAGTGAACTTCAAATAGCTCTCAGCTCTGCGGCCGACGCCACGTGGATCCAGCCAGTAACCTTCCTTCGTAATTGGATCGACAACGTCCGCCACGAGACAGAGCGTTTTTTCCGACATGAATGGATCGATCCAGTAACGGTAAGAATCCGGCACCAGCAACATGTCCGACTCATGGATCGATGCCCAACCGCGTAAACTGGAACCGTCGAAACCAAAACCCTCTTCAAATGACTTTTCTGAAAGTTCTTCAATCGGAAAAGTGAGGTGGTGCCATGCGCCCACCAGATCAGTGAAGCGAACATTTACATAGGCCGCATTTTCTTCGGCCGCAAATTTAAGAACGTCCTTTACACTCATGAATTGTCCTTCCTTCGATAACTAGAGAGATTGATAATTGCATTGACCGCACAGAGAAAACGCTGAACACACCAGAAGGCCATGAACGGGATCGATTGTGCGTAGTGCACCAACCGATGCCGTCCATGGCGGTTATTGATTAGGCTAAGGCGTTCTTCTCCTTTCTTGTTTAGTTGACTTATTCCTCCTGTAGTATTGCGTTCAGCGAGCAGTGCAGGGGGCTGCTGCTCTCTGTTACTTGAAATTACAGCGTTAGAAAGTGATGCCGTAATACACAAAGAGCGCATTGTTCTTTCGGCCACTATTGCCAATGGTGTAGCCGGCGTAGAACGCGCTGGATTTTGTAACCACAAATGAGAAGCCAGGGGTGACATAGCCAAATCGATTCTTCCCACTGAGCCAATCTGCAACGAAGTTCACACGTGAATGCAACGGCTGTTCATAACCAACGATTGCTCCGCCTTCAGATCCGTTTCCGTTCGCTCGTCCTACCAAGCCATAGCCGCCTCCTGTTAACCGCGGCCCATGGTCACCTTTGAACTTTTTGCTAACCGTTGAGTAGAGCAAACCGAAGGTATCGATTCCCGTCCGATTGGCAATCGGGGTATAAAGAATGCCTCCCGCTGCTGCAGCCACTCCGTACTTTTCACTGTTGTAGAACTGGTACTTAACGTTCGGCTGCAACTCCACTGGCTGATCGGGCGCCAGCGTATCGAGGAACGCTACATTGGCGCCGACTTCGATACCTTTTGCGACACCGACAACCACGCGTGGTACGTAGGCTTGGAACCCTCCTTTCTCATGCGATTCAAAGTGACTGATGAAGTCAAACTCGACGTAAGTTTTCCTGGTTGCAACAACATCAGTCGAAGGAATATTGAAGAGTGTTGACTGTGCTTTGACGATGCTCGAGGCAAACGTAACCACGCAGAGGGCGCTGAACACCCACTGGATTGCTTTCGATTTGAGCATGTTGTATGTTGCTCCATATCGT
>Ga0068864_100001620_pt1 | contig 18539 bp, 16 predicted proteins | sample KBSSwiS72_FD_66586 | JGI IMG/M metagenome (GOLD analysis project Ga0068864, IMG submission 66586) | Switchgrass rhizosphere microbial communities from Kellogg Biological Station, Michigan, USA - KBS Switchgrass S7-2 | ecosystem: Host-associated > Plants > Roots > Rhizosphere > Soil ... | reverse complement strand
GCTGCCGGGACGACGATTCCGCGCTGGCTGGAGGAAGCGACAATTTCCGCACGCGCGAAAGAGCCGGGCCGGAGGGCATTGGACGCGTTTGGGATTTCGGTTTCGATCAGCAGTGTACGATTCGCTTCGTCAACCGAAGGGCTGAGGCGAACGACCCGGCCTTCGTGAACTGTTGAGGTTCCTTCGACGTTTACTCGAACCAGCATGCCCGTACGAATGTTCAATGCTTCGCGTTCCGGCACGTCCGTTCTCAGCCGCACGGGATTCATTTGCACGAGGTTGACAATAGGCGTTCCAGCCGACACGTACTGACCGACATTGGCGGTGCGCTGGCGGACGGAGCCGCCGATGGGCGCATAGAGAACTGCATCGGCGAGCTGCTGCCGTGCGATTTCGAGTTCCGATTTCCGCTGGGCGAGGACACCCTGCCGGTTTCTCGCTTCGTCCAGGGCATCGGCGTACTGAGCTTCAGCGACCTTGTAGGCGGAATTGGTGACGTCATAGTCCGACCTGGCCATCAGGCCCATCTCATAGAGCTGCGTGGCTCGATCCAGACGTGCTTTGGTTCCGTCCATCGTCGCGCGAGCTTCCCTTACCAGCGATGTCCGTTCGAGGTCGACATCTTCCTTTGTTCCTGTCGGTGGAAGGCCAAGCCGCACTCTGGCCTGTTCGAGCGCGGCCTCGCTCTGTCGCACCCGAAGTTCGAAATCCGTCGTGTCGAGTCGCGCGATGACATCGCCTTTTTGGACGGTACTTCCCAGATCGACGGGTAATTCGGAAATGCGTCCCGCCACCTTCATTCCAAGAATGATTTCCTGTTCCGCGGCGAGAGTGCCCGTGACCACGATCAACTGCTCCAGCGGCATTTCCGCCGCAGTGACCGTTGTTACTTTACGGAGCGAATCGGCGGGCTTTCCCCGGCCGGAGGAATCCGATGTCGCGGCAGTGCCAGAAGAAGTTCCACACCCCGTGAGTACGATCGATCCAAGGAAGACGAGTAAGACGAAATTTATGGCTTTCATGGTCCAGAGCCTTCTGGATCTTCCATTTAATCAAACAATCCACTCCCCCGTGCGCAAATTGTTCGCAGGCTTTTGGAAGCAGTCGACCAGCTTGGTTATTTGCTGGCGACATGAGCCGCGTCCTGCTCGTTCTCGGTACAGTTGTAATCGATCAAATCGGGACTATCGGTCACCAGAACCTGATTCAGCTTGATCGTCCAGGGGGCTGTATATGCCTTGGGATCGTCGACGGTGAGCGTGACTTCCAGATTTCCGTGGTCCACGCGGTGGAACCTCTCGGTTATCTTCGCCGCACTGGTCAACGGGCTGCCGTTACGGTCGAGCCATTCTCCATCTTTTTCCGTGTCGCCTTGCTTGAATCCGATGGATTGCACGACCAGCGTGTCGCCATCCCAGGTACCTGTCGAATAACCGTTGAACGAAGGCAGATCCACTTCGGTGGGCAATGGCCGTCCGTCCGTGTAGATCTGTCGGTAGGTGGCATCGCGTTCGAACAGTATGACGAGAAGACCAGGCGTCTGGATAATCTTCCTTCGAAACGGATTGGTATGCAGCTTGACAAGACCGTCCGGCATGCAGCGAGATGCCGGATCATCCTTTCCGTTCTGCGCCGTTCGCTGTTTGACGAGTTCCTTTGCCCACGGCTGATACGGCAGCCCGCCCGGCAGTCCAGCGCCGATATCCAGGAATTGATACGAGATCTCCCCATCCGGACAACCGTCTTTCGGGCATGGACGGTCTTTTTTCATTTCCCAGATACCGGAAAGATCCGGCTTCCCATCTGCTGCAGGGGACTTCGATGTGCATGCAGGGAGTAGAGAGAGAAGCAATACGATGACGGCGAGCCTGAACGGATTCATTGCTGGTCTCCGATGCGGTCCAGCAGAATTTTACCGTCGACGGATTTCACCGTTTTCATGTTTGCCAGGTTCTTTACATTTCTGGCGAGGAACCCATCAACCGTTACCGTTTCACCGATCTTCAGCGACTCTTTTTTCGCGCCGTTCCGCGCCAGGGTGTTTACAGACGGGCCGGAGAATTCCCATCTTGTCGTCGATCCGCCAGGACTTTTCACATCCACGTAGAAACGGATATGGGGATTGGTCCATTCCACTTTGGCAATGACTCCCTTCAGGGTGACCGGCTTGCTTGCATCATATTCCGCTGCGAAAGAATGATGTGCCAGGAAAGGGAATGCCATCAGCAGGAGCAAGCCGAAGCTAAGAACGAAATTGCGCAAAAGTCGAAGTGTCATGCGAGTCTCAGTCGCCCGGAAATTTGGCGCGAGTATAGCAGGAAAAAGAATCCAATCTTTCAGTCGGATTCGGAAACGGAGAATGCCGGCGAATTGCCGTTCTTTGCGATGAGGCGAGGGGGCATGCATTCTTAAAGAGTGCGGCTCTGGAACCACCCCCCGCACGATCTCGACTGCTGTCTCGATCGTGCTGCCCTCCTGACTCAGGAGGGCACATTTCGGTTGCATCGACCGTTACCAAATCCTGCGGAATCCTTGTTTCTCCGCCTACTTCGCCGCCTGCAGTTCGGCGTACAGCTGACCGATGAAGCGATCTCCGGTCGTACCAGGCATCGAAATTTTGGACTCGAAGTCCGCAGTGAGTTTCGCTGCGGTCACTTGTTCCAGAGTCCGACCCTGCTTGACGAGTGGCGCAACCTTGTCGCGCAGTGCGAGAATCATGTCGCGATGAGCAACCAGCGCAGCACGATCCACCGTGCCTCCATGACCGGGAATCACTTTCGTATTCGGTCCGCACAGCGCAATGGTCAGCGCGAGACCATCGAGCATGCCATTCAGTGAGCCGCCGTTCGCGCGGTCAATGTTGGGATACTGGATGGATCTGTAGTAGTCCCCCGTCATCAGGATGTCGTGGTTTACGAAATGGACCAGCGTGTCGCCATCGGTGTGCGCATTACGAATGGGAATCAGTTCGATGACTTCGCCATTCATGTGGAGCGTGACTTTCTGGTCGTAGGTCACAACGGGAAGGGCTGCCGCAGGAGCCGGAGTACCTGGAGCGCCATTGGCTCCGGGATTGGGATTTGCAAGACGATACCGCAATTGTTCGCGCGAAAATATGGTGACTCCCAACTTGCCAAGGTTCTCGTTTCCGCCCGTATGGTCCGGATGAACGTGAGTATTGACCATGTAACGGATTGGGCTGGGCGTTACCTTCTTGATTGCCGCAACGATCTTGTCCGTGAGTTGCGCATACTGTGCATCGACCATGAACACGCCGTCGGGTCCTGCAAGCACGCCGATCATCCCACCCTGACCTTCCAGCGTGTAGAAGTTATCGCCGACTTTTGTTGTCTTGATTTCAGTCGCCGAGAAATCCTGTTGCTGTGCATTCACGACGACGACCATCGAGGCCGCCATCAGGGCGCCAAAAACGAGTCCTGTCCAATTCTTCATTTCGATAACCTCCGGGTTGAAGTAACCCGGCAATTCTACGGCGAATTTAATTACACTGACAGTGGCGGTTTTACGGCAGTTCATTGGCCAGAAAAAACAATCGCAAGTAGCTCAGCCGAGCAAAAGTAAGTTGGCCGCTCATCTTCTGCCTGCGTAAGGGTCCACGCGGAAAATATTCCTAGCCGCCATTTGCAATTAAACCCTGCCCGCCGGCGCTCAGTTGTGCCCAACAATAACGAAATGTGAGGGATAGCCGGACCCGGGTTGGTAGGAAACGTTAAGGTTTTATTCTAAAAGACTTAATGGAGGCGGCGGGAATTGAACCCGCGTCCGAAAACGATCAGTTGGAGAATCTACATGCGTGTCAGGTTCCAATTTGTTATGTCCCGGCCTAAGGAACCTGCGAAGCAAAGCCGGAACACGAGCCCGTTAAGTTTCGCCTCTCGTCGCCGGGCCAGCAATTTGAGGCTATCCTGCCTGAAGTGTCGTTCTTTAATTCACCGACAGGCGAACGAATCAAGAACGTAGCCGGTTATTAAGCGGCTAGTGCTGGTGTATATTCAGCAGTTGATTGTTTCCACGTTTTTACGAGGACATGGGCCTCGGCATGCATCTCCTTCTTCAACGTCTCCGTCGAAACCGGTGCGCCCCCAAAATTTGAAACGCTTCTTCTATATAGGTGGTGTCCCAGGTTCTGTCAACGCTGTATAATCGGGCCTTTCTTTTACCTGGTTGCAGAGGAGTATCGTTTTCATGGAATTGCGAACGCAGGCCGATCGGCTGCTGGAATCCCTGGCCCCGTTGCTGGCAGCGGAAATGGAACGTCTTCTGGAAGAGTCCCGGCAACAGATGGAAAGTGACTTTCAGGTGCGTCTGCAAACAGCCCTGCGCGATGCCGAGCTCGCCACGCTGCACCTGGCGGAGGTTCGACTGGAAGAAGCCGTAATCGAGGCGCGCGAAGCGACGCGAATTCAGCTCACCGAAGGCTTTACCGAACAGCTGAATCACAATCTGCAGCAGTTGCGCGAAGAACTGTCGGCGAAATCCAATGAAGACATGAAGGCCACCTTGGCGAATTGGGCCGCCGAACGCGCCTCATTGCAGGAGCAGCTCAATCGGTGGCATGCGTATGCCGACGCGCAGCGACAATTATCTCAATGCACGTCACAATTGGAAATTGTCGCCAGGCTGTTCAAGCTGAGCGAACCATTTGCCGAATCCTTTGCCTTTTACGTTTCGAAACCCGATGGTCTCGCCTTATTGAAGGCGCGCGGAAACGGGGCGTTCCCGAAATGGATTTCGACGGATACGATTGACCCGGATTTCTACTTCAAGACGGCCGTGGTCCGAGACACGGTGGTCGCCGCGATCTGTGCGGCCCGCCCTTGCAACGCCGAGTCGCTGGATTTCCTGATGTCCTGCTTCGAACGGGCGATCGAATCTTTCGGAATGAAGCTGAACCGGCGCGGACCGACTCCACCCGTTTCGGCGAAGGTTTTCGGAGGCAGCGAGACTTCAAATCGTGTTTAACAAGCCGATTTCCCACAAGGCTGCATTATTCACCGAATCCGTGATTCGAGAAATGACGCGGCTGGCCATCCAGTATGGCGCGGTTAATCTATCGCAGGGGTTCCCGGACTTTGCTGCGCCCGAGGTTCTGAAGAAGGCCGCCTCCGATGCCGTTTTCGCCGACATCAACCAGTACGCCATCACCTGGGGTTCAAAAAAGTTTCGAGATGCATTGACCGCAAAGACAAAGCGCTTTCTAGACATCGATATAGATCCGGAGCGGGAGATCACCGTCTGCTGCGGATCTACTGAAGGCATGATGGACGTTCTACTGGCGGTAATAAATCCGGGCGATGAGGTCATCGTCTTCGAGCCGTTTTACGAGAACTATGGTCCGGACGCGATCATCTCCGGCGCGACTCCTCGATATGTTCAGCTTCGCCGTCCGGACTGGACTTTTGATGAGATGGAGCTGGCCGCTGCATTCAACAACAAAACCAAAGCCATTATTATCAATACGCCAAACAATCCCACGGGAAAGGTTTTCAGCCGGAAGGAGCTCGAAGTCATTGCGCGGCTCTGCCAGAAATGGGACGTCCTGGCCATTACGGATGAAATCTACGAACACATCGTTTACGACGGAGCCACGCACGTGTCGCCCATTACGCTGGATGGAATGCGTGAGCGAACCATCGTCGTCAACGGCATGTCGAAAACCTATAGTGTGACGGGATGGCGCGTGGGATATATCATCGCGCCGCCGGGAATCAGCGGCGCGATTCGAAAGATGCACGACTTCATGACCGTGGGTGCTCCGGCACCTTTGCAGGAGGCCGGTGCCATGGCGTTGGGACTGGCCGATTCTTACTATGAGGAACTCGCCAGTCACTATCTGGTCCGGAGGAACCGGCTCCTGGCGATGCTGCGCAACGCCAGGTTCGCAGCCTTCGTTCCCAAAGGTGCGTACTACATCATGTGTGATGTCGGAAATTTCTTAAGCGCCGGCGGATTTGCCAACGATATTGAGTTTTGCCGCTTCATGGTTAAAGAGGTCGGGGTGGCTGCAGTGCCAGGCAGCAGCTTTTTTGGGGATCCGGCGTCGGGGCGGGATATTATCCGTTTTACGTTCTGCAAAAAGGAATCGACACTGGCGGCCGCAGAGGAGCGGCTGACGCGGCTGACAAACTTATTACCTGGGGCGGAGTCCAAGTCCCACGTTGGGATATAATCCGGCATCCTTTAGTTTCAAATGTCGAGTGGTGCAAAGCGCGAGCAGGGAAAGCGCGAGCCAAGCGAGCAAAGAAGGTTAAATATGAATACCAAGCGGTTGATCTACCTCACACTGATTGTCGCGACACTCAGCATCGGGGTCATCATCGGAACCATCGTATCGGGCGGAGTCAAGGCAACCAGCGAACAGCAGAAGCCTCCAGTTCTGACCATCCCCGATCCGGTTTCCATGTCGAATTCCTTTTCGCAAATTGCAGAGAAGCTGGAACCGGCAGTCGTCAACATTCATGTGGAGATCGCTCCGAAGGAACCGGTTGCGCCTCCCCGGCGGAGTCAGGCTCCTGGCGGTGGGGGCGGTGGTGGCCGTCGGCAGGGAGGCGGAGGTGGAAATGGGGAAGCTCCTCTTCCGGGGAACCCTTCTGATCCCAATAGCCCCCTGGGTCAACTGTATGGCCGGCTCTTTGGCGATACTCCTCCCCAGACGGATCCGGAGCCGATGGAAGCCACGGGAACAGGATTCATCGTCGATAAGGCAGGATACATTCTCACCAACCATCACGTGATTGAGAACGCCACAAAAATCACGGTCAAGCTGTCGGACAAGTCCGAGTATCCCGCACGGCTCATCGGTAGCGACAGCTATACCGACCTCGCAGTGATCAAGATCGATGCGGGCAAAGATCTGACGGTTGGAAAATTCGGCAACTCGGATGCCGTAAAAACCGGCGATTGGGTGATTGCGGTTGGAAGTCCGTTCGGATTCGATCACACGGTGACCTCCGGAATCATCAGCGCCAAGGGCCGATCGGCCGATGAACTTACCGGTGGCGGGCCGAGTTCCAAGGGCGCTCAGTTCCAAAGTTTTCTTCAAACCGACGCGGCGATCAATCCCGGAAACAGCGGCGGCCCGCTGGTCAATATGGTTGGCGAAGTGATCGGGATCAATACCGCAATCGTTTCCGAAACGAATTCATTTGCGGGGCTTGGGTTCGCATTGCCGTCGAACATTGCCATCAAGGTGTATAACCAGCTGGCGCAGACCGGTAAGGTCACGCGAGGTTCGATCGGGATTACGTATGACGACAAGCCGGATCTGCTGCGCGCGTTTGGAGTGAATGAAGGCGTGATCGTCAAGGATATTCTGATCGGTAAGCCGGCGGCTCAGGCTGGAATTCATGTCGGCGATGTGATCACGAACATCGATGGGCAGAAGATTACCAGCGGCCCCATGCTCCTGGACATTATCGCCAGCAGTACCGTTGATCGATCGGTTCAGGTCAAAATCCTGCGAGGCGGCAAGGAGCAGACCATTCCTGTCATGATCGGTGATCGCGAAAGAGTCATCTATGACGTGGATACTGCCTCCACGACAGCGCCCCCCGACGCCACGGTTCCGGCGAATCCTCCGGATCGTGTGCTCGGGGTGACGGTTCAGGTTGCGCCGCAGAAAGTCGTGAAGCAATTTGGCATTTCGGGCATGGCGATCAGTTCGGTTCAGAAGGGCAGCGTCGCAGCAGAGATCTTCGATAATGCTCCGGCGGAGTCACCATACGTCATTGATTCTGTCGTCGTGGATGGCCGAGTGACAGAAATTCGGACTCAGGCCGACTACGACCGCGCGATCGCGGGACTGAAGCGAGGTGCGAAATTTGCATTTGGAGTGCATGTTCCGGAGCGTGACGGAAGAGGACGATTTCTCAACAAATACGACCACACCTTTGTCGCGTTGACGATGCCCTAAGTTAAACGTTCGTTTATCAACCCCTCTCATCGTTTGCGATGAGAGGGGTTTTCGCTGTAGGGGCGGTCTATGACCGCCCTATTTCACAACACATCGCGGGCGGTCATAGACCGCCCCTACAGCAAATCTGCTCCGGTTTCATATGAGTTCCACTCACAAAAACTTCATTGGCGGCCGTTGGGTCGCACCCTCCAGCGGCAAGACGATCGACAATAGGAATCCTGCAAAGAACTCGGAATTGATCGGAGTCTTTCCGCGTTCATCTGCAAAGGATGTTGATTCCGCCGTCGATGCCGCCGCTTCGGCCTGGAAATCCTGGCGTCTGGTACCGGCGCCGAAGCGCGCGGAAATGCTGTTTCGTGCAGCAGAGTTGATTGCCGCACGGAAGGAAGAATTCGCACGCGATATGACGCGGGAAATGGGCAAGGTTCTGAAGGAAGCCCGAGGCGATGTGCAGGAAGCCATCGACATGACCTACTACATGGCGGGTGAAGGCCGCCGGCTGTTTGGTCAGACCACGCCTGCAGAGCTGCCGGACAAGTTCGCCATGTCGACCCGGAATCCACTGGGAGTCTGCGGATTGATTACGCCCTGGAATTTTCCAATGGCCATTCCGTCCTGGAAAGTCATTCCCGCACTGGTGTGTGGCAATACTGTTGTTTTGAAGCCGGCCGAAGATACACCGCTGTCGGCAGTTCACTTCGTCAAAACTCTTGAAGCGGCAGGCGTGCCATCGGGCGTCGTGAATCTCGTGTTGGGAAGCGGCACAGAAGCCGGAGCGGCGTTGTCGAAGCATCCCGGGGTCTCCGTCGTTTCGTTCACGGGTTCCTGTGAAGTTGGCAGTCTTGTGGCGATTGCGTGCGCCGAGTCCTTCCGTCATGTCCATCTCGAAATGGGCGGCAAAAATGTGTTGATGGTGATGGACGATGCGGACATCGATCTTGCCGTTGACGGTGCGCTGTGGGGCGGATTCGGCACAAGCGGCCAACGATGTACCGCGGCAAGCCGGGTGGTTGTCCATAAGAAGGTCATCGGAGAATTTACCCGAAAGTTCGTGGAGCGTGCCTCGAACCTTCGAGTCGGTGACGGTCTGGATCCGAAAGTCGATGTCGGTCCGATTATCAACGAAACCCAGCTTGCTCGCATTCAAGAGTACGTACTCATCGGACAAAACGAAGGCGCATCTCTGCTGTGCGGGGGCAGGCGCCTGGATACGGGTGCATACAAGCGCGGCTCGTTCCACGAACCCACCATCTTCGGCGATGTTGCCCCGAAAATGCGTATTGCGCAGGAAGAAATCTTCGGGCCAGTCGTTTCGATCATTCCCTGCAAGAGCCTCGATGACGCTATTGAGATTGGAAATGGTGTGAAGTATGGCCTTTCGGCGGCGATCTACACGCGAGATGTCAATCGCGCATTCCGGGCCATGCGCGACATGCATACCGGAATTTTCTATGTGAATTCCTCCACCATCGGTGCTGAAGTCCATCTTCCTTTCGGGGGAACGAAATCCACCGGCAACGGTCATCGTGAAGCCGGTACGGCAGCGTTGGATGTATTTTCGGAATGGAAATCCATATACATCGATTACAGCGGAAAGCTTCAGAAGGCTCAGGGCATCGAGTGACCATCAATCGAGGGACAATGAATGGATAGGTGGGATCTCATTATTGACGGCCCGCTTGATGGAATCTCGAATATGGCCATCGATGCCGCGCTTCTGGACGAAGTCGGTGAATCCGGATCTCCAATGACGATCGTCCGTTTTTACCAATGGCGCCGGCCAACCCTTTCGCTCGGCCGAAATCAGATAATCGAAATCGCCGTCGATAAGGAATATTGCGATCAGCATGGCATAGATGTCGTCCATCGGCCGACGGGCGGACGTGCCGTTTTGCACGACGACGAACTCACATATGCTGTGATCTCCAACGATGGGTCGTGTTTCGGCGAAACCATCTATGCAAACTACAAACGCGTATCGGAGGCCCTGTGCGATGGGTTCCAGCGTGTGGGTGTGCCGGCCATTCTCGCTCCGGAAACGCGTAAGGTTCCGGTGCCGAGAAATGGCTCGGATCCGCCGTGTTTTCTCTCCGCATCACGTTACGAACTCACTGTCCAAGGACGTAAGGTCGTCGGCAGCGCTCAACGTCGCGTAAAGAATACTTTTCTTCAACATGGTTCGATGCCGATTACCTGTGATCGGGAAGCCCTCGCACGTGCGACTCGGATGACGGAAACCGAATCCTTGTATCGTGAAATGGCGGGTATTGCGGAGTTTCTGCCGGAGCGGCCAACAGTGGCATTGCTGACAAATGCCCTGATCGGAAGTTTTCAGGATCGATTTGGCGTCGAGTTCCGGCGTCGGGAAAATGACTAGTTTGCTATAATCCCGACATGACGCTTCGAGACGACTCCCGCCCGCTTGGGGATCGCACACAACAAATCCTGCGGCTGCTGATTCGCACCTACATTACATCGGGTGAGCCTGTGGGATCCGGAACGCTGTCTCGCAATATCGAAGGCAAACTCAGTTCGGCGACAATTCGCAATATTATGGCGGAACTGGAGGAAGCGGGTTATCTGACTCACCCCCATACGTCCGCCGGTCGTGTCCCATCGGAGAAGGGCTATCGCTTCTATGTCGATAGTCTTCAGGATTCCGGGAAAGTCAGCAAATCCTCGGAGCGCCTGATCGCCCAGATGCTGGACGAAAGCGATACCCCGGAAGACCTGATGTTGCGAGCGTCGTATCTGTTATCCACAATTTCCAGAAATGTGGGAATCGTGATTGCTCCGCCTCTTGCCTCCACGCAACTGAAGCATATTGAATTTCTGGATCTGGGTGACGGCAAGGTTCTGGTGATCTTCGTTTCGAACCTGGGATCGTTGCAGCGGAAAGTGATTCGGATCCAGGACGGGTATGCCCAGGATGAACTCGATCGAGCCGGCCGGTTTCTAGTGGAGAAATTCTTTGGAAAGACTCTCATCGAAATTCGAAATGAACTCATTCAGATGATGGAAGATGAGCGCAGCGCCTACCATCGCATGCTGAATCTTCTACGCACCTGGAACGACTCGCTTGAAACGGAAAACGAACTGGCGCCCGAGAATGTATTCGTTCAGGGCACCACGAATATTCTCAACAAGCCGGAATTTGCAGATGTAGATCGAATGAAGACTCTGTTCCAGATGTTCGAGGAGAAAGGCCGTCTGGTACGCATTCTGAACGAATGCATTGCCTCCAATCCTGCTTCGGGTGTGCGGATCGCGATCGGGTCCGAACTCGGGATTCCGTCGATGCGGGACTTCACGGTGATCACGTCCTCATACCCCTCGCGCGACAACACGGCCGGCTTCCTCGGAATCATCGGGCCGACGCGTATGGAATACGAACTCGGGATTTCGGTAGTCGCCTATCTCGGACGTCTGGTTGGTGAGAAAATTAACGCCTGACTACAATTCTCCTGCAGTTTTTAATATGGAAGACAACGAAAAGTTAGAAGAAGAGTCTCCGGTCTCTGATCCGGAATCACAACTCAAAGCGGAGCGCGATGAACTCTACGATCGATTGCTGCGAAAACAGGCGGAGTTCGACAACTACAAAAAACGAATCGAGCGGGAACGAAGTGAATACGTACAATTCGCTTCCGCCGAACTCATGCGCGAGCTGTTGAATGCCATGGATTCGTTTGATCTGGCCATACACAACGCCAGTTCGGATTCTGCGGGAAGCGAAACGATGTTGCGTGGTCTGGATCTGATCTACAAGCAGTTTCAGGACACCCTCTCACGTTTCGGGCTGAAGGCGATTGAAGCGCGCGGACAAGTGTTCGATCCCAACCTGCATCAGGCCGTCAGCACCGTACCCACGGATGAAGTCGCGGAAAACACGGTTGTCGATGAACTTCGAAAGGGCTACACGCTGAACGGGAAGTTGCTTCGCCCCGTCATGGTCAGCGTGGCAGTCCGGAACTGACGGGGAATACTTTTGAGTTCAAAGCGAGATTATTACGAAATCCTGGGCGTCTCTAAATCAGCGACTGACCAGGAAATGAAGAGCGCGTATCGAAAGCTCGCGCTTCAATATCACCCGGATCGCAATCCTGGAGACAAACAGGCGGAAGACCGATTCAAGGAAGCGGCAGAGGCCTATTCGGTCCTTACCGATGCCCAGAAGCGCGCAGCATACGACCGATATGGCCATGCCGGACTGGGTGGCGCCGGTGGAAACGCCGGATTCGATCCCAGCATCTTTGCCGACTTCAGCGATGTGCTCGGCGATATTTTCGGTTTCGGGGATATGTTCGGCGGACGTCGCGGCGGAAGCCGGTCCCAGCGCGGATCCGACCTTCGCTACGATCTGGAGCTGAAATTTGAAGAGGCCGCCTTCGGCACGACGAAGCATATCAAGTATTCTCGCCACGAGACGTGCGCCGAGTGTGCAGGCAGTGGCGCTCAACAGGGCAGCGGTCCGTCGACCTGCACAACGTGCAATGGTCACGGGCAGGTCCGCTTTCAACAGGGATTCTTCAGTATCACGCGTACCTGTTCACAGTGCAGCGGCACCGGGAAAATCATCAAGAATCCATGCAAATCCTGCGGGGGCGAAGGCCGTATGGTGCGGGAGCGGACTGTCGAGCTCAAGATTCCCGCAGGTGTCGATAACGGAGACAAGATGCGCGTTTCCGGCGAAGGCGATACCGGAGGCAAAGGTGCGCCCGACGGTGATTTGTACGTCGTACTCGGCGTCAAGGACCATGAGATTTTCGAACGCCGGGAACACCAGCTGTATTGCCACATCCCGGTGTCATTTCCGCAGGCGGCACTCGGTTCCGAGATCATGGTGCCTACCCTCGAAGGAGAGGACGTTCCTCTGAAGGTTCCGGCGGGCACGCAGACGGGATCCACGTTTCGGGTCAAGGGCCGCGGCGTTTCCAAACGCGGCGGCAGTTCACGCGGGGACCTTTATGTCACGGTCGATATCGCGGTTCCTGTAAAGCTGAGTAAGGAACAAAAAGAGCTGATTACGAAACTCGCCGCTACACTCGAGGACGATAACCGTCCTACTGAAAAAAGACTCCTCGATCGCATGAAGGAAATCTTCAGCTAGTTGAGCGGCAGTTGTCAGCAACTCACCATTGATGTCCCCGAAGAATTGAAGGATGCCGTCATCGGAGAGCTCTCCGAACTTGGTGCCGACGGTTTCTGGGAAAACGGTGAACCTTCCACTTCGATTACCCGCCTGGAAGTGTATTTCAGCCAGCCCATTCGTATAGAGGACGTGGAATCCCGGATCAGGTTTATCTTTCATGGATCACGTATATCTCCACCGACGATCGTCATACGGGCAGTTGCGGATCGCGACTGGCTCGGTGAGTGGAAGAAGTCGTACGTCAGCTTTCCGATAGGCCGCGGTTTCTACATCATTCCCAGCTGGTCCGAATCGACGTGTCCACCGGATCGCACGCCCATTCGAATTGATCCGGGCCAGGCGTTCGGAACCGGAACCCACGAAACCACGCAATTGACGCTGGAGTGTCTCGAAGATCGGGCCGGAAGCGACCCTTTTTCAGGATTAATTGTGGATCTTGGAACGGGCTCCGGCATTCTCGCCATAGCTGCCCGCCTCCTGGGTTGCAGGCATGTGATCGGGTGTGACCATGATCCGGATTCTGTATGCGTTGCAGCCGAGAATATCGAGCGGAATGCCGATCAGTTCGTCCCTGTATTCTGTGGATCGATCGACGCCGTCCGATCCGAATCCGTGGATCTGCTATTGTGCAACCTCACGGCGGACGTCATCGCTCAGTTGTTTTCCGAAATCCGGCGCGCGCTCAAGCCGGGTGGTTCGGTCATCTTCTCCGGGATTCTCGTCGAACAGCGAGGGCAGATTCGGGATATTGTCACCAACGGCGGTTGGGTTGTCGAAGACGACCGTACACGTGGCGAGTGGATCGCGCTTGCGGTTCGAAAGCCTTATGGCCATTAAGTCGGTTTACATTGCAGACCTGGCCGTCAAAGACAACCTCATTTCGATACGCGATGAGGAACATCGCCATCTTTCGGTGGCTCGTGCCGAAGTCGGCGAAGAGATTGAAATCTTTGATGGTCGCGGGGAGGTCTTGACCGCGATAATTGCCGTGATCGAACGCCGTGAAACTCACGCGCATATTACAGGGAAGCGCCATGTCACCGCGGATGCTCACGAACTGATTCTGGGCCAATCGCTGATTCGGCATGCCGCCTTTGAATTTGCGCTGGAGAAAGCTGTTGAGGCGGGCGTTACTCGAATTATTCCCCTCATCGCCGGGCGTTCCAATGCGAAAGACGTCGGACGACGCGAGCGATGGCATCGGATCATTGTAGAGGCTGCGAAGCAGTCGAAGCGATATTACCTGCCGGTTTTGGATGAGCCTCGTTCCTTCTCGAAAGTTCTTGAGGTTAAAGCACCGACGAGGATCGTATTCTCGGAGAAAAATGGATCCGCGCTGAAAGATGCAATCAAGCAGTCCCCTGTTCTTTATATGATTGGCCCGGAAGGTGGCTGGACAGACGAGGAATTGGTCTTCGCACAACAGCGGGGATTCGCATTGGTGGGTCTTGGGGCGACGATACTCAAGGCTGAAACTGCTGCGGTTGTGGCCACAGCCCTCGTCCGCTACGAACTGGATCGATAGCGACCTCCTTCTTCCTTCAGTAGAGCGATTTGTCCCGAAACATTGGAAAGAATTGCTATCCTCAGCGCCGAAAGGAGATCCCAATGCGAATACGCAATCTGGTTCTAATCATACTGGCAAGTGTGGTGACTTCCTGCAATTCTGCACCAGCTCCCGAGTCCACGAAACCACCCGCTGCATCGGCTAGCGAAGTCCATGCAAATCTGGCGCAGCTGATGCGAGCTATTATGTTTCCCAACTCCAATGTCATTTTCTTTGTGCAGAGCAACGATCCCACAAAGGTAAAACCATTCTCAGACCCTGCCGCCGCAACCGATATCCTGGCAAGTGCGTATGGTGGCTGGGGTGCGGTCGAAAACAGCTCGCTGGCGTTGACGGAAGCCGCGAATCTTCTTCTGGTTCCAGGACGCAAGTGCTCCAATGGAAAAGACGTTCCCGTAAATAACGAAGATTGGGGCAAGTTCGTGCAGCAGCTTCGGGATGCCGGAATGGCAGCCTACAAGGCGGCGCAGTCGAAAAATCAGGATAACATTCTGGCCGCGACCGATACTTTGACGACTGCCTGCGGCAGCTGCCACGAAAAGTACCGCGACAAGCCCGGAGGGGTCGAGAACCGCTGCATGTGATGGGAGCCTGGTGAAACACGAGCTTCTCAGGAGTGGTGAAATCCGCTAAACTGTTTTGGCTCGTATGGAGTGAATCTCACCTGAGCGGTTAGTAAAAATCTATGTCGACTGAATCCGAAAAACCGCCGGTCCTGGCCGATGAGACCAACAACAAAGCACTACCTCTGGTTGTAAGCGAAATCCGGGGCTGGATCCGCGACGTCTTTTTTGTGGTCGGCACTGCCATCATGATCGTGATTTTTCTGTACCAGCCGGTCAAGGTGGAAGGCACGAGCATGCTGCCGGAGCTGAAGGATCAGGAAAGGATCTTCGTTAACAAGTTCGTCTATCGATTCGGAAAAATATCCAGGCGCGACATTGTAGTTTTCTGGTACCCGCGTGATCCGAGCAAATCATTTATCAAACGGATTATTGGCCTGCCCGGCGACACCATTGAAATTCGCAAAGGCACCGTCTACGTGAATGGAGATCCTCTGGATGAGCCCTACCTTATTCCCAAATACATGGACGAGAAAAGCATGGATCCCCGTACGGTGGAGTACGGTTATTACTTCGTAATGGGGGATGACCGGAAATATTCCAGTGACAGTCGGGTATGGGGCCTGGTCCCCGAAAAATACATCTACGGGAAAGCGGTCTTCCGATATTGGCCTATGAGCCAGATTGGGTCGCTCGATTGATTGCATTGATCGGGAAATGAATAGACGCGCCACGCTGCTGCTTGAGGATGGCCGGGTATTCCATGGAAAAGGCCACGGCTTTGAGGGCGAAGCCGTTGGAGAAGTCGTATTCAACACTTCGATGACGGGGTATCAGGAGATCCTCACGGATCCTTCCTACGCCGGTCAGATCGTGACCATGACGTATCCCCTGATCGGAAACACCGGGATCAACAGGGAAGACATTGAATCGCGACGGCCGTTTCTGGAAGCTTTTGTCGTGCGCCGCATGTCTCCCATACCCAGTAACTGGCGCTCATCGGACTCGCTCGACGACTACCTGACCGAACACCGCATTCCAGCGATTTCGGATATCGACACGCGTGCGCTGGTGCGTCACATCCGGCTCAAGGGCTCGATGAGGGGAATTGTGTCGCGCGTCGACCACGATCCCGCTTCCCTGCTTCAAAAGGTAAATGGCGCACCGCAGATGGCCGGATGGGATCTCGCCAGCCGAGTCACTATCGATAAAACGTACAAGAGCGGAACCGAAACTCTGAATTTCATCGAATTTTCGACGCTTGCCGAAACAAAACAGCATCTGGCGCACGTGGTCGCATACGATTTCGGAATCAAGACCAACATCCTCCGGGATCTTGTTCATTGTGGAGCGCGTGTCACCATTGTGCCGTCGTCCACTCCGGCAGAGGACGTTCTTCAGCTGAACCCGGACGGAATTTTTCTCTCCAATGGGCCGGGTGACCCCGAAGCCGTCGATTATGCGATTCGAAACGTGCGAAGCCTGCTCGGTAAAAAACCTATCTTCGGTATTTGCCTGGGTCATCAGATCATGGGGCTCGCGTTCGGCGGAAAGACCTTCAAATTGAAGTTCGGCCATCACGGTGGCAATCAGCCCGTACTGGACGTTCTGCGTAACAAAGTTGAAATCACGGCGCAGAATCACGGCTTCGCCGTGGATCCCGATAGCCTGAATCTGAACGACATCGACATCACGCACATTAATTTGAACGACAAGACGGTCGAAGGCATGGCGCATCGTTCGATGCCGGCCTTTAGCGTGCAATATCACCCCGAGGCATCTCCCGGCCCACACGACTCGTACTACCTGTTTGAAAAGTTCTTCAAGATGATGAAGGAAAATGCCTAAACGTACCGACATTTCCAAAATTCTCATCATCGGTTCCGGCCCGATTGTCATTGGCCAGGCATGTGAGTTTGATTATTCCGGTACACAGGCGTGCAAGGCGCTGAGGGAAGAAGGCTACGAGATTATTCTCGTCAATTCGAATCCGGCCACTATTATGACCGATCCGGAACTGGCGAATCGCACGTACATCGAACCTCTGACGAAAGAGTTTGTCGAAGCCATCATCAAAAAGGAGCGGCCGGACGCGCTCTTGCCGACAGTTGGCGGGCAAACGGCACTGAATCTTGCCGTCGAACTTTCCGACGCCGGAGTCCTTGAGAAATACAACGTCGAGATGATTGGCGCAAAGACTCCGGCCGTGAAAATGGCGGAAGATCGGTTGCTATTCAAGCACGCCATGAAGGAGATCGGTCTCGACACGCCTGCCAGCGAAGTCGTGGGCGACATGCGTGACGCGCAGCGCGTCATTCAGAAAATCGGATTTCCTGCGGTGATCCGGCCGTCATTTACCCTGGGTGGCGCGGGCGGCGGTATCGTTTACAACAATGAGGAATACGAGGAGATCGTGCAGCGTGGACTGGATCTGAGTCCGGTTCACGAAGTGCTGATTGAAGAGTCCGTGCTCGGCTGGAAAGAATTCGAAATGGAAGTGATGCGCGACGTTGCCGACAATGTTGTGATCATCTGCTCCATCGAGAATTTCGATCCCATGGGTATCCACACCGGCGATTCCGTCACCGTTGCGCCGGCGCAAACCCTGACGGATCGTGAGTATCAGCGCATGCGCGATGCATCGGCTGCAGTAATCCGAAAGATCGGGGTCGAGACCGGCGGATCCAATATTCAGTTTGCCGTCAACCCCGTCGACGGCCGCCTTGTCGTCATCGAAATGAATCCGCGGGTGTCGCGCAGTTCCGCACTGGCATCGAAGGCGACTGGATTTCCGATTGCAAAGATTGCTGCAAAGCTGGCCGTGGGTTACACGCTGAACGAAATTCCAAACGACATCACGAAGAAGACGCCGGCTTCGTTTGAACCGATGCTGGATTATGTCGTCGTAAAGATTCCCAAATGGGCCTTTGAGAAATTTCCGGAATCGGATCCGACACTCGGAACGCAGATGAAGTCGGTTGGCGAAGTCATGGCCATCGGACGCACCTTCAAGGAAGCCTTTCTGAAAGGCCTGCGTTCACTTGAAACCGGCAAAGTCCTGACATCGGAGAACATCGATAAGAGCCTGATTCGCCAGAAGCTCATCACACCGAATTCGGAGCGCATCCCATATTTGCTTCAGGCATTGATCGATGGCTCAACGATTCAGGAACTGGTGGATCTGACGCGTATTGATCCGTGGTTCCTTCACGAGATGAAGGAAATCGCGGACACCATCCATGAAATATCCGCCTTCACCCTGGAAACGTTGCCAAAGGAGCTGCTACGCGAAGCCAAGCGTTCCGGTTTTTCCGATACACG
>Ga0068864_100001616_pt1 | contig 18561 bp, 21 predicted proteins | sample KBSSwiS72_FD_66586 | JGI IMG/M metagenome (GOLD analysis project Ga0068864, IMG submission 66586) | Switchgrass rhizosphere microbial communities from Kellogg Biological Station, Michigan, USA - KBS Switchgrass S7-2 | ecosystem: Host-associated > Plants > Roots > Rhizosphere > Soil ... | reverse complement strand
AGTTGCGACAGTCCAATGTGCTCGGTCAGGCCGATGGAGCTGATCGCGTCGAAGTCTGTCTCGGCGACGTCGCGGTAGTCGAGGTGGCGTACCTCGGCCAGCTCGGTCAGGCCGGCCTCGGCGATCGCCTTCTGGGCCCACTCGGCCTGCCGGCGGGACAGGGTCACACCGAGGGCCCGTACGCCGTAGTGCTGGGCCGCGTGCATGACCATGCCGCCCCAGCCGCACCCGACGTCGAGCAGGCGCATCCCGGGCCGCAGCCCCAACTTGCGGGCGACCAGGTCGAACTTCTCGAACTGGGCCTCCTCCAGCGTCGAGGTCGCGCTCGGGTACACCGCGCAGGTGTAGGCCATCGACGGGCCGAGGATCCACTCGTAGAACTTGTTGGAGACGTCGTAGTGGTGGCTGATCGCCTTCTGGTCGCGGGCCTTGGAGTGCAGCCGTCCCGACAGCCGGACCTCCTGCTCGGGGGCGGGCGGGCGGCGCAGCAGCTTGAACCCGCCGAGCTCGCGCAGCACCCGGATCCGTTCCCGCAGCGGGACGTCGAAGTCGATGGTAGCCAGCGTCTTCAGCGCCGTGTACAGGTCGCCCTCGACGTCGATCTCGCCGGCCACGTACGCGCGGGCCAGTCCGAGGTCGCCGGCGGCGGTGGCGATGTAGGCCAGCGCCTTCTCGCTGCGCACGTGAATGGTGACCGGGGCGTCGGTGGGCCCGACCCGGCTACCGTCGAAGAGGCTGATGGCGACTCCGTCGGTGCTCCCCCCGAGGATCCGTTCCAGTGTCTCGGCACGTCCCACGGCTACTCCTTCCCGCTCGGGACACAAACTTTGTGGTACAGGTCGGGCAGCCGGCCGGCCGGGTCATAGGACCGCTTCAGGGCGTGGTACGCGTCCCCGTTGTAGCGGTCCCAGAACTCGTCCTCCGGGTAGTGCACCGTGGAGTACAGCGACTTGTGTCCGCCGAGGTCGCTGACTGTCTGCTCAATCAATCTGTTGTACGAGCCGTCGGCCTGGCCGGGCTTCAACGCGACACCGGACCAGAAGCCGACGTTGACGTAGAGCTGGTCGGGCTCCAACGGGTAGAGCGGCCATGGGGTCCGCGACCGCAGCCGCAATGGGCACAGCCACACCGGTTCGATACCCACGTCGCGGTGGAAGAAGTCAAGGAACTTCGAGGTCGCTTCGATGGGCACCTCGACGTCCTGCACCACGTACTCCTCGGCCGGCTTGCCCAGCGCGCGGCGCACCCGGGCGCTCGCCTCGTACCGGCGGTCCAGCGCGACCAGTCGCCGGTACACGTCCGAGCGCCGGTAACGCTCGGGCCAGAGGCGGCGTACCAGTGGGCTCTGTACCCCGAAGGCGCGCGAGCACCAGAACCAGTCGGTGTCCCATCGCCACAGGTAGTCCCGCACGGTGAGGAAGTCCTCGCTGCGTTGCTGCAGCGACCGGTAGTAGATGCCCATCCCGGTGTAGTCGCTGACCGCCGGGGCCTCATCGGTGAACGAGGCCAGCGTCAGGTAGTGCTCGTGCGGGGAGAACACCGTGCCGTCGACGAAGTCGACCCGCTCACCGTCGTACGCCGAGTCGGCGCAGACCTGGCCCATGACGGCGAAGCACTCCTCGGCGTCGTCGAAGCGCACGTGCCGCAGCCGCACGTACGGGCGGACCGGCTCGAGGTCGATGCGCAGCCGCAGCGTGTAGCCGAGCGTGCCGTACGAGTTGGGGAACCCCCGGAACAGCTCGGCGTGCTCGTTGTCCGGGGTGGCCACGACCACGCGCCCGTCGCCGGTGAGCACCTCCAGCTCGCGCACCGACTCGTGCGGCAGACCGTTGCGGTACGACGAGGACTCGATGCCGAGGCCGGCCACCGCGCCACCGAGCGTGATGGTCTTCAGCTGGGGCACCACGAACGGCATCAGGCCGTGCGGGAGGGTGGCGTCGACCAGTCGCTCGTAGGTCACCATGCCCTGCACGTCGGCGGTGCGGGCGTCCGGGTCGACCTCGAGCACGTGCTGGAAGGCGCTGACGTCCAGTCGGCGGGCCGGCGACGCCCCGGACGGGAACCGGAACAGGTTCGACGTGCGCTTGTCGAGCCGGACGCCCTCACCGAGAGCGTCGTAGGAGGACTTCAGGGCAGCGACGGCCTCGGCGTGCGCCGCATAAGGATTCCGCTCTGACACGATCGCCACGAACGAACCGTACCTCCGAGGCCGGGACGGCGCCTCTCCGCCCATTGGACGACAAGCATCACAGCGGCCGGTGGACCAGGCGCGGGACGGTCGCCTCCCCGCGACCGGCCCAGGCCAGCAGCCCGGGCACATCGATGCGATACGGCGGATCGCTGGCGAAGGCGGCAATTCGCTCGGCGCCGCGGCGCATCAGCTCGCGGGCGCCGCGTTCGTTGCCGCGCTGGGCATGGGTCAGGCCGACCGCGAGCTGGGCCAGACCCTGCCACAGCTCCCGTTCGGCTTCCGGGGCGGACTTCCACGCCGCCTCGAGCACCTCGTGCGCGGCGAACGCCCGCCCGGCGTCCAGGAGCCGTTGGGCCTCCTCGAGGGCCTCGGCCGGAGGCAGCCCCTGCTCCGGCACGGGCTCGACGCCGGCCTCGCCGCGGGGCAGCGGGCGCCCGAGCGCGTCGCGGGGGCGCGCGTTGCGGGCCCGGCCGGCGGGGTCGCGGTCGCGGTCCATGCCTACACGCTACGGGCTTTCGGCATTCGCGCACCCGGGTGCCGGGCGGCGGCTAGCGTCAAGGTGACGGGGCGTGTGGTCCGTCCGCGGCGGGATGTGTCTGCCGTGGCAATGACCACATTGGACAGACGGGGGGTCGCGGTGACCAGTCCTAAAGCGGAGAGCAGGCAGGACACGAGCGCGGAGCGGCGCGGCCAGGCGGGGACAGTCACCGCCGAGCGCCCGCCCGAGACCGCGCCACAGGAGAGTGGGGTGGCGCTGCAGACCAGCATCGGCACCACCCGGATCGTGGACGCCGTGGTGGCTAAGATCGCCGGCCTCGCGGCTCGGGACATACCCGGGGTCTTCGCCATGGGCAGCGGGATGTCGCGTCGCGTCGGCCAGCTGCGGTCAATGATTCCGGGCAGCGGCCAGGCCGCCGACCAGGGCGTCTCGGTCGAGGTCGGTCAGCGCGAGGCAGCGGTCGACCTGAACATCGTGACCTGGTACGGCCAGAGCATCGTGGAGATCAGCGAGGCGGTACGCCGCAACGTGATCGGCCAGGTCGAGGGCATGTGCGGCCTCAAGGTGATCGAGGTCAACATCCAGGTCGACGACATCCACGTGGAGTCCATAGAGGACAACCAACCCGAGCAGCAGCAGCGGGTGCAGTAGCCGGTGCGACGCGAGGATCTGGCCCGGGCGGTCGCGGACGCGGTCATCGACGTGCCGGGGGTGGCCCGGCTGCATCCCGGAACCGGGGTGGAGGTGGCCACCCTGTTCCCGGGCGGCAAGGTGATCGGTCTGCGACTGTCCGGCGAGGCGGTCGAGGTGCACCTGGTGGCCGACCGGGTTCCGCTGCCGCCGGTCGCCGACGAGGCGGCGGCCGCGGCCCGGCGGGTGCTGGCGGCCGCCGGCGACGGCCGCGATGTGCGGGTCGTGGTCGAGGACGTCGAGGCGTCCGCGGTGGAGCGCCGCGCCCACACCCGGTCTGGGAGCGCTCCCACTTAGCAGCTTGGACAGGAGAGCGGCATGCGGGGGATCAACCGGGTGGCGTCCGCGCTGCTCGGTCTGCTGCTGGTCGTGGTCGGCCTGCTGGTCGCGCTCGAGGCTGCCTGGATCGCGGCCGGTCGCGCGCCGCTGTGGTTCGCGCTCGACCGCTGGTACGGCAGCCTGACGCGGACAACGCTGGCCGCCACCGCCTTTCTCGTCACCTCGATCGTGGTCGGCGTGGTCGGGCTGGCGATCCTCCTGCTGCAGTTGCGGCCGTGGCGGCCGGACCGGCTGGTCGCCGGTGGTACGCAGCAGTGGTGGCTGCGCCGGCGGTCGGTCGAGCGGCGGGCGGCCACGATGGCCGCGACGGTCGAGGGAGTCGGCCACCCGCGCGCCCGCGCGACGGGGAGACCGGACCGGTGGCACCTGATCCTCGCCGCTGATGCCTGGCCTGACCGTCAGGACGCGGTCAACCACGCGGTCCGCGACGAGCTGCACCGGCTGGACGTCGACGACCGCACCGACCTGCAGGTCGTCCTGCACAAGCCGGCCCGGAGGGTGGTGTGAACGCCGGCAACCGGGTGCTCTGGATCGCCATCGGCGCGGTACTCACGGCGGCCGGGGTGTTCGGCGTGCTGGCCAACCGGGGCGTGCTCGTCAGCTCGCGGCGCACGGTGGTCGGCCCGGAGGTCTCGCGGCGCTGGCACGAGTGGAGCGGCTGGTGGTTCGCCGCCCTCATCGCCGGCGGACTGCTGCTGGCCTTGCTGGGACTTCTGTTGCTGCGCGCGCAACTGCGGGGACGCGGCGGCGCGCCGATGGCGGACGTCGTGCTGTTCAACCACCCGCCGCGCTCGGCCCCGGCGGAGTGGAACGCCGATGCCGCGCTCCGCGAGCCGTTCGTGGCCGGCCGGATCCGCATCTCCCACGGTGCCCTGGAAGAGGCGCTGACCCGGGATCTGCGGGACCACCCGGAGGTACGGCGGGCCGCGGTCCGGCTGGTCGGTGACCGCCGGCACCCGGAGGCCCTCGTCCGGCTGAGCGTCACCGCCGACGCGGACGTGGGCCGGCTGCGGTCGCATGTGGACAGTGCGCTGGACCGGTTCGCCGCCACCAGCGGCGTCCGGCCGGCCGTGCGCGACGTGGTCCTGACCATGGCCAGCCAGCCGCCCGCCCGCGTCCACTGACCTGCGGGTCGCGCACTATAGCGGCGTCCGGGCCGACGTGGGTGATGGTCGCGGAAACCGGCCTGGGGTGGATGGTCCCAGCGGTACGTTGCGGCCATGGGGGATGACCCGGAGGCACCGCGTCGGGCCCAACCGCCGCACTACCCGCCGCCGAGTTCGGGGAGTTGGCCAGGCTGGATGCCGCCCGGCACCAGCGTCCCGCCGGGCCTGCCCGGACCGCCGGCGCGGTATCCGACCAGGCGTGGTCGCAACGCGGGCCCGCTTGGGAACGGCCCGCTGGGCTGCGGGCTCGCGATCGCGCTCTTCCTCATCGTCGCCGCCGCCCTGGTGTGGGTTGTGGTGAATCGGCAGTAGGGTCCGGTTCGTCCACCCTGGACCACTCCCGGTACGCATACCTGGTATATATGTCCGACCAGGCTTTGTGCGTACACAGTGGAGGTTTCCGGTGCGGATCGTGGCCGTGCTCGCGGCGGCGTCGTTGCTGGCCGTGTCCGGCTGCTCCGGCTCGCCGGCCCAACCGACGCCCAATCTCGTCCCGCGCGGGACGACGGTCACGACGGTCAAGCCGGTCCGGCAGGACCTGAGCAACATGTTGAGCCTGACCGGCACCGTCGGGCTGAACCCGGTGTTCGGCATCGTCGCGCCGGTGGGCGGCCAGGTGCGCTACCTCGACGTTGCCACGCCGACGTCGACACCGACCAAGCCGACCCGGGTGGCCAACATCTACGTCGGCTCGAAGGCGACGCCGGTCGAGGTGCCGGCCGGCGCCACGTTCGCCGGCCGTCTGGTGGACGACCGCTCGACCGTCACCGCCGGGATGCCGATCGTGTCGGCCCGGTTCGTGGGGTACGGGATCGCCGCGAGCATCGACGCGTCCGACGCCTACCGGGTCGCGGGCGCGCTGACGCCGACGGTGCAGGCGCAGATCGTCGGCGGGCCCGGGCCGTTCCCGTGTTCGGTTCTGGGCACGATCGCGGCGCTGCCGGCCGGTACCGTCCCGCCCGCGCCGGAACCGGCGGCGCCAGCAGCGCCGTCTCCGGGTGGCCCCGCGCTCATCTTCCCGACGCAGCCGCAGCAACAGCAGTCGAACCCGTCGGACGCGACCGGGCCGCGCCTGGTGTGCCGGGCGCCGGCCGACATCACCCTCATCAACGGGGCGAGCGCAACCCTGCAGGTGGTCACCGCGCACTCCGCCAACGCCCTCGTGCTGCCGGTCGAGGCGGTCGCCGGTGGGCAGGGCAAGGGCAAGGTCGACGTGATCGGGCCGGACGGGAGCCGGCAGACGAAGGACGTGGTGCTCGGCCTGAGCGACGGCAAGATGATCGAGATCAAGTCCGGTTTGGACGGTAGCGAGACGGTCGCCGTGCCCGGGCCGAACCTGCCCGCCCCGCCGCCGGCGCAGCAGGACGGCTTCACCAAGTGACGGCGCTGGTGGAGCATCCGCTGATCGAGCTCGCCGGCGTCACCAAGACGTTGCGCGGCCAGGGTGAGCCGCGCCCGGTGCTGACCGGGGTCGACCTGACTCTCCACAGTGGAGAAAGCATCGCGATCCTCGGTCGGTCCGGCTCGGGCAAGAGCACGCTGCTGTCGCTGATCGGGCTGTTCGACCGTCCGGACGGCGGCCGCTACGTTCTGCACGGCCAGGACATCACCCGGGTCTCCGAGCGAAGGGCGGCCGCGCTGCGCAGCGCCGAGTTCGGGTTCGTGTTCCAGCGCTTCTTCCTGCTCAAGCACCTGACCGCGGCGCAGAACGTGGCCATGGCGCTGGTGAACGGGCAAGGATGGCTGGGACGGCGACGGCGGCGGGCGACCGTGCTCGCGGCCCTGGACCGGGTCGGCATCGCCCACCTGGCCCGGCACAAGCCGGCCCGCCTCTCCGGCGGCGAACAGCAACGGGTCGCCATCGCCCGAGCCCTGGTGCGTGAGCCGCGCCTGCTGCTGGCCGACGAGCCGACCGGGGCGCTGGACACCGAGACCGGCAACCTGGTCGTGGACGCCCTGCACTCGGCGACCGAGCGGGGCTGCGGACTGATCCTGGTCACCCACGACGCCGACCATGCGGCGCGGATGGGCCGGGTGGTACGCCTCACCGGCGGCGTCCTGGCGCCGGAGGTGGCGGTGTGAGGCTGTCCGGGCGGCTGCGGGCCGCGCTCGTCATCGGTATCCAGGGCATCCGCTCCCGCAAGCTGCGCACCCTGCTCTCCATGGCGAGCCTCTTCCTCGGTGTGCTCGCGGTCGTGGTCGTGCAGGCCGCGTCGGTCAGCGTGGAACGGGCCGAGCTGCGCGACATCGAGCTGCAGTCGGGCATCGACGGCACCCGGCAGAGCTATCTCCCGGCGAGTGAGAAGGTGTTGCCGGTCGTGCTCGACACGGTCGCCACCCATCCCGACGCGGTCGCGTTCGGCAACCTCCAGGTCGACATCGGCGAGCCGGGGGTCACCCCGATCAACCCGGGCGGAGCGCCGATCGACGACCCGAACGGCCCGGTCTACGACCAGGGCGCACGAAATGTCATCTGTACGCCCTACCGCGGCTGCGTCGTGCAGAGCGGGCCCGCGGCCGGACCCCAGGCCAGGGGCGCCGCGATCGAGCTCAACGTCACTGTGATGACCGGGGACATCCGCCGGTACAAGCCGTTCCGGTTGGTGTCGGGACAGTGGCTGGACTTCGAGCACATGCCGTCGCTCGCCCCGACGGTCGTGCTGAACACGGCCGCCGCCAAGGGTTTCCAGAAGTACACGATCCCGGCTCAGATGCGGATTCCGGGCGCCGCCGCCGACCCGACCCCGCAGATCATCGGCGTGGTCGACGACGGTCAGCAGAGCGCTCAGGCCTACATGCGGATGGACGAGACGGCCAACTGGCTTCCGACCGCGGCGATGAGCCGCAGCTTCGGCAGCGTCGGCGTGATGCTGCCGCCCGGGCAGAGCGACACCGAGCGGATCCTGGTGTCCCGCCTCCTCGCGGCCGGTCTGACCGAGGGCGACGTGCACGTCGGGACGATCGACGTGCGGCGCGGAATCCAGCGGTCGCTCACCATCATGCGCATCGTCTTCTTCGGCACGGCCAGCCTGGTGCTGCTGATCGGGGTCGGCGGCATCCTCAACGTCGGCCTGGCCACGGTCGGCGAGCGGGTCGAGGAGTTCGCGCTGCGGCGAGCCGTCGGCACACCCCGCCTGCTGCTGGCCGGGATCGTGCTGTCGGAGACGCTGCTGACCGGATTACTCACCGCCGCCGCGGCGATCGGGGCGGCCGCCTTGACGCTCCGGCTGGCCGGGTCGATCCTGGCCCACCGCGAGCCGGTCCTGGCCAACATCGGCTTCCCGTGGCAGGCGGCGGTTGCCGGGGTGGTCGCCGGGCTGGCCGCCGGTCTGTTGGGCGGGCTCATTCCGGCCCTACGGGCGGCCCGGATCCCGATCGCGACCGTGATGCGGGCATAAGCGCTGGCACAGGTGTACTAAGCGGGGTAGGGTCGGGGGATGGGTGCGTACCAACCCTCCATGCTCGACCTGGAGACCGAGGCCCGCCTCGGCCCGCTCGCCGGCGGGCTGCGGCGCCATCCCCTATCCCGGGGAGCCTGGGTCGACCACCTGCCCGGGTGGGTCGGCGGCTCCGAGCCGGTGCTGGAGACGCTGCTGCACGAGGTGGACTGGCGGGCCGAGCGCCGGGAGATGTATGACCGCGAGGTCGACGTTCCGCGCCTGCTGCGGTGGTACGACGGGGATGAGCCGCTGCCGCACCCGGTGCTGACGCAGGCCCGAGCCCGGCTCTCCGAGCACTACGCGGCCGAGCTGGGCGAGCCGTTCGTGACCGCCGGCATGTGCCTGTACCGGGACGGTCGCGACAGCGTGGCCTGGCACGGCGACACCAACGGCCGCTCCTCGAGGTTCGACACGATGGTCGCGATCGTCTCGTTCGGCTCGCCCCGGCCGCTGCTGCTTCGGCCGCGGGGCGGTGGGTCGAGCCTTCGCTTCCCGCTCGGCCACGGCGATCTGATCGTCATGGGCGGTTCGTGCCAACGGACGTGGGAGCACGCCATCCCCAAGACCGCACGGCCGGTTGGGCCGCGGGTCAGCGTCCAGTTCCGCCCGGTCGGGGTCTCCTAACGGGAGTAACTGTCCGGAATGGACAGTCCGGGTCGCTCGTCGTCCCACGCCATCGAGCTCATCCGCCAACCCTGCGGGGTGTTGACGAACTGGGTGGAGATGATGCCCCGGGTCACGAAATCGACCCCGTCCATCCGGCCCCGCTTGTGGTACGTGCTGAAGCGGTGCGCGACGTTGCCGTAGACCTCGGTCAGGTGGCCGGACTCGGCCTGCTCGAAGAAGGTGAGCTCGCCGGACGCGATCATGTGCTGGCGCGGCTCGATGAAGCCGGCGACCGTGCAGATCTCCGGCTCCTCGCCGTTGTTGCGGATCAGCTTGCCGCCGAGCACGAAGATCCCGTGCAGCCGCTCGTACGGCGGCAACTCACCCGGGCGGAAGGAGACCGCTCGGCAGAAGTCGGCCATGAGCGCGGTGAGTTCCGCCCGGACCCGGGCGGACGTCTCCGCGTCGATGGTCATCCTGCGCCTCCTCGCGCGCCCCTGGGCCAACCGTACTCGCGGGTCAAAGCAACGCGAAGGGTCAATGTCTACATCGTTACCGTCACAGGTGCGAATCTCTTTCCATAACGTACATCCGGGCGTTGACGGCGAAGCGGGGTCGAGCCGCCAGCCCACCTCCACCGCGGGCAGGATCTCCGGCACGAACGTCGGCACCGACAGGCCGATGACGCCGACGACCGCGCCGCCGTCCCGCAGCCGGGCCACCCACAGTCCGAACCCGACGGTCGCCCACTGTCCCAGTTGGGCCCGCACGAACGCCTCGGTCTCGTCCCGGTCCAACCCTCGCCCGTACGGGAAGTGCCAGACCTCCGGCGTGGCGAACACCGTGGCCAGACTGTCGACATCGGACTCGTGGACCGGACGCAGCTCCAGCCGCGACGTGGTCACCGCGCCCAGGTCGGTCATGTCCTCGCCCCTAGCTGGGCATCCGCGCAGCCGTGTCGCCACGGCTGCGCGGATCCCTTGTCACTGCGGCTTCTCACGAGCGGTGCAGGCCGGCCCACGTCGGGGCGTACGGCTCGAACCGCATCCGCATGCCGGCCTCGGCCGGCGTACGGTCGCCCTTGCGCTGGTTGCACGGCCCACACGCGGCCACGGTGTTCAGCCACGTGTTCTTGCCACCGCGCGAACGGGGCAGAACGTGGTCGATGGTCGTGGCCCGACCGCCGCAGTACGCGCAGTGGCCGCCGTCGCGGTCGTGCACGCCGGACCGGGACCAGGACGGCCCGGACGAGTAGCGCCAGCGGGTCACGACGTACTGCACGAGCCGGACGACGGTCGGCATCGGGAAGACTCCGAACCGTATGTCAGGCTCCGATTCGTGCACCACGGCGACCCTCCGGCACAGCATCCGGATCGCGTGGCGCAGGCTGACCCGGTGCAGGGGCCCCAGGTCGGCGTTGAGCACCAATACTGCTTCCACCGGGTCACCTCCTTCGACACTGCCGGGGAATGCGTGCCGCGCGAGGGAGTCGAACCCCCACTGAACCGGGTTTGAACCGGTCGCCTCTTCCGTTGGGCTACCGCGGCGAATTGTCCACTGTGGAGTTATCGGGCCGACGAAAAAGCCGCCCTGACCCGTACGGGAGGGCGGCTCACGGATGCGGTCGCATCGCGTCAGTCGCCCAGGCTCGCCTCACGCAGCCAGTCCCACAAGGTCACGAACTCAAGGTAGGTCGTCCACACTGGACCGGCAATCTCATTTCCGGGCTTGCGCCGCCTCTGCCACGGCGGGTCGACCGTCAACACGTAGCGGCCGGCGGCGGCGACAAAGATCCCGTCGATCGTGAGGTTGGACGGCCATGATCGGCGCGATCATGACGACAGCCTCATGATCGCGGCGGGGTTGGGGGTCGCGGCGGGGTTGGGTCGAGGTCAGGAGGCCGGGGAGTGGAGGGTCAGGAGGGTGATCTCGCTGGGGGCGAAGACGCGGAACGGCGGGCCCCAGAAGCCGGCGCCGCGGCTGGTGTAGAGCTGGGTCCGGTCGCCGTGGCGGCTCAGTCCGTGCAGGACGGGCTGGTCGGTGCGTACCAGCAGGTGGAACGGCCAGATCTGACCACCGTGGGTGTGGCCGGAGATCTGCAGGTCGACCCCGGCCCGGATGGCGTCGCCGATCTGCTTGGGCTGGTGGGCGAGCAGCAGCACCGGCAGGTCGGGGGAGACGCCGGACAGCGCCGCGTCGATGTCGGCGCCGTGGCCGGGCCGGCCCGAGTGGCGCGCGGTGATGTCGTCGATCCCGGCCAGCACCAAGCGATCGCCGCCCCGGGACACGACAACGTGCCGGTTGTGCATCGGCTCCCAGCCGAGGCTCGCCATCCGGTCGAGCCAGCCCTGCCCCTCGCTGAAGTACTCGTGGTTGCCGGTCACGTAGATGCGGGCCAGTGTGGCGCGGACGTCGCCGAGCGGGGCGGACTGCTCGGCCCGCTGCTCGGGCGTGCCGTCGGCGATGTCCCCGACGTGGCAGACCACGTCGGCGTCCAGCGAGTTGACCACCTCGACGACGCGGGCCGACCACGCGGCCCGGTTGATCGGGCCGTAGTGGGTGTCGGTCAGCACGGCCACGGTGGTGCCGTCCAGGTCCTGCCCGAGCCGAGGCAGGGTGACGTCGACCCGGCGTACCCGCGGCACCCGCATCGCCTCGCGGTTGCCCCAGCCAATCAGTCCTAATGCGACGATCGCGACCGCGATCGCGACGATCCGGGACCGGGCAGGGTCGGCCACGCCGGCCACGGTCAGGCCCAGTCGCAGGACGAAGCTCAGCACGGTCCAGGCGAAGACGATCCAGATCACGCCGAGGATCGTGTCGCCGATGCGTGCGGCCCAGTCGCGGCCGCGACCGTGGCCCAGGATCATCATCGGCGGGAAGGCGGCCAGGGCCAGCACGGTCACGATCGTGCCGGCGACGGTGACCGGCGTCGGCCAGTGCGGCAGCGGATACACCAGGACGGCCCACGGGACACCGAACAGCAGCGCCAGAACGACCACGATGATCAGAAGGAACCGCGACGGTCGGCCGCGCCGCCCCCGGGTCGAGGGGCGTCCCGGCCGCGCCTGCGCGGCGGGCGTTTCTGTGGTGGCCATGCCTGTCCCTTCGCCGAGCCCGTCTCTCCACGATAGTGTTGGCCACCGAAGACGGCGGCACGCGATGGCGGACCGGACGTGTGGGTGAATCCTGTGCCACCGATGGCCGTCGATCTCCCTAACGCCGCGTTGCGTCCCCGATCGCGACCTTGCGCCGATCCGGACCAAGTGCCCCAAGTCGCGCCGGCTGCGCCGAATCGAGCTGGATCCCGTACGATCTTGGTCGTCCTGACTGGGAGGGTGCCCAATGGCGCAGACCGACACGACCGAGGCGGCCGCCGCACCGGCCTCCGGATCGAAGTACCTCGCGCTGACCGCCATGGTGTTCGCGGTCGCGATGACATTCATCGACCAGACCATCGTCTCGATCGCGGTGCCCAACATCCAGGGCCAACTGTCGCTGTCCTCGTCCGCGGTGCAGTGGGTCATCAACGGCTACCTGCTGGCACTCGCCGCCACCTTCGCCCTCGGCGGCCGGCTCTCCGACATCCTGGGCCACCGCCGGATGGTGCTCGTCGGGATCATCGTCTTCGCCGGCGCCTCGGCCCTGTGCGGGGCGACCCCGCGCAATGGCGCGGCGGAGGCGTGGCTGGTCAGCTTCCGGGTCGTGCAGGGCGTCGGTGCGGCCATCATGTTCCCGGCGGCGCTGGCGATCGTGGTGTCTTCGTTCGAGCTGCGCGAGCGCGGCAAGGCCCTGGCCATCTTCTTCGGGGTCAGCGGCGGCCTCACCGCGGTCGGCCCGATCCTCGGCGGCTACCTCACCCAGTACACCTGGCGGGCCATCTTCTGGATCAACATCCCGGTGGCGGTGGTGGCGGTCGTGCTCACGCTGATGGCCCGGGTGCACAGCCGGCGCCGGCGCGAGCCGCTCGACCTCGTCGGCGCGGTCCTCGCCGCGGCCGGGATGGGGCTGTCCGTGCTGGGGCTGCAGCAGGCCAACACCTGGGGCTGGTCGAGCGTGTGGACGTGGGCCTGCATCCTGGGCGGCCTGGCCGTGCTGATCGTGTTCGTGCGTACCGAGATGAGCACGGCGATTCCGCTGATCAAGGTGCGGATCTTCCGCGACCGCGCGTTCTTCGTGGACAACGCGGTGCTGTTCTTCGGCATGATGGCGTTCATCCCGGTGTTCTTCTTCGCCAGTGTCTACACGCAACTGTCGCTGGGGTTCAACGCGAACCAGGCTGGCGGCTACCTGTTCATCTACTTTGGAGGGTTCGCCACCGCGGCCCAGGTCGGCGGCCGGCTGCTCGACCGGGTCGGGGCGAAGCTGCCCGTACTGCTGGGGTGTGTCATCGGCGCGGCCGGGTACGGGCTGTGGGGCTGGCAGCTGCCCGGCCTGAGCCTGGGCAGCCAGTGGCCGTTCATCGTGCTCGCCGGGGCCGGGATCGGGCTGCTGTTGGGACCGGCCAGCACGGACGCGGTCAACCGGGCCATCGACGCGTCCTACGGCGAGGTCACCGGCATCACCCAGACCATCCGGAACTACGGCTCCAGCCTGGGCCTGGCCGTGCTCGGCGCGGTCCTGATCAGCCAGATGGCCACCCGGGTCACCGACTCGCTGGTCGGGCTCGGAGTGCCGGCCGACCGGGCCGGCGCGCTGGCCACGACGCTGTCCCAGCAGGGCCGATCCGGTGCCGTGCCAGACCTCAGTGCGGTGCCCCCGGCGAACCGGGGCAAGGTCTTCCCGGCCATCCAGCTCGACTACGCGCAGACGTCGAAGGTGGTGTTCCTCGGCATGGCGGCGGCGCTGGTGATCGCACTCGTCGCCGCGTTGTTCCACCCGGGCGGCAAGGTGGTGCGGGAGGCGACTACGACTCAGGGCGCCACGGTCGAGGGCTGATCGTCCAGAAGGGACCGTCCGTCCAGCTCCGCCGGCACCGGTACGTCGAAGTGGTGCAGGACGGTCGGTGCCAGGTCGACAAGCCTGGTGCCGTCGCGCCGTCCTGACGGCAGGTCCGGCGTCGCGGCGAGGATGAACGTGGCGCGCTCATCGTCGGAGTAACCGCCGTGGTCGCCCTTGTCACGGTGCCCGTGGTCGGTGGTGACGATGGTCAACCACTTCTCCGCCACGAATGTACGGCGGCGGGCGATCGCGTCGAGCAGCTCGCCCACCATCGCGTCGACCCACTCGATCGCCAGACTGTACTCAGTGGACAGTGGACCGGCCGCGTGTCCGGCGAAGTCCACGCAGCCGAGGTAGACGAACGTGGCGTCGCTGCCCTGCAGGCCCTCGATCGCCGCCGCGGTCATCCGCTCGTCCTCGACGAGGTAGCCATGCTCCTCGCCGTCGCCGACCACGACGGTGCCGATCTCCGGCCCGAACGTCCCCTCCTGGGCCAGCGGCCGCCAGTCCACCGCGGCGAATGTGGTGCGCCCCTGTCGGGCGAGCCGGGTCAGGAAGTCCGGGTACAGCTCGTACCGCGTGATCGCGAAGGAGTTGTCGAGCACGCCGTGCTTGTCCGGCCAGACGCCGGTCGCGATCGTCGACCAGCCCGGCCCGGAGTCGGTGCGGGTGCCGCTGGTCACGTCCAGCAGGCTCGGCGCGAACACCCCGGCGTCGGCCAGCCGGGTCAGGCGGGGAGCGTTGCTGCTGTTGACCCGGTCCCAGCGCAGGCCGTCGATGCCGATCACCAGAGCCTTGAGATTGACCATGCCGGGCAGCGTAGATGCCGCCCGGCCTGGAAGGAATTGTTTGACCGGCGTTCGCCGCGGCGTCGCTTTCCGTCGCGATCATCATGTCGTGGTGAGCATCGCGGTGGCGCTGCTGGCGGCGGCCGTGTTCGCCCTCGCGGCCAATCTGCAGCACCGGGTGACCCGGCCGGCGGGCGGCCTGGCCCCGTTGGCCCTCGCCGCCCGCATTCTGGCCCACCCGGTCTGGCTCGCCGGATTCCTGGCCAACTTCGTCGGGTTTCTGTTGCACGCGCTGGCCCTGCGCCGCGGGGACGTCAGCGTCGTGCAGGCCGTGCTCGTCGTCCAACTGCTGTTCGCCCTCCCGCTGGCGACGCTGCGCACCGGTGCCCGGCCGCGGCTGCGCGACTGGCTCGGCACCGCGGCCGTCTGCGCAGGTATCGCCACCCTGGCGCTGACCCGTCACAACGTGGAGCAGGCGATCGATCCCCGGGACGGCCTGGCTGTCGGCGGCTTCGGCCTGATCGCCATCGCGACCCTGGTCACCGCCTCCCGGCTGTGCCGGCGTTGGCCGCCGCTGCGCACCGCTCTGCTCGGCCTGTCCGCCGGCACCTGCTTCAGCATCACCGCCACGTTCATCGTGCTCGTAGTGCGCCACGTCTCCGCGGTCGGGGTGTGGCGCGGCCTGCTCGACTGGCCGACCCTCGGCCTGTTCGCGTCCGGGCTGACCGCCGCCATCCTGGTCCAGTGGTCGTTCGCGTCCGGCTCGCTGCCGGCGGCGCTGACGGCGATGACCGTCGGCGACCCGCTATCGAGCTGGATCTGGAGCACGGTGCTCTTCGACGCGGAGCACGCACCGGCGCCAACCTTTGGCTGGGCCGCGCTGGCCGGGGTCGCGATGGTGAGCGGCGTCGCGCTGCTCGCCTACTCCCCGACCCTGCGCGACGAGATCGCCGCGCGCGCCCCGGCCTCCCCACCGGTCCCGGCCGAGGCCTCGGCGCCGGCGGCGGAGCAGCAACCGCTGCCCGTACGGTTGGGCGATGGGTGAAGCGCTCGGCGGGCGACTGGTCACACTGCGCGTGGCCACTGAGGCGGACATACCGGAGCTGGTCGCTATCCGGCGGACGCCCGAGGTGTACGCGTGGTGGCGGGGCGCCGAGGACCTGGAGCGCGAGGTCCGCGACGATCTGAACGACGACGAGTCGCAGATCTACGCCATCGAGTACCAGCAGCGCGTGGTCGGCGCGATCCAGTGGTCGGCCGAGACCGAGCCGGACTACCGGCACGCGAGCATCGACATCTACCTCGACCCGTCCGTGCACGGGCGCGGGCTCGGCACGGACGCGGTCCGCACGCTGGCCCGGCACCTGCTCACCGACGCCGGGCACCACCGGGTCACCATCGACCCGGCCGCGGCCAACCACGCGGCCATCCGCTCGTACGAGAAGGTCGGTTTCCGGCCGGTCGGGGTGATGCGCCGGTACGAGCGGGGCGTCGACGGGACCTGGCACGACGGCCTGCTCATGGATCTGCTGGCCGAGGACCTCACCGAGGAGTAGAGATCTTGGACTCTCGTCTACCGGATCCGGTAGTGGATCCGGTAGATGAGAGTCCAAGATCTACGGGGCAGCGGAGGGCGGACAGTTCTGCCAGGATCGGCCAAGTGCGCAGACTCATGTCGTTGCTCGTCCTCGCCGCGGTGGCCGCTGTGAGCGGCTGCGGTCGTCCCTCTGCACCGGTCGTGCTGCTCAAGAACGATCACTTCACCCAGGGCGGCGTCAGCATGGAGCCGGCCGTGAAGGCCGGGCAGGTGATCTCCGTGGCGCCGGTGGCGAAGACCTACCAGCCGACCCGCGGCGACATCGTGGTGTTCCACGCCCCGAGCGACAAGTGGGGGCCGGACCTGACGTTGCCATACCTCAAGCGGGTCATCGCGGTCGGCGGCGAGACGATCTCCTGCTGTGACGTGCAGGGGAGGGTGTCCATCAGCGGGACCGGGCTGGACGAGCCATACGTGGCCCACAACTCGCCGCTCGCCACCCCGCCGCAACCAGGCAACTGCGCATCGCGCCGATTCGACGCGGTGAAGGTGCCGGAGGGGTCAATATTTGTGATGGGAGACAACCGAGCGGCGTCGACCGACTCCCGGTGTGCCGGCCTGCTGCCACTGACCTCGGTGTTCGGCATCATGGTCGGCTGATCGGCCAGGCTCGTCGCTGACAATGGTCGGGAGAAGGCGTTGAACTTCACCAATTCCGTACGCGTGGAGCGGACACCGCACGACGTGTTCGCGTACCTCGCCGAGTTCGAGAACGTCCCGCGGTGGAACTACGCGATCGAACGGACGTGGAAGACCTCGCCGGGTCCGGTCGGCGTGGGCTCGACGTACCACCAGGAGCGCACCGTCCCGCGCCGCGCCGAGGAGTCGTTCGAGGTGGTCGAGTTCGCGCCGGACTCCAGGCTCGCGATCGCCGGCACGCTCGGCCCCTTCCCGGCTCACGTCACGTACGTGCTGCAGTCCGACGACGGCGGTACGACGGTCGTCAACGACGTCGAGCTGGAAGTACATGGCGCGCTGCGTGCGGTCGCCCCGCTGGCCATCGGACAGGTCAAGAAGTCGGTCGCGGCCAACCTGAACGTCCTCAAGCAGCTGCTGGAGTCATAGCCGTGGCAGGATCTCCGCGGTCTCCAGGCAGGTGCTCTGCGCGGCCGTGAGCCCGGAGGCGGCGAGGTGCGCGTCGACCAGCCGCAGCCCGGCAACGTAGCCGACCCCGCTGGGCAGCCCGACCGGCGTCCCGCCCATCCGGATCGTGGTGGCGTCGCCGTGTACGTACGGCGTGAGGTTGTGCATGCCGACCAGCCCGAGGTTCTCCACCACGGTGCGGTAGGCCGCCTCGTCATCGCGGGCCGGGTCGCCCCACGGGCCCATCGCCGCCGCGCCGTAGCGCTCCCGGACGAACGCCTCGGCCAACCCCTCGCTGATGACCTGGTCGCCGACGGTCACCGTGGCCGGGTTCCACCTCACGTTGGCGAAGCGCAGGTTGTGGTTCAGCTCGTGCACGGCGCAGTAACCGACCTTGCCGATGTTGTCGTCGGTCGGCCACACGGTCACCGTCAGGTACCCGGGAAAGCCGCCGATGCCGAAGTACCCGCCCGTGGTGCGGACGAAGAACTCGTCGGACGGGTCGCCCAACAGCACCACGACGTGCAGCTCGGCCGCGGTCGCGATGCCCGGCGTCGCGTCCAGCTGGTACCGGGCGGATTCGGTCAGGCAGCGCTCCACCTGGCCCAGGACGTCGGCCGCCTCCAGCCGGTCCAACGCGGGCCCGTACACCTCGGGTCGGTCGGCGTCGACCCGGAAACCGTTGCCCAGGTGGTGTGACTCGACCGGCCCGGCCGGCGCGTACGCGTACATCGGGAGTACGGGGGCGAGCATGTCCAGCAGCAGGCCCGGCCGTGCCGGCAGCGGAGCCGCGAGCAGCGACCGGGTCTGGGTCAGCGTGTCATGGACGGTGATGCGCATGCGCCCGACGCTACGACCTCACGTAACGGCAGTCGCAAGCGAAAACACGAGCCGAGCGAGCGGAACAGGGCTCCGAACGGACGACGGGCCGAAATACGTATCGATAGGAATTCGACCGGATTACGTGCTTCCAGCGGCTTGGTCGGTCCGGATACTGTTGGCAGCACGTTCGCGTCCGTTCTCCGGCGCGAGAGCCGGCCGAGCGTTGGGAGGATGCACGGTGACAGCGGTGGACGCCGACGGCGTCGTTCCGGACTTCGAGGAAGGCCCGGACCTGGCGGAAAGCTCGGAGGAGCCGGATTCTGGCGAGCGGGCCGAGGAGTTGGGGTCGCTGCGGGAGCAGATCACCGCGTTGACGTCCAGAGTGGACGAACTCGTCAC
>Ga0068864_100001613_pt1 | contig 18593 bp, 11 predicted proteins | sample KBSSwiS72_FD_66586 | JGI IMG/M metagenome (GOLD analysis project Ga0068864, IMG submission 66586) | Switchgrass rhizosphere microbial communities from Kellogg Biological Station, Michigan, USA - KBS Switchgrass S7-2 | ecosystem: Host-associated > Plants > Roots > Rhizosphere > Soil ... | reverse complement strand
CCAGTAATCAAAGAGGGTTACGAGACGAGTGTGCCCGGGTTGTATCTGATTGGAGATTTAAGTGCCGGCCGGAAAGGTGGCTCGATCAATCTGGCATTCAATATGGCTCAAGAAGCGATGCGGAATATTTGCACCCAATGCGAATGCGCATCTCGATGAACGCATCCGCCCACTTGAACTAACGAATAATGAAATGGCGGAAAACATCAGACCAGCGTGAGGCAGTCTTTGCGACAGCTGGGTTTGCCGCTGCCTATTTGGGTCACACATTCAGGCTGGAGCAAAACCGGTGACTGCACTCTCCACCATGCTTGAGTGGCAGCGTGATTGGGCTCAGGAGAGCAAACATGAGTGAAGAAATCGTAAAACTGAAGTCTCAGGCGACGAATCAAGATCATGTCGCCGGAGTCGAGAAAGCAGCGATCACCCGAAGGCCAGACTCAACTCCTGACAGGGTCGGTCAAATAAAATAGTTCTCCGCAAACGCGCCTGTCCTATTGTCACTGCGATCGACTAGATCTCTGCGGTGGCGACATCCAAATCTCCCCCTACGCCGATTAATCATCGCATCGCCGGCAGTTTCCGCCCAGCCTCCGCTTGTCCATCGAACACGAAATCACAATTGCGAAGTTAGCAGAATTCAGGAAGTTTGATTGGATATTCGAAAGACGGTTCCTTGCTCCGTCAGCAAATATCGACAATGCAGCGCAGGCTTTTGCTGAAATGGACTTCTGAATTTGGAAAAGCACGGGTGTGAATGATGATGGTTATCCCAGCAGGACTGAAGAACATCTTCTCGAAACCGAAGCTACTAGTTCCGACAATAATTGTTGCGATCGGAATGATTCTAGGTGTGGTGATCCTTGCGGTTCGATCAGACAAACCAGCGCAGGCGGCGCCGCGTCCACTTGATGTTGAAGTGGCCCAAGTCGAGCAAAAGGACGTTCCGGTTTACAGCGAGTGGATCGGCACAACTGAGGGAATAGTCAACGCCGACATTAAAGCAGAAGTTACGGGTTATCTACTCAAACAGGACTACAAAGAGGGGTCATTCGTAAAGAAGGGCCAGTTGTTGTTTGAGCTCGATCCCAGGCCGTTTCAAGCCGCCGTGGATCAAGCCAACGGTCAGGTCGCACAGTTTCAGGGTCAACTCGAACAGGCGATCTCGCAAGTTGCACAGGCAGAGGCGCAGGTGGCGCAAGCCAACAGTCAACTCTTGCAATCGCAGGCGCAACTCGCTCAGGCGCAGGCGAATCAGGTCAAGACTCAACTCGACGTGAACAAGTACGCACCACTCGCTGAGCAGAAGGCAGTCACGCAACAGGATCTGGACAACGCGGTGCAGGGCAATGTCGTTGCCAAGGCACAAGTTGAAGCGGCCAGGGCCGGAGTCGAGACCGCACGCGCGCAACTCCGAGCGGCGAACGCTCAGATTGGGACAGCCAAGGCAGCTGTTAATACTGCGAAGGGACAGGTTGAAAATGCCAGAGCAGCGGTGAGAACGGCCCAGCTCAACTTGGGTTTCACTCAAATCATTTCACCAATCGATGGAATTGCCGGCATCGCTCAGGCACAGGTTGGAAACTTGATTACGACGACTAGCGCTCCGCTAACGACTGTTTCAACCGTTGATCCGATCAAGGTCTATTTCACTCTCAGCGAGCAGCAGTACCTTAACTTTACCAAGCGCAATCTCATTGAAGCGCGGCGCGGCGCCAGCGTGGTCCAGATCGAGCTCGAATTGATCCTCTCCGATGGAAGCACCTATCCGGAAAAGGGAAGCTTCTTCTTTGCGGACCGCCAGGTTGATCCAAAGACAGGCGCAATCCGCATGGCTGGAATATTCCTTAATCCGGGAAACGTGCTGCGTCCGGGACAATTCGGTCGCGTCCGTGCGGTTACGGCGACGAAGAGCGACGCTTTGCTTGTTCCACAGCGCGCCGTCAGTGAACTGCAGGGCAGTTATCAGGTCGCCGTAGTCGGCGGCGCTAACAAGATTGAAATGCGCACGGTCAAAGTTGGCGAGCGCAGCGGGACACAATGGATTATCGAAGATGGATTGAAAGCCGGCGAGATCGTTGTCGTAGAAGGAACACAAAAGATCAAGCCGGGGGCAGTAGTAAATCCGAAGACGTACGCAAAGACAAACTAAGCTTTGTCGTGCTTGAGGCGAACTAAAGACAATGATTTCGAAGCTCTTCATTAACCGGCCGATTGTTGCGATGGTGATCGCCATTGTCACGGTTATCGGTGGACTAGTGGCAATGGCGGGGTTGCCGGTGGCCCAGTTCCCGGACATCGTGCCGCCCCAGATCATCGTCAACACTACCTTCACAGGCGCCGATGCGGTGACGATCGAGCAATCAGTTGCAACGCCGCTTGAACAGCAGATGAGCGGCGTTGACAACATGCTTTACATGCAATCGACGAATGCAAATGACGGAACGATGACTCTCACCGTTACCTTCGACATCGACACGAATCCCAACATCGATCAGGTCAACGTACAAAACCGTGTGTCGCAGGCGCAGCCAAACCTTCCTGCCGACGTTAACGCGTTTGGTTTGAACCTGCGCAAGTCAACGGGAATACCTACGCTGGTCATTGCAATCTATTCGCCGCATCAAAGTCACGACTCACTTTTCCTGGCGAACTACGCGAATATAAACATCAACGATGCACTCTATCGTGTTACTGGCGTAGGTGAAGTTCGTCTTTTCGGCGCCAGCGATTACGCGATGCGCATCTGGGTCAAACCTGATCTGCTTGCCAAGCTTGGTTTGACGGTTCCCGATCTTACGCGCGCGGTTCAGCAACAGAGCACCGTTAATCCAGCCGGCCAGGTAGGCGCTGAGCCCGCGCCAAAGGGGAAGGAGATGACTTACACGCTGCGCGCGCAGGGTCGGCTTCAGACTCCGGAAGAGTTTGGTCAGGTAGTGGTGCGTTCAAATCCCGACGGTTCAGTCGTGCGGCTCAAGGACGTAGCGCGGATTGAACTCGGCGCACTGAACTATCAGCAGATCGCTCGCTTCACCGGCCAGCCCGCCGGCATCATCGCGGTGTTTCAAGCGCCCGGGTCGAACGCGCTGGCTGTGGCCGACGGCGTGAAGAAAACGATGGAGGATCTGAAGCAGCGATTTCCCGCCGATTTTGATTACGCGATCAGTCTCGACACGACTCGCCCGGTTACCGAAGGCATCAGCGATATTGTTAAGACCTTACTAATTGCGATTGTGCTGGTGATCCTGGTGGTCTTTATCTTCCTGCAAAACTGGCGGGCGACGTTGATCCCGATGATTGCGGTGCCGGTCTCGCTGATCGGTACGTTCGCGGTCTTTCCGTTACTCGGCTTCTCAATCAACACGCTGTCGCTTTTCGCGCTCGTGCTGGCAATCGGATTAGTAGTCGACGATGCGATCGTCGTCGTTGAGGCGGTCGAACACCACATCGAGGACGGCATGAGTCCGCGCGACGCGACGTTTAAGGCAATGGAAGAAGTGTCCGGGCCGGTCATCAGCATTGCGCTAATCCTGGCCTCAGTCTTTATCCCGGTGGCGTTTGTCAGTGGAATTCAGGGGCGCTTGAACAAACAGTTCGCCGTCACGATCGCTGTCTCCGTTGTCATTTCGGCGTTCAACGCGTTGACGTTGTCGCCAGCCCTGGCGGCATTGATTCTGCGGCCAAGGAAAGAAGCGCGTGGCCTGCTCGCTCGACCGTTTGCTGCTTTCAATCGCTGGTTTGCTAAAGCAACGCATGGCTATGTCAGCTTAAGCCGTGGACTAATACGCAAGGCAGTTATTGCGGTTTTAATTCTGGTGGGATTTGCTGCCGTGGATGGTCTCTTTGGGAACAGGTTGCCGACCAGCTTTCTTCCCGACGAAGATTACGGATACGTTTTTCTGAACATTCAACTTCCGCCTGCGGCGTCGCTCGAACGAACGGACCAGGTCTCGCGCAAAGTCGAGAAGATTCTTAAAGAAACGGATGGCGTGCAGTTTGTCACCACCGTTGACGGATTCAGTCTGTTGAATCGTGTCTCGGCGAGCTACAACGGTTTTTGCTTTATTTCGTTGCAACCCTGGAGCGAGCGTAAACATACGGCTCAGGAGATTCTCAAGAGCATTAACGGCAGGTTGGTGAGTGAAGTGCCCGAGGCGATGGCCTTTGCTTTTAGTCCACCGGCAATTCCGGGACTGGGAAACTCGGGAGGATTTTCATTCTGGCTCCAGGACCGAAGCGGCGGACCGGTCGAGCTGCTCGATCAGAATTTGCAAAAGTTTCTGGCGGCGGCCCGCCAACGCCCGGAACTGGCCGGGGTTGGTTCCCAGTTTTCGGCGAGCGCGCCGCAAATATACGTAGATGTAGATCGTGACAAGGTGCTCAAGCAGGGAGTCGCTGTGGCCGATGTGTATCAAACGATGCAAGCCTACCTCGGCGGTCTCTTCCTGAATCAGTTCAACCGCTTCGGCAGACAATGGCGAGTCTTCCTACAGGCCGAGGGCGAGGAACGTCTTACCGATCGCGACATCGAACAGTATTACGTGCGCAATAACGACGGCAATATGGTGCCGCTTTCGTCGCTGGTATCGACGCGCAGAATCTCTGGCCCTGAGTACACCAATCGGTTCAATGTTTATCGCGCAGCACAAGTGATTGGATCAGCCGCGCCAGGGTACAGCTCAGGCCAGGCCATGACTGCTCTTGAAGAAGTGGCAAAGCAGACACTTCCACCGGAGATGAGTTACGACTGGGCAGACCTCTCTTATCAGGAGAAGAAGGCTTCGGGAACAACGACCAGAGTATTCGGTCTGTCGCTGATCTTTGTGTTCTTGATCCTCGCCGCCTTGTACGAGAGTTGGTCGCTGCCATTTTCGGTCCTGCTCACGATACCGATCGCAGTGTTCGGCGCGTTTCTCGGCCTCTGGCTACGCGGCTACGACCTCGATATCTATGCTCAGATAGGACTAATCGTGCTGATTGGTCTCGCGGCAAAAAACGCAATCTTGATCGTCGAGTTTGCCAAGACGGAATTGGAAAAGGGTAGTGACCTAATTGATGCGGCGCTCGAGGGAGCGCGTTTGCGCCTACGGCCGATTCTGATGACTTCATTCGCTTTCATCTTGGGATCTGCGCCGTTGTGGTTTGCCTCAGGCGCGGGCGCGGCCTCACGGCGCATCCTCGGCACGGTAGTGATCGTGGGAATGTTCGCAGCCACCGCCATCGCAATCTTCATTATCCCGGCGACTTTCTATTTGGTGGAAAAGTTCACCATGAGATTCAGCGGGAAACCTGCGCCCGAAATTAGTTCTCCGACACCGGAACCTGCGGCAGGGGATTAAGAGGACTAGCTTTGAGACTTCATTCCAGGAAAGCAATGACGAAGCGATTAATAATTGCCGTGATCGTCGTTAGTTTGTTGGCGGGCAGTGTGGCCGGCCAAAAGAAATACGAACGTCCGGCTGTCAAAACGCCGGACACATTTCGCGGCGTCGATACCGTTGTGGCAACTGATCAGACTTCCATCGGCGACCTCAAGTGGTTTGAAGTTTTCAAAGATGAAGAGCTACAGAAGCTGGTTCGAACGGCTATGATCCAGAATTACGATCTGCGTGCGGCGGTCGCCCGCATCAATGCAGCGCGCGCCAATCTGGGGCTCGCGCGATCTGATCAATTCCCCCAGTTTGAGGCTAGTACTGATCTTACAACTATACGTACCTCCCGCAACGGCCTGTTAAGCGCCCCCGGCCAGAGTGGTCGAACCCGCAGTTTTGGCAGCGTGTTTCTAAATCTACTTACCTTTGAGCTGGACGTTTGGGGGCGATTGCGCCAACAGACCAAGGCTGCGCGTGCAGAGCTGCGAGCTTCCGAGGAAGATCGCAAAGCAGTGATGACGACTGTTGTGGGTGATGTGGCGACCGGCTACTTCAGTTTGCTCGAACTCGACAGCGAACTCGATATTGATCGGCGCACGCTCGCAACTCGAGAAAACTCGCTCAAGCTCATCACCCTGCGACAGCAAGGCGGCTTGGCCACTATGCTTGAGGTTCGTCAAGCAGAAGAGTTGGTCTATCAGGCGTCCGAGACGATTCCAGATACTGAACGAGCAATCGAGCAGACTGAGAACCAAATTAGCTTTCTTCTGGGTAATAATCCCGGCTCCATTCCACGAGGCCAATCTCTAACTCAGCAACAGATGCTGCCGGCGGTGCCGGCTGGTCTACCATCTTCATTGCTGGAGCGACGTCCCGATATTCGCGCTGCCGAGAATAGCCTCGAAGCGCAACAGGCGCTTGTTTATGCCGCCAAAGCCGCATACTTCCCGCGGATTAGTCTGACCGGGTTTCTTGGATTTCAAAGCAATCAGCTTTCGAGCCTGTTTACTGGTCCAAGCGGCGCATGGACTTTTGTCCCTCAGATTACGCAACCGATATTTACCGCGGGCCGGCTCAAATCAGATGTGAAATTCGCCAAGGCGCAGCAGGAATTCGCGCTGGTTCAGTATCAGCAAACGATTCAGACCGCTTTCCGCGAAGTCTCTGACGCGCTGGTCCAATATCGTAAGGTGAAAGAGATTCGCACCCAGCAGGAGCTGCTGGTGACGACGCTCCAGGACCGATCGCGGTTGGCTTACTTGAGATATCAGGGCGGCGTCGACAGCTTGCTCAACGCCCTCGATGCGGATCGAGAACTATTCAACGCAGAGTTGAGCCTGGCGCAGACCAGACGAAACGAGTTGTTGTCGCTGGTCCAACTCTACAAAGCGCTTGGTGGCGGTTGGCAACAATAGATTCCCGCGCCACCGGCTTCTGGCCGTTCTACTAATGTTCTTTGGAGCAGCGATAGGAACGCTGCTACTAAGTTGTTCATTGGTGTTGCCGCGGGCCACCGCTACACTCTTGTCAATCTGCTGTGTCGCGATATCAATGAAACAGCGGATAATGACTATTAACTCAAATAGATTTGTAGAGAAGCTCTGAGGAAATACATGGGTCATACGAAGGTAGCAGCGCAACCCTGTGATACTTCAGGTGTCAATGGATCAGCTTTCGAGAGATTTCCGGCGCGAGAAACCAGTCTCGGCACATTAAGAATTCTAAGAGCACTGCCCATTCGCCAAAAACGATTGGTGGGTGCGTGGTGTTTTCTCGATCGGTTCGGGCCGCTTTCCTTTGGAGAAGCCAAACCTATGGACGTCGCGCCGCATCCGCACATTGGTTTGCAGACAGTTAGCTGGTTGCTACAAGGAGAGGTCGTCCACAACGATAGTCTTGGTAATGAAGCCTCAGACCAGGTGGCGCCAACGTTATGACGTCAGGCGGTGGCATTGCCCATGCGAAAGAGACACCTCGGAAGAACAGCGGCCACTTGAACGGGGTTCAGTTGTGGATTGCGCTTCCCGATGCCTATCGAAATGGTCAGGCGTCGTTTCAGCACATCGACGAAATTCCGATCATTGAGCAAGCCGGCGGCATGGTAAGCATCTTTGCCGGGTCTATGCCTTGGTGGCTCGTCTCCGGCAAAACATTTCTCTCCGGTTCTTGGGGCGGACATTGCGTTGCACGTAACTTCAAGCCTTGAGCTTCCGTTGGACCACTCGTTTGAGCATGCAGCACTGCTGATGACAGGCGATGCAGAGATCGATGGTCAATCAATCGACTCGATGAATCTCTACTATCTCGGGACAAATCGCTCGAGTGTGGAGTTCAAGAGTAGAGGTGGAGGTCGCGTATTGCTGATTGGCGGGCCTCCCTTTCCGGAGAAGATCCTGATGTGGTGGAACTTTGTCGCGCGCACGCCCGAAGAGATTGCGCAAGCACGATCGGATTGGCAGAGTCAGCAGAGATTTGGCGACGTGAAGTATCGAGGGCCGCGGTTGGACGCACCTCCGCTCGAGCGGTTCGCAACCCCCAATCCAGCAAGCTAAAACTCGGGGATCGAGTTGGAAATCTTGAAACGATTCTTGTCGATCTTCAGAGTCCTGATTTTCGACTCCAATGTAGATCGGGCAATGCCCAGCCTGGCAGCTGCTCCCGAAGGACCAAAAACTCGCCCCTGCGATTCTGATAGCGCCGCTTCAATCGTTTCCCTCTCCTGATCAACAACCCTTTGTCGTAATTCAAGGCTACCCCTTGGCTGTACTGATACCGATCGCCGCGATAACCAACTTTCATCGACCGAGAAATTTTCGCTTTCGGAAACGATGACCGAACGCTCAATAACGTTCTGAAGTTCGCGAATGTTACCTGGCCAGTGATACCGCTGGAACAAGTCGAGGGTTTGTTTGCTTAACGTCCCGATCTTCTTTCCTACTTTTCTGGCGTAGCGATCGATGAAGTATTGGACCAGCATCGGAATATCTTCTCTCCTCTGGCGCAACGGGGGTATCTCAATCGGGAAAACGTTAAGGCGGTAAAAAAGGTCGCTGCGAAACGTGCCGGCAGCGATGGCACCCTCCAGATCTCGGTTGGTCGCAACGATCACTCGCACGTTTGCCTTGATTGATCTGTTTCCACCGACGCGATCAAATTCGTGTTCCTGAAGGACCCGCAGCAGCGCAAGTTGTGTCTCCGGAGGAAGTTCACCAACTTCGTCAAGGAAGATCGTTCCTCCTTCAGCCAATTCGAAACGGCCCAGCCGTCTACCTGTAGCGCCAGTGAATGCGCCTTTCTCGTGACCGAACAATTCTGAAGGAATCAGTGTGGGCGGAATGGCGGCGCAGTTCACGCTCACAAATGCGTGATCAGAGCATTTCGAGGCCTTGTGAATAGCTCGGGCAATCAACTCTTTGCCCGTGCCCGTCTCGCCGGCGATTAGCACAGTTGAATCTGTGGGTGCAACTTTGGCTACTCGACTAAGTACCTGCTTCAAAGGAGGGGAGTTGCCAACTATCTCTTCAAACATCGCCGACTTGATTATCTCTTCCCGCAGCGCGATGTTCTCTTTGCGGATTTCTTCTTCTGCTTGTTTGCGATCTTCGATGTCAGTCCCGGTGCCGTACCAACGCGTTATCTGACCCCGTTCATCTTTGAGCGGGTTAAGGCGATATAGAATCCAACGAAACTTGCCATCGTGCCTCCGCAACCGAAATTCGAACTCATGAGGTGCCCCTTCTAGAAATGACTTGTGGCGTCCGCTAAGAAAGTGTTCAAGATCATCAGGATGGACGAGGTCAGGTCGATAGGTGAGCCATGAATACCTGGCTTCGGGCAAAGCCGCCTCGGCGCGCCATTGATCATCAGTGATGCCAACGTAGTCGAGCGCCGCCTGATTAAGATAGAGTAAGTTTCCATCAGGCCCGAGTACATCCATGAGTTGCGGCGCGAGGTCCAGAATCTGTCGCAGCTCTGTCTCTTGCGCGCGGATTTTTTCTTCCGCAATTTTGCGCTCTTCAATTTCAACACACGAGCCGTACCACTTGACGATCTCGCCGGCATCGTTCCGTAACGGTTCTTCACGATGGAGGAACCAGCGATATTTCCCGTCAGACCGCCGCACGCGTAACTCGCCGACGAAAGGCTCTCCGGCTTCGAGCGCTGCGCGCCACTTCGCGATGGCCTCTGCATCTTCAGGATGGATGAGGGAGGCCCAACCCCACCCGAGCACATCGGTTAGACAGAGGCCAACATATTCCAGCATGCCGCAACTGCAGAACTCGAGTTCACCATTAGGCAAAGAGGTATGAATAAATGCCGGAGTTGTATCTACCAGGTGGCGGTATTTACTCTCACTGGCGCGCAGTTCTTCTTCCGCCCGTTTGCGCTCGATGAACTGGCCTATCTGGCTGCCGACAGTCGCCATCATGTTGAGGAGGTCCTGGTCGGGCTGCCTGATCTCGCGGCTGAAAAATTCCATAACCCCAAGGACTTTACCGCCAAGCACTATCGGAAAAGCGAAGGCCGCATGGAGTCCAGAGAGAATCGCGATGTAGGAGCGCGGAAAATTAGAATCCTCAACGACATCGGGAATGTAGGCAGGCTCAAGGCTGGACCAGACTCGACCTGGCAGCCCTGTCCCGGGTAGGAACATACTCTCGCGGCTCGCAGCCAGGAATTGCGCGGCCTCTAAGGATTCTTTATGCCACGCCTCGACGCAGCGGATTACCCCCATCTCCCCGTCTGTGCGCCATAGCTGGCCTAAGTCCCATGTCAGGTACTCACATACGGCCTGCAGAATTTTTGGCGTGACTTCTTCGAGTGTGCCCGATTCAGCTAGTGCCTGTGCGACGGTGTATTGAGCCATGAGGCGTTGTTCGGCTCGTTTGTGCTCCGTGATATCCGTCACCGCGCCTACGAACTCGAAGCGGCCTTCCTTATCAATCGACGGACGCCCCGCGACGTGCACATATTTCACGCACCCATTCGGCATGAGCAGCCTATGCTCAAGATCGATCTCCGTTCGTTCCCGCGTCGCCCGGTCGATCACTTCCAGCGCGGCCAATCTGTCATCGGGATGAGTCCGTTGGTTTATTCGTTCGACACTTACCTTTGATGTCGGCTCAAACTCAAATATCCGAAAGGTTTCATCCGACCAAATGATTTCACCGGTGTCGGGTTTCCACCCAAAACTGCCGGTGTGGCTGAGTCGTTGGGCTTCTGATGAATACGCTTGACTCCTCCGCAGCTCCTCCTCCGCACTCTTGCGCTCCTCGATTTCTCTGCCGGAGCCCAACGGGGTTTCGTCTGCCACACGACTCAAATCTTCGATCGTTGTCATCTGTGAAAAGGTGTCTCTTCTGTTACTGGTACAGATGTTTCGTCGTGAGGGCTGGGCGTTCGACTCTTGGAAATTAAAACCAAACATTGGCATACGAACTTCAACGATCAGATCTGGGGTCTTCTATTTAGCTCCGGATTCCAGAAAGTGCTCCGCGGACCCCAAATCCGCCTGGCCTTTCCTGGTTCTGTGAAGAGCTCCTTTGCGTCGGGGCTCTTGTTTTAACTCCCGAGTCGTCGATGAGTAAATGCACGCTCGGTGATTTGTGGGTGATTTGCGGGTGATTTGGCCGTAATTTGGACTTTCTAACGGAGTCGGACTGGAAGGGAGAGGACTCCCGGTATGCCGGCTAAGAAAGCTACAGCACTCTGAATCTTATCAGCGCTTTCGTCTGGGCCTCGTGTTGAATGGCGCTCAGCTATCAAGGTTGGCGTGGGTTTAACGTCTTGCAGTAGCTACGGAGAATCGCTAATCATGATCACATCGGAAGTAGAGACGCCCCGCGACAGAACGAGTTTGCCATCGCGTGACCAGTTAAACGAGAAGATCTGATCAGATTTGAAGTCTGTCAATTGCGTCGGTTTGCGCCCGTCGATCGGTTGGCTCCATACATTATTCACAGCGTTGAGCTGGTCAACATATGTCACCGCGCTTCCATCCGGTGACCAAAAAAGTGGCTGACCCCAGCTGGCAGCTTCACCGGGTGGTATCTCGAGCAGCTTAAGTGGCGGTCCGCCCGCAAATGGGATAAGCGCGATGTGCCAGGTCGGGTTTGGCTGATTATCAATTTGCCAGCAAGCAATCATCTTTCCGTCGGGTGAAATCGATGGCCGCAGCGAGTCTTTGTCGGTGAGCTGGACAGGAGTCCCGCCATCAATCGATACCTTCCATACATTTTGCGCTCCGGTGGAAACAATTTGTGTATAGACCACCCACTGCCCATCGGGCGAAATTTGCGCGAAGTTGCTTTCAGTGTTGCCGCTGGTTAGCTGTTTAGGATTATTGCCATCAGCGTCCATCCGCCAGATATGAAACGTACGTCCCAGGCGCGTCGAATGAAAGATTATGTACCGACCATCAGGCGAGGCTACCGGCCCGTAGTTTCTGCCTGTGCCCGCCGTCAGTTGTTTGGCTCCTGTACCGTCGGATTCCATCTCCCAGATTTCGGCACTGCCGCTCGCGTCTGAGGCATAGAGAATCTGGCCATCGGCCGTCCAGGATAGGTCGAAGTATCTTCCGGCGCCGGAGGTGATCTGCGTGGCTCGACCGCCATGGCCGTTTGGGCTGATCCAGATATTTGATAGCGTCTGTTCCTGCATGGAGATTAACGCCGTGGAATCTGCGGTCAGATTCACGCTACGGTCATAGTCACTCAGATCCCCGGTGATTCTTCGCGCCTCACCTCTCGGATAAGAGAGTAGCCACAGTTGCCAAAATGACGCTTCTTGTTCCTTAGCATTCATCAATAAGCCGCTGCCGTCCGACAACCATGACACATCTGTGACCTCACTCCATCTGTGCGGTAACAGAACTTTCTCGACGCGGTCTGCAACGTTCACTGCAAGAACGTTGGCGTAGAGTCCTTGGGAATCCGGAACCCAAACGGAGCAGGCAATGACTTTGCTGTCGGGTGACCATGCCGGTCTGGCAGTGAAGGGACCCCGGCCGAAACTTTCAGGTGACTTGCGGGTTGCTAGTATCTGTTCATTCGTGCCGTCTGCGTCCGCGACCATTAACCTCGCTTCTTTGTGGGCAGGATCGTGGCGCACGAAAGTAATTTGCTTGCCGTTGGGAGACAAACTTACACCGCTCGTAACGCCTCCCATTATCTTAATTGGACTGCCACCCTGGCCCAGCGCGGGTACCTTGTAAAGCGCAGTGGCATTCTGAGTGTCCGTGACGACGTAGAAAACGTAGTCGCCGTCCGGCGAGAAAGTAACGCTTTGATACCAAACCTCGGCAGGCCTTACGATTTGGATATTGCCAGTGGTAGTGACCTGCCTGATCCACAGGCTTGACTTTCCAGTCGCTTGGGGCGATGAAGGACGTTCAAACGTCACATAAGCGACGTATTTGCCATTAGGGGACATGGCGGCTACTAGGGCGTTGCCATTGGTAGTGAGCTTCCTCATGCTGGTGTGCTGAAAGAGCTTCGCCGACAGGGGGGCAACAGCTTGGTTGTGGTTTGAGAGCTTGTACCAAAAGACGATGCCAGCTGCGGCAATGACGATAGTTGCCAGGATGAGCCAGGTGGTTACCTTGTGACGCTTTATCTCACTAACGAAATACTCAGCACTCGACGCCGGACGCACCGCGCTGACCTCATCGGTACGAGCAGATAATTTCTCATGAGTCGCAGCTGCTGCTTGCGCGGCGCCGGCTGCGATTTGTGCCTCGTCGCTCGGGGCTGGCATGGCAGTATGTTCGAGAGCGGCCTCGTGTTTCAGTTCCTGGCTCAGACTCTTCAAGTCGAGCGCCATGTCCTTGACGACTTGATATCGCTCTTCGGGATCCTTTTTCAGCGCCTTGCGAAGAATGCGCTCCAACTCCGCTGGCGCCTCGCCTAACTTATGCGCCACCCGCGGCGGTTCTCGTTCGAGTATAGAAACCAGCAAGTCTGAAGGGGTCGGCCCCGAAAACGGCTGCTGGCCCACAACCATCTCGTAAAGCACAACTCCCAAAGTCCATATGTCAGTACGGGCATCCACCGGAAGGCCGCGCGCTTGCTCTGGGGACATGTAAGCGACTGTGCCCATGATCATCCCTGGTCCAGTCTGAGCTAGTGACCGCATGAAAGGTTCGGTTTCCGTCTCCATCGTCTGCCGTTCCGTCAGCTTCGCCAGCCCAAAGTCCAGAATTTTCACCAGACCATCACTGCGCAACATGACGTTTTCAGGTTTGATATCTCGATGAATGATACCGGCAGCATGCGCGACCGCTAAACCCGTGGCAGTCTGTATCGCGATATCGAGCGACTCGCTCAGCTTTAATCTTTTCTGCGCTATGCGCTGCCGCAGGGTCATCCCTTCGATGTACTCCATCGCGATAAACTGGAGCCCATCTGCGGTCCCGCCGATTTCGTGAATGACACAGACGTTGGGATGAGAAAGCGCTGATGCGGCGCGTGCCTCCTGCTCGAAGCGGCGCACGCGGCCGCCATCGCTGGTAAACTCGGGCGGCAGCAGTTTGAGCGCGATCTTGCGACCCAACCTGGTGTCCAGAGCGAGGTAGACCTGGCCCATGCCGCCTTCGCCAAGTGCGCCCAGTATCTTGTAATGACCAACGATCGTTCCCGGCGTTTGCTTCAGCGGTTGAGCCGAGAGCGTTTTGTTGGGGCCTTCATATGCCGGACGGTCGAGAAACTCGCCGCTCTGCTCGTGGGCGATGATGAGAGCTTCGATCTCGCTCCTCGCAGCTTCGTCACCCGCGCACGCTTCCTTAAGGAAGCGCGCACGTTCCTCAGGAGGTCGTTCGAGAGCGGCGTGGAACACGCTGTCGATGTGTTGCCAACGCTCGGGTGTCATAGCGGTGCTCGCCGCTTCGACTGGACAAGGTGAAGCTTAGCTAAGTTCGCGCCTGAGCCATGCCCTGGCCATTTTCCAGTCACGTTCAACTGTAGCATGTGAAATATCTAGAACTTCGGCCGTTTCTTCAATGGTCAACCCTCCGAAGAACCGAAGTTCGACGATTCGGCTTTTCTGGCTATCATAAGCCGCCAGGCGCTCCAGAGCTTCATGCAGGACCACTAGGTCAACCTCCGAACTCTTAGAAACACGGTCGAGCTCGCTGACTGAGACGCTGTAGTGTTGCCCCCCGCGCTTAGCGGCCTCGCGGCTGCGCGCATGATCGACCAGAATGTTGCGCATCAGCTTTGCCGCCAGACCGAAAAACTGAGCCCGGTTTTGCCATAGCACGCTATGCTGGTCTACCAACCTCAAGTAAGCCTCGTTGACCAAAGCCGTTGGCTGCAAGGTGTGGTTTGCGCGCTCGTGGCGCAAATACTTACGTGCCAACCGCCGCAGCTCGTTGTAGACCAGCGGCATCAACTTTTCGCGGGCCAAGCTGTCGCCGTCGCTCCATCTCAATAGAAGCTGAGAAATACTCTCGGGCGCACTCGGTGAGGCTCTCTGATTGACTTCATCATTGTTCATCAGGCGCCAAGAAGACAATTTTGCCGCACCGATTCTAGCACTCTTCCAATTTGCATCGTAGGAACACCTCGGCGTGTCCGGCCTCGCCCACAACCGTCAGAATACGCTGAGGGAATTTGCTTCTCAAATCCGCTCTAGTGGATGAAGGCCAACTCGCACCCAGACTCGAAGGACTTGGATTTATGGCTACGCAAACTGTAGTTTTCCCGGTCGGTCATAAGAATGCTCCTGACCTCGACCTGGTTCGCCAGGAGCGGGCGTATTCAGGACGAGTCCGTCTACGAGACTTTGAGCTGGATCTCAAGACGGGGGAATTGTGTTCGGGGGATGATTCCAAGACCCTGCTGAGGGAGCAACCGTTTCAGGTCCTGCGCATGCTGGTTGCGAATGGCGGGGAGATTGTCAGCCGCGAGGAAATCCGAAGGACTCTCTGGCCGGGCAGCACTATTGTCGATTTCGACCATAGCATCAATACGGCCATCAAAATCCTAAGAAGGGCCCTGGGCGACTCCGCCAATAATCCACAATACATTGAGACGCTGGCCCGGCGTGGATATCGCCTAATGGTGCCGGTTGAGTGGTTGCAGCGGACTAAAGAGACTCCTGGTGACGAGCCAGCTTCCATGTCGCCAACCGGTTTCGCGTTCGGCCTCGTCGGCAAAAAGGTTTCTCATTATCGAGTGATAGAAGTCATCGGCGGGGGCGGCATGGGGATGGTGTACAAGGCCGAGGACCTCAAGCTCGGGCGCAGTGTGGCGCTGAAGTTTCTGCCTGAAGAGCTGACTGGCGACTCGGTTACGCTGCAGCGCTTCGAACGCGAGGCGCAGACCGCTTCGTCGTTCAATCACCCGAACATCTGCACCATCCACGCGATCGAGGAGCACGAGGGAAAACCCTTCATCGTGATGGAGTTGCTCGAAGGAGAAACGCTGCGCACCCGCATGGCCGCGCTTGGACCTAAGGCCTTGCCATTCAACGAGCTTGCCGAGATCGCCATGCAGGTCTGCAGCGGATTGAAAGCTGCTCACCAGAAGGGAATCATTCACCGCGACATCAAACCGGCGAACATCTTTCTGTGCAGGTCGGGGACGGTGAAGATCCTCGATTTCGGATTGGCGAAGCTGGCTGCTGAACAGCTAGGGCTCGAACAAGAAGATGCAGCCGTCGCCCCAGCCACCTCTGCTGCCGACAGTTTGAAAAGAGATCTCACGCGCACCGGCATCACCGCAGGCACGGCAGGATACATGTCTCCCGAACAGGTCCGGCACGAGGAGCTCGATACGCGCACGGATCTGTTCTCGTTCGGCTTGGTGCTCTACGAAATGGCAGCCGGACAGCGGGCGTTTACCGGACAAACCGTCGTAGGGGTTCAAGAGGCCATTCTGCATCAGGCGCCTGTTCCTGCCAGGGTCCGCAACCCCATGCTGCCGCGCGGATTCGACGCATTGCTGGTAAGAGCGCTCGAAAAGGACCGCGATCGGCGATACCAGTCAGCGACGGCCGTAAAAGAAGAACTCGCGCGAATCGTCCGCGCAGCCAATCCGACGAAACGACGTTTGCTACAGGCACTCGCGGCGGCTCTACTGCTGGGGTTGGTTGCGTTCGGGATCTGGCGCTACGACGTTTACCGCCATCGCGTCACCCTTGGTCCCACAGACACCATCGTCCTGGCTGACACCGACAACCAGACAGGCGATCCGGTCTTCGACGATGCACTGAATATCTCGCTGCGCTACGAAATGCAGCAGACACCGTACCTCAATATTCTCGGCATTGATAAGGCATATGCGACTCTGGCTGAACTCAAGCTTCCGTCAACCACTAGAATCACGTCCGACGTGGCACGCCAGATCTGCACTAAGACCAACAGCAAGATGGTGATCTCCCAATCGATCGCCGATGCCGGCAACGGCTACCACCTGGAGATGAGAGCGCTCGACTGCGGGTCGGGAGCCACCTTGAGAAAGGAGCAGGCCGATATCGGTAGCAGGAATCAAGTCATTCACGAGCTCGGAGTTACGGCAGTACATCTTCGCGCGAAGCTGGGAGAACCCTCAGATTCGCTGGCACGCTTCAATCAGCCGCTGGAAAAGGCCCTCAGCGCTTCGGTCGAGGCTTTGCAGGCCGGCGCTGAGGGGACCAAACTCCACTACACCGGCGATGTAGCGGGAGCGCTCAAACTCTATCAGCGAACTATCGAACTGGATCCAAACCTTGCACTGACGTATGAGGGCATGGGCGCCGCCTACTTTTTCCTCCGTAACTTCGACTTGTCGGAGGCATCTTTTACCCGTGCGTATCAACTGCGCGACCGATTGACCGAAAAGGATCGGTTGCATCTCGAGATCCTTTACTACTCCAATGTGATCGGGGACTGGGAGAAAGCCTACTCCTCCACGCTTCGTTTCCTACAGATATTTCCTCGGGATGTGTTTGCTCACCAGAATCTCTCGATCGCGTCTGTGCGGCTCGGCGAGCCCAACCGCGCCGCTGACGAGGCGGCTGAGACTGCGCGGTTGCAGCCTAGCTCATATTTTTTTGGTCAGGCAATACAGACCTCCAGGGTGGCAAGCAGGTTCATCGAGGCGAAGTCGTGGCTCGCAAGAGCGGACGCCCTTAAGTTCGACAACCCAGCAATCCAGGCAGAGAGACAGTTATTGCTATTTGCTACCGGCGACCGTGATGGCCTCGCAAAGTTCTTGGCGGAAGCAGAGAGAGGCAGTGATCGAAGAGACATCTTGATCGGCCATAGCTTCATCGAGATTCAGCAAGGCCGCTTTCGCTCTGCCGAACGACTGCGCCTGCAAGCTCTTGGGCTTCCGTCGAAGGCGCCGGACATATACGCGGTGGTCCCTCGTTCGGCCCTTGAGAATGCCGAAGTCGGAAGGGTCGTGCAGGCTCGACGCGACGAAAGCGATGCAGATAAAAGAAAGATATATCGGGATGAAAAGCTTGTCCTGGCGCTCGCGCTCGCCAGATCGGGACGAGCAGAGGAAGCCGGCAAGCTGGCAGACCAAATCAGCGCGGAAAGACCCGAAGACACGCTCGTGCAGCATTACCTCGTCCCCACGATCCGGGCCGCGATCAAGCTGCAGCAGCACGATCCGGCGGCTGCCATCGATCTTCTCCGCGGGACTGCCAAGTATGATCTGGTCTACACGCCGTCCTTCGACTTTGTTTACCCCGCCTACGTCCGTGGTCTCGCCTATCTGAGGCTCGGCGATGGCCGGTCGGCCGCGGCTCAGTTCCAAAAGATGATTGACAATCGCGGCCTTACCTTGCGTCATGTCATCGGGCCCCTGGCCTGGCTCCAACTCGGCCGCGCGCAGAAGATGATGGGCGATGAAGCCGCCGCCCGGAAGTCTTACCAGACTTTCCTGGATTCGTGGAAGAACGCCGACGCGGACATTCCCATCTACCGCGAAGCCAAAGCTGAGTACGCCAGGCTGGAAAAAGTGACTGCCACTAAGTGATTCGTAAACGCAAGCCCCGTGCGAGCGGTTCGCCCGTCCGGCAAGCTGATTATCAGTCGCCTTATATATAATGACTCCAAACTGATTTCAGGATCGGAGGCAAAGAGACGACGACTGAACAGGCAAAGCTCGGTGGCTCCTTCACACTTCCTGGCACTTCGATGAGCCTAAACCGGATGGGCTACGGCGCGATGCAGCTAGCCGGCCCTCAGGTGTGGGGACCGCCACGCGATGTTGATGCCGCGATTGCAGTTTT
>Ga0068864_100001610_pt1 | contig 18609 bp, 12 predicted proteins | sample KBSSwiS72_FD_66586 | JGI IMG/M metagenome (GOLD analysis project Ga0068864, IMG submission 66586) | Switchgrass rhizosphere microbial communities from Kellogg Biological Station, Michigan, USA - KBS Switchgrass S7-2 | ecosystem: Host-associated > Plants > Roots > Rhizosphere > Soil ... | reverse complement strand
GAAGTCAGTGAATGTGTTCATCTTGTTCATCATCCTGCCGGCCTGCCGCCATTCCTCGCCCATCTCACCGCCGCCTCGAATGTGAGCGATGACGTAGATCACGCCGCGGTCAAGCAAACTCAATCGGGTTGAGGAGAATGTTGGCGGTATCGAAATGCCATAGGAACCATAAGCGTAAAGCAGGAGGGGGGCAGAACCATCGAGCTTGACTCCTTTGCGATAAACCACGGACATCGGAACCTTGGTGCCATCCGAAGCGGTAGCAAAGACTCGTTCTGATTTGTAATTCGCACGATCGAAACCACCCGGCACTTCAGTCTGCTTCAACAGCGTCGACTTACCCGTGTTCATGTCGTAGTCAAAAACCGAATTCGGCGTAACCAACGAGTTATACGAGTAACGCAGAACACTTGTGTTGAAGACCCGGTTGGCGTTCAGTCCTGCCGAATAAACTGGCTCCGGGAATTGAATGCGGCTGTGTTTGTCGGACTTTAGATCAATAATCTCGATTTGCTGCAGACCGTTTTCCCATTCAGACAAGGCGGCATGGTCAGCAAACATACTAATATTTTCAACCTTTACTGCCGGCCTGTGAGCGACAAACTCCTTCCAATTCTTCTCTGAAGGATCATCGACTGGAGCTGTTACAACGCGAAAGTTCTTGGCGCCTTTATTTGTTCGAATGTAAAAAAGATTGCCGCGATGATCGACGTCGTATTCATGCTCCGGCTCGCGTGCAGCAATGACTTTCAATTCGGCATCTGGCTTATCAGACGGCAAGTAGCGCACTTCAGTGGAAGTCTTACTTGCGATCTCAAGAAAGATTACTGCACCGTCACGAGTTCGCCAGTTACCTATATCAAACAGTTCATCCTTCTCTTCGTAGACCAGATCACTCTTGTCACTGCCGAGAGTGTGACGGAAGAACTTGTCGCTGCGTTTTGTTACCGCGTCTTCCGTGACGTAGAAGAGGGTCTTGTTGTCGGCGGCCCAGGCAACATTGTCTACACGTTCGATGTGCTCTGGAAACATCTTGCCGTTGCGCAAATCTTTTACTTGCAGGGCGTACTGTCTGTAGCCAGTGTTATCAGTTGTGAAGGCAACCAAATTTCCGTCGTCGCTCGGCACGAAGGCGCCGATGCTCATGAACTTTTGACCCTTGGCAAGCTCATTTTGATCGAGCACAACTTCTTCAGGAGCCGTTGTGCTGCCGTGTTTACGACAAAAGATCGGATACTGCAAACCAGTAACAGTGCGGGTGTAATAGAAATAGTCGCCCCATTTGTAAGGAACGCTATCGTCGGTCTGTTTGATATGGGAGAGCATCTCATTGTAGAGCTTCTCCTGAAGCTCCGAGGTGCGCTTCATGAGCGAATCAGCGTAATCGTTCTCAGCCTGCAAGTGGGCCATCACTGCCGGATTCGTCTTCTCACGCAGCCAAAAATAGTCGTCAACAAGCGTAACGCCGTGAATGTTCGTGGTCTTTGGTTTCTTTTCTGTCATAGGTGGTTGTGGTGCGGCTGCCATTCCGTCTGTCTGCGCGCTCACCGATGACGCGAACGAGAACACACAAAAGAACAGCAATACGGGCAGCAAGGGATGTTTTTTGTTCATGGGCTAAACCTTCTTCTCCAAATTTAGCAGCACTCTCCAAATGCGCGTTGGCCACAGCGAAAGCGACTGCTCACTAGAGAGTGAATGAAATCGGCTTTTTATAACGACGGTGATGATGTGAATTTTTGCACGGCACCCGGCCGGCTAGTCGTGAACCGTTCAACCACGAGGGGGATTGCCCCACCCAGAGCCTAGATACTTGCTGTTCTCGACGATACAGGGAACCGTGGGATCTCCGTCTGAATACTTAAGCATCTCAGCGCGGCGAGCGCGATCATTCTGTGCGTCATACTCCACGAAAGCAATGCCTTTCGAGTTGTAATGGTCACGCGCCTGCTGACAATAGGGACATCCCGGTTTGATGTAAATAACTAAAGACAAAATTTCGCTTACCCCCGGTCTAATGTAGTTAGTTGTGTTGTGCGCGAATAGGAACTGTGCAAAATCGACTAACAAAACTTAGTTACTGCGATTATACTGCCGCTGCCTATGACCGACCAAAGCGCTGCCGAAACAGGGCAGGAAATAGCAGCTGATTTACTCGACCCCTACGAGAAGTTGGTTAGTATCGACGTGGTTGGTACTGAAGTCAGCGTCCCGGAAAAAAATCGGCTGCTTCGTTGTTTCCAATATCTATCGATAAACACAATCTCGTATGGAGATTTTTGTTGGAATGGCGAGTGCACAAACTGCCAGGTCTGGTATCACATGAAAGGCGAGGACGAATCCAGCGATCGCACGGCGCTTTCATGTCGCATTGAATGCGTTGAAGGCATGGTGATTACGAGGTTAAGCAGGTTTATTGAGTTGGAGGGGATTGGGGAGAAGAGCGTCTAGGCCTTGGGTTTTTCGGGTCAGTACCACCTGCGGTAGCCGGTTAGTACGCTGCTTATGTTGGTCCTGGAAATCACCAACGCCCACACCCGCTATCGCAGGTGGTACTGACCCCGATGGTCCTTTGGTCTGTTGTTGGTGGATTTAGCTGTCGTGCCTGGACAACCAAAAAAACCCAAACCAAAGTCCCAAGATCATCTTCCTTAAGTAGGGCAGGCTTTCCTGTCTGTCATTCTTCCCAAGTTCGTACAACCCACCGTTTGATTTCCAGAGGGGGCGTGCCCACGTTGGAAGCGCCTCTTCTCCCTCGCGTTTTGATTCCCACTTCTTTCAATCACACGGTTTCAACAGACAGGAAAGTCTGCCCTACTAGTGTCAATTAACTTCCGACAAGCTGAAGCTCATCGGACATTATGGTCGGCGTGCGTCGCGTAAATCACGATGGAAATCACGCACATCGCCCCGTCTATCTCGCCGATCAATTCGTACATCCCGCTGATCGTGATTGATGTCACGCGTGTCCGAACGAATCTCTTGTCGATCCGCCCGAAGCTCTTGATTAGAAGCGCCTTCACGCCTGTCTTGACGGAGTTCACGAACATCGCCCCGTCTATCTACGATGTCGCCGCGAATGTCACGACGATCTCCGCGTAACTCCCTGTTGTCAGCTCGAATCTCATGTCGATCGGCACGAAGCTCACGACGTTCCCACTTATCAATGTTTCGACGTTGTGCTGCGGCTGCGCCACACGAAATACAAATCACAGCTAACAGCATTAACAAACTTCCGAACCTTCCAGCTTTCATTGGTCATTCCTCCGTTTCAATTTCCATTTAGAGTCGGTTTACTGAAACCCTTACGGAGGAGAGCCAAAAACTCCGTGCACACAACTGCTGCGTAACGGGTGCGAAGGTCTTTAGTGATTCAGCAACCCTAACTGGAAATGTTAGACGCAGGGATAAGGTGGGTGGACGAGATTTTTGTTACACGACCACTTGGGCCTCGTGTGTCATTCTTGTCGGCTTCACTTCGCGCCTGAAAGCCATGAACAAAGATCAAAACACCAAGCTCTTCGGTTAGTACTTCGGCACACTTGGATCTACTTCGTTTGACCAGCCAATGATTCCGTCTTTGAGGTTCATTAGTTTTCCAGAAAAACCGGATCGAGTTAGAGCGTCAATGGCTCGAGCACTTCGACCACCCATCTTGCAGTGGACCACTGTCTCGCGATTTGGATCTATCTCATTCATCCGTTGAAGAACCTGTGCCAGCGGTATGTGAATTGAGTTTGGAATTCGGGCAAATGCGACTTCGTTAGGTTCTCTGACATCGAGGATTTGAATGTCATCGCCTTTATCCAAACGTTGTTTTAGTTCAGTCGGTGTGATTTCTTCCATCGCCGTCTCCTTATTTTGGATTGATTGAGGGTATCCAAGCATAACTGTTTCTTGCTAGCGAGGAAAATTGGTTTGTCTCTGTGCTTCCTCTGTGAAGCAATTGGGAAACTCCTTGTTATTTGAGCAAGGTTTTGATTGAACGTAACGATCCACGAAATCACACGAATCAACACGAAATCAAACCAACACGAACCCAGTTCGTGATATTTCGTGTGAGTTAGTGGATCGTAGCTTTTGGTTGCGACCGAGGCCGCGCTGTGTCTCTATGACTTTGTGGGAAGAATGAACCTTGACCAACCATAGAGTCACAGAGAGACAGAAGAAGTACAGAGATCAAAAACCAAGTCATTGTTCTTTCAGAGTTTCATTCTATTATTTGCTTGTCGCAAAAAGCCTTTTACCGCAGAGTCGCAGAGAACGCAGAGGTTGCGCAGAGAGTTTCTGCAATTGGAAATCGGCAATCGATCCAACTACACTCTCGGTACACATTTCAAGAAAGGTCCAAGTCATGCGATTCGAGTTCTACTCTGAAGCTATCGATAATGTTCCGAAGTTATCGATCGACGGCACAGTTCCAAACAGTATTCACTTCTCACACTGGAATGGGAACGAAACTCCCGCTGAATTGAAAGCCGATACATCAACGGAAATCGCGCTCAACCTCGTCACTTCGCCCAACAAAGATGATTTAACTCAGGGTATTGATTTAGTGACCAACAACCACTTCGATACCGATGGGATGCTTTCTGTTTGGACTGCCCTGACCGGCGAGCGAGCAGCTCAGTATCGCGATGTATTGATAGCAGCAGCCGAGGCTGGTGATTTTTCTGAATACTCAAGTGCAGATGGCGTCCGCGTAAGCCTGGCGATTCAGGGCTCGGACCAGGCAATCCCAACCGATGACGAGGGTTCGCCTTTGGCGCGACTATTGGCTGGAGGAGAAGCCAATGATGATGCCCGTTGTTACGAACTGATCATACCGGAGCTCGAACGAGTTCTAACGAACATCAACAACTATGAATCTCTCTGGTTAGACGGGTGGAAAAAGATTGTTGAGGCGCTGGAGAGCTTTGACCGTGGCTCATCGAAGGTAGTTGAATTTACCGAGGCGAAGGTTTCGCAGGTCACTCTCTCTCCCGATATCTTTAGCGGCGAGGGGTTCAACCCAACCAGACACTCCGCACCTTTCACTGCTATTTCCAAATTTGCGCAAGGTGAACTTTTCGTAATCGCGATCCCAGCAGCTAACGGCTGGTTTTACCGGATCGATTATCCTTACTACTCGTGGGCAGAAACAGTTGTGCGTCCGACAATTGAGCGACGCGATCTCAGCAACATTTTACGAACCCTGAACGAGAAAGAGAGAAATCGCGACGGTGTTTGGCAAGAGGACTCGAGAGAAATGACCTCGGCGGCGAAGTGTCTTGACGAGAAAAAGAACCTGACTGCTTCCACCCTGACACCCGACGACGTAGTCGATGCATTTACAAAAACTGCGACAAAGGTTGTGAGGACACAGTCATAATTCGAACCAAAACCAACTCTAACAAAGCACCAAGTTCAAAGCACAAAGAACCATCTTCATGCATGACGTAATCATTATCGGTGCCGGGCCTGCTGGACTGTCGGCGGCATTTTGGTGCGACGAACTTGGCCTTGATACTTTGTTACTTGAACGCGCGGCCGCGGTGGGTGGCCAACTTCACTCTGTTTTCAATCCAATCAAAAACTATCTCGGTGTCGAAGCCAGCAACGGGCAGGCGTTCCTTGAAATGATCTCTCCTCAGCTACAGAACTCCGATTTCGACCAATGGACGGAAACGTCGATTAAAGCCGTTGACCTGCGTGCCAAAACAATTTCACTCGAGAGTGGAGAGCAACTGAGATCGGTCGCGATTATCATTGCAACAGGCGTACGTAGAAGAGAGCTTGGCATTGAAGGAGAACGCGAATTCGGTGGCAAAGGAATCATCGAATCCGGTTCACGTGATCGCGATCTCATTGCCGGGCAGGACGTTTGTGTGATCGGCGGTGGAGACGCGGCCGCCGAAAATGCGTTGCTGCTTGCTGAAGTCTGTCCAACAGTGACTCTGGTACACCGCGGCAAGAAACTTCACGCACGGCGCGAGTTCGTCGAGAGATTGCAACCCAATCACGCTATCACGGTTTTCACCGAGTCAGTAGTAACCCGCATTATCGGTGATGATCATGTACAGGCAGTTGAAATTCATCGGCGGGAAGGGCTCAAGCCATTTCAGCTTGCTGTTCGCGGGGTATTAATTCGTATCGGCGTTGAGCCAAACACAGAGTCGTTCGCCGGCCAACTTCAACTCGACTCACAAGGATACGTCGTCGTTAACGGCGAACAAGAAACAAACGTACCTTTCGTTTTTGGGATTGGCGACGTAGCAAATCCTCTGTCGCCAACTATCAGCAGTGCGACAGGTGACGGTGCGACTGCGGCTAAGGTCATAGCATCCAGGTTGAACAAGGGGACACGGTAGTTGCTATGAGCGAAGGCGATCCGTTTTATACAGATGCTCACATTTCAGCTTATCCGGTGGAGTACATCGCCGGAATCGATCTGTATAACGCCGGTGAGTTTCATGCTGCGCATGACGTCTGGGAAGAGCGTTGGATGGGCGAAGTCGGCGCTGACGAAAAGCTGTTCCTGCAGGCGATGATTCAATCCGCGGTTGCGTTCCATCATTTGGACATCGGGAGACCTGGTGCGAGCCGGCAGATGTATCAGCGTGCGAAAGAAAAGTTTTCGCGTTTGGGTAAAAAGGTTTTTATGTCGTTGGACCTTGAGGAGTACCAGGATCAGTTAGACACTGCGCTTTCTTGGCTGCTGAGTGTGCCTGATCCACGTGAACACCCTATACCTGAAATAAGACATCCGAAGATCCGGCTCCTGGCACAGATTAACGATTTTGACTAAGTGCTGGGGAGTGCAGGGAGCGAGTGCTGGGACCGCAGGAGTCCTTTCCTGCTAACTTCGATTCGTAACACCGCATTTCAATTGAAAGGAAGTACCCTATCCTTAACTCAATACGGCTTATCTTGTTAGCAGCGTGGCTTGGCGCTGCATTGTTCTTTGGGGCAGTCGTTGCGCCCGCTGCGTTTTCAGTGCTGCGGTCGTTTGACCTGCCAAATGCAAATGAAATTGCCGGAACGATCGTCACAAGGTCTTTGTCGGTTGTGAACATTTCCGGACTCATCATCGGGCTGTTCCTTCTGCTCACTTATTTCCTGCAAAAAGGTTCAAAAGGAAAAGTCGCCAGTATCCTCGAGATCTGCTCGATTGTGTTGATTTTACTCAGCACGAGTGTCGGTCATTGGTTGATAGCCGCGCGAATGCGTGCGTTACGCGCGGCGATGATCCTGCCCATAGACCAGGTCAGGTTTGGGGATCCGCGGCGAGTGGAATTCAATAGCCTCCACGGTTATTCGGTGAATGCGCTCGGCCTTGCTATGATTGCGGCCCTCGTAACGCTGGTATTGCTTACTCGCAAACAACAAGACTGAGTTTGATAGTGAAGGATCGAATAGTGGTGGACATAATTGAAAACATTAACGGTTGGCGTCGAAGATACGATGACTGGCAGAGCGCCGGCGCAACTGAAGAAAAGTATCCGTACGTAAAAAATCAAAGAGCACCATTCACTCCAGCCCGACGCGCGCTTCCCATGTTGAACCTGGCCCTCATCTCGTCAGCCGGAGCTTACATCGATGGAACTCCTGAATTCGCGAGCGAGGATCTCTCCTACCGGGAAATACCAATTGAAGTAGAGGCACCAGACCTGCGCTTCACACCAAAAGGCTACGATCCGACTGCCGTCACACAAGATATCAACTCACAGTTACCCATTGAGCGGTTGCTCGAGTTTGAAAGAAACGGAATCATCGGGCAATTGAACGGAGTCTTCTGGAGTTTTTCCGGTTACATCACAAATGCGGTATCGCTTGCTGAAGAACTTGGGCCAAAGCTGGTTGAGCGGCTGCAACGTTACGAAGTCCAGGCAGCACTGTTGGTTCCGGCTTCACGCTTGTGTCATCAATCCGTTGGCCTGGTCGCACGGATGATCGAGGCTGCCGGAATTCCAACGATGACGATCGCGGTTGTTAAAGAAATCGTGGAGAGTGTTAGACCACCTCGAGTGGCACTTTACAATGGCGAACTCGGCAGCGTTGCCGGGAAGCCAAACTTTCCTGAACACCAGCGTCGCATTCTCGATGAATCGCTTCGCTTGATTGAGCCAATGGATCAACCCGGCATCCGCAAGCTGGTAGTCGAACTCGAAAGCCAGGTCGAACTCGCACGTGGCGAACGATAGTTATACTGGGACCGCAGGCGCCCTCGCCTGCTTCCGTTCTTCCACAAAATGCCTCGTCTAAAACGCCTTGCACTCATCTTCGTTGTATTGTTTGTTGTCGCTGTTCTTTACTTGCTTCTCTTTCCAGTTCCGATCACGCCCGCTGCCTGGACACCACCAAGCGCTCCAACTCTGACGGGTGTTTATGCTGCAAACAATCGCCTGGCTTCCACCCAACGACTGTTTCTCGGCGATGGTCGTAACCCGGAAGATATTGCTCTCGACTCTGAAGGCCGCATCTTCGCGGGCTTTGAAGATGGACGGATTATTCAACTCCAACCAGATGGAACTAAACCTGTCGTGTTCGCAAACACCCAGGGTAGACCATTGGGAATGGTCTTCGATCAGTCCGGAAACCTAATTGTTGCTGACGCGATTAAAGGTTTACTCTCGATCGATAAAACCGGAGCGATAAGAATTCTAAGCACTGAAGTTGACGGTTCAACCGTCGGTTGTCTGAACGACTTAGACATAGCAGCAGACGGAACTGTCTATTTCACACAAGCTTCAAACAAGTATCCGATGTCGCAATTCTCCTACGACATTCTGGAACACCAACCAAATGGACGCTTGCTTGCCTACGATCCGAAGACTCACATAACCCGAGCAGTTCTTAACGCAATTCACTTTGCGAACGGCGTAGCAGTTAGTCCTGATCAATCTTTTGTGCTTGTTGTGGAAACTGGTATGTACCGCGTTCTGCGCGTCTGGCTGACCGGACCAAAACAGGGGCACTCGGAAGTCTTCATCGACAACCTGCCCGGCTTTCCTGATGGCATCTTATCGAATGGCAAAGACAAGTTTTGGCTCGCCCTAGTAACGCCTCGCGACGGTCTGCTGGACACGAAGCTGCTTCCGAGTCCTTTTCTACGCAAGGTCGTCGTTCGCCTTCCCAAATTTCTCCAGCCGGCACCCAAGCGATATTCATTCGTCCTCGGACTAAGCACCGAGGGAAAAGTCATCGACAACCTTCAGAACGGCGCCCCGGACTGCTTTGCTGAGATATCCAACGTCGTCGAGCGAAATGGAAGTCTTTACTTCGGGAGCATCGGGGAGTCGACAGTTGGCAAGTACTCACTGAAGTAGATCATCCGCAGATTACGCCGATTACGCAGATTCAGCTCTTAAGCTCGGGGTAATCATTTTCTCTCAAAGATCTGTGGACAGCTCTTAGCTTTTCATGATCTGTTGTTTGAGATCCTGCGATCTGAGATCTGAGATCTGAGATCTGAGATCTGATTACCTAGTAGCCACTTGTATATCTCAGTATCAGCGACGTGTTTACCCCGACTCTGGAATCCTCAGTAATTCGTCGCGCATTTTTGTCAGCTGCTTACTTGGTATCCAACTAACGCTACCGTACGTTTGCTCAACCTCCCTTCAAAAGTTTCTAAACGCTTATTCAAAAGAGCTTACGCCTCAAGTTCAGTTGCTATTCAATCGACGGCACACGTGTTGTTATGAAAAGGATCGAACTGTACTACATGGGAGTTAATGGCAGCGCGGCAACTGTCCAGAACTCCAACCCCTCTTGGAGCACAACTACAATGAACCTCTTATCAGCGGCTACCTCAACGCCTGATCACCTTTTCAAAACCACAGACCTGGTCGGAAGCTTGATGCATAAGCTTTCACCCGAGCTAATCAACACAATCGGTTCCCTGGGTGTCGATCAGCGATACTCAACGCTCCAAAACTTTCCCGACTTTCTTGATGGAAAACAAAAACATGCGACCAGCTCAACGACTCAACTTGCCGTTAACGCAACCGAACGTTGTATTCATGAATGGGGCGGAGATCCTTCGCGCATCGGTCTGCTTGTCGCAGCAACAAACACCCCTGATCACATGTTGCCGTGTCTCGCCTCCGAGGTAATGGGCAAAACGCATGGTTTGCTTTCCCGTCATCTACGGACCGTGAGCATGCAAGCCCAGGGTTGTTCTGTCTTACTGAAATCGATCGAAGTAGCCCAGTGGTACTTGTCAGCAAATCCTGGAAAGCTCGCAGTCGTCGTCATGGCAGAAGCACACACGCCATACGTCGCTCCTCTTTTGCGTGATGAATACTTAGGATTCCGCGAAATATTGAAATTGAGGAAGGAGCAGAAGCTTGATCCCGAGCAATTTGAACAACAAAGGTTGGATACCACCTTCGTGATCCAATCAATGCTATTCGGGGACGGCGCAGTCGCTTTGCTCGTAGGAACAGAAGAAGGAAAGCCTGCGTTCGGACCAATCTCCCACCTAACCAACGACGACCCACGCGATATGAACTTGTTGACAATGGTTAGTAACAGCTCACACCCATTCCTGAAGGGACGTCCACAGTATTTCATGCAACCGAGCGTCCCTACGCGCGGAGCACACTATGCAGTAACTACGGTCAAGAATGTTCTGCAACATCCCGACTCACCGGTAAGCGATCTTGAACATGTCGATGATTGCTTGATTCACACCGGTAGCAAGAAAATTCTTGATGGTGTTTGTTCCCAACTCGACCTTTGTCCTGACTCATTAAAAGTACACGGGTCTTACAGGGTCCTGCGACAGTACGGAAACCTCTCGAGCGCATCGACAGGTTTTATGTTGGCAGCTAAGAATGATTGGAAAGGGCCAACCATGGTCGTGGGATTTGGAGTCGGATTTACTGCCAGTGCGGGAATAATGAACTTCAACTAAGAAGCTTTCCAGTCTTTATCGTTCTAGGCAGGTATCTCTGTAATTCGAGAGTTCAAAGTGGTCAGCATCGATCCGACCTGGGCAAAGTCGAAAGGTTTGCCGATTATTCCATCCACGAGATTTTCTTCGCCCTGTGGAGGAGGAGTAGTTGATCCGTATCCGGTGACCATCACGATTCTCATGTCGGGACGGCGTTTGCGGATCGCTCGAGCTGTTTCCCAGCCGTCCATTTCGGGCATTGCAAGATCAGTGAAGACCAGATCGAAATCACCGGCGTTCAATTTCTCAATCGCCTCGTACCCACTCTCCGCAAGCTGAACTCGATGCCCCACAGCAACCAGCATTTCAGCCAACGTCTCTCTGACGGGCTGCTCATCGTCAACTACCAGAATTTTCAGCCTCGGTGTCGCATTGGACTTATCCACTTCTGCTATTGGCTCCGACTCCGGTAGTGCCGCCGGAAGATCAATCACGAATGTAGTGCCACTACCCGGTTGCGATGTCACTACTATAGTTCCCTCATGCCGCTCGATGATGCTGTAACTCACTGACAAACCGAGACCAGTTCCGTGAGCACCCTTCGTGGAAAAGAATGGTTCGAAGATCTTTTGACAAATGTCTTCAGGCATTCCGGACCCGTTGTCGTTGAACCGCAACTGCACCCTCTCTTCATTTTGGCAACAGGTTATGTCGAGCTTGCCTCCGCGCGGCATCGCATCAACGGCATTGACAATCAGGTTCACGAAAACCTCGCGTAACTCGGAAGCGCTGCCGTAAGTACGAATCTCCAACGGGGCTTCGAGATTGACTTCATATTCCAGTCCTCGCAACCTGGCTTCGTTTTCCCAACGTGTTCTCGTGATCTCGATTGCATCAACGAGAAGACCGCGGACCTCAAGCCTCTCAAACTCTTTCACCGCAGATTTTCTAGCGAATGTTTGAATTCGCCTCACGGTCGCAGCGGCGTCCTCTGCTGCGGTTTGAATAATGTCGAGGTTACGAATCAGCGCTTGATCGTTTAGTTGTCGCCGCAGCAACTGGGCTCGACCCAGGATCGCGGCAAGCGAGTTGTTGAAATCATGCGCAACTCCGGATGCGAGTTGTCCGAGCGCACGTAGTTTATCGGCGCGGGCTGCACGTTCACGCTCTTCTTTCTGTTCGGTTATATCGCGTGCGATTCCCAGCACCCCGGTGGTCCGTCCTTCAACGACAAGAGGCGAGTTGTCTACTCGGGCGTGACGTAGTCTGCCATCGTGAGCGAAGTAACGCATCTCGTAAGTCTGCGGAACACCGTTGAGTGCCGCGGTCAGTTTCTCGCTTACCAACTCACGATCGCCTTCGTAGACCATGTCGAGCAAAGAGCGTCCAATAAATTCAGTAAGCTTGAATCCAAGTCCTTTTAACGTGGCACTGTTGCACCATTTGAAATTTCCCTCCGTGTCCACTGCATAGATCGACTCGCGTGCGCTTTCCAGGATGTTTGTCAGGAGCGACTGATGTTCGCGCGCGACTGCCTGGACCTTGCGCATCTCAGAAAGATCGCGTGCGGTGCAAACAACCGCGAGCGGCTTGTTCCATTTGTCGAGCACAGGCTCAATCGTTACGAGCAACGGACGGTTCAAACGAGTGGGAGTGATTTCGATCGTCACACTGCGACAGTCTTCGATCGCTTTTTCGACAATACACGTTTCGCCTTCCGTGCTCGTGCTCAGGATGTCGCAGCACTTTCTGCCCAGCAACGCCCGCGGGTGCAAAGCTTCCATTGCGGCGCCAGCGCGGTTGACCCGCTTCAGTTCGCCTTCTCGATCAAAAATGAAAATGCCATCTGACATCGCATCGAACGTGGTCTCCCATTCGGTCTTGCCCCGCGCGACCATCTCAAACAGTTCTGCCTGGGCGATGCCGATCACCAGGCGTTCGGCCAGTGCTTCGACCAGTGCGACATCTTCCTCCGCCCAGTAGCGCAACCTGTCCGTTTGATGGATGCAGAGCACACCACGAAACTGACCCTTCACGATCAACGGGTAATTGATCTGGGAACGAATTCCTAATCTACTGGCGTGTTGTCGGACGTAAGCGCTCACAGTTGCCGGCCCATCCACGTAATTCAATGAGTCACTAATAATCAGCGGCTCTCCAGTCGTCAACAGATGCCGGCCAATAGGATCCTTGTAATTGCTTGCGATGTCTTGAATGCTTTCGACGCCTTCGGCCAGGTATTCGTGTTCCAGGGGCGAACTGATGTCTTCGCTTTGATACAGGAAAAGATGAACCCTGGAGGCCGCAAGAGCCCGGCCTAACTCACGCGTCGCAGTGCTCAGAACTTCAGGCAAACTAAGCGACGCCCGAATAACCATTGTGAGGCGATTTACCAGCGCTTCCCTGGTGGAGCTAGTTTCCGCTTTCTGATAGAGCTCCGCTTGCTTGATAGCAATTCCGGTTTGATCAGCAACTGCCTTCGCTAATTCGATATCCGATTCATTCCAGTGTCGCAACTGCCTTGTCGTCGAAAGCGCGAACGCCGCGGGCACGTCGTCTCCTACTCTGATTGCCACGTACATGATCGACTTCACGCTCGCCTTGGACAGAATGTTTTCGTACAAGTCAGAAATACGTACGTCGTTGGCCGCATCGTCGAAAGGCAACACACCGGTTTCGTCAAGCGCCTTGATGAGGGTTTGCAGGTGAGTCAACTCGAAATCAGATGCTGCGGGCAACACTCCTATTGCGTGATACTCTGCAACGTTTTTCGCGCTCCTGGAGTTGTCATCTCTCATGAACAACGAACAACGATCCACATTCAAGTGGGCCCCTAGTTCCCTTACTGCAGCTTGGTAAATGTCGTGACTCTCAAGGGAACTCCGAATGGCCTGCGATATTCGGTGGGACATTGCTTCGCGTTGCGCCTGGTGCGCCAGCGCCTCTTCCGCACGACGCCTTTCGCTGATATCCACACCGACGCCGGCTACAAATCGGTTACCGGCTGAATCGCTGGTGGGAAACTTAAATACGAGCCAGTGATGAATCGTTCCGTCTTCGGTGGGAACAGCTTCAATTACTTCTTCAGGTTTGCCAGATCTGAGAATCTTAAGATCATGGTGATGGGTTTCCTCTGCAAGTCCAGGAGGTAGCCAATCAAAACTCTTTCGGCCCTGGAGGAAGCTGAGTTTTTTACCAAACAAACGCTCGAACGGTTTGTTCACATAGACATATCGGCCCTCCGCATCCTTCATGAAAGCAACTGCAGGACTGTTGTCCATAAAGCTGTTGAAGAACGCCTGCGTCTCTCGCAACTCTTCCTCAGAGCGCTTTCGTTCAGTCAAATCGCGTGCAATGCCCTGCACTCCGATGGGTTTGCCCTCACGAAAAATAAGGCGCGTACTTACTTCCAGTCGCACGCGATGGCCCTCTTTCGTGATGATGTCGATCTCGTAGACCGTCGACTTCCTTTCTGATGCTTTGTGCGCAATCATCTCTCGCGCAAGTTTCAGGTACTCCGGTGCGATGACGTCGGCTACGTTCATCGTCGCCGCCTCTTCTCTGGAATAACCCGTCAATAGCTCACCACTACGATTCAGCGAGGTAAAGTTCCCCTTTAGATCGTGGGTGTAGATGATGTCGTTTGCGTTCTCGAACAGTTCACGGTAACGCTCTTCACTTTCTCGAATGACGTTTTCCGCTCTGCAATGCTCGGTAACATCAATCGCGACACCGATAACTCCAAGTACATTGTTCCGCTCATCGGTGAGCGGTGAATAACGAACCTCAAACACGAGATCAAAAAATTCTGTGCGAGTTGTGAATGTCTCTCCGGCTAAAGCGCGGCGGATGTTTTCCAGAACCGTCGGCTGCTCCGCGTAAACCTCGAAGACTGATTTGCCAACAAGCTCACCCGGCTTGAGCGAAAGGCTGTTGAGCCCTTCGCCTTCTGAGAGAGTAAAGACGCCATTCTTATCGGTTGCGAACAGAACCAGCGAGGCACTGCCAATCACGGTACGTAGCCGTTTCTCGGTTTCCTTTAATGCTTCGCGGGCTCGCTTCTGTTCTGTGACATCGCGAAAGACAGCCTGGACTGAAGACTTGCCGCCGCTAGTGAAGGGAATTCCGGTCACCTCAACATCAACGAACTCGCCATCGAGCCGAACACATCTCTGTTCAACTTGGGAGTACGGCATTTGCTCCCGCAGCATCTGATCAACTCGATCTCTCACTTTCTGGCGTGACTGAGGATCCACGAAGTCGTAGATCGATCGCCCTATTAATTCGTCAGGACTAGATGCACCCCATAGTTCCGTTGCCGCCGGATTGAGATAAGTGAACTTATCTTCGGTGTGCACTACGATTGCCTGAGGAGATAACTCAACCAACTGGCGATAGCGCTCTTCGCTCTCTTTCAAAGCTTGCTCGGCCGTCTTTTGATCGGTTATGTCGCGAACTACTCCACGCACTCCGATTTGATTGCCGCGCCGATCGGTTTCGACCGTGATAACACCTTCGAGGTAGCGGAATTCCCCCTTCGCATCACGCAAGCGATAAGTCGAACGCAAAGCCGTGAGTTCTCTGTGCCTACATGCTTGTTCGATGTCGCTTATGGCAGACGCATCACCGATCAGTTCACTCAAGTGTTTGCCAATAAGGTCTGTCACTGAGCGTCCAAAGAAGCGCGCACCGGCCAGGTTGATGCTCGTGATGAAACCCTTCATGTCACGGGTGTAAATAATGTCGGCCGCTTGCTCGACGATTTCGCGGTAGTGTTTTTCAATTCGGTGGCGCTCGACGAGCCTTGCCACTTTGACCAGCAACTCCTCATGTCTAAACGGCAAGTCAAGATAGTCATCAGCCCCGGCGTGTAATCCGAGGAGTCCATCGTCGTCCGACCGTCGAATGCCGCTGACTAGCATGACGGGCACATACGTAGTTCGCTCGTCGTCCTTCAACCGCCGGCAGAGTTCCAGGCCGTCGACAACGGGCATGACCACGTCGCTAATAACAACGTCCGGTTCAAAGGACGCGGCTATCCCCAGAGCCTCAGACCCGTCCTTGGCTCCTGAGACTTCATAACCCTCCAGCGTCAGCAGTTCGACGAGGAGATCGAGGACCTTGTCGTCATCGTCGACAATCAGGACACGGCCTCGGTCGGAGGGGGTGGGGTTCATTGCAACAGGTCGGAGTAGCCCGAAAGGGTCTTAAGATTAATAGAGAGTTTGAGTGGGTGTTCTTACGGCTTCAGCGTTAGAAAACCCGCCGAATATGAGGCAGTATAACAGCTTTGGCCGAGGTTTGTCACACTATTGCTTTCTTAGATTTACGGGCGCTTGGGGCCAATTTCGAGCAAACTTTCAGGCTACGAAAAGGGATTCTGATTGAAGACGCTCTGGGTTGCTGGAACGTGAGTTCTCTTCCCAGTCAGAGTTTTATCACTGCCCGCGTTTTCGTGGAGTGCCGTCCGGGGTCAACGTCTTGGCAAAATAGCCGGAACGGTAGTTTAGCTTGAGGTTCTGTTGTTTTAGACTGGGATTGACCAGTTGGATTTCAATTCGCCGGTACGAACCATCTCTGGCCTTGTTCGTGGGTGAGTAAGCCACCAGGTATTGTTCGCGGAGGTCGCGCTGAATCTGGACGAAGGCGTCTTGAAGGTCTTGTTCGTGCTTTGGAAAATAGGCGCGGCCGCCCGTTTGTTCAGCGATCTTTCGCAGTGATCCTTCGTCGACATTAAAACTATAGCGGTCGCCAATTCCAATGGCGTAGATGAGAGCGTCAGTCTTCTGAGCACGTTCAATCGCTTCGTGCATCTTCATATGACTACTGGTGTCTTCGCCATCCGTGAGAAGAATGATGGCCCTCCGCGTATGCTCGGCCGAAGTGCCGATCAATTCTTCACAGGTGGCCCATACCGCGTCCCAAATTGCAGTTGACCCGGCTATGCTTTGGTTTGTACCTGATATTGGCGGCGTTCCGTTCACAACGACGCCACCACCCACGTAACCGGAAGGTGGAACAAACTCAACTCGATCGATCGCTCTTCTGAGCCTGTCGATGCTGCCGGTGAAACCTTGTTCTAAAGTTGTCTCGCCTGTGAACGACAGGATGGCAGCTTCATCTCTCTGCGCCTTCAGGACATCCTCGAGAAAAGCTCGGGCCGCGATTTTTTCATCAGGAAGCGTTCGCTCCTCAGAACGACTCGTGTCAATTAAGATTGCGATAGAAAGTGGCAGATCGATGTTCTGTTGAAAGGTAAAGATCTCCTGAGGCTGTCCATCTTCGAGTACTCGAATATCTTCCGCTTTAAGCGAGCTGATGAATCGGCGATTCTTGTCGGCGGCGGTGAAAAACAAATTCGTAAGGTTGGTTTCGACCTTGACCACTTCATCAGAATCTTGCGGAACCTCTTCACGATTCCGAGGTGTGGGCGATGGAGACGGAAGCGCGTCAGGCAGACTTCCGTCATTTCCTGTTTGATTGTGCGCCAACATGCTGTTTGACGCAGCTGTGGCAACCACCAACAGAAAAATGAATAACAACAACAGGGAACGTCTGGTTGTACTTTGACGCATCATTAATTCTAGAGCTCTTCTAAGGCGCGTCCGAAATTGCTTTGTAACCGCGCTTGGTTCTTACTTTCAGATCTCCATGACCACCGGCTAGTTTGACATCAATCTTGCGAAATGTTCCGTCGTAGTTTTTGTTTGCCGGGTCGTACGTCACCAGGTACTGTGCACGCAATTCTTTTGAAATCTTCGTGAAGGACCTTTCAAGCGACAGCATGTCACCAGTGAAGAACGCGATGCCTCCGGTCTCTTCGGCCATTGTTTGCAGCACACGATCGTTAGCGTCTGAGACCTGGCCTGCTTCGACACCAGGCACGGTGCTCAAGAACCCTGCCTTGGTTGAGATCGTGAATACGGTCGTCTCTGTTCGCTGTGCAATGTCAATCGCATCACGCATGCTGGCGCGACTGAACGTGTCTCCACCGTCGGTGACGAGCACTAGCACACGCCGCCCTGGCGCCGATCTCATCTTCTCATCACAAAACTGCCACACCGCATCATAGAGTGAAGTATGCGTTCCAGTTTGCTTAGTTGCGTAGACTGCTCGATCCAATAGATCCAGTTTATCTGTGAAGTCCTGACGCAACTTCACTTCATCGTCAAAGGTTCCATACAGCACGCGATCTTTTCGAGGCTTGACGACAGTTTGAATAAAGTTCATCGCCGACTCTTGCTGGAATTTCAGCTTACCCGCCGTTGAAGCAGAGGTATCGATCAGTACACCTATGAAGAGTGGTGTCGTCTGCGAGATGTCGTCGGAAAAAGTTTCAACTTGCTGCGGGACTTTGTCTTCGAGAATGATGAAGTCGTCCTTAGTAAGCCCAGGCACAAATGAACCTTTTTTGTCAGTGACGGTGATGGGGAGTCGCACGCGACGAATCTGCGTGACTATTCTTTGCTCATCCGTGGTCGGCGTGGGTGTTGGCGAAGGCTTTGGTTTTTGTGCGCTGATACCGATCGCAGTCCCGAACAAGACTAGTAGTGCCGGCAGCATAGTTGGCAGAAAGCGTGATGAACAAAATGGCATACGGTCTGGATTATAGTTTAGGTGATCTCGGGAGTCTGTTAGCTGCACGCGGTTCGATGCTTTCAAGTGTAAACCTGTTGCCCTTTCTGACTGCTTGTTGAGTGGACGCTTGAGAATTAGAAGAATACTGTTGC
>Ga0068864_100001609_pt1 | contig 18619 bp, 10 predicted proteins | sample KBSSwiS72_FD_66586 | JGI IMG/M metagenome (GOLD analysis project Ga0068864, IMG submission 66586) | Switchgrass rhizosphere microbial communities from Kellogg Biological Station, Michigan, USA - KBS Switchgrass S7-2 | ecosystem: Host-associated > Plants > Roots > Rhizosphere > Soil ... | reverse complement strand
GCCTTGTTGGCGGAAGAGAACGTGGAGCAGTGCTGTGGGAGTCTGCGGCGGGTGATTTGCAGCGGAGAAGCGTTAGTGCCGGAGTTGGTCACACGCTATTACACGCGGCTTGCGGCACCGCTGGAGAATCTTTATGGGCCAACGGAGGCGGCGGTGGATGTCACGAGGTGGGGATGTGAGTCGGATGCGACAGAGATGAGCATACCGATTGGGCGGCCCATAGCGAACATCGAGATGTATGTGCTGGACCATCGAATGAGAGCGGTCCCAATCGGTGTCTGCGGAGAACTGTACATCGGTGGCGTGGGGTTGGCGCGTGGCTATCGCAGGCGAGCCGAGTTGACTGCTGAGAGATTCGTGCCACATCCCTACAGTGACCGGGCGGGAGAGAGGTTGTACCGGACGGGAGATATCGGCAGGTACAGGCCGACGGGAGAGATCGAATATCAGGGCAGAGCAGATTACCAAGTGAAGGTACGTGGGTATCGGATTGAGTTAGGGGAGATCGAAGCGGTGTTGCGGCAGCATGAAGCTGTGCGCGAAGTCGTGGTAATCATCAGAGAGGATAAACCCGAAGACAAACGTGTGGTCGCATACCTCGTGGCGCATCCGGGATCTGAACCGACAGCCATCGAGTTGCGCAGCTACATGAAGGAGAAGTTGCCACAATACATGTTGCCACAGGCGTTTGTCTTGATGGACGCGCTCCCCTTGTCGTCTAACGGCAAAGTAGCGCGAGGCCAGTTGCCTGAGCCGGAACACGCGCATGCAAGAAGTGAGAACACATCTGTCGCGCCGACCAACTCGACTGAAGTTCGACTCTTACAAATTTGGGAAAACCTCTTTGGGATACAGCCGATAGGGATTAGAGATGATTTCTTCGATCTCGGAGGCCATTCCATTTTAGCCCTGCGTCTCATGGCATCGATTCAAAAGCAGTTTAAGCAGGAGTTACCACTCGCTACGCTGCTTGCAGAGCCGACTATCGAAAGACTTGCGCGTATTCTGCAACAACAATCGGGCGATTCTCACTGGTCTCCGCTGGTCGCAATTCAACCCGCTGGTCCAAAGCCTCCCTTCTTCTGCGTCCATCCGAGCGGTGGCAATGTGTTCTGCTATGTTGAGTTGTCACGTCAACTGGGGGTGGACCAACCTTTCTATGGTTTACAAGATCCGCCGAGCCTGGACGGGTCGCGGCAGACCTACGACAACATAGAAGAGATGGCCGCTAACTACAACGAAGTGGTGCGTGCGGTCCAACCCGCTGGGCCATATTATCTGGGAGGCTATTCGTTTGGCGGCTTAGTCGCCTTTGAAATGGCGCAACAGCTACGCGTGCAGAATCAAGATGTGGCCTTGCTCGCCTTGATTGATACCGCTACGCCACAGAGTATTTCAAGAGTCCTTGAGCTTGAAGCTCAGATGGGTGTGGACGACGGGTTGATGTTGGGCATGGAAGTGCTGGAGCAGGCTAGGCAAGCGGGAATTGAAGCGCCTTTTTCGCTAACGGACCTCTGGCAGATTCAACCGCAGGAGCGTCTGATCTATGCCTTTGAGAAGGCGAAGGACGCACGTATCTGGCCGCTGGAAATAGATCTTTCGGATGTGCATCGCTACCTCGAACTACACAAGGGTCGGCACCATGCCATACAAACCTACCATCCACAGCCCGCTGACGGACAACTCACGCTCCTTCGAACGAGTGAGTTGACAAATGACTCTTTCGCAGAGTTGGGCGAAGTAGTTGACGGAAAGATTCTTAAGCGGCGACAGTCAGAACTGGAGACCACTTTTCGCAATCCGACGCTCGGTTGGGAACAGTTTTCTCGAACGCCTGTAGATGTTCAATTCCTCGAAGGCGATCACCATTCAATACTTGTCACTCCTGACGTCAGGACGTTGGCGGACAGACTAGAGACTTGTATTGCTAAAACAACAACCGAGTAGAGCCACAAATGAAAATCATCAAATTCTTAATTAAGTATTCACGCGCGGCTGTGATTCTAGCAGTTATCGCAGGCATCATCAGCGGCGCTAGCAACACAGGACTACTCGCAGTGATCAACGCGGTCTTGAGGAATAACGGGTTTTCCATGACCACATTGCTCTTGATATTCATAGGGCTTTGCGTGTTGTTGCCCGTAACCAGGTTTATCGCTGAAGTGCTTTTGATCAGGCTTGGTCAAGGCGCACTTGTTGACCTGCGTATGCGATTGAGTCGTCAGATTCTAGCCGCGCCTTTACGCCAGCTTGAAGAAATCGGCGCTCCGCGTCTCCTGGCTGTTCTCTCGGACGATGTGCCGACCATCACCAATGCGCTCCTCTCCGTGCCAATTCTCTGTATCAACATCGCGATTGTCATCGGCAGTCTTGTTTACCTGGGGTGGCTATCGTGGGTAGTCCTTCTCGCGGTGCTCTTTTTTATGGTTGTCGGCATCGCCACCTACCAGCTACCAATCATCAAAGCCATGCACCACTTGCGCCTCGCGCGTGAAGAGGGCGATGCATTATTCACTCACTTCCGTGCGCTGACAGACGGGGCTAAGGAACTCAAACTCCATAGTCAACGACGCGATGCATTTTTGACGCAAACACTAAAGGCGACAACGGAGAACTTTCGTCGTCACAACATCAAGGGAATGGTGATTCTCACGGCTGCTAACAGTTGGGGACAAATTCTGGTTTTCGTCGTCGTCGGCTTAGTGCTTTTTGCACTACCGGTAATGCGCGGTGCGTCAGCGGAAACGATGACGGGATACACCCTTGTCCTGCTTTATCTGATGACTCCGTTACAGGTCATCATGACTACGCTTCCTAATTTGAGCCGCGCGAATGTGTCGCTGCGAAAGGTAGAGGAACTCGGCTTAACACTTTTGTCGGAGTCTCCGGAGGTTGTTTCGAACAGGCGGATAGGCACAGGTTCGGATTGGGCAATCGTGGAGATGGCGAACGTGACTCACGCGTATCAACGTGAGGGAGAGGAAAGCAGCTTTATACTTGGTCCGATCGATTTGACTCTCACGCCTGGCGAATTGGTGTTCCTCGTCGGCGGCAACGGCAGCGGCAAGACCACTCTTTCCAAGCTTCTAGTCGGACTCTATAGTCCTGAAAATGGTGAAGTTCGTCTCGATAATGCGCTTGTCACAGATGAAAACAGAGAAGCCTATCGCCAACACTTTTCGGTAGTGTTCTCAGACTATTTTCTTTTCGATAGCCTGCTCGGATTGGACGGCCCTGACTTGGATGAGAATGCGCGCAAATACCTCTCGCTTCTGCGACTTGATAACAAGCTCAAGATTCAGGACGGCGTACTGTCAACCACTGACCTTTCACAGGGTCAGCGTAAGAGGCTCGCTTTATTAACCGCATATCTGGAAGATCGCTCCATCTATGTTTTTGATGAATGGGCAGCGGATCAAGACCCGCTCTTTAAGGAGATCTTCTACTACCAGCTTTTACCGGAACTGAAGGCAAGAGGAAAGACCGTGGTAGTAATAAGCCACGACGACAAGTACTATCACGTTGGAGATCGCATCATCAAACTTGACGACGGCAAGCTCTCCTTCGATAAGACCGTTGTCGTCGATCTCGAAGACACTCCCTACCTGATGCCCGTCGCTATCGCCTGATCCCCTCGCAACTGGTCTTGATTTTGAGGCAAGACCAAGAATTGTGTCACCACCTCGAAGTTACATTTTCAGCACTCGAGATCCTTACCTTAGGCAGCTTGAGTCTGTCACCTGCATTGGCACGCGTCTTCGAGACGTCGCGTTATTGCACGCACTTAGCGGAGGTCGAAAGATGGAAAACTTACTACAAGATATTAAATACAGCATTCGGATGGCATTGAAGAGGCCGGGCTTCACTCTCATTATCATCCTCGTATTGGCCTTAGGCATCGGCGCTAACACGGCTATGTTCAGTGTTATTAACGCCATCGTGCTTCGACCTCTACCCTACAAGGATTCAGGGCAGTTAATGGCGCTCTGGGAACAATCTAAACAGATGGAAGAGATGTCAGTTGCCTACCCCAACTTCCTCGACTGGCAGGCACAGAATACCGCGTTTGAGCAGATGGCTGCTTTCAAAAGCGATAACTTCAACTATACAGAGGGCGGGGACCCTGAGCGCAGGAGAGGGAAGCAGGTTTCGGCGGACTTCTTTGCCTTGCTTGGAGTGAACCCGATTCTTGGTCGTGGGTTCTCGCGTGAAGACGATAAGGCGGGCGCCAATCCGGTGGTCATTGTCAGCCATGCGTTCTGGCAAAATCGCTTATCCGGCAACCCCGCGGTGGTGGGCCAACCCATCAAACTGAGCGGGAAAAACTATACGTTGATCGGTGTGCTACCTGCTGATTTCGAGTTTAGCGGAGTGACCGACATTTTCGTGCCGCTCAGTCTGAATGCAGACAAGATGATGGATCGCGGATCACATCCGGGAATTTACGTCATGGGTCGTCTCAAGCGGGGCGTGTCCATGGATCAGGCAAAAGTCACCATGGCGACAATCACTTCTAACCTCAGTCAGCAATACCCGGCGACAAATGCGGGAAATAGTGCCGTGGTGGTTAGCCTTTACGAAGACACGGTTGGGAGTATTCGGACAACTTTTATGGTGTTGCTCGGCGCAGTCGCGCTTGTGTTGTTAATTGCGTGCGCCAACGTTGCTAACCTCCTGCTTGCTCGCTCAGCAACGCGAATGAAGGAGATAGCAATTCGCGGCGCGCTGGGAGCGACGCGCGTACGGTTGGTGCGACAGTTGATCACGGAAAGTGTTCTGCTTTCGTTGGTTGGTGGATTCTGTGGTTTCTTGATCGCGATATGGGGTGTCAGGACATTGATGACACTCGTGCCGGCCGACATTCCCCGCACGAGAGAAGTTGGCCTCGATTTCTGGGTGCTTGGCTTTACCCTGGTGGTCTCGCTTATCACGGGTCTCATTTTCGGATTAGCGCCCGCCCTTCAGGCTTCCAAGGCTAACATGAATGAAGCCCTCAAAGAGGAAGGCAGAGGCACTACATCTGGTTCAGGCACGCGCCGCATCAGCAATATACTTGTGGTAGGCGAAGTTGCTATTTCGCTGATGCTCTTAATTTCAGCGGGCTTGATGATTAAGAGCTTCCTGCAGTTGCGTGCGATCAATCCGGGCTTCGATGCGCGGAATCTACTGACGATGCAAATCGCTCTATCTCCATCCAAATATCCGGAAGAGCTACAGCAGATTCAGTGGGTCGAACAACTCACCGCCCGCATCGCAGGCATTCCCGGTGTTAAGGCTGTGGGAATGTCCAACGGCCTGCCGCTGGGTCGAGGAAGCGAGACTCCTTATCTTGTCGACGGGGAAGTCCCATTGCCTCCGGACCAGCAGCCGATAGCGGTTGAATATGGCGTCACTCCGGACTATTTCAGCGCCATGAATATTCCGGTGCTGAAAGGTCGTCCGTTCAACGACAGAGATACTACGACTTCTCCGAAGGTGATCGTTATTGACGAAGAAATGGCGCGGAAGGCTTTCCCCAACCAGGACCCAATCGGCAAGCGGTTGATTCCGCTCGCCGGGCCGCCACATGAGATTGTCGGAGTTGTGGGAGATGTAAAGCATTCCGGATTAGAGAAGAAGCAGAAGGAACAGTTTTACCTCTCCTACACGCAACACGGCAATCCCAGTCTCTACTTGCTGGTACGCACCGTCCCCGATCCGATGAGTTTGGTTGGACTAGTGCGAAGTCAGGTCTCGAGTCATGACAAAGACCAGCCCGTTTATGACGTTAAGTCGATGGAGGAGCGGGTTTCTATGACAATTGCCAAGCCGCGCTTCAATGCGCTGTTGCTGGGAATTTTTGCAGTGGTCGCGCTCACTCTCTCAATGGTTGGGATCTACGGTGTGATTTCTTACTCCGTCAACCAGCGCCTACATGAGATCGGTCTGCGCTTAGCACTGGGAGCGCAACGTTTTCACATTTTCAAGATGGTGGTCGGAGAAGGATTGCTGCTCACCGTCATTGGAATCGTCGTTGGCATCGCGGGGGCGGTGGCTTTCGGGCGCGTAATGGCGAGTTTACTGTTCGGTGTAGTCACCACTGATTTGACCATCTTTGCCGGCGTTTCATTGCTGCTGGCTCTGGTCGCCTTCATGGCTTGTTACCTTCCTGCGCGGAAAGCAACGAAAGTAGACCCAATGATCGCTCTGCGAAATGAATGAGCTGAGGATGCAGACGGCGTCCGCTCGATGCTCATCGTCGTCACGGGCGCAGTCTCAAATTAACCAGAAAACTTTTATGAATGAGAACCTAACCAGTTTCAGTGCGGCCACCGCATCTGTGAAAGCGTTGACGCACAAAAACGGCGGGCCGGAGTCGTCGCAACTTCCAAAACACTTGCAGCGGCTGCCGGGTGGCCCATGGGCCGTGTGGCGTTGGGTGGCCCTGCGAGGCGCGGGCTTTCCCGCCGCGCAAGTACTCAATCTCGCGTCGCCGGAGTGTGCCGCCGCCGCGGATCGTCTGCTTGAGTTTGAGGACGAGGCTCGCCAGACAAAAGATACCGCGTTGGAATGTATCAACAACCTACTCGACGCGCTCCGATCTACTTCAGATTGGAATGACGACGAAAAGCGCGGCCCTTTGTTGAAGGCTTTGCGGCAGTTAAAGTCCGGCAAGCCGGCGGCGCAGACGGGTGTTGATGCGGGCGCCGATGCCGCCATCGAAGCTTCGCGGGTGGCTTCAGCGAAAGTTGAACCAGCCTTGCAAGTCTTTCAGCAGAGTCACAAAGCTGCAACCTCGGAGACTTCGCTGAAACTCCGCGAGATAGCATCTCAAGCCCCTTTTCAAGAAGCGATTATCTGGCAAAACCGTCACGCATATCATTCCGCCATTCGGACGCTGTTGCAGAAACGAGCGGAAAACCATTCACGCGATTCCAAGCAACGTCAGCGGGAAGAATTAATCGCCAGTTACGTACAGCGATACTCTGTTAAGAATGACACCATTGGATTCTTCGGGCCGGTCGGTTGGGCCAGGTTGGCTTCAGGTGGAGAACCTTTAGTGATTCGTCCCGGGAAGTCTTTTCTTGCCGCGCGCAATGTATACATCGAGGGGTGGTGCGTCGATGCTTTCGCTGACCAAATGACTCGCAACAAGGAACTTCTCCCGTGGGCAATGCCACTGCGCGTGCCCGTCGTGGACGTGATTGGAACGACGCTGCATCTTCCTGATCTGCCCGCCAAAACAATCTCTCGGTTGCAAGCTGCTGCGCTTCAGGCGTGCGACGGCGAACACACCGCAAAAGAGATTGCCGGAGCGCTGCTCAAAAATTTCCCTGACGAACTAAAGACAGAGAGCTTTGTCTACAAATTTCTCTCTGCGTTGCGAGGCATGGGCTTAATACGTTGGACCTATGAAGTTCCTCTTGGCCCATTTCCCGAACGAACCTTGCGTGCGATGATTGAAGGCATCGAGGATGACGCCTTGCGTGCGCCCTCGCTTGAAGCAATCAACCAGTTAGATACAGCACGCGAGACGATCGCGCGTGCCGCTGGTTCACCTGAACAACTCGACGATGCTTTCGGTCAATTAGAGGAGACCTTTACAAGCCTCACCGGAGTGGCTCCGACGCGGATCGGCGAGCAGACTTATGCCGCCCGCACGTTGGTCTATGAAGACTGTCGAAGAGACGGCGAGGTTGACATTGGGCCGGACATTCTTGAAGCTCTCGGGCCGCCGCTTTCTTTAATGCTGGCGAGTGCCCGCTGGTTCACCTACCAGATCGCCACCACCTACCGGAAAGCCTTTCATGAAATATTTGACGAAATCGCCAGCTCCAGCAACTCTGCGACGGTAGACTGCGCCACCTTTTGGATGCGCTCCCAACGTCTCGTCTTCGGCACACACGAACTCCCGGTTGACGCGCTACGTCCGAGATTACAGCAACTCTGGACAGACGTTCTCAAGATTATTCCCGGACAGCGGCGCGTTGAATACACGAGCGAAGAACTCCGATCGCTTGTGATGAAGACGTTCGATGTCCCCAGTGCCGGTCTCACGGCAGCTTGCTATCACAGTCCTGACATCATGATTGCGGCTTCCAGCGCAGAGGCCGTCCGACGCGGCGACTATCAGCTCGTGATGGGCGAACTTCACCTGGGATTGAACACTCTGGGCAATTCGATTTTTGTTGAGCAACACCCTGCACCCACAGAACTGTTTCAAGCAGTTGAAGTTGATCTGCCTCAACCTCGTTTTGTCGCCGTCATTCCGAAGCATTGGCCCACGTTGACCTCGCGCACCGTTCCGGTGCTCTACTCACCGAAAGACTTTCGTCTAATGCTCGCGGCCGATTCATGTGGAGTCCCGAAAGCGCAGGCTCTGTTAATGGGCACGCTTATAATTCATAAATCCGGCGGCGAACTCGTAGCTCGAACCCGAGACGGCAAACAGCAGTTTGACCTGCTCGAAATATATGGAGAGATGTTGGCGACCCTCGGAGTTAGTTTCTTCAGAATTCTCCCGGCTCGAGGGCACACGCCGCGCGTGACGATTGATCGCCTCGTGGTGAGTCGCGAGTCATGGAGTTTTACACCTTCAGAGATTGAGTTTGCTGTTGAGAAGGATGAGGCGGCCCGCATGAGATCGGCACGGCGATGGGCGCGTGCCAACGATTTGCCGCGCTTCGTGTTTGTCAAAGTGCCCGTAGAACAAAAACCCTTCTACTTGGATTTCGATAGCCCTATCTATATCAATATGTTTGCTAAAACAATCCGGCGGACACTCGAAACAGGCAAACCCGATCAGGTGATTACGGTGACGGAGATGATTCCGAGCACGGATCAAACCTGGCTTCCTGATGCGCAAGGTGAAACCTACACTTGCGAGTTTCGACTGGTCGCACGTCACCTGGAAGAACAAGCTTAAAAAGCAGCTCGAAGCAGTTTGCAGTTGTAAGCGCGTCATAATTTTACCAACCGTTCAAAGAAAGAGAGACACGATGAATCAAGAAGAGAGAGAAGACACAACGATCTACAATGTCGTTGCCAATCACGAAGAACAGTACTCAATCTGGCCTGCCGACCGGGAGAATGCCTTAGGCTGGAATAACGCTGGAAAGACCGGAACCAAAGAGGAGTGCCTTGCCTACATCAAAGAAGTTTGGACGGACATGAGGCCGCTCAGTTTGAGAAAGCAGATGGAGGAATCGCGCGCAGCCGCCGCGGCCTTGCACGCGTCCACATAAGCGCTCCTCAATCTTCAACGTACAACCTCCACCACATTCCCCCAACAATTTGGATCAGCTATTAGGCAGATGCGCGCCGAGTGCACACTGCTAGCAGTCCGAAACCCTTACTTTCGGATTGAGCTTTGTGCGACAGGTTTTAGTATGCCTGAAGGAGGAGAACTGTGAGTGTAAGACATGCTATTTCGCTTGAGGAAATTGGTCCTCAGAACTTATCAAAAATGATCGATGATTCTCTGAAAATCGCGGCTGGCGATGCTGGAAGAACGAAACCTCTGGCAGGAACGATCGCCGGTATCTTCTTTAGAGGAACTTCAACTCGGACGCGGACGGCATTTACAGTCGGCGCTTTAAAACTTGGCGCGAGCATCATTACGTACGGGCCTGACGACCTGCAAATCAACACCGGCGAGACTATTGAAGATACGGCGCGGGTTCTCTCCGGCTTTCTGGACGTTCTCGTTATTCGTACTAACGATTCAATCGCAGAGATGAAGGCGTTCGCGGCGCAAGACCGGATGGCGGTTATTAATGCGATGAGTGAAAATGAGCATCCCACACAGGCCATCGCCGACCTCGTCACCATTAAAGAGACATTTGGTCATTTGCATGTCCACGTGCTCTATCTCGGCGAAGGGAACAATTCTGCGGCAGCCTTGGCGCTCGCCGTTTCAATGACTCCAGGGATGCGTCTTACGTTAGTCACACCCGAAGGTTACGGAGTACCTGCCAGTGTTTTGGAAATAGCCAACAGGCTGAGCCTGGAACACGGTTCGTCTATTGAACAACATCATCGCATCGACGATCTACCGAAGGGTGTTGACGTGGTTTACACAACACGTTGGCAGACAATGGGTGTGTCCAAAGCCGATCCGAACTGGCTCGAAAAATTCAAACCTTACAGCGTGACGCAGGCATTGATGGCCCAAACCTCGAAACCGTCAGGGAAAACTATTTTCTTACACGATCTGCCGGCAGTTCGCGGCATGGAAGTGCATAACGAAGTTCTAGACGGCCCGCAGAGCCGAGCTTTCCGGCAATCGGAACACAAACTGCACAGCGCGATGGCCGTTCTGCAGTGGTGTCTCGCCAAACATTGATAGCGTCAAGGCAATCGCCTTCCGATAACGGAGACAATCTCGATTTGATCACTCACTGTTCTTCACGGTCGGTTAACCCTCAATCCAAAAGGAGTAACATCAATGAGAATCCTAAAAGCGAATCTTCTCGTCTCTACTATTGTACTTTTCTCTCTTGTAGTGGTTGTCTTCGCTCAAAAAGCCACTAATCGTTCGATCCCACAGCGCCGGCTTGCTCTGGAGATTGGTCTAAACACGCCGATGACTCTAAATGCAAATCTGGAAGGCCATACACTTAAGGCTATCTGGAGAATTCCGGCTAATGCTAACGGTGAATCACCCTACTCTGCGATTAAGCTGGAACCTAAGATGGTAGGAAACAACATAGAGGTAACGGTGACAGTCCTCTCCGGTGATACAAGCGCAGTGAAGTCTTGTGAAGACTGGGGCTTGTTAAAGGAGTCGCGAGTTATTTCTTATACGTTAAACGAAGGCGAGGAGGTCACCGTCTCGCAACTGAACGATCTGGGCTCAAACTTTAAGAATGGAAAGCTGACGTTCAGGGCCGTCCCGCCTGTTCCACAGCAGGAACCGCTGTGCTCTGTTTGCGGTGACAATGTTTGCTGCCCCGGACGGGGACATTGCATTAACTGCCCCGGCTGCGGCCAGATATGCAATTAGTTGATAACTAGTTCGTGGCGAGATCGCCCGCAAGGCTCAAGTCCTGCGGTGATAGCCTGCCCTGCGACGCTATTACGAATCCTTCCTGCTCTCTAAAACGCTGCCAGCGTTCCATCCAAACTTTCGCGTTCGTTCGCCCGCCTGACCGCACGTGTTTGTCAGCAAGTACGGCCACGCATCATCCGGGTTGGACGTGGGTTCCTCGCCCCCTCGCTACCCTTAATCAAAAGGAGCAACATCAATGAGAACTCTAAAAGCGAGTTTTCTCTTCTCTACTATTTTACTTTTCACTTTCATAGTGGTTGTTTTCGCTCAAAACACCACTAATCGTTCGAACCCACAGCGCCGGCTCGCGGTTGAGATTGGCCTAACCACGCCGTTGACTGTAAACGCAAATACGGAAGGACACTCGCTTAAGGCCTTCTGGAGAATTCCGGCCAATACTAACGCTAACGGTGAATCACCCTCCGCTATCAAACTGGAACCTAAGATGGTTGGCAACAAAGTCGAGGTAACGGTGACAGTCCTCTCGGGCGATACAAGCCTGGTCAAAACTTGTAAAGACTGGGGGCTGTTAAAGGTGTCACGGGTCACAGCTTATACCCTTACGGAAGGCGAAGAGATCACGGTATCGGAACTGTCTGATCTGGGCTCGAACTTCAAGAATGGAAAGCTGACGTTCAGGGCCGTCTCGGTCGCGCCACAGGTTGAGAGACTTGCCGAACCCTGTTGCGCTAGTTGCGGAGGTAGTACCTGCTGCCCCGGAGTGGGAAATTGTCTAAGCTGCGGCGGCTGCGGCTCATTGTGTTGTTAGTTGATAATTAGTTCGTAGGGCGATCACCCGCAAGGCCGCAAGGCTTCAAGGTCCTGCGGGTGATTGTCTTCCCAGCGACGCTATTACGAAATCTTTTCAAGTCTAAATCATCATTTCATTCCAAGTTACGGAGGCTAACATGGCTCGCCATATCCTAACTTCCCTGGCTGTCATTTGCTGTGCGATCTCGTTCAGCTCGACTGTGCATGCACAGTCATCATCCCCTAACAAACCATTGGCGGAGAGCAGGGACAAGTCTACAGCGGCGAAAGCTCCTCTCGAAGACGACACCGCCAGGTTGAAGAGAGCGCGCCTGACATTTGCAATTCAGGTTGTTTCCTTGCTTGCCGATGAAGCGCGCGACTTCAAGGATCAATCGCTCAGAGTCCGGGTTCAGGCAAGTGCTGCTGATGCTTTGTGGAACATCGATCGTGAACGCGCTCGCTCTTTGTTTGCTCGGGCATGGGAGGCGGCCGAAATTGTTGATGAGGAGGGAAGCCGTCAAAACCAGGAAGAACGCCAACGCTTTCTATCTCGGCGCGGCGGAGCGGGGTTCATCCCTCCAGCACCCAATCTACGAGCCGAAGTGCTTCGCCTTGCTTCTCGTCATGACCGCACCTTGGTTGAAGGCTTTCTCGCAAAGATGGAAGAGAAACAAAGGCGGAATGAAGAGGAGAGTAAAGCACCAAAAATCTGGGATCCAACCGAACCGCCCGATGCGATCGCCAAGCGGTTAAGGCTGGCACAACAAGTACTGGAGAACGGCGAAGCGGACAAGGCACTACTCATTGCGGAGTCGGCCCTGAATAGGGTTACTTCGCCGGGCATCATCTTCCTGGTCCTTTTACGAGAAAAAAAAGCAGCCCCGGCAGATCAACTCTTCGGCTCTCTACTTGAGAGGACGGCGAGCGATCCGACCGCGGATGCCACTTCTGTCTCTATCCTTTCATCTTACGTTTTCACGCCTTCGGTGTTAGTGACTGCAACCAGAAATGGTGTTGTTGTCAGTCAGTGGCATACGACGCTACCCCCGCCACAGTTATCGCCGGCTTTAAGTGCAAAGTTCTTCAGTGTGGCGAGCCAAATTCTACTTCGTCCGCTCAGTCCACCAGAATTAGAGAGCACTTCGGCGGGCCTCGCTGGAACATACTTCACCGTTGAGCGGTTGATACCTCTATTCCAGCATAATGATCCTGACATGACCATCGCACTCCAGGGCAGGCTTAATACACTGGCTCAGGGACGTGGGGACGTAATACCAGAGCAGCATCGGGCCTTGATTAACGCAGGATTTAACGCGAAGGAGAAAGCCGAAGAAAAACCGGACGATACGCTGGCGCAGATTGAACGGGCTCCCAACACAAGAGAGCGCGATCATCTTTATGCGATGGCCGCGAGTGCAGCGGTTAAGAAGAACGATCCAAAAGCCCGCGAGTTTGCGGACAAGATCGAAGACTCGGAGCTGAAAAAGAATGTCCGTGGGTTCGTTGACTTCATTCTGGTTAGCAAGTTCTTAGAGAAGCCGGACTGGGAGAAAGCTCTGCGACTGGTACGGGACGGCGAGTTATCGCATTTGCAGCGCGCCTGGTCGTGCGCTGAAATTGCAGCGCTTTTAAGGTCGGTTGCTCCCGAACAAGCAATGGACTTAATCAGAGAAGCCACAGCAGAAGCCGAACGTGTCACGGTGAAAAGCTCGGAGGGAGCCCAAGCCAGGATCGCTATCGCATGGCGGACGGCTGAGGTTGACCCGGCACGGAAATGGGTAACTGTTTTGGATGCGATCAAGGCAGTAAATAATGCTACTGGCTACACCGGCGATGAGAATGAACTGGCGGTCTCCTTTAGAAGCAGAAACAATATTCAAATGATGCAAGTCCCAGCTCCTAGTATCAGCCTGGTGGCACTGTTCGAGACTCTAGCGGATGAGGATATATACCAGGCCGCCGACATGGCCCGAAGCATTACTAACGAATCCGCGCGAGCGATTGCGCTGCTTGCAACTGCAAGTTCAGCATTTGAGAAGAAGGCAGGAAAAACTAAGCGGTAACGGCCCACGTTGTAATGCGGGCAATTTAATCGCAGACATCAATCGGAAATTGGCAATCGGCAATGACCTTATGCTGACGAAACAACATCCATCGAATTTCGCAACGCATGAAGATCCTGCAGTGAATGCACGTCGGGAGCGCTCTGTGCTTCGCACGCGGCGATGGCTTCGACGAGCGCCTGCGCGCCCGTCATCGTGGTCACGCAGGGCACATTGTATTGCAGCGCAGCGCGCCGAATCGCCTGTTCGTCGTAGTGCGAGGCACGACCAAGGGGTGTATTAATTATGAGAGAGATCTCACCACTCTTTATGTGGTCCACAATGTTTGGTCTACCTTCGTTGACTTTAAAAACAGTCTCGACCGTCATTCCAACTTCAAGCAACCGCGCTGCTGTTCCAAGGGTGGCCACGATGCTGAAGCCCAAACGAGTAAGCTTACGCGCCAGCAAGACCGCCGTTCCTTTGTCAGCATCGTTAACACTTAAGAAGGCCTTTCCGGACGATGGCAGTGTCAGACCAGCGCCGGTCATTGCTTTTGCATAAGCTTCGCCGAACGTATTGCCGATTCCCATGACCTCGCCAGTCGAGTGCATCTCAGGACTCAGAATCGGATCGACTCCGGGAAACTTCGCGAACGGAAATACCGGCGACTTGATGAAGAAGCGCTTCACGGTCAATTCGTCCGGCAATCCAAACTCGGCAAGTTTCTGTCCTGCCATCACGAGCGCCGCGATTCGAGCGATCGGGACACCGGTAGCTTTCGAAACAAACGGGACGGTTCGTGAAGCTCGCGGGTTCACTTCCAGAACATATACGCGATGGTCCTTGATGGCGAATTGGATGTTCATCAATCCGCGAACTGACAACGCCTTAGCAAGCTTTCGCGTGTAGTGTCGCATCGTTTCCAAATGTTCAGGATTGATGCGCACCGGAGGCAACACGCATGAGGAGTCGCCAGAGTGAATGCCCGCTTCCTCGATGTGCTCCTGGATGCCCGCAATTACACAGGCGCCCTCATCTGCCAGCGCGTCCACATCAAACTCGGTTGCCTGTTCAAGAAACTTATCGATCAGCACAGGCCGATCAGGATTAAAGCCGATAGTTTTGCGCAGATGTGTCTCAAGCGCCTCCTCATCGTATACGATCGCCATTGCCCGCCCGCCGAGGACGTAACTGGGCCGTACCAAAACGGGGTAACTAATGCGCCCCGCCACTTCTCGAGCCTCATCAACCGATGCAGCCATACCATTGTCGGGCTGCGGGATGCCGAGTTGTTTAAGGAGAGCCCCGAATCGTTTCCGATCTTCGGCGAGGTCGATGGAGTCGGGCGACGTTCCTATCACTCTTACACCCGCCTGCTGCAATCGCATCGCGAGATTCAAAGGAGTTTGGCCGCCCAACTGAACTATCACGCCCTCTGGCTTCTCGACATCTACGATGTTCATAACATCTTCGAATGTGAGCGGCTCAAAATAGAGCCGATCGGAAGTGTCATAATCTGTCGACACGGTTTCTGGATTGCAGTTAACCATGATCGTCTCAAATCCTGCTTCATGAAGAGCAAAGGATGCATGGCAACAGCAGTAGTCAAATTCAATTCCTTGTCCGATGCGGTTTGGGCCTGAGCCCAGGATCATGATCTTGCGTCCGTTAGTAGGCACTGCTTCGTCTTCAGTCTCGTAGGTTGAGTAAAGGTATGGTGTGTGAGACTCAAACTCGGCGCCGCAAGTATCTACACGTTTGTAAACCGGAACGATCCCTAACTGCTTCCTATAGCCACGTACTTCATCTTCGGAACGTTTGGTCAGGTAAGCGAGACGTCTATCCGACAAACCCACTTCCTTGAATGCCCGCAACTCCTCAGCCGAAATCTCTTCGAGCTTCGACCCTTCTACGTTGCGTTGGATCTCCATCACCTGTTGAAGTTGATCGAGAAACCACGGATCGATTCGCGAGAGACGATAGATTTCTGAGATGGGCCAATCGTGCTGCATAGCGTAAGTGATGTAGGAAAAACGTTGGGAATTTGGCCGAGCAAGTTTGCGTTGCAACTCGTCATCGGAGACGTTTTGAAGTCGCAGAGGTTTTACTGCTTCAAGCGAACGCAGTCCTTTGAAGAGGGCTTCTTTGAAGGTCCGGCCGATGCCCATCACCTCGCCAACCGATTTCATTTGCGTCCCCAAGACGTCTTCAGCTTTGCGAAATTTTTCGAAGTCCCATTTGGGAATCTTTGCCACTACGTAATCAATGGTCGGCTCAAATGAGGCTGGTGTCTTTCGCGTAATGTCGTTGGGAATCTCGTCGAGTGTGTAGCCAACGGCGAGTTTTGCGGCAATCTTCGCAATCGGAAAACCGGTGGCCTTTGAAGCGAGTGCGGAAGACCGCGACACGCGCGGATTCATTTCGATGATGCGAATATCACCGTTGTCAGGATTAACGCCGAACTGAATATTCGAACCGCCGGTTTCCACCCCAACCTTGCGAATGATTTTGATCGCCATGTCGCGCATTGACTGGTACTCGCGATCAGTCAGCGTTTGGGTTGGAGCAACAGTGATCGAATCGCCAGTGTGCACCCCCATCGGATCGAAGTTTTCTATGGAGCAGATGATCACGACATTATCGGCAATGTCGCGCATCACCTCGAGCTCAAACTCCTTCCAGCCGAGTATCGATTCCTCAATCAACACCTCGTGGATTGGCGAAGCTGCGAGTCCGCCGCGGAGGATCTCTTCAAACTCTTCCGGGTTGTAAGCAGTGCCTCCACCAGTTCCGCCGAGCGTAAACGAAGGCCGGATGATCGCCGGGTAACCGGTTTGCGTGACAATCTCTTTTGCTTCATCCCAGGACTTTGCAAAACCTCCACGAGCCATCGCCAGGCCTACCTCGTTCACAGCTTGCTTAAACAGCAGACGATTCTCTGCAACCCTGATCGCATCGCGACTTGCGCCGATCATTTCAACGCCATATTCCTGAAGTACGCCTGCATCGTCGAGTGCTATCGCGAGATTGAGCGCTGTTTGTCCACCGACTGTGGGCAGAAGTGCATCAGGCCTTTCCCGACGAATTATCTCTGTAACTGAAGCGACTGTGAGAGGTTCGATGTAAGTGATGTCTGCGGTTTCAGGATCGGTCATGATCGTGGCAGGGTTAGAGTTGACCAGCACGATCTCATAACCTTCCTGCCGCAACGCCTTGCAGGCTTGAGTTCCGGAGTAATCAAATTCACAGGCCTGACCGATCACGATGGGACCGGAGCCTATGATCAGAATCTGGTGTATATCGGTACGCTTAGGCATGGGTTGGCTTACCCGTATAGGCCCATTCGTCGGTAGTGTCTCCATCCTCGATCACCACCTTTTGGCACATTTCGTAGAGGCGACGTCGTAGACGCGTACCAATTTGATCCTCGAGCACCGTCATTTTCACGGAATCTTTCGGCGGCACCCTTCGACTGAAGCTCCTTACACTGTCAGATTCTTGACTCGCCTCTGAAGGAGATCCATCTAAATAATTGGTTGTTAATATAGTCAGCTTATCGTCGTTGTAACGCTATTGATTATCTGACACATCCTATCGCATACCCAGTTGGCAGGCACCCTCGCACAGTGAGCTACCCCGGTGAAAGTCAACACCCCTTAGCCTTCCAAGTAGCGTTCGCCTGTCCCGTTTTTATCAGAAACATTACTCCAATCCTCTGAGAATGAAATTGAGTATTTGAATTGCCTGTTGTCGATTTCTTTTCTGCGAGAAGATTGAGGCCTGTTACATATTTTCACACTAGTGTAACCGTCTGAGGAATTGGGACGCCTCAACAAAACATGTCCATTCAGCAAAGGTGATTAAGCGTTAGTTCGCCGCGGAGAGCCGGTGCTGATGACCGAATATGAGGAGTTGATAGGGTAAAGAGAATCGTGTCTCAACTAAGTCTCAATTAGGTGCTGATAGTGTAAGTAGTGGAAGATGTGTAAAAAGCAAACTGCTTCATTTTCTTAAGAAAAACGCCTGGTCTGTGAAAGACATCGTAAAACCTAATAAAAACGGTACTAAAAAATAGGGGACTGAGTCCCCCCTTCGGCATTACCACTCCAAAGACAGTAGTATCAATGACTTAGCGATAATGTTTGGACCAGCCAGTTGGAACGGCAACTCGGACTAATTTTCTCTCCTTCAATCGAAATGGTTCTGCCCAGGTCGTTCGATTTCCAGCTTCGGCACCAATCCTTTAACCCCTTTCGTTGCAGCTTTTTACTTTCTTGGTGTCTATGAACCTTCAAAGTACACCGTTAATTTCTTGCACACGACTCTATGAAGCATCAAACAGCGCTCATCCCACGGGCTCGACTTCACAAAATGAGGGTTAGGCAGAATAGTGTCGGTGTACGGTAGGGGCCCGCACTTCAAATCCGTGTGCTGCAAGCAATATTTTCAATAACGTATTCCTTACAACCACGCTGTATCTGCTCCAAAAACGCTCCATTCAAAAGTCTCAATCATGGGGGTCGTTTACGCCACAGTCCTCGCGGTCCAGACCGGCAGAGTGGACCCCGATGTCACGCAGAACGCAGCTTGCGTTGGGCCAACTCCTTAATCACATCGCCTTGCCCCGCAACCTCCTCGCAATGAGTGCACAATCGAAAGATCATTCGATTACGATTCTAAAAAAAACTTCCCACACATTGTGGCAACCGAGAGGCAGCATTCGCATCTAGGTAGTCTTGTGCACTCGCAGCACTTTTACGCGTTGGCTCGGTACCCGTCCCGAGCGAATCTA
>Ga0068864_100001604_pt1 | contig 18650 bp, 15 predicted proteins | sample KBSSwiS72_FD_66586 | JGI IMG/M metagenome (GOLD analysis project Ga0068864, IMG submission 66586) | Switchgrass rhizosphere microbial communities from Kellogg Biological Station, Michigan, USA - KBS Switchgrass S7-2 | ecosystem: Host-associated > Plants > Roots > Rhizosphere > Soil ... | reverse complement strand
AAGCACCGGAAGGACAAGCCCGACGTGACGAGACCAAAACGCATGCACGACGTCGCAATTCATGCGCTCGGCTTCACTCGCGATCTCAAGGAGGCGGGGTATGCAGAGTAGCGCTTGAAATGCGGTAACCGGATGGGCTGGAGCTCCTCTCAAGATTTGCTTGAGAAGCATCGCTGCCGCGGACCTGAAACGCCATAGCAGCTTCGGCCAATCCTTGACACGACGCCAGCTCGTGCGGGAAATCAACAGCTCTTGCGGCACTCCGCTCTGTTCGAGAAGCTGCTGTTCGTTCGGTCGCGGGCGCTTGAGCGTAAAGACGCAGACCTCATGTCCTTGCGCCAGCAATGCTGCGATGTCGGACACCGCGAAGGTCTCGGTAGGCAGCGGAAACTGCTGCAGCAGATATCCTATTCGAAGGTGATGCTTCGGCGCAGTCCCGCTGTCCATGGTGGTCACCTCGACTTTGCCGGTGCCCAGGTTACGACCGTTTGACCGCGCATCGCGCGGAGTACTCCGATGAGGGTCGCATAGGTCGCAAGCGCCATCTCGGCCGTCGCTGCAATCGGGCCCGAGTTCATCCGGACGCCAACGGCAACCGCTGCGCAGGCTGCGAGGATCAAAAGAAGGCCTGCGGACGCCGATATGGTCGCAACGGCGGCGAAGGCGAACACAGCGCTTAGCGTCAGGAACACTCCGCCGAACCAGCGCAGCATCTTTCGCGATACGTATTTCATGCGATCACGTGCTTGCATGTTCCTGATGCCCGGGCGGAGGAAGGTATGCGTGTGGTAGGCGCGCGCACCGATGCGGACTTTACGCCGCAGCTCCTCACCGCGTTGGCTTACGCTTCTCTCGAACCCGACCACGTCTACGGCCTTAACCAAGCGCCGACCCTGGAAGATCACGCTCATCGACACGGTAAAATCGTCCTGCACCGAATCCGGGAAGTCAGGATAAAGTTCGCGCCGGACGGAGAAGAGGCCGCCTGTGGCGCCCATGACGTTGCCGGTGGAAGATTCCAGCTGCTGCAACCTGTCGTCAAGGGCGACGTAACCCGCTCCAACCCTGCTTGTCATACTCGCGGCGTCCCTAATCGTCTTGATGGTGCACGCAGCTCCGCCGACCTCAGGATCGCCGTAGTAGGGTAGTAGCCGATCGATAACGTCATTTGAGAGAAGGATGTTGGCGTCGGTGAAGATCAGGATGTCGCCGCTCGCTTGCCCCGCAAGCCTTTTCATGCCCGCGGCCTTGCCGGTTCGACCTGGTCCTCGAACAACCGTCAGCACGTCCGAAGCGCCCGCCATGAGCTCATAGGTGCCATCAGAAGATGAATCGTCGTAAGCAAGGATTTGCAGGTCGCGCCGCGCGCCCTTGAGTTGCCGTAGATTTTCAATCTTCTCGGGAAGCGACGCGATCTCGTTATAGGCGCAAAACAAAATCGACGCGCTCAGCTCCACTTGTTTTAGATTTACGGGCTTTTTGCTGAGTAGCCGCAGCACCTGCGGGTAGATGAGGTAAGGGTAGACGAATATAGCCAGGGAGAGCGCCGAAAGGGCAACCAAACTCCAAGTGGCGGCCATTTGCTTCCCCGGTTCGATGGAACTACTGGAAAAGTCAGCAAATATACAAAATGGTCAAACTCTTTCTGGGGTATGAGCCCGATGTGCTGGAAGGGCAGGTTGCCGACTCCTTGCCTCATTTGCCTCTCAAACAACGGTACGACGGTCAGCCCATTCTACTGGCATGAAGGCGCGACTAACGTAAGGCGTGATACCCGTGCGACTCGGCGGCAGCGGTAGCGACCCTCGCCCATCAGGCGAGGTCAGTATCGTGGAAGATGCTCGGCAGCCGCACGAAAGTGGGGAAGATGAGCCGGCGGTAATGGAAGGCTCGAGTTCCAACGATTGTGGGGACCGCCCCACCTACGCTACCCGGTTGCGCGTCCTGCTGCTGTTCTCCCTCCTCTCGTGGGCAGTCGTCATCACCCTCGTCTGGTGGCTCATTCGCCTGTAGCGAGCCGGAAAATTCGGCATAGCGAAGCGCCGGATGGACAGAGTTCCACCACCTTGCCACCGCTGTGCGCTAGTGTCACATTTCGGACAGGCAAAAGGTTGTCGAAATAAGTCGCTATATGAGCGGGGCTCCCAACTTCCTTTATATTGGAACGAGCAAGGCCGGGTCCACTTGGATCTTCAAAGCTTTGTCGTGGCACCCCCAAGTTTACATGTATAGCGGGAAGAACCTCGGATACTTTTCTACTCGCTTCGAGCAGGGCTGGGACTGGTACCTCAGCAACTTCAAGCCGGAACCGCAGCATCGCGTCATCGGGGAGGTCTCGCACAGCTACCTGGTCTCCGAAAAGGCCGCGGAGAGGATCCATGAGCGCCTGCCGGACATAAAGATGATGGCGTGTCTTCGGGAACCGGTTGAACGAACGTTCTCGGACTACCTGGACGGCATCAAGAACGGGAAGCTAACGGGCACTTTCGAAGAAGAGCTCGAACGGACGCCCGCGCTTACGAGGCGAAGTCGCTACGCTACGAATATCGCCCGCTACCTCGATCGGTTCGATCGGCAGCAGCTGCACATCGCCAGTTTTGATCAGCTCAAGGCTGATCCAGCATCCTTCGCCGCGGACCTGTTCGCTTTCCTCGGGGTCGAGCTGCTGGAGCTTCCTTCGAGACTACGCGACAAAGTCCTGCCGGCAGGAACGCCTCGGTCGCGTGCCGTCGCGACCACAGCGAAAAAGGTCGCGAGTTTCACCGGTCGGGTGGGATTGAAGGGCCTCCGTGGACGACTGAAAACATCGAAATGGGTCCGGAATATGCTATATCGGCCTTACCAGGACGAAGAGCGTCCAAGCATGCTGCCCTCGACTGAAGCTCGACTGCGAGAGCTCTTCCAGGACGAGGTTGAAAGGCTCGACCAAATCGCCGGAACGGATTTCGTTCGACTGTGGAACTATCCTCCCTCCGCTCGATGATGATGTGCTGGACCAGCCCAAGGCTGATTGATGTCCGTCTCGACGGTCGCGGTGCCTGCGGTGGTGCACGTGCCTGAGGAGCTCAAAGCCCCGATCATATTGTTCGGGAACTTCCGGTCCGGCACGACAATGCTGCAAAAGATCATCGCCCGCCATCCAGACGTCGTTGCATGGGACGAACCTGTGGGGGTCTGGCTCTATGCGGACCCGAAGCGCAGTCACGATGAGTTCGACGAGAGCGATGCCACGCCTCGCGTTAAGAGTTATGTTCGACGGAAGTTCCTCGAGTATCAGCGCGCAAACAACGGCCGACGCGTAGTCGAGAAAACGCCGCACAACATTCTGAAGATTTCGTACGTTCGGGCCATCTTTCCCGACGCGCGATTCATCTACGTCGTCCGGAACCCGCTCTCCTTCGTAAGCTCCGTCGAGCTGAAGTGGCAACGCCCGGCGGGGAACAGAAGGATCATGAAGCGGCTTTGGTCCACGCCGGTGACTCAAATTCACCACTATCTGCCGAAGCTGATAAGCCAGCTGTGGAACAACAAGATACTCGGTCGCAAATACCTGTCGGTCTGGGGGCCGCGCTATAGGGGGATAGGTTCCGATCTGAAGACGGAACCGCTTGTCACAGTGATCGCGCGTCAGTGGGCCCGCTCGACCAGGAAGGCCGAGGAGGACTTGCTGCGCTTCGCCGACGATGAGGTGCTCAAGTTCAGGTACGAAGATTTCGTGGAGTCGCCGGTGCGGCACCTGGAAAGAATTTGCAGCCACTGCGACATCGAAATGACCGAGGAGATGGTCGACTACGTGAAAGAGACGGTGAGCGCCGACAGGCAGCTCAAATGGCAGCGATTCGATAAAAAGGAGCTCGCCCAGATATTGCCCGAGTTCGCCGAGGAAATGCAGCGCAACGGTTACGAGATACCGGACGACATCGTGAACGCGCCCAAATAGCGACAGAGGACAGGCTCTCTCTACTGCGCCTCATGCGCGACGACGGCTGGCGCCGCCGGTCCGCTGCGCAGAAGTTTCGCCGTATAATATGCAAGCTGCGCGAAGATGAGGAGCGAGCAGATGATCGCAGCGATCGCAGCTCCTCTGCCCCCTGCGGTGGGAAGAAGAACCACCAGCAGGAAGGCATAGACCGCAGCGGCGATGAGCTTCGATCGCAAGACTTTCCACGAGCGTCCAAAAGCATTCTGAACAGGTTCCAGCGCGAATCCGGCGAGGTCGATCGCCGTCGCCACTGCGAGCATGAACAGATATGTATGCGCAAATTCGAAGCGCTTTCCGGCGACCAGGTGAAGGATCTCGCGCCCACCGAACGCGATCGTAAGAACGATGGCAAGGGCCAGCGCTGAAGCCATCATCGTCGCATGCGTGACGATCTTTCGAACTTCCTTGAAATTCTCTTCAGCAGCAAGCCGTGACAGCTCCGGATACACCGCGAGCGTCACCGGCTGAACCGGCCGGACGATCCCTTTCGAAAGCCGCTGGGCCAAGCGGAAAGCGCCGGCGTCGGATGGACCAGCGACAGCTCCAACCGCCAAGGTTCCCAGCTGCGTCCAAAACATGCTGACAGAGTTCGAAATGTTCGTCTGCAGCATGAACTTCCACAATCGCTCGTTCTCACGCAGCGCTTGTTTGAAGGCGGACCGCCCGAGGACCACCCGCGAGCCATTAATAAAAATGGCCGTAAACCACTGCGCCGCCGCCTGTGTGAAACCTGCTGTAGCCCAGACTATGAGAAACCACATGGGCCCCGCTCCCATCATCCAGCCGATGATGGCGCCCGCAAGGCGAATCAGAGGACCTGTGGCCTCACAAAAAGCCGCCAGATCAAACCGGTTGCAGAGCCTGAGAATGCCCGAGGGAGTGGCTCCGGTGGTTAGCAGGAGAACCCCTGCAAAAGCGGCGGCAGCGAACTGCTCATCGGGATTCCAGTGCAGGAGGGGCCCGACCAAAGGAACACACAGGATGGCAATGAGTGCGCCGACGATCGCGCTCCCGAAGTCCAGCGCTGCCGTGAAACCGAAGAGACGCTTCAGGCGATCGTGACGGCCAGAAGTCAGGTGCATCGCGCCGTACCGAATGATCCCCTTCCACGACTGGAACTGAACGAAGTTGGCGATCAGCTGCGCATAGGTGAGGATCAGTGCAAAGACCCCGAATTTCTCAGGACCCAGGGCGCGGGCGGTAAATGCGAGATACACGACGCTCAGCGTCAGATTGAATCCACGCGAGCCCGCTACCCAACCGACGTTTTTCGCGATCCGCCCAAAGGTGGAGCGGCTCTCGCCTTCGCTACCCTCGCTAAACGGCATTTCCAGCTCTTGCGGATCGCGCCCCATATCAACCACTCTAGCGGAAACGCCACGTAGCGATGCAAGGAATATTATAACGAGCAGGTCGCAGTATCCACCTGTGCGCGCGTAGAATTTGCGCGCGCCCCATTTCCGAACAAGCCTGGCGGACGGAAGCAGACAGGCGGCGATCGACTAACCTTGGAGAAAGCGGACCTGGTTGCCGTAATCGCTCGACTTCTCAGCGGTGCGAGCAAGCCTCCGTGTTCTCGCGTCGACGCTTCGAATCTTACGTCTTATCTGCAGCACTTGCCGGGCGAGCCGGACAGTGCGGTAGAAGCTGCGTACGCTCAGAAGCGTAAAGATTAGCAGCGATACGCTTGCGAGCGTGGTCCACGCCGATGACCATTCGCCAGATTCAACATCAGCAACGCAGACTGCAGCAAAGATGACCCCGGTGACACTCGCCAGATTGGTGACGAACAATAGCGACAAGCGCGACAAATAGTAATTCGCGTCCGTCGCGCAGCGCGCCGCTTGCCGGCAAGACACGTGCCGTAGACGGCGAAGAGCGACTTCGAGCGACTCCCTTCGCGCAATAGCTGCGAAGCGGCTTAGACGCTTCAAGGCCCGCCACGTGAACACAAGTCCCCCGACAAGCGCCACGACGTCCACCAGCGCGAGCAGTGCGAGACTAATGAGTGATGCGTCCGCCACCCCGACCATCTCTTTCAATACCTCTCACGAGGTGCATAGTAGTTGAAAATGGCCGGGCTCGCACCTGATGTGCTGAAAGACGCGGTAGTCAGCGCGGACACGACTCGGATTCGTGTTAGGTTCATCGCTAGTGAGCAACCCGTCAGGTGTTTTAATCCACGCTCGTCAGGTTGTGTGCTCGTGGCCGAGGCTACGCGGAGGGCTGAGAGTGATTGCGCGAGTACTTTGCCGGGTGCTGGGTCATCGTCGCGCGGGCAGGCAGGCCGCGTTCGATCCCGAGCTCGGCGCTTGGAGAAGTTATTGCAAACGCTGCGGCACTCGCCTCATCCGCGAGTCGAGCGGGACCTGGCGCACCGCGGACGAATTACGCTGCAAGCGATAGTGCGTTGCGAGATATTACAGCGTCGAGCCCTTGGGCGACGCGCTCATTCTTGAGCGTAGGCGACGCGCAAAGTTCGTGGCGCCTTTCCGTTCGTAGGACTGCGCGAACAGGTGGAGGCCCCACAACAGCTTTCCGATGAATCGCACAGCCGAGCCTGTTATGTTCTTACGAACCGCTTGCAGCCGAGCGGCGTGACTTAGCTTGTTCATCAGTCCCCCGCTCAGCTCAGGAGGGCTATCGACTCCGAATAGCTCCCGAAGCGCGTACAATTGCATCGCCAGCGCAGCGCGGCCGGGGCGGTCGAAGAGAGTCTCGGAAACGCAATGCCAATCTATGCCTTCTCGAGAGGTCGCAAGGGCTGCGAGGTCGTCTAGATGGCGCAGATTGAATCTGAACTGCCAATAGTCCCCCTCCTTGATCATGTCGTGGACGATCAAATGAGCCGCCTGGGCAGTCGCAGTTGGCACCCTCGCCTTTACCAGATGTCGCTCGAGCACCGGCGCTGATGTACCAAACTCTCCGCTTAGGTACCGTGTCGAACGGACGTGCGGAGTGAAGTGAAGTTCGATCACTCCGACATCGCTGGAACGGCCGAATTCACGCGGATTCGCCATTTCGCGATACCCGAGTTGAAGCAACGCTGCCTTCGTGGCTGATCCCTGAGCCGGCGCTACATTGATATCGAGATCGCTTATCATCCGACACCGGACACGTGTCTCTGATGCGCAGAATAGCGCGATTGCGCCTTTCAAGAGGACGGGCTCGATCCCGAATGCGTTCGCCGCTCCGACGGCCTCGATCAGTTGGACGCGTAGTCGCCGGTTTCGTTCAAGATTGCGATCGTGCAGCAGCTCAAGATAATCACGAACCGGGTCGGGGATATTCTCAAGAAGCGCCGCACGCTCAAACGCTACAAATAGCGCGGGTCCGAGCCACGCCCGATTGGCGACTTCAAGCAGACGCGGCCATTCGGAATTATCGGGAAGGCGTCCCCGCAGCGCCGACGTCACAAGGCAGATGGGGTTCTCGGGTGTATTCACGAGCAGATACCGGTCAGAGTCTCAACCGCATCTGCCAAGTCGCTATAGGTGAGCCTGTAGCAGCGCGCTTCTTGCAACGCGCCTACCAGTGACCGGAAGGCGCTTTCGCTCAGGCGGCCGTTCTGAGCGTCTCCCTCGGAGATCAACGCTTCGAGGATCGGGATTGCGCCGACTTCCTGAAGAGATGCGGGAGCGTCCGCTTGCCGGTCGAGCAAAATGATGTTCCGGATGCATAAATTGTCCTCATTCGGGCGCTGTTCATGCTGCAAGTAGCGCACGCGTACTCCGTCCGGACGGCAGTAAATCGCCTGCGACTGTAATTGCGGCCAGTCCTGCGAAAGTAATGACCAGGCGCTTTCCTTGATCGCGGACGGCAAGGGCAGTCCGGCCAGCAGGCCGTTATTTTGAAGCAAGACAACATCGTCCGAGGCAACGCCAAATCCGCGACGGACAAGAGCGGTCGAGAGCGTCGTCTTCCCTGCGCCGGGGCTTCCGAGAAGCAATAACCCGTTCGCTTTCCAGACCAGGGCCGCTGCGTGAAGTGCCACGTCGTAGCCTGCGCACCTGAGGACGGCGTCGATCAGCAATGTCTTGATCAGCGGAACGAACTCAGAGCGGCGACAATAGGATGGCGCCTTGCCTGGTATCCCGATTTCGACACGGCCATCCGCCTCATAGGCCGAAAGTTGGACATGCGACCCAGGGGCATCTGATTTGAGGTGCCCGAAGACCGTGTCGACATCCGCGAGCAGAGGCTTCGCAAGATTGATCTGGACCGCGATGCCTGCCAGTGCGAGCGTGACGCGATCGAGGCACTCTACAGGGGGCGAGGCCGGCGGAACGGTTGGTGCCCCGATCACGCGTTCGAGTGCCCGGAGAGATTCCACTGCAGCGGCCACCGCGTTTTCTACTGCTTCGGGGTCATCTCCGTCCTGGACGACCTCCTCAGAAATCCGTTCGGGGCTCAGGCCGGAAGCGAGCGAACGCCAGACATAGGCGGAAAAATCGTCCAATTCGTAGATCGATTGCGCTGCTTCGTTGAAGAGCAAATTGCGCGAGTCGAGAACAGCAAGGACCAAGACTGTGTGCCCCAGAAGTGGTTGGCCTTGTATTCAATAACAAATACCACGAATCTAAACACCTCTTCGAGTTCGCCAGTTTGCGTGCGGGAAGGTGTCCGAAAGCGCGTTGAGAGGCGTCTAATCGCGGTTCCGGGGTCCTAGGTTGAGGCGAATTAACGTGTGTCGAGATCGAAACACGTTAGAGTGGCAACTGCGCAGATAGAGGCGACGTGGTGAAATTCGACACGTTAGCAACCAAGTATCGCGGTCGCGTCGCGCGCGAATATGAGTCGAAACGTTTCGACCCGAAGTGGCTTGCCGAAGAGCGGGTCGCCGCAGAGATGTTACAACAGGTCCCGCGCGGCTCGAGCGCGCTCGATGTGCCAGTCGGAACAGGTCGCCTTATCCCGCTTCTAGCCGAACGCGGACTGCTGATCACTGGCGTCGACGCTTCCCGAGACATGCTTGAAGAAGCGCGTCAATGTGCAAGTCGCACCGGTGCTTCCGCCGAATTGACGCGGGGCGATATTCGCCAACTTTCCTTTCCGGACAATTCGTTTGATGTCGTGACCTGCCTCAGGTTCCTGAACTGGATCGAGATGGAAGGCGTGAAAACGGTGCTTTCGGAACTGTGCCGGGTCAGTTCCGACAAGCTCATCGTCGGTGTTCGTTACCTCACCCCCACGAGCGAAATGGGCGTCGCCGCACGAGACTTCCTCTGGAGGGGAGCCCAGTTACTAGGGCTTCCTTCACGCCGGGTGACACGCTGGGGCATGGTGCTTCATGACAAGCACGAACTTGAAGACATGTTCAAAGAGCTGGCTCTCACCGTGCTCGAGCGCCGAATGATCGAACGGCGTTGGGACGGCACGGATTACGTCTTCTACTTGCTGGAAAAAGACCGGTAAATCGGCGACCCTACCGCACCTTTGCCGTGTTCAGCAGGATGACGAGCTCCTGATCGACCTCCCGAAGAGCCCCCTCTGCCGCTTTGTAGTCGTTCCGATTGATGAGGCGGTCCATCGCCAAGTGGAGCTTTCGATGAAGGTTCAGGAGTTGACGTTCGGCCTCCGAACATATCTCTGTGCTCATCTGACGCCCATCGGTGTCGGGCGTGGTCCGAGAAACGAACGGGATCTGCCGCTCTGACGCCTCGGATGGCGCCAGCTTTGCAGTTCGGGCATGCGCCAGGACGAGAGCTTCCTTGGGCTCGACTGGCCACTCGCGGGAGAGTTCGTGAGCGGGCTTCACGACCGTCAGCAAACGAGGCTGGCGGCTTTGCGGCGGGTGCTCGGCAAGCATTTGCTGCAGCGTACGCTCTAGGCTGAGCTGATTCTGCGATAGTAGGTCGTCCAGTCGGACGGTGCTGACATCAGGCTGACGAACAGCACAGCGTGCGCTCCACGCAGCACGGAGCAACCTTTGCCGTTGTCCAGGCTGCAGTTCGGCCGGCGTCACCCAGCGACCGTCGTTGAGGCGCACCAGATGCGTGCCGCACCTGCTGCATTTACTGATCCTCGTACCCTCTAATTGCCAAGCAAGCTCGTCCAGTCTGGTGTGACCTGTCGAGCCGCAAATATTTTCGATCATCAAAGACCCGTCGCTCTAGCCGAATCGACAATCGTACGCGGTGGAGTGACGCTACCAGAAAAGTCCGGGTCGGGTTAAGTCAAGTTAACCATCGGCATTGTGCGCACGGCTAATGTTACGCGCCCCTCGAGACGCCACGTTCGTTCTGCGGCCTGTTTCGAAGTTCTTGTTGCCGCCGCGGGCGCTGCGATGGCACCCGCGGCGACCAGCTTGCGCCAGGTGAAGGGGATCAACCCCGGCGCAAGTCTCCAATATACCTCATTCGTACCGCAACGCGTGAATCGGGTTGGCGCGCGCGACCTTGATCGCGTGGCCGACGACCGTAGCCACCGCGATTCCGAGCGCGATCGCCCCTGCGACCACGAACGGGATTGGGGTGAGCGGGATGCGCTGGTCGAACGTGTTCAGCCAGTCGCGCATCAACCACCAGGCGACCGGCCAGGCGATGACGTTGGCGATGATGATAGGCTTGCTGAACTGCCAGACGAGCAGCCGCACGATATCCCGCGTGCGGGCGCCTAGCACCTTGCGGATACCGATCTCCTTGGTCCGCCGCTCGGCGGTGAATGCGGCAAGCCCGAACAGGCCGAGACAGCCGATGATGACCGCGAGGAGCGAGAAAGCGGCGAAGCTCTGCGCGCGCGCGTCTTCCTTCTTATACATCTCGCCCATGATGTCGTCGCTGAACTTGGCGCTGAACGGCACTTCGTTCGTGAACTGCTTCCACTGGCGCTCGAGCGCGGCGCGAACGGCCGCCGGATCGCCGCGGTAACGGACCATGAGCCAGCCCGGGCCGGTCCTGATCTTGTGGAACATGATCGGATCGATGGGCTTGCGCACGGACCGGAAACGGGAGTCTCCGACGACGCCGATGATATTCACGTTCACATTGCCGTTGTCAGGTCCGAAATACTGGGTCCGGACCGTCTTGCCGACGGCATCCTGCGGCGATTTGAAGCCGAGCTTCTTCACCGCATATTCGTTCAGCACCACATTGATGCCGCGTTGCGCCATCGCCTTTTCGACGGCCTTGTCCTGCGGATAGGGGATGGTCGTGTCGTCCATCGGGCGGCTTGCATCGAACCAGCGCCCTGCCTTCATCGTCAGGCCCATCGCGTTCAGGAAACCTTCGCCGACGTTGTACTGGCCGATGTTGATCAGCTGATTGCTGCCGGGCGGGATGATGCCCGAGTTGCTATTGTTGTCGGTGTTGATGCCGATGTCGGTGAGCCCTGCATCGACCACTCCCGGGACGCGCTTCACCTGCTCGACGAAGCCCTCGACCCGCGGCCACAGCTGGGCGCGGCCGAGCTCCTCCATCTGAAGGATGTGATCGCGCTTGAAGCCGGGGTCGACGTGGCGCGCGTAGACCGTCTGTCCGTAGATTACGGCGGTGCAGATGATGAGACCGATCGAGACCGCGAATTGCATCACGACGAGCGCCGCGCGGATCCGTCCGGAACCCGGGGTTTCCGATGCGGACCGGTTGGCCTTGAGTACCTGTGCGGGCTGGAACCGCGAAAGGAAGAAGGCCGGGTAAAGCCCGCTGACGATCCCGACGATCAGCGTCAGGCCGATTGCCGGAAGGAGCACTCCTTCCTTGCCGAAATAGCTGAGCGTGATGTCGGAATCGAGGAAGGCAGCGAACGGCCTCACCAACAACTCCACCAGCGCCAGCGCGAGCAGCATCGCAACCGCCGAGATCAGCACCGACTCAGCGACGAACTGGATGATCAGCTGATTGCGGGTTGCGCCCAGCACCTTGCGTAGCGCGACCTCGCGCGCTCGCTGGCTGGCCCGCGCCGTCGCGAGATTGGTGAAGTTGACCACCGCCATCCCGAGGATGAGCACGGCGATGATCGCAAACGTCGCGATCGAGCGGTTGTCGTTGCCCGGCGTCAGTGTCGCTTCCTGCGCCTTTCCGAGGTGCACGTCCTTGAGGTTGATGAGGTGCCAGTCCTGGTCGTCGCCGGCATTGTACATGATGTCGCCGTTGGGCTCGTCCGGGATGTTGCGCTTCTCCCAGGCCGGCATCTGCGCTTGAATCTGCTTGATGTCGGTGCCCGGACGCATCTTCACGAACACGTAGCCCGATTGGCAGCCCCAGCATTTCGTCAGGAACTCCGGCTGGTCCACGTAGAAAGCGGGGAAATCGAGCCGAAGGATGGCGTCGATCTTCAGGCTGGAGTTCTTCGGAACGTCCTTGAGGACACCGGTGATCTTGAAGTCGCGCCGGATGCCGCGGGAGATGATCGTCAGCGTCCGTCCCACCACCTGGTCGGTACCGAAGCGCTTGGTTGCTTCAGACTGGGTGAGCACCGCGGTCTGCGGCTGCGGTAGCGTGCTGCCGGCGATCAGCGGCAGGCTCACGACCTTCAGGAAGTCGGCGTTCGTGAACATCCAGTTCTTGGTCGAATAGGCCTGACCATCCTTGAGGAAGACCGGGCCATTGTCCTGCAGGTATGCCGTCCCCACGGCTTGCGGGAAATCCTTCAAGATCGCGGCCTGGGCTGAATAGGTGCCCATCTGGAAGAAGCCCGGCGGCTGGTCCTTCGGGTGCGGGTACCAGGACTGAAGCTCGTACGTGTTTTCCACGTCCGGGATCCATTTGTCGTAGCTTTGCTCGTAGCGGATGTAGAGCAGGATCAGGATGCAGGCCGCCATGCCGATCGCGAGGCCGGCGATGTTGATGATCGAATAGGTCCGGTTCTTGGCGAGCGCCCGGACCGCGACTGTCCAATAGTTCCGCCACATGATGACTGTCCTCTCCAAAAACCTGGACTCCCGTTTCGTTCGTTCAGGCAGCCCTGCGCCGCTCCTGGAGGATCCGGCCGTCGAGCATGTTGACGACCCGGCTCGCGAAGTCGGCGTGGGCCGGCGAGTGGGTCACCATGACGATGGTCGAGCCCTCCTGGTTGAGCTGGCGAAGCATGCGCATGACTTCCTCGCCATGCGCGGTGTCGAGATTGCCGGTCGGCTCGTCGGCGAGGATCAGCTTGGGCTCGCCGACCAGCGCGCGGGCGACAGCAACGCGCTGCTGCTGTCCGCCCGACAGCTGTGTCGGGCGATGCTTGGCGCGGTGCGCGATCCCGACCTTGTCGAGCACTCGGTCGACGCGCTCCTTGCGCTCGGCCGATCCGTGGTTGTGGTAGAGAAGCGCGAGCTCGACATTCTCCCGGACGGTCAGCTCGTCGACCAGGTTGAAGCTCTGGAAGATGAAGCCGATGTTGCTCTTGCGGGTGTCGGCGAGCTGCGTCTCCGACAGGCCGGCGACTTCCTGGCCGTTGAACACGTAGGAGCCGGCGGTCGGGCTATCGAGCATGCCCATGACGTTGAGCAGGGTCGACTTGCCGCAGCCGGACGGGCCCATGATCGCGACGAACTCGCCGTCCGCGATGTCGAGGTCCACGTCGTCGAGCGCGGTCGTTTCGACCATGTCGGTACGGTACGTCTTGGTCAGGCCGGTCATGGTAAGCACGGTCGAGTTCCTTTCTCAGTCCCCGGAGCTGAAGGTGAGGTGGTCCTTGTCTGTAAGGCCGCTGTATGAGGAGGTGATGACGCGCTCGCCGGGCTTGATGCCGCTGAGCACCTCGATGAAATCGCTGTTGCGGCGGCCAAGCTGGATCGTGCGCTTGGTCGCGCTGTTGCCGCCCTTGTCGACGACGAACGCCCAGGTCCCGCCGGTGTCGTTGAAGAAGGCCCCGTTCGGGATCATCAGCGCCTTCGAGGAATCGCCGATTGTCAGCTTCGCCTGCACCGTCTGGCCGCGCTGCATCGATTGCGGCTCCGGCCCGACGAACAGCAGGTCGATCTGGAACTGCCCGTTGCGGACCTGCGGATAGACCTTGGAGACCTTCATCCGGTAGGTCTTGCCGTCGATGTCCGCGGTTGCGGTCTGCCCCACCGTCACCCGGCCGAGGTAGAATTCGTCGACGTCGGCCTGGAGCTTGTCGCCGCCGGCACTGTCGATCTGGCCGACGCGCTCGCCCTGCTGGAGCGACTGGCCCAGCTGGATGTCGAAGCCGCTGAGCTGTCCCGTCACCGGCGCTTTGATGCTGAGCTGGCCGAGGCTGTTCTGGGCGACGCCCATGCTGCTGTTGAGCGAGGATGAGGCCAGCCGTAGCTGCTGCAGCTGGCTCCGCTGCAGCGATTCGTTTTGCGAGATGCTGTGCTTGAGGATCGCAAGCCGGTTGGTCTGATAGGCGAGGTCGTCCTTGGTATCGTTGAAGGTCTTCATCGCAACGAAGCCCTTGTCCGCGAGCGCCTTCTGAAGCTCGAACTGACGGCGGGCCTTCGCCAGCTCATTCTCGGCTTGGTTGAGATCGCGAAGGTTCGAATTGTGCGTGTTGACCAGCGCGAGCTCCTGGCTGCGCATGTTGTTGAGCTGCTGCTCGACCTCGGCCTGCTTCTCGAGCGTCGACAGCTGGAGCTCGGCATTCGAGAGGACGGCGAGGAGCTGTCCCTGCGTCACCTGGGCGCCATCCTCGACGAGCTTCTTCTGGACCTGGCCGCCTTCGACCGCGTCGAGATAAACGGTGACCAAGGGCGTCACCCGCGCACGGACGGGGAGAAAGTCCTCGAAGACGCCCTGCTGCGCGGCGCCGATCGTCAGCCGGTCCTGAGCCACCGTCACCGAATCGGAGCGTGGAGCGAACAGCCAGAAGACGAGCAGGAGCAGGAGGACCGCCGCAGCGCCGCCCGCGATGAGGACCCGCTTGTCGATCCGCTTGCGAACGACGACACGGTCCATCGCGCCGCCGCTGACGGCTTTCGTGCGGCTCGACTGGCGCAACTCGACCAGGCTCACTGTCCGGCTCCGAACAGTTGCTGTCCGGATGCGGACGCGGATTGGAGCCTGCCCCGGCTTGCCCCCTCGTAAAGATCGATTTGCCCGACAACGCTCATGACCCTAGCGCTGCAAGCGGCGTGCCAATCGGTTCGCCGTGAATTTCGTCGCGATGACTGTTCGTTTCCGGACACATGCGCTACAGACGTAGCGTGGCCGAAATGTTCAACCTCGCGGTCGTCGTCGACGACGACCCGGACATTACCCTTGCTGCGCGACTCGCGCTTCGCGACATGTTCGCGCGCGTGGAGACATTGAGCTCACCGGCGGAACTAATCGCTTTGTTGGACCGCGAGAGCCCCGACGCGATCCTCCTCGACCTCAATTTCGAACGCGCTCGCACCGACAGTCGCGAGGGACTCGAATATCTCGCGAAGGTCATGGACATCGACCCCGAGGCCGCCGTGGTGATCATCACGGCGCACGGCGGGGTGTCGGTCGCGGTCGAGGCGATCAAGGCCGGCGCGAGCGATTTCGTTGCCAAGCCGTGGAGCAATGAGAGGCTCGAAGCGACGGTGCGAAGCGCCGCGGCGCTCCGCCGAAGCCGGCTCGACGCGCGCACGGAACGCGGCCGCGCTTCAGAGCTGGCGCAAGGTCCCGACACGCCATTGCTCGGCCGGTCGACGGCGATGGAGCGCGTCCGAATGCTGATCGACCGCGCCGCGCCGACCGATGCGAACGTGCTGATCCTCGGCGAGAACGGCACCGGCAAGGAGATTGTCGCCCGCGAGATTCACCGGCTCTCGCGGCGTGCCGACAGGCCGATGGTCTCGGTCGATCTCGGCGCAACCAGCGAGACGCTATTCGAATCCGAGCTCTTCGGGCATGCGAAGGGCTCGTTCACCGGCGCGGCCGGCGAGCGCATCGGCCGACTCAAGGCCGCGGATCAGAGCACTCTTTTCCTCGACGAGATCGGCAACCTGCCCATCCACCTGCAGCCCAAGCTTCTGACGGCGCTCGAGCAGCGCGAGGTGGTCCCAGTCGGCGCGAACAAGCCGATCGCGATCGACGTCCGAGTGATCGCGGCGACCAATGCCTCGCCCGACCAGCTGTCCGACGAGAAGAGGTTCCGGCAGGACCTCCTCTTCCGGCTCAACACGATCGAGATCGAGCTTCCGCCGCTTCGTCAGCGCCGCGAAGACATCCCGCAGCTGTTCGATCACTACCTCCGTCTCTACGAGCGGAAATATGACAAGCCCGAGCGGGAGCTTCCGCCCGCGGTCCTCCAGGCGCTCGTGGCGAACGACTGGCCCGGCAATGTCCGCGCGCTGCGCCACGCCGCGGAGCGCGCCGTGATCATGGCCGAAGGCGATCGCTACCGGACCGACGATTTCCCGTTGCCGCGGCGTGGACAGGCAGGCGCGGTGGCGCCGGATACGAGCGACACGCTGAACCTCGACCAGCTCGAAAAGCAGATGATCGAGCGCGCGCTGCGCATGCACCATTTCAACATCTCGCTGGCGGCGAGCGAACTGGGCCTCAGCCGCGGCGCTCTCTACCGGCGCATGGAAAAGCATGGACTTTAGGCGCAAGTTCGAATTCGGACTCGCGTGGCGCACGATCCTCTTCGTCGCCGCCATCCTCCTCGTGATCGCGGCGGCCCAGACGCCCGGCATCCGCGCCGGACTCGTGGTCGCTGCGCTCATCGCCGTCGGCGCGCTGGCTAGCCTGTGGGAGTTCATTCGCCGAACGAACTTCCTCGTCTCGCGGTTCGTCGAATCCGTCCGCTTCGAGGATTATTCCCAGCGCTTCTCCGATCCCAGCGGCGGCGGCTTCGACGTCTTGGGACGAACGCTCGACCACGCGCTCGCGAGCCTGCAGGCGCGTCACGAAGCGGAGACGGCCGAGGTGCGCTACCTCTCCGCAATCGTCGACGACGCGCCGAGTGCCTTGCTCGCGCTCGACGCGAATGGCGGCGTTCACTCGCTCAACAAGGCGGCGCGGCAATTGTTCGCGCGCGAGCCGCTTCATCGGGTGGAGGACCTCGACAGCCTCGGTCCGGAACTGGCCGCAGCGGCGCGGCTGCCCGCCGGAACGCGCAAGATCACTCGGCTGGTCCTCGAAGGCGTTCCGCAGAAGGCGATTTTCGCCTCCGCGCAGGTGGCGCGGCTCGACAAGCCGGTCACGATCATGTCGATCCTGCCCGTGCAGAGCGAGCTGGGCGCGCTCGAAGTCGCCGCCCAGGCCGACCTCGTTCGTGTGCTCACGCACGAGATCATGAACTCGCTGACGCCGGTGACGTCGCTCGCGCGGACTGGTGCCGATCTCGTCGCGTTCGCGGCGAAACGCGATGAGTCCCTTGGCGATGCGAAAAGCGCGACCGAGACGGTGGCGCGGCGGGCCGAGGGCATCCTTCGCTTCGTCGAAAGCTACCGCGAATTCGCGCAAACGCCGGAGGTCCATCGCCGCTCCTTCAAGGCAAGGCCGTGGGCGGAGGAGATCATGCGGCTCGCGCTCGCCAATGCCGCCGGCCGCGACATCGACGCCAGGATCGAGGTGATGCCGAAAACGCTCAGCCTCGACGGCGATGCGGAGCTGCTCAGCCAGGCGGTCCTCAACCTGCTTCGCAACTCCATCAGGGCCGTCACCGACGTGGGCTCGCCGATCGTGACGCTGTCACTGTCGCGCGAAGCGTCGGGCCATTGCCGGATCGAAGTCCGCGACAACGGACCGGGCATCCCGGCCGAGCGGCGCGACGATATCTTCCTGCCCTTCTACACCACGCACAAGGGCGGGAGCGGGGTCGGCCTCAGCTTCTCCAAGCAGGTCGCGCTTGCGCACGGTGGATCGATCGGCGCGCTCGAGGCGCCCGAGGGGGGCGCCAATATCCGCATGGTGATCTGATCAGCCGAAGGTGAACGAGAAGGCTTCGACGCCGGGATCGAGGAATGTGATGGTGAAGGTGCGGTCCCGCACTTCGCCCTTCTGCCGAACCAGCTGATAGAGCCGCTGGCCGGCGACGACGCCCGAACCGTCCGGTTTCAGGTCGACGCCGGCGTCGGATCCGGGCGCCTGACCATCGATCGTGACCTTGAAGCGCACCGGTTTCCCGCTTGCTGAGCCTAGAACGAGATGGAGGTCGCGCGCGTGGAAGCGGAAGGACAGCTTCGCGCCGGCGGCAAGCGAGCGGGCGCTTTGCCGGTTGTCAATCCACTGCCCCTCGAGCGACCAATCGTTCAGCGAGAGCGGTGCCGATGCATAGGCCCTCGGCTGGTCGTGCAGCAGGCCGCCGGGCGAGACGAAGCGCTCGGCGCGGTAATAGCCGATATAGGTTTCGGGAGAGCCGATCTCCTTGAACGCCGCGGCGGCTTCGGTTCCGCTCGCATTGGTCTGCGCCATCCTGCCCGATGGCGCATGGCCCGCCTCGGCAAGCAGCTGGCGAATGACGCGCTCAGACATCGCATAATCGCCCTCGCCGTGGTGGAAGTAGCGGATGCGGCCGTGTCCATCGACGAAATAGTGCGCGGGCCAATATTGGTTGTGCAGGGCGTTCCACACTACGTAGCGATTATCGAGCGCGACCGGGTAGCGGACGCCAAGATCATGGATCGCTTTCGCGACATTCGCGGGCTCGCGCTCGAACGCGAATTCCGGCGCGTGGACGCCGATGATGACAAGGCCGTCCTTGCGATACTTCGCGTCCCACGCCTTGAGATAGGGCAGCGTGCGCAGGCAGTTGATGCAACTGTAGGTCCAGAAGTCGATCAGGACGACCTTGCCCTTGA
>Ga0068864_100001601_pt1 | contig 18669 bp, 18 predicted proteins | sample KBSSwiS72_FD_66586 | JGI IMG/M metagenome (GOLD analysis project Ga0068864, IMG submission 66586) | Switchgrass rhizosphere microbial communities from Kellogg Biological Station, Michigan, USA - KBS Switchgrass S7-2 | ecosystem: Host-associated > Plants > Roots > Rhizosphere > Soil ... | reverse complement strand
GCGGCTTGACGTTGTAATCGATCACCCGCTTGACGGGCACGATAATCTTCATGTTCCTGCTCCTGACTGATGGTGCGATTTAGCCTGCCTGCCGAACCTGCGCCACGATCTTCTTGGCAGCGTCGCCCAGATCGTCGGCGGCCACGATGGCCAGGCCCGAGCTCTTCAAGATGTCCTTGCCCAGCTCGACGTTCGTGCCTTCCAGGCGGACGACCAGCGGCACCGACAGGTTCACTTCCTTGGCGGCCGCGACGATGCCCTCGGCGATGATATCGCACTTCATGATGCCGCCGAAGATGTTGACGAGAATGCCCTTCACCGCCGGGTCGGACAGGATGATCTTGAAGGCGGATGTCACCTTCTCCCTGCTCGCGCCGCCGCCGACGTCGAGGAAGTTGGCGGGGAACATGCCGTTGAGCTTGATGATGTCCATCGTCGCCATGGCAAGGCCCGCACCGTTGACCATGCAGCCGATGTCGCCATCGAGCTTGATATAGGCGAGGTCGTGCTTGCTCGCCTCCAGCTCCATCGCGTCTTCCTCGGTCTCGTCGCGCAGCGGCAGCAGGTCCGGGTGGCGGAACAGGGCGTTGCTGTCGAAGCCGACCTTGGCGTCGAGCACCTGGAGGGTGCCGTCGGCAGTGATGGCGAGCGGGTTGATCTCGATCTGGCTGGCGTCGGTGCCGATGAAGGCATCATAGAGCGCCTGCGTCACCTTCGCTGCCTGCTTGGCAAGGTCGCCGGTCAGGCCGAGCGCTGCTGCGACACTACGGCCATGATGCGGCATCAGGCCGGTTGCGGGATCGACGGTGAGGGTGTGGATCTTCTCGGGGGTCGAATGCGCGACCTCCTCGATGTCCATGCCGCCCTCGGTCGAGGCGACGATGGCGACCCGGCCGGTGCCGCGATCGACCAGAAGAGCGAGGTAGAATTCCTTCTCGATGTCGACGCCATCGGTCACATAGAGCCGGTTGACCTGCTTGCCGGCGGGGCCCGTCTGGATGGTGACCAGCGTGTTGCCGAGCATGTCGGTCGCGTGGGCGCGGACTTCCTCGACGGTCTTGGCGAGGCGCACGCCGCCCTTGGCGTCGGGGCCGAGTTCCTTGAACTTGCCCTTGCCGCGTCCGCCGGCGTGGATCTGCGCCTTGACGACATAGAGCGGTCCGGGGAGCTTGGCCGCCGCAGCGACGGCTTCCTCGACGCTCATCGCGGCATAGCCGGCGGGCACCGGGGCGCCGAATTTCGCCAGAAGTTCCTTGGCCTGATATTCATGGATATTCATCGGGGCGCCTCATGCACTGGGGAGTTGCAAACTGTCGGGCGCTCCCAAGCATGTTTGGTAGCGGCGGTCCACAGCGACCATTTGCAAAGTTGCAAAGTCAGAGCCCCAGAGCGCAGCGCGCGGCCGCCTTGCCGGTGACCACCAGTATCTCCGGATCCTCAAGCGCCCGCACCTGGTGCAGGAACCGGTCGAGGCTGGTCCTTGCCGGATCGAGACGCCCCACATGCGCGAGCGACCGGAGCCGCATCAGCTGCGTGACGCTGAGCCGGGGCGTCATGTCGTGCGCCATGCAGGCCGACAAGTCCTGCGGCAGGCCCGCATCGGCAAGCCCGGTGCGCAACTGCTGCTCCGGCGAGGCGCAGGAGGCCAGCGCCAGCGCCAGCAGCGCGATGCCCGCAAGCCGCTTCATATGCCGGGCAGGTGCGCCGCGATCGGGTCCCACCAGCCGGTCATGAGCATGGTGGTGTAGAAGATGCCTACACCCAGCGACAACCCAAATCCCAGCTTGCTCGCCCAATGTATCCGGCCCATCGAGCGGCGGTCCCAGATGAACAGCGGCACGAAGCACAAGGCCGAGAGCAGCCCCAGCACGCCCATGCCCACCGGCGTCGGCGGCGCGATCGGAAGGCGCCCGACCGCCGGGTGCATCATCAGGAGCGCCGCGCCCAGCATCAGCCGCTTGTGCACCTGCGCGTCGCGGCGGTAGCGATAGCCGAGTCCCACCAGGATGGCGAAGGCCGGGATCCCCGACAGCGGCAGCGCGGTCCAGGCGAGCGCGGTGATGCCCGGCGGCTGGTTGGCGCGGGCGACCTGCCCCACCCCCACCGCATACATGAGCGGCACCATCAGCACCGCCATGGCCATGCCGATCATGCCCAGCCGCCGGTGCAGGTCGCGCCGGTTCGCCCCGACCAGCCCGACCTGGGTCAGGAACAGCAGCATCCACCCGGTAAAAACCAGGCCATGCACCATGACCAGCGGCGGCAGCGTCGGATTGGGCCGCGGCGAGATGGCGATCAGGCCGCGCATGTAGAAACTCTGCGCGAAACCGATGAACACGAGCGCGATCATGAAAAGCGCCATGCCCATATAGAAACGCCGCTCGCTATTCAGGCGCCCGCCCGCAATCGTAGCCATTACACTCTCCTCCCCGGGGAATAATGCGGGCAGGCTATACTATCGTCCGGCCGGTTGAAAGTGCCAACCGGCCGCCCCGGATGCTAGCGGCAGCGTATGCTGCTGCGGTCGATCGCCGTGCCTGCCACCGCGCCCACGCCGGCGCCGAGGATGGTGCCGAGCGTCTTGCTGCCGCCGGGCGCGATGATGTTGCCGAGCACGCCGCCGGCGATGCCGCCGACGATCAGGCCGGTCGTGCCGTCGGGCTTCTTGCAATAATAATTGCCATTGGCGTCGCGATAGATCTGGTCGTCGTCGCGCAGCACATAGCCGTCATTATAGCCGCTGCTCACATAGGTGGGCCGGTCATAGCTGTCGCAGGCGGTCAGCGGCAGGACGGCGGCGGCCAGCACGGGGGCAAGCACGGGGGCCGCCAATATCAGGGGGGTGCGCATCGGATATCCTCTCTTGTTGATTGGAACGCTTAACCAACGTTCGAGGCGCCGAACCGTTTCACCGCGATCGAGACGCACGGCAAAAGGTTATGAAGGTTACGGGGTAGAGCAATTAATCCCCCTCCTGCGGCAGTCCGAAAATGCGGCGGCGCGCGGCCTCGTCCGCGCGGGCCCGCGCCCCGCGCATGCGTTCCATGCCGTCGCGCTCCGCATTGGTGAGCGTGCGCATATAGGCGGAACCGCCCGGCTGTCCCTCCGCATAGCCGTCGAAATAGCGCGGCGGCGGGCAGTTGGTCAGCCAGCAGCCATGCTCGTCCTGCCAGACGCGATAGTCCGGCACCCGGACGGAGACCGGCGCGGGCGCCGCGCCCTCGCCGGCCTCCAGCCGCTCCATCGCCCCGGTCCAGTCGTCCGCGATCGCCCGGCGCGCCGGTACATGGCCAAGCATCGCCTGCCCCTTTTGCAGGAGGTGGAGCAGCAGCCGGTCATGATGGACCCGCTCCTCCGCGATCAGCTCGCCATGATACCAGCGCTGGCGCACCGTGCCGTTGAGCGCGCGGTCGATGGCGACGGGCAGCAGCTGTTGCAGCGAGCATTCCAGCGCCGCCTCCCACGCCGCATCAAAGGCGCGGGCATCGGATCGCCGCCTGAGCCGGTAGGCGCTCACCACGCTGATGCCCACCGTATCGGCCGCGCTTTTGACGCAGCCGCTGTCCGCCAGCGCCTCGATAAAGGCGCGCTGGCGGTCGGGTGTCCAGCCGTCGTGCCGGGGCGCGACGGGGACGATTGCGGTATCGGGCAAGGGAGATTTGGCAAGGGCGACCGACGCAGGAGGGGGCAGCGCGTCTTGTGCGGCTATGGCGGTGGCGGAGGCAGCCAGGACCTCCCCGGCACGGCCTTCCCCGGCGCGGGCAAGCTGATTGTTAGCTGTGCGGCGGGGCATGGGTCCTCCTGACGTTGTGGCGGAGCATTTTCGGGCGCAAAAACCGGATTCCACTTTTTGCTGAAAATACTCGTTGGGCGACAGGCGGAGGTTAGGCATGGATGAGGGGGTGTAGGACAGGGGGTGCGAACCGCCCCAAATGCATCCCCATCCGTTCGCCCTGAGTAGCTGAAACGAGGCACGTGACTCGTTTCAGTGAGCTTGGCGAAGGCTCGTATCGAAGGGTCTCGCGCGGCTTCAGTCCTTCGATACGTCGCTTCGACAAGGCTCTCCTGAGCGAGGTCGAAGGGCTCAGCGACTACTCAGGACGAACGGTGCAATTTAAAGTCAGAGGGCTGGCAACGGGGAATCGCAGCCGCGCGCTCATCCCACCGGCGGCACCGATCCGGGCATGGCCGACGCCCGGGTGGTGGCGCGGACCGGGGCGGCATTGGCCCGGCGCTCGTCCATGCGTTGCTTGAGTTCGTCACTGCGGCGCTTGAGATCGTCACCGAAGCGGCCGAGCGCCCCGCTCTTGTAAAGTTGCCGGCCGGCGACGGCGGCGATGGCTGCGAAGGCGAGTGTGCGAAGCATTGTCCACTCCTTTGTGAGGGTTGTGTGTCTGTGGGACAAGGCAGGCAACGAGCGAGCGGGCGAAGGGTTGCGTGCGCAGGGCCACGCGGCCCCGGAAATGCGGCTGGCCGCCGGGAGGCTTTACAGAGCGGCGTGCTACCGGGGCCGCCGCCGGAAGGAGCGGAACAGCGCGTCATTGGCATCGCGCCGCGCCGCAACGCCCAGCGGCGTGGGCGGGATATTGCCGATCAGCCCCGCGTCGACGAGCGCCGCCCAGTGCAGCCGGTGGAGGCGTTCGTCTTCGGTGAACCATGTGTCGATGTCGGTGCGGCGCGAGAGCGGGTGCGGTGGGGTGTTGCCGGCGGGCATGGCTGTCCTCCGAGGGTTGCGGTGGAGGGCGAGGCATGGGGGAGGGGGTGTAGGACAGGGGAAACGTGCACATTCGTTCGCCCTGAGCTTGTCGAAGGGGCACGCCGAGCGGAGCCGAGGCGCTTCTCGCTCCGCTCAGGCTCAGGCTGAACGGACTTATTCGCGTATTGATCGCCCGCAAGAATGCGCATATTTATGCGCAGGGACATATGGAGCTAGGACGATGGGCAGGCATGAACAGGAACTCCCGGCGTCCACGCGCCGCGCAACCAATGTGTCGCTGGACGAAGCGCTGGTGAACGAGGCGCGGGCGCTGGGCATCAACCTTTCGCGCGCCTGCGAGGGCGGCCTTGCCGATGCCATCGCGCGGGAGCGGGCGCGGCGCTGGCGGGTGGAGAATGCGGACGCATTGGCCTCGTCCAATGCCCATGTGGAGGCGCATGGCCTGCCGCTGGCCCGTCACCGCCCGTTCTGATGGGGCCTCGCGTTCATGGCAAAATTCGACGTCTACCGGCGCGGCGACGGGCCGGGCTATCTGCTCGATTGCCAGGCGGACCTGCTGGACATGCTGAACACGCGCCTCGTCGTGCCGCTGCTCCCGCCAGAGGAAGCGCCCAAACCCGCCGCGCGGCTGAACCCGGCGCTGGAGGTGGAGGGACAGCCGGTGGTGATGGTCACGCAGTTCGCCTCGGCGGTGATGGTGCGGGAACTGGGGGAGAGCGTCGGCTCGCTGTTGAGCGAGCAGGATGCGATAGGGCTTGCGCTGGATATGCTGATCAGCGGGTTTTGAGGGCTTGGCCGGGCTGATAGCCCATGAACGAGGTGACGGGTTCGCAGAATTAGGGGTTATTTCAACCTATCATCGCAATCCGAATGAATTACACCCGATCCAATCGCTGGGCCGTTAAATATGCTGCGTTAATCGCCTTTGTCTTTTTATCGGCATACTTAACGATTTCGGGAGCGGCGGAGGAAAATCGATCGGGATGATATTGCTGAACAAGCTTCAAATACGCTGATCTGATCGCGGCCGGGGGCGTCGTACTGTCGATGCCAAGGACAGATTCCCAATCGTTCGGAGTGGGCTTATGCCACTCCGCAGAGCCGTCATAAGCCTGATCGCTTGCTTGTCGTTGGCTGCTGGCGGTTTGCTGCCGCCGACTGTGGGGCGTCTCTTTGGTCGGCTGCCTGTCAGCTTCGCCCCGATGCAGTTTTTCATTCGCGTTTCCGGACATTATGTTCATAGCGATGCCGAAGCCCAGAACCCCGCAAACGGACACCACGGCGATCGTGGCGAGGCTCACGTATGCGCTCCTAGATGGCGTCTACCTTCACTGCTCATTGTCAGATCGCCGCTGGAATAGATTTTTCACCCAGTTTCCGACCGCTACCAGTACGGCAAGGCCGCCTACGATGATGACCTTGAAAAAAACCGCACCGAATTTGGCTAGAATGGCTAGAATGCCGGCGAAAAGGCCTGATTTGACCACTACAGCAGCTGCGCCTCCGGTGACCAGCGCCCCCAAACCGTAGGCCGCGAGTTTGTCGCCCTCTTCGTGTTCCTCATACCGCTTGGTCGGGAGATAGGCGAAGCGAGCAACGGCGGCACGAAATTGTGGGAGGTCGGTGGCGAAGTTATTGGGGTCTGACACTAGGATCGCGCTCATTACGCCGCCTCGACCTAGAATTCTGCTGGTATAATTGATAATCTTCTCGCCATGCTCGTCGTGCATCTCCGTGCCCCATTCGAGGTTGTGGGAGGACCGATCGTAATGAGGTTCAACAGTCCAACGATCGAGATAGAGCGCGGAGATACCGAGCGATTTCCGCTCGTCATTTCCGGTCTGCTGATTTTTCTTTAGGCCGTCAAAAAGTGAAACGGGATCTATTTTCTCCGTGTCACTTACGTATCCAGAGGGATTGAATTCATAGACAGCGAACCACGTTAGTGCCTCGGGAGCGACTACGTAGTTGTTCTCCGCAGGCGGATTGCCGTTCAGCTCTAGGAAGCGCTTTGACTGGATGGCATTAAGGTACTTTATCCCCTTAGGAACCGTTATGGAGGCTTCTTGGCCAATCGGTACTACCGCTGGCCCATGAATCCAACCAAGTGCATCAACCTGCGCCATCGCTGAGTTGGGGCTTTGCTCTGCCGCGTCGGCCGGCAGCGGCAATAAATTTGCTGAGATCACTAACGCAGCCGCGCTTAGTGCCACCCACCCATTGAGTTTCATTTAATTTCCCCCGATTCGACAACAGCATGGCACGGTAACAACTGTGGAGCAATCGGATGACCTGTTGATTACGTAAGGATTGATTGCCTTCAACAGCGCCTTCTTGCTCGCCGTGCGGCGCGCCGGAGTTGCGGGGGATGTCGGCGTCGATGATGCCCAGTTCGGCGCGGCGACGGGCGATACGCGCGCCGAGTTCTTCGAGCGTGATCGGTTCAGCCTTGGAGGTCTTCGACGCCATAGTCGCCTGCCGTTTCATAGCGGATGCGCCTCTCCATATAGTCCAGGTCCAGTCCTTCCGAAAGGCGCTGCCCCTCTCCAACTTCGGCTAGGCGCTTCGCGCCAAGCCTTCATATCCTCTCCCCCAAGGGGGCGAGGATTTAGGGATCACTCCGCTGCTTCCTCCCGCTTCTCCAGCAACGGCGCCAAATAGCGCCCGGTGAAGCTGCGCGGTTCCTTCACCACTTGTTCCGGCGTGCCTTGCGCCACGATCTCGCCGCCCTTCACGCCGCCTTCCGGGCCGAGGTCGAGGATCCAGTCCGCGGTCTTGATGACGTCGAGATTATGCTCGATCACCACCACGCTGTTGCCCTGCTCGACCAGTGCGTGGAGCACTTCGAGGAGCTTGCGCACATCCTCGAAATGGAGGCCGGTGGTCGGCTCGTCCAGGATGTAGAGGGTGTTGCCGGTCGCGCGGCGGGACAGTTCCTTGGCGAGCTTCACCCGCTGCGCCTCGCCGCCGGACAGGGTGGTGGCCTGCTGCCCGACCTTGACATAGCCCAGCCCGACCTCGGCCAGCATCGCCATCTTGTCGCGGATCGGCGGCACCGCCTTGAAGAATTCGACCGCGTCCTCCACCGTCATGTCGAGGACGTCGGCGATGCTCATCCCCTTGAACTTCACCTCGAGCGTTTCGCGGTTATAGCGCTTGCCGTGGCATTCCTCGCAGGTGACGTAGACGTCGGGGAGGAAGTGCATCTCGATCTTGATGAGGCCGTCGCCGGAGCAGACCTCGCACCGCCCGCCCTTGACGTTGAAGCTGAAGCGGCCCGGCTTGTAGCCGCGCGCCAGGCTCTCCGGCAGCATGGCGAACCAGTCGCGGATGTTGGTGAAGGCGCCTGTGTACGTCGCGGGGTTGGAGCGGGGGGTGCGGCCGATCGGCGACTGGTCGATGTCGATCACCTTGTCGAGATGCTCGAGGCCGGTGATGCGGTCATGCGCGCCCGCGACGATCCGCGCGCCGTTGAGGTGGCGCGCCGAGGAGGCATAGAGCGTGTCCACTGTGAAGCTCGACTTGCCCGACCCCGACACCCCGGTGATGCAGGTGAAGGTGCCGAGCGGCAGGCTGGCCGTCACGCCTTTCAAATTGTTGGCGCGGGCATTGTGGACGGTGAGCTTCTTGCCGGTGCCCTTGCGGCGCTTCGCGGGCAGGGGGATGGAGCGGGTGCCGTTGAGGTAGTCGGCGGTGAGCGAGCCGGTCGCGTGGAGGATGTCGTGGAGCGATCCCTGCGCCACCACCTCGCCTCCATGGACGCCCGCGCCCGGCCCCATGTCGACGATATGGTCGGCGTGGCGGATCGCATCCTCGTCATGTTCGACGACGATGACGGTGTTGCCGAGGTCGCGCAGCCGCTTGAGGGTGGCGAGCAGCATGTCGTTGTCGCGCTGGTGCAGGCCGATGCTGGGCTCGTCCAGCACATAGAGCACGCCCGACAGGCCCGAGCCGATCTGGCTGGCGAGGCGGATGCGCTGGCTCTCCCCGCCGGAGAGGGTGCCGCTGGTGCGGTCGAGGTTGAGATAGTCGAGGCCGACATTGTTGAGAAAGCCGAGCCGCTCGACGATCTCTTTCAGGATGGCCTTGGCGATCTGGTTCTGCTGGTTGGTGAGATGCCGGGGCAGCCCCTCGAAAAAGGCGAGCGCGTCCACCACCGAGCGGCGCGTCGGGATGGAGATGTCCTCGCCCGCGATCTTGACCGCCAGCGCCTCGGGCTTGAGGCGGGCGCCGTGGCAGGTTTCGCACGGCTGCGCGGTCTGGTATTTGGACAGTTCCTCGCGCATCCACGCGCTCTCGGTCGAGAGCATCCGGCGGTTGAGATTGCCGATCACGCCCTCGAACGCCTTCTTGACCTCATAGCTCTTGCGCCCGTCCTGGAAGCGCAGGGTGACGGGCTTGCCGCCGGTGCCATGCAGGATGACGAGGCGGATCTCGCCGGGCAGTTCCTCCCAGGGCGTGTCGAGGCTGAAACCATATTCGCGCGCCAGGCTGCCCAGCACCTGCATATAATAGGGGCTGGGCGGGTTGGATTTGGCCCATGGCACGATCGCGCCCTTTTTCAGGGAGAGCGCCTCATTGGGGACCACCAGCTGCTCGTCGAACAGCAGCTTTTCGCCGAGGCCATCGCAGGCCGGGCAGGCGCCCTGCGGGGCGTTGAAGCTGAACAGGCGCGGGGCGATCTCGGCGATGGTGAAGCCGGAGACCGGGCAGGCGAATTTTTCGGAGAAGACGATGCGGTTGGGTGGGAGGCCGGTGCCCTTCATCTTCCCATCCGTCACCCCTTTCATCTCTCCCGTCACCCCAGCGAAGGCTGGGGTCTCAGGCGATGGCGCGCTGCCGTTGGAGACCCCAGCCTTCGCTGGGGTGACGAGCTGGGGCTGGAGGTCCGCCACCGTCCCATCCGCCAGATCCACATAAGCCAGCCCGTCCGCCAGCTTCAGCGCCGTCTCGAAGCTATCCGCCAGCCGCGTCTGGATGTCGGCGCGCACCGCGATGCGGTCCACCACCACCTCGATGTCATGCTTGTATTTCTTGTCGAGCGCGGGCGCGTCCTCGATCGGGTAGAACTCGCCGTCGATGCGCACACGGGTAAAGCCCGCCTTCTGCCACTCGGCCAGCTCGCGGCGATATTCGCCCTTGCGCCCGCGCACCACGGGGGCGAGCAGATAGGCGCGGGTGCCCTCCGGCAGGGCCATCACCCGGTCGACCATCTGGCTCACCGTCTGCGCGGCGATGGGCAGGCCGGTGGCGGGCGAATAGGGCACGCCGACCCGCGCCCAGAGCAGGCGCATATAATCATAGATCTCGGTCACGGTCGCCACGGTCGAACGCGGATTGCGGCTGGTCGTCTTCTGTTCGATCGAGATGGCGGGCGACAGGCCGTCGATATGCTCGACGTCCGGCTTCTGCATCATCTCCAGGAACTGGCGGGCATAGGCGGAGAGCGACTCGACATAGCGCCGCTGCCCCTCGGCATAGATGGTGTCGAAGGCGAGGCTCGACTTGCCCGAGCCCGACAGCCCCGTGATGACGATGAGCTTGTCGCGCGGCAGGTCGATATCGACGCCCTTGAGATTATGCTCGCGGGCACCTCGGACGGAGATGTGTGTCATACTCATGAGGGCAATCTGTTCCAGATTTGTTCGCGCGGATCAAGCGCGGCTGTTGGAACGATGCAAGATGGGCGCGGCAGGCGGGAGCGGCAAGGGTGTTGCCCACAGCAAAAGGGCGGCGATCGCTCGCCGCCCTCCTTCACATGTTTACAGTAGCGATCAGAAGCGCAGGCCGACGCCGACCATGGCGGCATCGCGGCCGCCCAGATTCTGCTCATATTCCGTGCGCTGATATTCGGCCGAAATATAAGTGCGCGGGGTCGCGGCAAATTCAACGCCGCCGCCATAGCGCACGCCCTCGACCGCCGCGCCGGCGCCGGTCCCGCTGGTCTCGAAGCGCGACGAGGCATAGCCGACCTTGCCGAAGCCCATGATCCTGGGGGTCACGACATAGCCGAGGCGCACGGACCCGGACAGGTCGCGACTGTTGTCCACGCCGCCGCCATGTACCGTCGAGTCGGCCAGGCCGACGTCAACGCCCGCCCGGATTTTCGGCGTGACTGCCAGATCATAGCCCGCCGACGCGCCATAGGTCGCGCCGTCATGGTCGTTCATCTTGTCATAACCGGTGGTTACGCCCAGACGGGGACCGGTGAACGCGCCCGCTTCGCCCCGGTCCGTTTGGGGATCCGTTTGGGCCAGGGCAGGGGTCGCAATGGCGGCAGCAGCAATCGCTGCGAAAATCGCAGTTTTCATAACAAACTCCATGGAAAGAGACGCAGCTGTCCTAATCCGCGAACTATGCGGTGTGAACAGTCATGGTCTATGCATTAAGGGGTACAAATCATGTCGACGCAGGTATCAATCCTTTTCCCGTGACATACACCAGTTCGACCCCCGATATGCTCCGCGACGGCGAAGCATGTGCCTTCATTAGCTTGCCAACCTAGATGGAAGATGAACGAATCCAATGAAATGCGACCAATGGATTGCGGGACGATGGGGAATGGACGCTGTGACGTGCGGCAGGCTAGAAGCGCTTCATGCGCATGCGGGCTTATCATCGGGCACGGATCTGGGCGGTGGCGGCGATCGCCCTTTCGCTCTCCGCCTGCGCCACGACGCCGCGCTATCGTCCGGTCAGCGATACGCCGGTCAGGATCGGCCGGCCCTATATGGTGCACGGGACAAGCTATGTGCCCGCCGCCGACCCGGCCTATGACATGCTGGGCTATGCAAGCTGGTATGGCCATGAGTCGGGCAGCATGACCGCCAATGGCGAGCGCTTTCGCCCCGGCGCGATAACGGCGGCGCACACGACATTGCCACTGCCCAGCTATGTCGAGGTGACGTCGCTGGACACGGGGCGGACGATCTTGGTGCGGATCAACGACCGTGGGCCGTTCGCGGGCGGCGGGCGCATCCTCGACCTGTCACGCGGCGCGGCGGAACTGCTGGGCATCAGGAACCAGGGCCATGCGCCGGTGCGCGTGCGCCGCGTCGACCCGCCGGAACAGGACCGTGCGCGGCTGCGGGAGGGCAAGGCGGCGAGCGAGCGGCCTATAGTGCCGGAAAGGGTGCTGAGCAATTTGCGCGCGCAACTGGCGGCGGGATTTTAGAGCAGGGCTAGATCGCGGCGCAACTCCAAGGCTCAGAACTCGACCTCGAGTTCCTCCATCTCCTCGGGTTCCGCCTGGGCGGCGGCGACCCATTCCGCCATGGGCGGCCACGCCGCTATGGTTGCGCAATAAGCGGCGCTTTGCGGGGACAGGGCGACGGCATAGGTCAGGAAGCGGCGGGTGACCGGCGCGTACATCGCGTCCGCAATGGTCGGCGCCTCGCCGAAGAGGAAGGGGCCGCCGTAGCGCGACAGGCATTCCTGCCAGATGGTCTCGATCCGCTCGATATCAGGCTTCGCGCCGGAAAAGACCGGGAAACTCTCATGCGTCACTTTCAGGTTCATCGGCAGCGCGGAGCGCAGGTTGGTGAAGCCCGAATGGATCTCGCCGGAAATGGAGCGGCAATGGGCGCGCGCGATCCGGTCCGCGGGGAACATGCCGGCGTCGGGATAAAGTTCGTTCAGATATTCGGCGATGGCGAGCGTGTCCCAGACGCTTGCGCCCTCATGGGTCAGGCGCGGCACCAGCACGGACGGTGAAAGCAGCAACAGTTCGGCGCGGTTGCTCGCGTCGTCGGGGACGGGTTGTTCCTCGACCTCGAGGCCCGCCAGACGGCACAGGAGCCAGCCGCGCAGTGACCAAGCTGAATATGTCTTGCTTGATATCGTTAATTGCGCTTTGTCCATCGGTTATCCTCGCATGCCGGCTTGCATTACACCATGATGCAGCGCAGCATGAATGCATAAATCCTCGGCAATGAAAAGCCGAATCAGGGCTAACAGGCCCAATCGGGAAACAGAGATAATGCTTTATCAGGGCTATCAGGCCATTACCGACATGATGTCGCCAGCACGGATGGCGGCACGAACCGCGCTGAATCTCCGCGATAAATATCTGGGGGGTTTGGGCGAGTGGCCGATGCCGCGGCGCTTCTTTGCCATGTGCGACGTGTTCGCCGGCGCTTGCGTCACCCATGGCCGTCCGCCCTTTGCCATTACGGAGGCGCTGAGCGGCAACGCGATGGTTCCGGTGCGCGAGGAGGTGGTGCTGGACCTGCCCTTTGGCAACCTCCTCCATTTCGTCAAGGATGATGTTGAGACACCGCAGCCCAAGATGCTGGTCGTCGCGCCGCTGTCGGGCCACTTTGCTACGCTGCTGCGCAACACCGTCCAGACGCTGCTGCGCGACCATGACGTCTATATCACCGACTGGAAGAATGCCCGCGACGTGCCGCAGAGTGCCGGGCGCTTCGGACTGGAGAACTATGTCGACTATGTGATGCACTTCCTGCAGGAACTCGGGCCCCAGTCCCATGTGCTGGCGGTCTGTCAGCCTTGCGTGCCGGTGCTGGCGGCGGTCGCGCTGATGGCGGAGGACAAGGATCCCGCCCAGCCGCGCACCATGACCCTGATGGGGGGCCCGATCGACACGCGGGTCGCGCCCACGGTCGTCAACACGCTGGCGCAGCAGCATCCGATCGAGTGGTTCGAGGAGAAGCTGATCTCCCGCGTGCCCTTTCGCCATAAGGGCGCGGGCAGGCGGGTCTATCCCGGCTTCCTCCAGCTCACCGCCTTCATGGCGATGAACACCGGGCGGCATTGCGACCAGCACCGCAAGCTCTACCAGTTCCTGGCCGACGGCGACGTCGATGAGGCGAACAAGATCAAGGATTTCTACGGGGAATATTTCGCCGTCCTCGATCTCACGGCGGAGTTCTACCTGGAAACCATCGACTGGGTGTTCCAGCGCGCGCTGCTTGCGAAGGGCGAGATGACCCATCACGGGCGGCGGGTGAACCCGGGCGCGATCCAGCGCACCGCGCTGCTGACGGTCGAGGGTGAACGCGACGATATCTGTGCGGTCGGCCAGACGGCGGCCGCCCACGCGCTCTGTTCCAGCCTGCGGCCGCATCTGAAGCGCCATCACCTGCAGCCCGGCGTCGGGCATTACGGCGTTTTCTCAGGCTCCAAATGGGAAAAGCAGATCTATCCGCAGGTGCGCAATCTGGTGCTTGCGATGAGCTGAAGGCGCCCGTCGCGGCGCTTTGGTGGATCGCATCAACCCGCATGCGCTGGGTCGCAATGTGAACTTACGATCCCTTCCCGGGTTATGGTCTGAACGACCCAGCCCGAGACAGGTGTGGAATGACCGGCGACATCTTCAGCAGCTTTTTCAAGGCTGGCTTCGAATGCTCGTCCCATCGCCGCGCGGACGGCGTGCGGCTCGATCTGATCCGGGCGACGGCGCATGATATTCACGTCGCCGACGACTACCGGCGCTGCGCGAGCCTGGGCCTGAAAACCATTCGCGATGGCCTGCGCTGGCATCTGATCGAGCGATCGCCGGGCGTCTATGACTGGGAAAGCTGGCGGTCCATGGTCCAAGCGGGACAGGATGCCGGCGTTCAGATCGTCTGGGATGTCTTTCATTATGGCTCGCCGGACTGGCTGGATCAGGGCAGCGCCGAGTTCATCGAGCGCTATGCGCGCTTTGCCGCCGAGGCCGTACGGTTTCACCGCTCGGTGGCGGGCGAAGCGCCGATCCTGTGCCCATTGAACGAGATTTCGTTCATCTCCTGGGCGGTCGAAACCGGCTATTTTCCCTTCTCGGGATCCAGGGATCTCGGCTGGTTCAAGCGGCATCTGGTCAAGGCGGCGATTGCCGGGGTCCAGGCGATGCGGGCGACGGAGCCGGAATGCCGCTTCATGTGGGCCGAGCCGTTGATCCATATCGCGCCGCGCGATCATAGCCGGGCCGAGGTGAAGGCGGCCGAAGCTCGTCGCGGCGGACAATTCGAGGTGTACGACATGCTGCTGGGGCGGACCTCGCCGGAGCTGGGGGGCAGCCCTGACATGGTCGATGTCATCGGCCTGAACTTTTACCCGCATAACCAGTGGTATCTGGATGGGCCGACGATCCCGATGGGCCACCATGAATATCGCGCGCTGGCGGACATGCTGGTGGAGGTGTTCGAACGCTTCGACAAACCCCTCTATATCTCCGAGACCGGGTGCGAGGGATCGGGCAGGCCGGCATGGCTGCACTATGTCTGCGATGAGGTCAGGGCAGCGATGCGGCGCGGCGTGCCCGTGCTCGGCATTTGCCTTTATCCTGTCACCGCCTATCCCGGCTGGGACAATTCGCGCCATGCCGAAGTGGGCCTGTTCTCCACGGTCGGGTCCAATGGCGAGCGAAAACTGCACACGCCCCTCGCGGCCGAGGTGGAGCGGCAACGGGGGCTGTTCGGGGTGATCTGAAACGTGGAACCCGCAGGCGAGACATGGGTCTTTCCTGCGGGTGCGGATTCACAATGGCAGGTTGTAGAGCTTGACCGCGTTGGTCTCGAGCACCTAGCAGGAACGACGGCAGGCCCAGGCGTTCGGAAGTGTCGGGCAGGACGAAGCCCTTGATGTCCATGTCGAGGCGGCGCTTGGCCTCGGCCTCCATCTCGGCCTTGTCCCACAGCGGTGGCCGGCGCGCGCGCGGTGAAGAGGTCGGGCGCCTCCGTCAGGTGGGGGTCGCAATTGACGATCTTGATGCCCTGCAGCGCGGGATTGATGCCACCCCGCTCTCCTCGGTAGATCCTGGATTGAATTGAGAACGTCGTTCTCACCAAGACGTATGGCACTGGAGCTGCTATGGGAAAGAACATTGTTCTCATATGACTGAAAAATCGATGACGCTGGCTTCCAAATCCGACCGGTCCGCTGCCCCGACCCCTGGCGACGGGCCAGCACGCTGGGAAGAGGATGGTTGCGACCAGCAACTGCTTGAGCGGAGCCGCAGGATCGTCGAGGCGGCTTATGAGCTGTTGGAGGACGAGGGCCTGGAGGGGCTGACCATTCGGGCTGTGCTCAAGAAGACCGGCCTCGCCCGGCGCGCCTTTTACGAGCGTTTCGCCGGCAAGGACGACCTGATGCTGGCGGTGTTCGAGCAGACCATCAGGTTGGCGGCCAATCATTATGCGGAGCAGGTGCGGCCGCTGCCCGACCCGATGCGGCGGCTGCAGCTGATCATCACCAGCATAAGCCTGGGCACCAGCACGCTGGACAGGGTGGATGCCCAGCAGGCGACCCGGCGAGCGGCGGCGATGAGCCGGGAGCATTTGCGGTTGGCGGAATCCCGTCCCGACGACCTGCAGGCGGCGTTGAGCCCGTTGATGACCTTGATCGCCCAGCAACTATCCGACGGCATGGAGGCGGGGCTGGTGCGGGAATGCGCGCCCGAGCGGCTGGCGACCCTGGTCTATAATCTGGTGTCGACCACCGTCCATGCCGAGTTGCTGGCCCAGGAAACCGTTCGGCCGGATCGCGAGCACCAGCTCGGATTGGCGGCCGAGGTCTGGGAATTCTGCCGGCGCGCGATTGCCGCTTAGGAAATTACATCGCGTCAGTGAGGATGGCCTCGGCCTGGTGAAGGTCCACCGAGACCAGGCGGCTGACCCCCTGTTCGACCATGGTGACGCCATAGAGGCGGTGCATCCGGCTCATGGTCACGGCATTATGGGTGACGATGAGATAGCGGGTGGTGGTCTGTTCCACCATGCGGTCGAGGAGGTCGCAAAAACGTTCGACATTGGCGTCGTCCAGCGGCGCGTCGACCTCGTCCAGCACGCAGATCGGCGCGGGATTAGTGAGGAACAGGCCGAATATGAGCGCGATCGCGGTCAGCGCCTGCTCGCCGCCCGACAGGAGGGTGAGCGTGGCGAGCTTCTTGCCGGGCGGCTGGGCCATGATCTCGAGGCCCGCTTCGAGCGGATCGTCGCTGTCGACCAGGGCGAGATGCGCCTGGCCGCCGTTGAACAGCGAGGTGAACAGCCGCTGGAAATGCCCGTTGACCGCCTCGAATGCCGCCAGCAGCCGTTGCCGCCCCTCGCGGTTGAGCGCGCCCACCGACCCGCGCAGGCGGTTGACGGCCAGGGTCAGCTCCTCGCTTTCGGCGGCGCTGCGGGCCTGCTCGGCCTCGATCTCCGCCAGTTCCTGCGCCGCGACCAGATTGACCGGGCCGATCCGTTCGCGCTCGGACAGCAGCCGGTCGAGCGCGTCCTGCTCGCGCTCGACCGGGCCGGTGTCATCGGGTGCGAAGCCGAAGCGCTCGGGCAGCACCGGCGGCGGGCACTGGAAGCGCTCGCCGCATTGGGTGCTCACCTCCATGCGCCGCTGGGTGGCATGTTCGGCGCGGGCGGCGACGCTGGCGCGGTGCTCGCGGGCGCGGGCCAGACCTTCGTTGGCCGCTGCCAGCGCGTTTTCGGCGGCCCGCAGCGCCGTGGTGGCGGAGGTTTCCGCCTGTGCCGCTTGCGACGCGGCCGCGTTCAGCCCGCTCGCCTCGGCATCGGCATCGGCGATCCGTTCGGCCAGTAGGGCGGGGCGGGGCTGAAGGATGGCGATTTCCTCGGTCAACGCGGTCCGGCGGGAGGCCATGTCGGCCAGCCTTGCGAGCGCGTCGGCGGCGCGCGCGGCCCAGGATGCGCGCTCGGCCTCCACCGCCTTCATCCGGTCGCGCTGCTGGGCGGTGCCCCGCTGGGCAAGGGCGAGTTCGGCGCGGAGGTCGGCCACGCCGCGCCGCGCCACGTCGCAGCTGCTGTTGAGGCGGGCGATGTCTTCCACCGTGCCACCGCCGTCCGGAACGGTCGCCATGACGGCGGCGGCTTCGTCCTGCGCGGCGCGCGCGGCCTCCAGCTCGACGGCTTGTTCCTGGGCCCGGCGGTCGAGATCGGCGTGGCGCTGGTCCAGCCGCTCGGCCAGCGCGCGCTGCTCGTCGATGATTTTATCGGCCGCGCGCAGGGCTTCGTTCGCCTCCGCCGAGGCTTGCCGTGCCGTGCGCCCGTCGGCCTGCGCCTGTTTGAGCGCTGCCTCGCTCTGCGCCAGCGCCTGCGCGTGCGCCTCGACCGCTTCGGCCAGATCCGGGCGTTCGGCCGTGATCGCGTCGAGGCGGTTGAGCCGGGTCAGCCGCTCCGCCGTCGCCGCGCCGCCCTCCTCCACCACAAAGCCGTCCCAGCGCCGCAATTGGCCGTCGCGGGTCACGAGGCGCTGGCCTGCGCGCAAGGGGCGGCCATCGTCGCGATCGGCCACCAGCACCAGCGCCAATGTGCGGGCGAGCGCGGGCGGCGCGTCGACATGATCCGCGAGGCAGGCGCAGTCGTCCGGCACCGGCGGGTCGAGCGCGTCCCGATCGGCGCCGGTCCAGCGCAGCTTGCCCTCACGGGCGATCGGCGCGGCCAGCTCGTCGCCCAGAGCAGCGGCGAGGGCGCGCTCATAGCCGGGCGCGGCGCGCACCTGATCGAGGGCGCGGCTGGATCCGGGCGTCGGCATGATGTCCTTGCGCAGGGCGGCGGCCTCCGCGTCAATCGCGGCGAGGGTGGCGCGCGCCGCCGCATGCGCGCCCTGCCGGGTGCTTTGCGCTTCCGCATGGTCGGTGCGGGCCGATTCTGCTGCCGTGATCGCCGCGTCGGCGATCTCGCCCCGGGCAAGCGCCGCATCGCGCGCCGCTTGCGCTTCGGCGAGGCGGTCCGCAATCGGCCCCGCCTCGGGCAGGGCGCTGCGGGCGGTCTCGATCGCCTGCCGCTCCGCTGCCGCCCGATCGAGGCGATGCTGCGCCGCGACCAGCGCAGCTTCCGCCACCCGGCGCTCGGCTTGCTCGGAGGCTTGCCGGGCCATCGCCTGCGCCAGCGCGACCTCCGCATCGCGGGCACTCGCCTCGAAGGTGGCGATGCGCGCGGCGAGGTCCGGCAGGGTCGCCTCCAGCGCCGCGATCCGGGTGGCAAGCTCGGCCGACTCGG
>Ga0068864_100001600_pt1 | contig 18673 bp, 19 predicted proteins | sample KBSSwiS72_FD_66586 | JGI IMG/M metagenome (GOLD analysis project Ga0068864, IMG submission 66586) | Switchgrass rhizosphere microbial communities from Kellogg Biological Station, Michigan, USA - KBS Switchgrass S7-2 | ecosystem: Host-associated > Plants > Roots > Rhizosphere > Soil ... | reverse complement strand
GACGGCCGCACCTACGAGCACGTCGTCGCGCTGCGCGCGGTGCAGACGACCGACTTCATGACCGCGCACTGGGCGCATCTTCCGTACGATCTGCTGGCGCGCGTCTCGAGCCGGATCATCAACGAGGTGCGGGGCATCAACCGCGTTGTGTACGACATCTCAGGCAAGCCGCCCGCGACAATCGAGTGGGAGTAAGTGGAAAGGATGGGCGCCACATTCGTCTATGTCTCGTGCGCCGAGGATGGCGAGATTGCGAGCTATGCGCTCGAGCCTTCGGGGGCCCTCGCCGCGATGGCGCGGGTGAAGGTGGCGAAGGGGGTGATGCCGATGGCCGTGAGCCCCGACCGGCGCTTCCTCTATGTCGTTTCGCGCCCGGCGCCGTACGCCATCCACGCGCTGGCCATCGACAGCGATACCGGTGCGCTGACGCCGTCATCGACGTCGCCGCTTCCCGAGAGCCTTCCCTACATTTCGTTCGATCGCTCGGGCCGTTTCCTGCTCGGGGCTTCGTATCATCAGAACCTCATCACGGTAACCGCCGTCGGAGCGGATGGCCGGGTTGCGTCGACGCCGCTGCAGACCATTCCCGTCGGCCGCAACGCGCATTCGATCCGCGTGGACGCATCGAACCGATTCGTCTTCGTGCCGACGCTTGGCACCGACGCGCTGTTTCTGTTTCGCTTCGATGCCGCGACGGGCACCCTCGAATCGAACACGCCACCGCTTTGCCTGACGCCGTCGGGCGCGGGGCCGCGGCACTTCGAGATCTCCGCCGACAATCGCATGCTCTACGTGCTGTGCGAGATGAGCGGTGCGATCGTCACCTTCGCGCTCGACGCGCAGACCGGTCTCCTGACGGAAGTGGGCTCCGTATCAGGGCTTGCGCCCGGTTGCACGCTGGTTCCCGGTCTGCCGCGAGGTGTGCCGCAAAGCGGGCGGGCGACCAGGAATCTCGACCGCGACATCTGGGCAGCCGACCTCCACCTTTCGCCGAACGGCAAATTCCTCTACACGTCCGAGCGCACGGAAAGCACGCTCAATGTATTCGCGGTCGACGCGTCGACGGGAGAACTCAGCTATCGCTCGACGCATCCTACCGAGCGCCAGCCACGCGGCTTCGCCATCGATCCGCTGGGTCGATTCCTCGTCGCGAGCGGCGAAACGTCCGAATCGATCTCGCACTATGCGCTCGACAGTGCGACCGGCGCTCTCGAGCTCGCCGGCCGGCACTCGACGGGCAAGGGTGGCAATTGGGTGGAGATCGTCCATTTCGACGGGCACCGCTGACGTCCTGCGCGCATCCATCTGAGGCCGCTTGACGTGCAGTAAATGCGCCTTACACAGGCTTCAGGCGACGACTGACACCCGGAAGCGTCCATGCCTCGGACCTCGCCTGATGTCCGCGGCATCGAAGCATGAGATCACGCGCGTAAGGAGGTCACCATGAAGGTCAAGGCCTTGCTCATCGCTTCCGCCCTGCTCGCGATGTTGGGTGGCTGTGCGACCTATGACGACGGCAGGTATTACGGCTACTACGGCGACGGCCGCGTCTATAGCTACAGCAACGACGGCTACTATCGGTACAACGACCGATGGCATCGTTGGGAGGGCGATCGTTATTACGGCGATCGCTACTACTCCCGGGCGCCCGAGTACAGCTGGGGGTGGAGCTACAACCAGCACTGACGCCGTTCCGACCCAGCGCATATGCTAGCGCGCTGACATCCATCGACGTGCGGTCACACCGGCCGCGAGCGTTCGTTCCGAAAGCTCGCGGCCGGTTCCGTTTTGACCTCTGTCGCTTCTCATTCTGCCGACGGTTGCGTGCGACAATCGCGCCAGATTCCAAGGCTGGGAGCGAAATGGGCGCAACACAGGTGGACGAAGCCTGGATGGCCGAAGCGCTGGCCCTCGCCGCCGGCGCGGCGGAGCGCGGGGAGGTTCCCGTCGGCGCCGTCGTCGTCAAGGACGGCGCGATCGTCGGCCGCGGCGGCAACGGGCCGATCGCAGCGAGCGATCCCACCGCGCACGCTGAAATCGCGGCGCTGCGCGAGGCCGGCCGCGTCCTCGGCAACTATCGGTTGCCCGGCTGCGACCTGTACGTGACGATCGAGCCTTGCGCGATGTGCGCCGGCGCCATCATGCACGCCCGAATCGCACGCGTGGTCTTCGGAGCGCCCGATCCGAAGACCGGCGCATGCGGTTCCGTCATCGATCTTTTCGCCGAGCCTCGCCTCAACCACCACACGCGGGTGACGGCTGGCGTTCGCGGCGGCGAATGCGGCCAGCTCCTGAGCCGGTTTTTCGGGGCACGAAGATGAGCCTGCCCGCGTGACGACGCGCTTTGGCATCGGACTCTATGCGCCCGCGGGCTTCGTTGCGAGCGGCGCCGCGCTCGAACGCGCCGTGGCTCGCCTGCAGGCGTTTGGCCACCTGGTCGTCGTCGACGAGACGTGCACTTCGCGCTGGCAGCGTTTTTCGGCGCCTGACGACGCCCGCCTCGCCGCAATAGGGCGCATGACCAGCGATCCGCGCGTGGGACTGGCCATGGCCGCGCGGGGCGGCTACGGTTGGTCGCGACTTCTCGATCGCCTCGATTACCGGGCGATCGCGGCCAGCCGCAAGCGCTGGATGGGCCACAGCGATTTCACCGCATTCCAGATGGCCGCGCTGGCGCACGCCGGCATGACCACATTCGCCGGCCCGATGGCCGCGTCCGACTTCGGCGCCGCCACGCCGTCTGCGTTCACCCTCGATCACTGCTGGGGCCTGCTGGCCGGCGACCGCCACGACATCGAGTGCGCGCTCGACGGGCCCGACTTCGAGGGTGAAGGGACACTGTGGGGCGGCAACCTTGCCATGATCGCTCATCTGACGGGGACGCCGCACATGCCGCGGGTCGAGCGCGGCATTCTGTTTCTGGAAGACATCGCCGAGCATCCGTACCGCGTCGAGCGGATGCTCTACCAGCTGCACTACGCCGGCATTCTCGAGCGCCAGCGCGCCGTGCTGCTGGGGACGTTCAACGGCTACGAGCTCGCCGAGAACGACAACGGCTACGACGCGGCGGCGATGGTCGCCCATTTTCGGGCGAGGCTGCGCATTCCGCTGTACACTGGGCTTCCGTTCGGCCACGTTCCAGACAAGCTGACGCTGCCTGTCGGTGGACATTGCGCACTGACCGTGCAAAGCGGCCGCGCGCAGCTTGCGGTCAGCAACTACGCCCCGTAGACCCGTTGGCTGCGGCCGTGTTGCGCCCCCGCCGGCGCGTCGCTTGGCGGCACTTGGAAGCGATGCTCGACGTCCCCTGTCGCCGTTCCGCTCGAATCGAAGCTGCGCTCGATCCAGTGCGCAACGCCATCCGACGTGATCGTGAGCACGGTCGAGCAGCGTGTGCCGTAGTCCGCGCCGACGATGAACGGGGCCGACAGCATTCGCTCGCGCTCGAGCGAGACGCCGGTGGCAGGGAGCTCGGCATCCGGCGCACGCTCCGTGTCGTGCAGCAGCGCAAGCACGGGCGCGAGATCTTCCCTTGCGTCGTCTGTCTCGCACCAGTGGCGCAACGCAGCCTTGGTTCGCTCAAGCTTTGGCCATGGCGTATCCAGGAGGTGATTCGAAACGCCGTACACGCCGGGCTTGAGCCCGAGCGCCGCCGCGCCCCGGTTGGAGCCCCACAGGAGCTCGTCCACGTCACCTGCGACGAGATTGAATCCGTTGTGCGCGGCGCCCGCTTGCACCTGCGCCCGCAGCGCGGCCGTGAGCGGCTCTCGCGTCGTAAGTAGATTAGGCACGAGGGTGCCGCGCGACGGTGCACGGGGATCGTGCCGCGAGGGCTCGCGTACATTCGTGAGGAGCGCGAAGCGGCCATCCCGGTTCACGCCAAGCCACGTGCCGCCGGCCTTGAGGTCGCGTCCTGCCAGAAAGCCCTCCGCCCACCACGCGGCCGGCGCGGCAGGACGGGCGTGAAACTCGTCGCGATTCGCCGCGACGACCATCCGGTAGCGCGGATGAGCAGCGAAGGCGATGAGGGCGAGGCACATGGATGGCGCGGGCTCCGGGCGTCAGGGCTTGGCGCGGCGCGAAAGCGGCGGCAGCGGCGAGAACTCCTCGACGTGGCGGACGCCGTCTTTGGTCAGTGCCAGCGCGTCGTGCGCTCGCGCGATGGTCGCGAGCATCCGACGGAATGACGCGGGGCGCAGCACCGGCGCGTAGTGCTCCATCCACATCGTCGGATCGTCGCTTCGTGCGGAGAGCCGGCCGTGGATTCCGGTGCGTGCGGCGACCTCGTCCATCAGCGCGCCGATTTGCTCGCGTGCGGCGCGTGTATCGGCCGCGATCCGATAGTAGACGTAGAAGCTCGTGGCGCGCGATCGGGCCACGGTCGTCTCGTCAGGCGATGCGACCGCGCGGCGCGGTGGGCTCCGGGATCGCATAGGGGAGCGGCAGGGCGATCAGCAGCGGCCCGTCCGGCGACTGGAGGCGCGCGTCGCCACGCTCGGCGGCCGCGATCTGCACGACGGCAAGTAGATCGGTGCCGCCGTCCGGCGCTGGAGCGGCGTTCACGACCGTGCCGCACGACTGTACCTCGAACGCCGGGCTGTAGATCCGCTCCCCGGTTGCGACGCGGGTCGCTTCCGTGTGGAACAGGAAGGCGCGTTCCTTGAGGCGTCCGAGATACTGAGTCCGGGCGATGATCTCCTGACCCGTGTAGCAGCCTTTCTGGAAGTCGATTCCGCCCAGCACATCGAGGTTCGCGGCCTGAGCCACGAATGCGTCTTGAGTGGCGGCAGTGACGACCGGCGTTCCGGCGCGAATGGTGAGCCAGCGCCAGACGGCGAAGTCGCCCGTCACGCATTGCGCCGACAACGGCGCCAGCACGTCGGCTCCGGTGGCCGGTGCGAGCGCGACGAAGCGGTTCCCGTTGAGCCCGAGCAGGGTGACCGCGAAGGGCGAGGGCAGGTCCCACGCTTCGAACGGCGCGGGCACGACGCCGAACGTCGCCTCGACCGCGCGATGGGCCTGCGGCCCGCCGACGCCGACGCGCTGCGTGTCGGCGGAAACGTCGGCGATCGTCACCTTCGAGCGGAGCACGTACATGCGCAGTCGTTTGGCGACTGGCTCCGCGATGTCCGCAGCGATCAGCATTCCGAAGCCGTCGGGCGCCCGCCGCCAAAGGACGAAGTTCGCGAGCATTCGCCCCTTGGGCGAGTTGAAGCTGCCATAACGGCAAGCCGCCGGGGCGAGCGCCAGGACGTCGCACGAAAGCTGCCCCTGCAGGAACGCAGCCGCGTCGGCCCCGCCGATCGCGAGCACCGCGAGACCCGTCAGAGGGCAAGCCACGGCAGCGTCGCGCGCCGCCGCGAGAGAGGGGTATGCGGGCTGCGAGTCGAGGGAAGGGGAGGCGGCCATGCGTACGTGCCCGCGGGTTCGACCGGGGCGGATTCCCGTGCTAAAATCGAATGTTATCTCGCCTTGCGCGTTCCAGCTGGGTCCGAATTGCATCCGGACAAGCCGACTGGGGGCAAAGCGAGGGGCAGTGAACGGCAAGATCGCCGGCAAGTGCGCCGGCAAATTCGCAGACCCGCACCTCAGGGTGCCCGAACTGGCCCCGTCTGGCAACAGACCGGCAACCCGGGTTCGAGCCATGGCGGGTCGTGGTCCAACCCTGACAAGGAGCATGAATGTCCGTCACGATGCGACAAATGCTGGAAGCCGGAGTCCACTTCGGCCACCAGACGCGGTACTGGAACCCGAAGATGGCCGAGTACATCTTCGGCCAGCGCAACAAGATCCACATCGTCAACCTCGAGAAGACGATGCAGCTGTACCAGGATGCGATGAAGTTCATCCGCCAGTTGGCGGCGAACAAGGGAACGATCCTGTTCGTCGGCACGAAGCGCCAGGCGCGCGACATCGTCGCCGAGGAAGCCCGCCGCTGCAGCATGCCCTATGTCGACGCCCGCTGGCTTGGCGGCATGCTCACCAACTTCAAGACCGTCAAGGCGTCCACCAAGCGCCTCAAGGATCTCGAACAGATGCAGACGGACGGCACGTTCGAGAAGCTCAACAAGCGCGAAGCGCTCACGCTGCAGCGCGAGATGGACAAGCTCAACAAGAGCCTCGGTGGCATCAAGGACATGAATGGCCTGCCCGATGCGCTGTTCGTGATCGACGTCGGCTATCACAAGATCGCGATCACCGAAGCCATGAAGCTCGGCATTCCGATCGTCGCCGTCGTCGACACGAACCATTCGCCGATCGGCATCGCTCACGTGATCCCCGGCAACGACGATTCGAGCCGCGCGATCCGGCTGTATGCTCGCGGCGCCGCGGATGCGATCCTCGAAGGCAGGAGCGACGTGATCCAGGAAATCGTCCAGGCCGGCGAGGAGTATGTCGAGGAGGCGCCCGTAGCGACCGCCTGAGGTCGACCGGGAAAGCGTCCTCTGCGCGGCCCGTGACGCTTCGACGAAGCATCCGGACCTGCGCGACGAACAGGCATAACGCACCTCCGCGGTCGCAAGACGAAGCGAAGGCGCGGACCACCGGTAACGCATTGGAGATCGATTGACATGGCGGAAATTGCCGCAAGCATGGTGATGGACCTGCGCCAGCGCACGGGGCTGGGCATGATGGAATGCAAGAAGGCGCTGACGGAAGCCGGCGGCGATCTCGGGAAGGCCGAGGAGCTGCTGCGCATCAAGAGCGGCGCGAAGGCGTCCAAGGCTGCCGGCCGCATTGCGGCGGAAGGGGTGATTGGCCTCTACGTCGCGCCCGACAAGAAGACCGCCGCGATCGTGGAAGTCAACTGCGAGACGGACTTCGTCGCCAAGAACGACGACTTTCGCGCATTTGCCTCGGAGGTCGCGGAAATCATCGCCCGCGTCAATCCGGCCGATGTGGCCGCGCTGGGCTCGAAACCGCTCGCCTCGGGCGATACCGTGGAGGCACGGCGCACGGCGCTCGTCCAGAAGATCGGCGAGAACATGACGATCCGCCGCTTTGCGCGCAATGCGGCGAAGGGCGAGCTTGCGTCGTACGTGCACGGGACGAAGATCGGCGTGCTCGTCGACGTGACGGGCGGGGACGCGCAGCTCGGCAAGGACATCGCGATGCACGTCGCAGCGAGCAAGCCCGTGGCGGTGAGCGCCGAGCAGGTGTCCGCTGACGTCGTCGCGAAGGAGCGAGCGATCGCGGCTGCGCGGGCAGCCGAGTCCGGCAAGCCCGCGAACATCGTCGAGAAGATGGTTGAAGGAGCGGTCGGGAAGTTCCTGTCGGAAGTCACGCTGCTTGGACAGCCGTTCGTCAAGGGCGATGGCAAGCAGACGGTCGGTCAGCTCGTCAAGGCACGGGGGGCGGTCGTCAACGACTTCGTGCTGTTCGTCGTCGGCGAAGGAATCGAGAAGAAGAAAGACGACTTTGCGGCGGAAGTTGCGGCAATGACGAAGGCCTAGCTCCACAAGGCGTGAGCACGACGAACGCCGACCCTCCCTCAACCCGAACGGAGTTCGCCGTCATGTCCGCACAGCCCGCCGCCGTAGCCGTTCCCGTTGCCGCAGTTCCCGCCGGCGTCTCCGCGGCTCGCGAGCCCGCGTACAAGCGGATCCTGCTCAAGCTGTCGGGTGAAGCGCTGATGGGCGAAGACCTGTACGGCATCAATCGCGAAGTGATCGACCGGATCGTCGCCGAGATCGCGGAAGTGGCGCGGATGGGCGTGGAGGTTGCCGTCGTCATCGGCGGCGGCAACATTTTCCGCGGCGTCGCTCCCGGCGCTGCCGGCATGGACCGAGCGACCGCCGATTACATGGGAATGCTCGCGACGCTCATGAATGCGCTCGCGCTTCAGGACGCGCTGCGGCGCGCCGGCGTCGAGTCGCGGGTGCAATCCGCGCTGCGGATCGACCAGGTCGCCGAGCCGTACATCCGCGGCCGCGCGCTGCGCCATCTGGAAGAGCGCAAGGTGGTGATCTTCGCCGCGGGCACCGGCAATCCGTTCTTCACGACGGACACGGCGGCCGCGCTTCGGGGGCGCGAGATGGGCGTCGACATCGTGCTGAAGGCAACGAAGGTCGACGGCGTCTACACCGCAGATCCGAAGAAGGATCCGACGGCCACCCGTTACGGTGAGCTGACGTTCGACGAGGCGATCGTCAGGAATCTCAAGGTGATGGACGCGACGGCACTCGCGTTGTGCCGCGACCAGAACATGCTGCTCAAGGTGTTTTCCATCTTCGTTCCCGGTGCGCTCAAGCGGGTGGTGCAGGGCGGCGAAGAAGGTACGCTCGTGCACTGCTAGCACCATCGCCGGCGCCTCCTCACCGTGCCCCGCCGGCCCCATACGCTTTCGAGGAAACGATGAATATCGCCGAGATCAAGAAGTCCGCCGAACAGAAGATGCTGAAGTCGGTCGAGGCGCTGAAGCACGACTTGAGCAAGGTGCGCACCGGGCGTGCGCACACCGGTCTGCTCGACCACCTGCACGTCGATTACTACGGCACGCCCATGCCGATCAACCAGTGCGCGAACGTGACGCTGTCCGATGCCCGCACGATCACGGTGCAACCGTGGGAGAAGAAGATGATCGCGCCGATCGAGAAGGCGATCCGCGATTCGGATCTCGGCCTCAACCCCGCGACGTCCGGCGACGTGATCCGCGTCCCCATGCCGGCGCTCACCGAGGAGCGGCGCCGCGACCTCATCAAGGTCGTCCGCCACGAGGCCGAGAACGCGCGGGTCGCCGTGCGCAACATCCGCCGCGACGCGAACGACCACCTGAAGAAGCTGCTCAAGGATCATGCGGTAGCGGAGGACGACGAGCGCCACGCGCAGACCGACGTTCAGAAGCTCACCGATCGCTTCATCGCGGACATCGACAAGGTGCTCTCGGCGAAGGAAGCCGACCTCATGGCGATCTAGCGTTCGCAGCAGTCGCGCGCCCCCACGCCACTCCACCCCGAAGCCAAGGCACGCCTTTCATGTTCCCGAGCTCCACGCGCGATATCCCGCCGTCGTCCGCCGTGCCGCGGCATGTCGCCATCATCATGGACGGCAACGGCCGCTGGGCGAAACAGCGCATGCTGCCGCGCGTGGCCGGCCACCGCCGCGGCGTCGAGGCCGTCCGCGCGATCATCCTCGCCTGCATCGAGCGCGACATCGAATACCTCACGCTCTTCGCGTTCTCGAGCGAGAACTGGCGCCGTCCGCCGGACGAGATCTCGATACTCATGGATCTTTTCCTGCGCGCGCTCGAGCAGGAGGTGGCCAAGCTCCACGCGAACGGCATCCGCTTCAAGGTTGTCGGCGATCTGTCGGTGTTCGACCGCCGCATTCGCGAGCTGGTCGCCGCTGGCGAGGCGCAGACGGCGGCACACACGCGCCTCACGCTGACCGTTGCGGCGAATTACGGCGGAAGATGGGACGTCACGCAGGCGGCGCGCCGCTACTTCGCGATCCATCCCAACGCGGCGCGCGACGGCTCGGAGCTTCGTCCCGAAGAGCTCGAGCCGTTCCTCGCGATGGCGTACGCGCCCGAGCCGGATCTCTTCATCCGCACCGGCGGCGAGCAGAGAATCTCCAATTTCCTGCTGTGGCAGCTCGCCTACACCGAGCTGTACTTCACCGACATGCTGTGGCCCGACTTCGACGCCGTCGCGCTCAACACGGCGATCGAGTGGTACGGCCAGCGGGAGCGGAGGTTCGGCAGGACCAGCGAGCAGGTGCGGGCGGCGCAGGACGCGTGATCGCCTGCGGCGTCCAGTCGCACGATGCTTTCGACGCGCATCCTGACCGCGGCGGTGCTGATACCGCTGGTGCTGGCGGCGATGTTCATGCTGCCGCCTCTCGCGTGGGGCGCCGTCACGCTCGGGCTTGTCGTCGTCGGGGCAACGGAATGGGCGGACCTCGCCGGGTTCGGCAAAGCGGCGTGGTGGATCTTCGTCGCGGGCACGCTCATCATCGGTCTCAATCTCCTGTTTTCGCCGCTCGCGGCGTTCGGCGCTGGCTGGCCGTCGGGCATCATCGTTTCCGTCTGCGGCCTCGCGACGCTGCTCTGGCTTTTCGTCGGTGTGCCGTGGCTCGCGTCGCGGTGGAAGCCGGCGTCGCCGCTTCCGCTCGCGGTTGCCGGCTGGATCGTGCTGATCGGCGCGTGGGTCGCCATCGTTGAGCTGCAGGCGCGCTCGCCCTGGCTCGTGCTCGCGGCGATGGCGATCGTCTGGATCGCGGACACCGCCGCATACTTCACAGGCCGTGCATTCGGCCGGCGCAAGCTAGCGCCGCACGTGAGCCCGGGCAAGACATGGGAAGGCGTCTACGGCGGGCTCGCGGCCGTCGGACTCTACGCATTGGCGCTCGTGCCGCTCGCCGCCGCCAGCGGCTACACGGGTGCCATATCCTCGCTCTCCGTCATCGTGTGGATCGCGCTTGCGATCGCTCTCGCCGCGCTCTCCGTCGTGGGCGATTTGTGCGAATCGCTGTTGAAGCGCCAGGCCGGCGTCAAGGACAGCGGTCGGCTTCTGCCCGGGCACGGCGGCGTTCTCGATCGCATCGACGCGCTGCTCGCGGCGATGCCTGCCGCGGCGCTGCTCGCGCTTGCGTTCCTGCGATGACCGCGCGGCGCATCTCCATTCTGGGGGCGACCGGCTCCGTCGGCGAATCGACGCTCGACGTGATCTCGCGTCACCCGGACCGTTTTTCCGTGGGCGCGCTCACCGCACGCGCACAGTGGCAGAAGCTCGCGCAGCTTTGTCGCGCTCATCGTCCCGAGATCGCGGTGCTCGTCAATCCGCAGGCGGCGCTCCAACTCGAGCGCGCGCTGGCGCACGACGGCGTCCGGACGCGGGTGCTTGCGGGCGAGGCGGGGCTCGTCGAAGCCGCCACCGCCAGCGGAATCGATACGGTGGTGGCCGCGATCGTCGGCGCCGCCGGCTTGCGCTCGACCGTCGCCGCCGCGGGCGCGGGCAAGCGCATCCTCCTCGCGAACAAGGAGGCGCTCGTCATCGGCGGAGCGGTGTTCATGCGCGCGGTCGAAGCGGGGCGTGCGTTGCTACTGCCGATCGACAGCGAGCACAATGCAATCTTTCAGTGCCTGCCGCAAAGCTATGCGCGGAAGCCTGCGCAAGCCGGCGTGCGCCGCATTCTGCTGACGGCATCCGGCGGTCCGCTGCGCACACGCCCGCTGGCGGAACTTCCCTCCGTTACCGCGGACGAAGCCTGTGCCCACCCGAACTGGGTCATGGGCCGCAAGATCAGCGTAGACTCGGCGACCATGATGAACAAGGGTCTCGAGATGATCGAGGCACACTGGCTGTTCGGTGTGCCACGGGAGCGAATCGAGATCGTGGTCCATCCGGAAAGCGTCGTTCATTCCCTCGTCGATTACGTCGACGGATCCGTGCTCGCACAGCTCGGGCATCCGGACATGCGAACGCCGATTGCGCAGGCGCTCGCTTTTCCCGATCGCATCGACACCGGCGTGGCTCCGCTCGATCTCGTGCGCCTTGCGACGCTCAATTTCTCGGCGCCCGACCACGAGCGCTTCCCGTGCCTCGCGCTGGCCGCGGCGGCCCTCGACGCCGGCGGTACGGCGCCGGCGATCCTCAACGCAGCGAACGAGGTCGCCGTCGCGGCATTCCTCGATTCGCGGATCCGCTACACCGACATCGCGCCCGCATGCACCGAAGCGCTGGCCCGCCTGCCGGCGCGACCGGTCGACTCGCTCGACGATGCCATCGGTGCGGATGCCGAGGCCCGCGCGATCGCGCGAAGCTGGCTCAATCTGCCCGCAGCCGCGTAACGGCCGCTTGATGCACTTCACTCGGCGGAACACTTCGTGGACACCCTGACCAAACTGTTTGCGTTTCTCGCCGTGCTCGGCATCCTGGTGGTGTTCCACGAGCTCGGTCACTATTGCGTCGCACGCTGGTGCAAGGTCAAGGTGCTGCGCTTTTCGATCGGCTTCGGCCGCGTCGTGTGGGCGCGCCGCTTCGGCGCCGACCGCACCGAGTGGGCGGTCTCCGCTATTCCGCTCGGCGGCTATGTGAAGATGCTCGACGAGCGCGAGGGCGCCGTTGCGGCGGCCGAACTGCCGCGAGCGTTCAACCGGCAGAGCGTCGGAAAGCGGATTGCGATCGTCGCCGCCGGGCCGATCGCCAACCTTCTCCTGGCGGTGCTCCTCTTCGCGGGCACTTTCGTCGCCGGCGTTCCCGCGCAGCGGGCCCTGCTGGCTGCGCCGCCGGCAAGCTCCCCCGCTGCGGTCGCGGGGATTCGCGAAGGCGACCTCGTGGTCGCGGCCGACGGCGTTCCCGTGAAGAGCTGGCAGGATTTCCGGTGGCGCCTGCTGCGAGCGTCGGGCGCGAGCGACATCACGCTCGACGTGGAACGGCCCGACGGCGCGCGCGCGCAGCGCACGGTGGCACTCGGCTCGGTGAGCGGCGCCGACTGGGAAGGCAACTTCATGCCGCAGCTGGGTTTTCGCACCGATCTCGGCGCACCGCTCATCGACGAGGCCCTGCCGGACAAGCCCGCTGCCCGCGCCGGCATTCGCGCCGGCGACAAGATCATCGCCATCGATGGCGAGACGGTGCGCTCTCCGGCCGAAGTTGCCGCGAAGACCAACGCCCGTCCCGGATCCGCCGTGACGTTCCGGATTCTTCGGGACGGCGCTGAGCGCGACGTCACGATGACGACCGACGTGGCCGAGCAGGCGGGACGCAAGGTCGGCATCGCCGGCATCAGGCTCAAGGTGGATCCCGCGTACGCCCAGCGCCTCGCGATCACCGTGCGCTACGGTCTCTTCGACGCGCTCGTGCAGGGAACGCGGAAGACGTGGGAGCTCGCCGCCTTCACGGTGCGCATGCTGGGACGCATCCTGATCGGCGAAGCGTCGCTCAAGAACATCAGCGGACCCATCACGATGGCCGATTTCGCGGGCCAGTCCGTCCAGGCGGGAACGCTCGTTTTCGTCGGCTATCTCGCGCTCATCAGCATCAGTCTCGGCGTGCTCAATCTGCTTCCCGTTCCGCTATTGGATGGGGGTCATTTGCTGTATTATTTCGCCGAAATCGTCAAAGGCAGTCCCGTCTCCGACCGCGCTTTCGAGGTCGGCCAACGCATCGGCATGGCCATGCTGGCCGTGCTGATGGCGCTGGCGCTCTTCAATGACCTCTCCCGACTGTTCTAGCCATGCGCCGTTGCCCTTGCATCATCCCTGCATCGAGTCCACGACGACCGCTCGCAAAGGCGGCAATCGTGGCCGCATCCGCGCGGACGAAGAGCTTCGTCGCGCGGTGCTAGCGGCGCTTTCCCGGCTCCGCAATGCGTTCACGGCCGGCCGGCGCGCCGGCATCGCGGTGTTCGCGCTCGCGGTTGCCGTTACGGCGCCTCCCGCTGCGGCAATCACGCCGTTCGTCGTCAAGGACATACGCGTCGAGGGCGTGCAGCGCACCGAGGCCGGCACGGTGTTCTCGTACCTGCCGATCAAGGTCGGGGACACGGTCGACGATGAAAAGGCGGCGCTCGCCGTCAAGGCGCTGTTCGCGACGGGGTTCTTCCGCGATGTGCGCCTCGAAGTCGAGAACGACGTGCTGCTCGTCATCGTCCAGGAGCGCCCCACGATCAGCAAGGTCGAGATCACCGGCAACAAGGAGTTCGACACCGACACGCTCAAAAAGGCGCTGAAGGAGATCGGCGTCGCGGACGCGCGCATCTTCGACCGCTCGGCGCTCGACCGCGCGGAGCAGGAAATGAAGCGCCAGTACCTGTCCCGCGGCCGTTACGCGGCCAAGGTCACGGTCACGGTCACGCCGCAGGAGCGCAACCGCGTCGCGATCAACATCGTGATCGAGGAGGGCGACGCGTCCAAGATCGCCCGGATCAACATCGTCGGCGAGCAGGCGTACCCCGAGAGCGAGCTGCTGTCGCTGATGACGCTGACCACGCCGGGCTGGACGACGTGGTACACGAAGAACGACCAGTACTCGAAGCAGAAGCTCACGGCCGATCTCGAGACGCTGCGGAGCTTCTACCAGAATCGCGGCTATCTCGAGTTCAACGTCGATTCGACGCAGGTGTCGATCACGCCCGACAAGGAAGACATCTACATCACGATCAACATCACCGAGGGGCCGCGCTATACCGTCTCCGACATCCGGCTGGGCGGCGACCTTCCGATCCCGGCGAGCGAGCTCACCTCGCTCGTGCAGATGCGCGTCGGCGAAACGTTCTCCCGCGAGCGGCTGCAGGCGAGCGTCAAGGCGATCAGCGACCGCCTCGGCACGGAGGGCTACGCGTTCGCGAACGTCAACGCGATCCCCGACATCGATCGCGAAAAGCTGTCCGCCGCCTTCACGATTTTCGTCGACCCCGGCCGCCGCGTTTACATCCGCAAGATCAACATCAATGGGAACGTCCGGACGCGCGACGAGGTGATCCGGCGCGAGATGCGCCAGCTCGAGGCCGCGTGGTACGACGGCGCGCGCATCGAGCGATCGAAGATACGGATCCGCCGGCTCGGCTACTTCGACGACGTGAACATCGAGACGCCGCCCGTCGCCGGCACGCCCGACCAGGCGGACGTGGAGGTCACGGTAACCGAGAAGTCCACCGGCAACCTGCTGGCCGGCATCGGCTATTCGACGTCGGAAAAGTTCGTCTTCAACGCCTCGGTGTCGCAACAGAACATCTTCGGCAGCGGCAACGCGCTGACGGTCGGCATCAATACGAGCTCGGTCAACCGCACGATCGCAGCGACGTTCACCGAGCCCTACTACACCGTCGACGGTGTTTCCCGCACGCTCGAGGCGTACCAGCGGCAGCTCGACCCTACGTCGCTGTCGGTGGCGCCGTACCAGTCGGAAACGCTCGGCGGCGCGGTGAGCTACGGGATCCCGATCAGCGAGACCGACACGATCAACGTGGGCTTCCGCTACGATAACAACAAGCTCACGCTGTTCACGAACAGTCCGCTCTACTATTACCTGTACGTCGCCGAGTTCGGCTCGGTCACGAACAGCATCGTCGTGAGCCTGGGCTGGGCGCGTGACACCCGCGACGACATCCTCTATCCTACGCGCGGAGTGCTGCAGGTCGCCGGCGTCGAAGTGGGGGTTCCCATCGTCGACCTTTCGTATTACAAGGCGAATTACCTGATTCAGTATTTCTGGCCGATTTATGGCGATTTCGTTCTGATGCTGCGCGGCGACGTCGGATACGCCGCGGGGTATGCCGGCAAGCCGCTGCCGTTCTACAAGGTGTTCTACGGCGGCGGTGTGGGTTCGGTGCGCGGCTACGAGACGGCCACGCTCGGTCCGCGCGACCTCTCGGGCAATCCGCTGGGCGGCGAGCGAAAGATCATCGGCAACGCCGAGCTCTTCTATCCGCTCATCAGGGGAGACAAGTCGGTGCGCGGCAGCATTTTTTTCGATGCGGGCCAGATTTCGGGCGTGCCGGGGCTTGGCGCCTCGCTTTCGAGCCTCGAGAAGGACAACGAGAAGTTCCGGTTTTCGTACGGTGTCGGCCTCGCGTGGAACTCGCCCGTCGGTCCGCTTAAATTCAGTTACGCATTTCCGGTGAAGAAGTACCCGGGCGACAGGCTCCAGGCGTTCCAGTTCCAGGTCGGATCGGTGTTCTAGCCTGGCCACGCGCCGAGTCCGCAGGAGAGACGATTGAACCGCAGCACATCGAGAGCCGCCGCAGCAGAGTTCGCCAGTCGGCTGGCAATTCAGTCGGCAGCTCAGTTGGGGACTCGGCTGGCCGGTCGCTTGGCCGCGCTGGCGCTCGCTTTTTTCCCGCTGCTCGCGAACACCGCGATCGCAGCCGATTACAAAATCGGCTTCGTCAACACCGAGCGGCTCTTTCGCGAAGCGGCGCCGGCCCGGCGGGCGCAGCAGAAGCTCGAGAAGGAGTTCGCCTCGCGCGATTCGGAGATCCAGAAGCTTTCGAAGCAGGTACGCGACCTGCAGACGGCGCTCGAGAAAGACGGCGTGACGATGTCCGAGGCGGAACGTCGCAACAAGGAGCGCGACCTGGCCAATCTGTCCCGCGATCTGCAGCGCGGGCAGCGCGAGTTCCGCGAGGACCTCAATCTGCGCCGCAACGAGGAGCTCGCGAGCGTCCAGGAGCGCGCGAACAAGGTGATCCAGCAGATCGCGGAAGCGGAGAAGTTCGACCTGATCCTGCAGGACCCCGTCGTTTTCGCGAGCCAGAAGATCGACATCACCGACAAGGTGGTGAAGGCGCTCGCCGACAAATAGCGGCCAGGCACGACAGGCCCTGATCGCGCGTCGCCGGCGCTCCTCACCATCCGCCCGGCCGTGCCGCTTTCCCTAGCCGAACTCGCCCAACGCACGGGCGCGACGCTTCGCGGCGACGAAGGCGTGATCGTGTCGCGCGTCGCGACGCTCGAATCGGCCGACGAGGGCGCGATCGCGTTTCTCGCCAACCCGAAGTACCGTCCGTTGCTCGCTTCGACGCGCGCGTCGGCGGTGATCGTCGCACCCGAGATGGCCGGCGACACGGCGTTGCCGGCGCTCGTCGACGCCAATCCGTACGCCATTTTCGCCAAGGTCGCCGCACTTCTTCATCCGCGCGCGGCCGTTCCCGCAGGCGTTCATCCGTCCGCGGTCGTCGATCCGGCCGCGAAGATCGCGCCGACCGCGGCCATCGCCGCGACGGCGGTCATCGGCGCCGGCGCAGTCGTCGGCGAACGCGCGAGCATTGGCGCCGGCACGATCATCGGCGCGAACGCGTCCGTCGGCGAGGACACCGTGCTGCACCCGCGCGTCGTGGTCTACGACGGCTGCGTCGTCGGTCCGCGCTGCATCGTGCATTCGGGCGTCGTGATTGGTGCCGATGGCTTCGGCATGGCGGAGGAGGGAGGCCGCTGGATCAAGATCCCGCAGGTGGGTCGGGTGGTGATCGGCGCCGATGTCGAGATCGGCGCCAACACGACGATCGATCGGGGCGCGCTCGATGACACTGTGATCGAGGACGACGTGAAGCTCGACAACCAGATCCAGATCGGTCACAACTGCCGCATCGGGCGCCACACCGCCATGGCCGGCTGTGTGGGCGTAGCCGGAAGCACGCGCATCGGCAGCAATTGCAAGATCGGCGGAGCGGCGATCATCAACGGCCACATCGAGATTTGCGACAACGTGATGCTCGGGGGCGGGACCGGCATCTACCGCTCCATCACCGAACCTGGCCTTTACTCCGGCGCCAATCTGCCGTTGCCGCACGCTGAATGGCAGCGCGTGCAAGTCGCTTTGCCGAGGCTGCCCGAACTGCAGCGGCGCCTGCGCCGGCTCGAACGCGAAGTCGAAAACGCGAGACGGCCGCAGCACATCGGCGACAAGACCGGCGACGGCAGGGCAGATGACAGCGGGGATCGCGGGGAGATCGACTCATGAGCGAGACCGACGACGGGTGCATGGACATCCACGAGATCATGCGTTATCTGCCCCACCGCCATCCTTTTCTGCTGGTCGACCGCGTGACGTCGATCGAGCCGGGCAAGACGATCCGCGGCATCAAGAACGTGACGGTCAACGAGCCCTATTTCCCCGGACACTTTCCGGATTTTCCCGTGATGCCCGCGGTGCTCGTGATCGAGGCGCTTGCGCAGCTGGCGTCGATCCTGGCGTACAAGGCGACCGGCCACACGCCGGATGACGGCACGATCATTTTCTTCGCCGGCATCGACGACGCGCGCTTCCGCCGGCAGGTGCGTCCGGGCGACCAGCTGTTGCTGGAGGCCGAAGTGCAGAAGCTCGTTCGGGGCATCGGCAAGTTCGCCGCACGCGCCAAGGTCGACGGCGAGATCGTGGCGGAGGCGAATCTCCTCGCCGCGATGCGCATTCCAGGTGCTGCCCCGAAAGTGCGGCAGCAATAGGACGACGATGTCGCGCATTCACCCGACGGCGCTCGTCGATTCGAAGGCGGAGCTCGCCGTCGACGTCGAAGTGGGCGCGTATTCGATCGTGGGTCCTCATGTGCACATCGACGCGGGCACCGTCATCGGTCCGCACGTCGTGCTGACGGGCCGCACCGCGGTGGGCAGGCGCAACCGGCTGTTCCAGTTCACGTCGATCGGGGATATTCCCCAGGACCGCAAATATGGCGGCGAGCCCACGACGACCACGATCGGCGACGACAACGTCTTTCGCGAGTTCATGACGATCAACGCCGGCACAGCCCAGGACCGCGGCGATACGAAGATCGGCAACGGCAACCTGTTCCTTGCATACACGCACGTCGCGCACGACTGCGTCGTTGGCAACAACACGACGTTCTCGAACAATGCGCAGCTCGCGGGGCACGTGCACATCGACGACTGGGTCGTGATGGGCGCATACGCCGGCGTGCACCAGTTCTGCCGGGTCGGCGCGCACGCGATGGTAGCCGCGGGCGCGATCGTGCTGCAGGACGTCCCGCCGTACGTGACGGCCGCCGGCTATCCGGCGACGCCGCGCGGAATCAACACCGAAGGATTAAAGCGGCGCGGTTTCGCGGCCGAGGACATCCTGGCGGTCCGCCGCGCGTACAAGACGCTGTATCGCGAAGGCCGGACGCTCGACGATGCCCGGGAGGCGCTGCACGCGGCCGCCGCGCAATCGCCGCCGCTCTCGGCGCTGGTGGACTTCATCTCGGTGCCGGGCCGCGGCATCATCCGCGCCGC
>Ga0068864_100001586_pt1 | contig 18721 bp, 14 predicted proteins | sample KBSSwiS72_FD_66586 | JGI IMG/M metagenome (GOLD analysis project Ga0068864, IMG submission 66586) | Switchgrass rhizosphere microbial communities from Kellogg Biological Station, Michigan, USA - KBS Switchgrass S7-2 | ecosystem: Host-associated > Plants > Roots > Rhizosphere > Soil ... | reverse complement strand
CTGCTTTTCGGCCGGGCCGTCGGCGACCGGGACGATGCGCTCGACGGCGAGGCCGCCGATCGGCTGGCGCCGTGGCGCGGCGCGCTGCACCGGCGCGAGCACGGCATCGCCGAGATGTGCGCCAAGGAAGGCATCCGCCTCGATGCCGGCGCGCTCGCCTACCTCAGCCACTGGCTGACGCCGCTCGGCCGGGCCAAGCGCTACGACACCCGTTTCTTCATCGCCGCGGCGCCGGTGTCGCAGGTGGCCCTTTTCGACGGCACCGAGATGGTCGAGCAGCTCTGGATCGCTCCGGCCGAGGCGCTCGCCCGCAGCCAGACCCTGAAGCTCCTGACGCCGACGCAGAAGACCCTCGACCTGGTCTCGCGCTTCGCCGACGTTGCCGCGCTGATGGCCTGGGCGCGCGAGCCGCGCACGGTGCCGCTGACGATGCCGCACGTCGCCGTCGGCAGCCAGGGCCCGCGCCCGGTGATGCCGGACGAACCGGCCTATGCCGAGCTCGGCCGGATCGACCCCGCCGGCCATGGCCACGGCTGCTACGACATCGTTCCTGACCGCCCGGTGCGGCTTTCGGAACGGGTGATCCGGGTCACCGCCGGCAACGGCAGCGTCATGACCGGACCCGGCACCAACACCTACCTGGTCGGCGGCGGCGCGAGCAACGAATGGGCGGTGATCGATCCGGGCCCGGCGATGGCCGAGCATGTCGACGCCATCGTCGCCGCCGCGCCCGGACCGATCACCCGCATCTTCGCAACCCATACCCACATCGACCACTCGCCGGCCACCGTGGCGCTGAAGGCGCGCACCGAGGCCACCGTTCACGGCCTGGCGGCGCGGCATCGCGAATGGCAGGACACGAGCTTCGTCCCGGACGTGAGCCTGCACGGCGGCGAGCGGATCGAGCTCGTGCCGGGGACGACGCTGGCGGCGATCCACACGCCGGGCCATGCCTCCAACCATCTCTGCTATCTGCTCGAGGAGGAAAAGACGCTCTTCACCGGCGACCACGTGATGCAGATGTCGACGGTGGTGATCAACCCGCCCGACGGCGACATGCGCGCCTACATCGAGTCGCTGCGCTCGCTGCTCTCGCTCGACCTCGACTGGCTGGCGCCCGGTCACGGCTTCCTCATGGCCGAGCCGCGCCAGGCGATGGAGAAGGTGATCGCCCATCGCCTCGGCCGCGAGGCCAAGGTGCTCGAGGCGGTGCGGGCGCTGGCCCCGGCCTCCTCGAGCACGCTGCTCGAGCGGGTCTATGCCGACGTGCCCCCGCGCTTGCACCCGATGGCGATGCGTTCGCTGACCGCCCACCTGCTGAAGCTGCGCGACGACGGCGTCGTGGCCGAGCGCGAGGGCGAGTGGGCCTTGCGCTGACCGTCGGCTGAGGGCGGATGCGGCCCTTCGCGCGCGGAACGTGGGCCGCGCGGGCGGCGGTCAGTGGGTCGCGTGGGCAGCGCTCAGCGGGCGAAGCCGACGCCGAGCCGGGAGAGATCGGCGATCGCCGCGGCGTCGAACCCCCAGTCGGCCAGCGCCGCCGCGCCGCCCTCGCCGCGTTCGGGCGGCGGCCGTCTCGCCGCGCCGGGAGTCCGGTCGAAGCGCGGCGCCGGGGCCGGCTGGGCGATGCCGGCAAGCTCGATCGCCCCGCCGCGGGCCGCGACATGCGGATGGCGGCGCGACTCGGTGAAGCTGAGCACCGGGGCGAAGCAGGCGTCGGAGCCTTCGAAGGCGGCACACCATTCGTCGCGGCTGCGGTCGGCGAAGGCGGTGGCGAAGCGTTCGCGCAACAGCGGCCAGCCGGCGCGATCGTGCTGCTTCGGCAGGACGGCGGGATCGAGACCGAGACGCGTGAGCAGCTCGGCGTAGAACTTCGGCTCGATCGCGCCGATCGAGACGAACTGGCCGTCGCTCGTCCGATAGCAGTCGTACCAGGGCGCGCCGGTGTCGAGGAAGTTGCTGCCACGCTCCTCGCGCCAGCTGCCGGCGGCGAGCATGCCGGAGAACATGGTCGAGAGCAGCGACGCGCCGTCGACCATCGCCGCGTCGACGACTTGGCCGCGGCCGCTGCTGCGCGCCTCGATCACGCCGCAGGCGATGCCGAACGCGAGCAGCATGCCGCCACCGCCGAAATCCCCGACCAGGTTGAGCGGCGCCACCGGCGCCTCGCCGGCGCGGCCGATGGCGTGCAGCGCGCCCGAGAGGGCGATGTAGTTGATGTCGTGGCCGGCGCGGGCGGCGAGCGGCCCGTCCTGGCCCCAGCCGGTCATGCGGCCGTACACCAGCTTCGGGTTGCGCGCCAACAGGACCTCCGGGCCGAGGCCGAGGCGCTCCATCACCCCGGGGCGAAAGCCCTCGACGATCGCGTCGGCGCGCTCGGCCAGGCTGAGGGCCGCGGCGGCGCCGTTCGCGCTCTTGAGGTCGAGGGTCACCGAGCGGCGGCCGCGCAGCATGACCTCGTGGCGGCGCTGGTGGCCGAGGCCGAGGTCGCTGCCGCTCGGCCGATCGACCAGCAGCACGTCCGCGCCCATGTCGGCGAGCATCATCGCCGCGAACGGGCCCGGCCCGATCGCCTCGAACTCGAGCACCCGCAAGCCGGCGAGCGGGCCCGCTGGAGGGCACAGGGAAGGATCAGCCGCCACGCCGCGAGCGCAAGCCAGGTCCGGCGCTACATGCTGCGGCGGTACTGGCCGCCGACTTCGAACAGCGCATCGGTGATCTGGCCGAGCGAGCAGACGCGGACCGCGTCGATCAGCACCTCGAACACGTTGCCGTTGGCGATGACCGTGTCCTTCAGGCGCTGCAGCATCGCCGGCGCCTCGGCCGCATGGCGGGCATGGAAGTCGGCGAGCCGCTGCAGCTGGCCCTGCTTTTCCTCTTCGGTCGAGCGCTGCAGCTCGACGTGGTCGGGCGCGGCGTCGCCGTGCGGGTTGCGGAAGGTGTTGACGCCGACGATCGGGTACTCGCCCGAGTGCTTCAGCATCTCGTAGTGCATCGACTCTTCCTGGATCTTGCCGCGCTGGTAGCCGGTTTCCATCGCCCCGAGCACGCCGCCGCGCTCGGCGATCCGCTCGAACTCCGAGAGCACCGCCTCCTCGACCAGCTCGGTCAGCTCGTCGATGACGAAGGCGCCCTGGTTCGGGTTCTCGTTCTTCGCCAGGCCCCACTCGCGGTTGATGATCAGCTGGATCGCCATCGCCCGGCGCACGCTGTCCTCGGTGGGCGTGGTGATCGCCTCGTCGAAGGCGTTGGTGTGCAGCGAGTTGCAGTTGTCGTAGATCGCGATCAGCGCCTGCAGGGTCGTGCGGATATCGTTGAACTGCACCTCCTGGGCATGGAGCGAGCGGCCGGAGGTCTGCACGTGGTACTTCAGCTTCTGGCTGCGCTCGTTGGCGCCGTAGCGGTCGCGCATCGCCACCGCCCAGATCCGCCGCGCCACCCGGCCCATCACCGTGTATTCCGGATCCATGCCGTTGGAGAAGAAGAACGACAGGTTGGGCGCGAAGTCGTCGATCGCCATGCCGCGCGCGAGATACGCCTCGACGAAGGTGAAGCCGTTCGAGAGCGTGAACGCGAGCTGGCTGATCGGGTTGGCGCCGGCCTCGGCGATGTGATAGCCGGAGATCGATACCGAGTAGAAGTTGCGCACCTTGTGCTGCACGAAGTACTCGGCGATGTCGCCCATCACCTTGAGCGAGAACTCGGTCGAGAAGATGCAGGTGTTCTGGCCCTGGTCTTCCTTGAGGATGTCGGCCTGGACCGTGCCGCGCACGTTCTGCTTCACCCAGGCGGCGACCCGCGCGCCCTCGGCCGCATCGGGCTCGCGGCCGTGCTCGATGCGGAAGGCGTCGAGCTTCTGCGCGATCGCGGTGTTGACGAACATCGCCAGGATCGTCGGCGCCGGGCCGTTGATCGTCATGCTGACCGAGGTGCTCGGGCTGGTCAGATCGAACCCCGAGTACAGCACCTTCATGTCGTCGAGGGTGGCGATGCTGACCCCCGAGTTGCCGACCTTGCCGTAGATGTCAGGCCGGAGCGCCGGGTCGTTGCCGTAGAGCGTGACCGAGTCGAACGCCGTCGAGAGGCGTTTGGCCGGCATCCCGGCCGAGAGCAGCTTGAAGCGCCGGTTGGTCCGGAAGGCGTCGCCTTCGCCGGCGAACATCCGGGTCGGGTCCTCGTTCTCGCGCTTGAAGGCGAAGGTGCCGGCGGCATAGGGGAAGCTGCCGGGCACGTTGTCGAGGAGCAGCCACTTCAGGAGCTCGCCGTGGTCCTCGTAGGCCGGGAGCGCGACCTTCCTGATCTTGTTGCCGGAAAGGGTGGTGTGGACGATGGAGGTGCGGATCTCCTTGTCGCGCACCTTGACCACAAACTCGTCGCCGGCGTAGGCGCGCTGCAGCTCCGGCCAGCCGGCGAGCAGCCGCCGGCACCCCGGGTCCAGCCGCGCCTCGCGCTCTTCGGCCAGGCCGAGGACGGCGCCGACGGCGTTGGTCTTGACCGGGTTCGCCTCGGTCAGCATGCGGGCGCTCTCGCGCAGCTGCTGCACCTCGCGCGCGAGCCGCGCCTGCGCCAAGGCCTGCTTCTTGTAGCCGCGCACCCCGTCGGCGATGTCGGCGAGGTAGCGGACGCGGGCGCCGGGAACGATCGGCACCTGGTGGGTGCTGTGCCGGGTGGCCGCCGGCGGCAGCGTGCCGGCCTCGGCCGGCAGGCCGAGCGCCACCAGCCGCGGCAGCAGCGCCTGGTAGAGGGCGGTCACGCCGTCGTCGTTGAAGCGGCTGGCCATGGTGCCGAACACCGGCATCTCGTCGGGCTTCCTGCCGAACGCCTCGCGGTTCCTCTGCACCTGCTTGGCGACGTCGCGCAGGGCGTCGGCCGCGCCCTTGCGGTCGAACTTGTTGATCGCCACGAACTCGGCGAAGTCGAGCATGTCGATCTTCTCGAGCTGGCTGGCGGCGCCGAACTCCGGCGTCATCACGTACACCGGCACGTCGACCAGCGGCACGATCGCCGCGTCGCCCTGGCCGATGCCCGAGGTCTCGACGATCACCAGGTCGAAGCCGGCGACCTTCACCGCCGCGAGCACGTCGGGCAGAGCGGCGCTGATCTCGGAGCCGAAGTCGCGGGTGGCGAGCGAACGCATGAAGACCCGCGGGCCGTCGCTCCAGGGGCCGATCGCGTTCATGCGGATCCGGTCGCCGAGCAGCGCGCCGCCGCTCTTCCGGCGCGACGGGTCGATCGAGATCACCGCGACCTGGAGGCGATCGCCCTGGTCGAGGCGCAGGCGCCGGATCAGCTCGTCGGTGAGGCTGGACTTGCCGGCGCCGCCGGTGCCGGTGATGCCGATCACCGGCGTCTTCACCGCCGCCGCCGCACTGCGCAGCTCGTCGAGCAGGGCGGGCGCGACGGCCTTGTTCTCGACCGCGGTGAGAAGCTGGGCGAGTGCCCGCCGCGCCGCCAGCTCGCGGCCGCGGATCGTCGCCAGCGTCGTCGGCGAGTGCGGCGACAGGTCGACGTCGCAGCGCATCATCATCTCGCCGATCATCCCGGCCAGGCCCATGCGCTGGCCGTCCTCGGGGCTGTAGATCCGCTCGACGCCGTAGGCCTGCAGCTCGGCGATCTCGCTCGCGACGATCACGCCGCCGCCGCCGCCGAAGACGCGCACATGGGCGCCGCCGCGCTCCCGCAGCAGGTCGACCATGTACTTGAAATACTCGACATGGCCGCCCTGGTAGGAGCTGATGGCGATGCCCTGCACGTCTTCCTGGAGCGCCGCGGTCACGACCTCGTCGACCGAGCGGTTGTGCCCGAGGTGCACGACCTCCGCGCCCATGCCCTGGAGGATGCGGCGCATGATGTTGATCGCCGCGTCGTGGCCGTCGAAGAGGGCCGCGGCGGTGACGAAGCGCACCTTGTTCGCCGGCCGGTAGTCGGCCAGCGCCTTGTAGTCGGCCTTGAGCTCGGTCATGTCACCCTGATGTTGGCAAGCGCCGGATCACCCGGCGGATAACGCAGCTTCAACCGCTCGAGCGCCTCCTTGACGGCGCGCGCGATCATCAAATTGCGATGCGTCTTCGAGTCCGAAGGCACGATGGTCCATGGCGCCCAGGGCGTGCCGGTGGCGGCGACCGCCGCCGAGTACGCCGCCTGGTAGGCGTCCCAGGACTTGCGGACCTCGAGGTCGCCGGCGGCGAACTTCCAGTGCTTCGTCGGGTCGTCGAGTCGCTCCTGCAGGCGCAGCCGCTGCTCTTCCTTCGAGATGTGGAGCAGGAACTTGAGCACCACCGTGCCGGTCTCGCACAGCATCCGCTCGAAGTCGTTGATCTGGGCGTAGCGCTCCCGGGTCTGGGCCTTGTCGATCCAGCCCTTGACCACCGGCACCAGCACGTCCTCGTAGTGGCTGCGGTTGAAGATCACGAACTCGCCGAGCCGCGGCACCTGCTGGTGGATGCGCCAGAGGTAGTCGTGGGCGCGCTCCTCCTCGGACGGGGCTTTCCAGGCCACGGTGTGGACCCCGAGCGCGCTCGTCTGGCCGAAGACGCCGCGGATGGTGCCGTCCTTGCCGGCCGTGTCGGTGCCCTGGAGGACGACCAGGAGCTTGAACCGGCGATCGGCGTAGAAGAGGTCCTGGAGGGTGTCGAGCTCGGTGGCGAGCTCGGCGACGGCGATCTTGTCGGTGGCCTTGTTGCCAACGGAGAAGGGTGTGTCGGCGGGGTCGAAGCGGCGCAGGTCGAAGGCGCGCCGGCGGGCGCCGCGCGCGCCGCCGAGCGGGGCGCCGGCGAACTGGAAATCGGCCAGCCGCGCGCTGTCTTTCTTCTTCTGAGCCAAGCAAGTCTCCGTGGCTGCGGGCACCGGTTCCGCGACGGCGGAGGCGCCATTTGACGTATACGTCAATTTCGAGTGTAGCGCGGGCCTCGTCGCCGGCGCCGGGCGCCCACGTCGGCGCCGGGGCGGCTGTACAGTCGGCGAATTCGCCTCCCGGGAGCTGCCATGACCCGAGCCCACCGCGTTCTCGCCGGCCTGCTGTTCGCCGCGACGCTGGCGGCATTCCTGCCGGCATCGGCCCGGGCCGAGCCGGTCTCGGCAGCCGACACCCAGGCCGTCCGGGCGGTGGTCGAGGCCCAGCTCGCGGCGTTCGCCGAGGACGACGGCCAGCGCGCCTTCTCGTATGCCGCGCCGTCGATCCGCGCGATGTTCGGCAGCCCGGAGCGCTTCATGGCGATGGTGCGCGGCAGCTACCCGGTCGTCTACCGGCCGAGCGCCGTGGTCTTTCTCCATCCGGCCTGGGTGCAGGGCCAGCTGGTGCAGGGCGTGCACCTCACCGACGCCGACGGCGCGCTCTGGCTCGCCGTCTACCAGCTCGAGCGACAGCCCGACAAGTCGTGGCGCATCAGCGGCTGCACCGTGCAACCGAGCGCCGGCAAGATGACCTGAGCGGGCGATGCCGTTTCTTGCCATCGACGTCGGCAACACCCGCCTCAAGTGGGCGCTGTACAGCGCGCCGCACCCTGGCGCTGGCCTGATCGACCACGGCGCGGTCTTCCTCGAGGCCATCGACGACCTGGCCGAGAGCGCCTGGCAGAAGCTGCCGGCGCCCTCGAGCATGCTCGGCAGCATCGTCGCCGGCGAGGGCATCCGCCGCCGCACCGAGGCCCAGCTCGAGATCTGGGACGTCGATCCGGCCTGGGTGGTGAGCTCGGCCTCGGCCTGCGGCGTGACCAACGGCTACGACCATCCCAACCGCCTCGGCGTCGACCGCTGGGTGGCGCTGATCGGCGCCCGCCACCGCCTGCTCGCGCGCGGCACGCCCCGGCCGGCGGTGGTGGTGATGGTCGGCACGGCGGTGACGATCGACGCGCTCGATGCCAGCGGCCGCTTTCTCGGCGGCCTGATCCTGCCGGGCTTCGGCCTGATGCTGCGCGCCCTCGAGATGGGCACCGCCGGCCTCAAGGCGCCCACCGGCGAGACGGTCGACTTCCCCACCAACACCAGCGATGCGCTCATGAGCGGCGGCTCCGACGCGATCGCCGGCGCGGTCGAGCGGATGCATCGCAAGCTCCATCGGCACACCGGCGAGGAGCCGGTGCTGATCATGAGCGGCGGCGCCTCGGTCAAGCTTCATTTGATCACCGAGCTGCATGCCGAGATGGTCGAGACCTTGATCTTCGACGGCCTGCTCCAGCTGCAGGCGAAGCGGCTGGCGCTCTAGGGGACCGTCCCGCGGAGACGAACGTGACCCACTACACCGCAGAGACGATCTGGCGGCGCGGCGATGCCAGCCGCGAGGACTTCCTCGCCCACCGCTACAGCCGGCGCCATCGCCTGCGCTTCGACGGCGGCGTCGAGGTCCCGGCGTCGTCGTCGCCGCATGTCGTGCCCCTGCCGTATTCCGATCCGAGCGCGGTCGATCCGGAAGAGTCGTTCGTCGCCTCGCTGTCGAGCTGCCACATGCTGTGGTTCCTGGACATCGCGGCGCGCGCCGGCTGGTGCGTCGACCGCTACGCCGACGCGGCGACCGGCGTGATGCGAAAGAACGAGGTCGGCAAGCTGGCGATGACCATGGTGATCCTCCATCCTGCGGTCGAGTTCTCGGGCGAGCAGCTGCCGGACCGGGCCGAGATCGAGCGCCTGCACCATGAGGCGCACGATTCCTGCTTCATCGCCAACTCGGTGAAGACCGAGGTCCGCTGCGAGCCGGTGATCCTGGACTAGGCGGCGGGCTCGGTCGAGTCGGCCTGGTCCTCGCGTTCGAGCCGCGCCCAGAGCTCGCGCACCATGCGCATCAGCAGCTGCGCCTCCTGCCAGCGGTCGGAGAGCTCGTAGCCGTCGCTGCCCGTCATGGCGTACTCGCGCGGGCCGAGCTCGCACAGGAAGGTCAGGGTCGCGTCGGCCGGTGCGCGGCGACGCCAGCTGCGAAAGCCGTATTCCCACCAGCCCATGAAGAGATCGAGCCAGTCGCGCTGGTGCGCGAAGCTGATCTGCACCTGGATCTGCTCGCGGCTCGCCACCCGGCCGTGGAAGCCCCAGCACTGGTCGATGACGCGGTGCATGAGGCGGTGGTTCTCCGCGGAGATCGGCCAGGCGAACTCGCGGCCGACGACGTAGTGCGAAAGGTCGCCGGTGAGGCGCAGGTCGGGGAAGCGGTCGAGCAGGCGCAGCGTGAAGTACAGATCGGTCGTCATCCGGTCGCGATGCGTCTCGAGGTGCAGGGCGACGCCGGCATCGCGGGCGAGCTGGCGCCAGCCTTCGATCAAGGGCACGCATTCGGCCACGGTGTGCGGCCGCACGTCGGCCTGCAGGTTCAGGTGATCGGCCCCGAACTCGGCCACGTGGTCCAGGATCGGCCGCAGCTCCTCGACGCTGCGGGGATAGCACTGCGCCTGCCAGCTCAGGCCCGAGGCGCCGAGCTTTCGCGTCACCTGGCGAACGTAGTCGCGGTCGAAGAAGCGCACGCCTGCGCCGTCGAAGCCGGCGGCATGGATCATGTCCAGCTTCTCGTCGAGCGACCACTCGAGCCCGTCGGGGCGACGCCGCTCCATCGCCCACAGCGACTGGTAGACGAGCAGCCGCTGCATCGCCCCAGGCTCTAGAGGATGTAGCGCGAGAGGTCGATGTCCTTCGCCAGGTCGGCGAGCTTGCCGTCGACCGCCGCCGCATCGATCGTGATCGTCTGCCCGCCGCGGTTGGGCGCGTCGAAGCTTACGTCGTCGAGCAGCCGCTCCATCACCGTCGCCAGCCGCCGGGCGCCGATGTTCTCGGTGCGCTCGTTGACGTCGTAGGCGATCTGGGCGATGCGGCGGATCGCGTCGGGGGCGATCTGCAAGGTCACGCCCTCGGTCGCGAGCAGCAGGGTGTACTGCTTCACCAGGCTGGCGTGGGTCTGGGTCAGGATGGCCTCGAAGTCGTCGACCGAGAGCGAGCCGAGCTCGACCCGGATCGGAAAGCGCCCCTGCAGCTCCGGAATCAGGTCGCTCGGCTTGGCGAGGTGGAAGGCGCCGGAGGCGATGAACAGGATGTGGTCGGTCTTCACCATGCCGTACTTGGTGTTGACGGTGGTGCCCTCGACCAGCGGCAGCAGGTCGCGCTGCACGCCCTGGCGCGAGACGTCGGCGCCTTGCGTCTCCGAGCGCGACGCGACCTTGTCGATCTCGTCGATGAAGACGATGCCGTTCTGCTCGGCGTTGGCGAGCGCGCTCTGCTTGATCTCGTCGTCGTTGACCAGCTTGGCGGCTTCCTCGTCGACGAGAAGCTTGTGCGCCTCGGCGATCTTCATCTTGCGCGCCTTCTTGCGGCCGCCGCCGAGGTTGGCGAACATGCCGCGCAGCTGCTCGGTCATCTCCTCCATGCCCGGCGGGCCCATGATCTCCATCGACGGCTTGGCCTCGGCCACCTCGATCTCGATCTCCTTGTCGGCCAGCGCGCCCTCGCGCAGGCGCTTGCGCATCACCTGGCGGGCGGTGTTGTCGGCCGAGGGCGAGGGCGCCAGGCCGAATTCGGCGCGGGTGCCCGGGACGATGATCTCGAGGATGCGCTCCTCGGCGGCGTCCTCGGCGCGGGCGCGCTGCCGGCGCATCGCCGTCTCGCGCTCCTGCTTCACGGCCATGTCGACCAGGTCGCGGACGATCGAGTCGACGTCCTTGCCGACGTAGCCGACCTCGGTGAACTTGGTCGCCTCGACCTTGATGAAGGGCGCATCGGCGAGGCGCGCCAGGCGGCGGGCGATCTCGGTCTTGCCGACGCCGGTGGGGCCGATCATGAGGATGTTCTTCGGCGTGATCTCGCCGCGCATCGCCTCGTCGACCTGCTGCCGGCGCCAGCGGTTGCGCAGGGCGATCGCCACCGCCCGCTTGGCCCCGCCCTGGCCGACGATGTGGCGGTCGAGCTCGGAGACGATCTCCTGCGGCGTCATCGACGACTTCACGGGCGAGGACGGGTTCGTCATCCCAGGGTTTCGATCGTGTGGTTCTGGTTGGTGTAGATGCAGAGATCGCCGGCGATCTCGAGCGAGCGCTTGACGATGTCCTTGGGCGCCATCTCGGTGTGCTGCAGCAGCGCCCGCGCCGCGGCGCTCGCATACGAGCCGCCCGAGCCGATGGCGATGATCCCGTATTCCGGCTCGAGCACGTCGCCGTTGCCGGTGATGATGAGCGAGGAGTCGGCGTCGGCGACCGCGAGCATCGCCTCCAGGCGGCGCAGCACGCGATCGGTACGCCAGTCCTTGGTCAGCTCGATCGCCGAGCGCACCAGGTTGCCCTGGTGCTTCTCGAGCTTTGCCTCGAAGCGCTCGAACAGGGTGAAGGCGTCGGCGGTCGCGCCGGCGAAGCCGGCCAGCACCTTGTCATGGTGCAGACGCCGGATCTTCCTCGCCGTCGCCTTGACGACGATGTTGCCGAGGGTGACCTGGCCGTCGCCGCCGAGCGCCACGACGTTGCCGCGGCGCACGCTGACGATCGTCGTGCCGTGATAGCTTTCCATCGGGAGCAGATTGTGCCGCTCCGGGCCGGGTTCAAGAAGGAGCGGAGCAAAGCGGCCGAACGGCCGCCCGGCTCAGACGGTTCGCACCTTGACGGTGGCGTGTTCGTTGATGCCCATCGCGCCGAAGAAGAGGGCCACCATCCGGTGCGCCTCGATGAAGCTCACCGTCCGGTTCTCGGTGCGCCGCGCCAGCACCCAGTTCAGCAGGTCGCCGGCGGCGATGAAGTCGACCCGGATCAGGCGGGCGCAGGAAACGTGGACGATCGTCGCCTTGCCGAGCTCGTCGTCGAGCTTCTTCAGCGTCGTCGCGATGTCGCCGACGAGCTGGCCCGAAAGCTCGACCGTGGCCACCTGCACCATGCCGGTGTCGTCGGTCAGTTGCGACTCGTGGAAGCTGGTCGAGACGTCGCTCACCACCGAAAGCGGCGGTGCGGTCGTGCTCTGGGTCGAGCCGCTGATGCGGACGATGCACCTGGCCGGCTCCCACGAAGGTGGCGAGACCTCGTAGGTGACGCAGTAGTCGATCGCCGCCTCGTCGAACTGGTCGGGGCGGTTGGTCATGCGCAGGGCATCGAGGCGCAGCTGCCAGAACGCCGGGTCGGCGTCGCGCACGCCGGTGGGCGCGGCTTCCTGGACGACGGTGAAGAGGCGATCGCCCGAGAGCCAGCGCATGTCCAGGTCCTGCGGGATCCAGCTGCGGAACAGCTCCGAAAGGCGGCCGCAGGCTTCGGCGTCGATGGTCTGCAGCGCGCCCCAGTCGAACACCCAGGGCAGCGGCATCTGCAGCGCCAGCGACGCCAGCTTGGCGACGCCGTCGGCATCGAGATACTGGGGGCAGACCCAGCCGATCTGGCCCTCGGCCCGGCTGCCGCTCGGCCGCTCCTCGCTGGCCGCCTCGGCGACCATCTTCGGCATCGAGAACCACTGCGGCGCCGACCAGCCGAACTGCTGCGCATAGTCGAGCGCCAGGCTCTCGAACTTGTTCTGCTGGCCGGTGGCGCGGTACAGGTCGAACAGCACCAGCCAGGTCTCGGCATGTTGGGCCCGGGCGCCGCCCGGGCCGGTCTGCGTCGAGAGGGACTGTTCGCACTGCTCGAAGTCGGCGTTGGCGAAGGCGATCACCGCCTCGTCGAGATCCGGGTCGTGGGTGACCTCGGCACTGTTGGCGGCGAAGGCCTGGCCGAAGGCGCTGGGCGGCGCAAGGTCGAGCTTGATCGGGGCGATCGAGGCCGAGCGAGCGGCGGCCGGCACCGTCTTGACGATCTTTCCGGCCGGTTGAGCCGCGGGAACGAAATCCTCGACGTGGCCGCCCTGGGGCTGCGGCGTCGGTGCGTTGGCCGCGGGCCGGCCGGCCATGTCGATCGGCACCGGCTGGGTCGGCGCGTTGTAGAACTCGGGGCCGCGGCGCTGGGTGCTGGCGTAGTTGTCGCCCACCATCTGCTGCTCGATCTCGTCGATCTTGGCCTTGACGCCGGCATCCTGGCGGGCCGGCGATTCCGAGGCCCGGGGTTGGGAGTCGTCGAGGCGCGAGGAGCCGAGGGCGGCGATCTGCTCGCTCGACAGGCCCTCGCGGCGGACCTTGCGCAGCATGTCGAACTCGCGCTTCCTGACGAAATCGTTGCGCCTCTTGCGCTCGATCATCGCCTTCAGCTCGCCCTTGGCATAGTCGCTTTCGCGGGTGTCCTCGACGGGCGCATCGAGCTCTGTCCAATCCGTGGACGGATTGGCCACGAACTTGACGACCTTGCGAAAGAAACTCGTCGTGTCTTTGGGTTCCGCCATCGGAGGAGTCGGCCGCGGGAAAGGGTCGGCGAACGCTAGTCGCCGAACATCTTCTGCTTCAGCTCGCGCCGCTGCTGCGCTTCGAGAGACAGTGTAGCGGTGGGCCGGGCGATCAACCGCCCCAGGCCGATGGGTTCGCCGGTTTCGTCACAGAAACCGTATTCGCCCGATTCGAGCCTTGCCAAGGACTGCGAAATCTTCTTCAGAAGCTTGCGTTCGCGGTCCCGGGTTCGAAGTTCGAGGGCGTGCTCCTCCTCGATGGTCGCCCGGTCGGCCGGGTCGGGAACGATCGACGTGTCCTCGCGCAGGTGCTCGGTCGTCTCGCCGGCATTGCTGAGCAGGTCGTCCTTGAGCGCCTCGAGCTTCCCCTTGAAGAAGTCGATCTGCTTCTCGTTCATGTACTCCGCGTCCGGCATCGCCAGGATCTCGGCGTCGCTCAGCTCGCGCCCGCTCTTTGTCTTCCAGGCGTTGGCCAGCTTCGGGTCGGCCTTCTGCTTTTCGCGGGGGGTGTCGATTTCTTCCGCTTTCATCTGTCGGGTCGGTGGCCGAGGCGGCGCGAACCGGTCGGCGAATCGTGAGGTCGGCGGAGGCAGCGGCGCCTGCACCGGGGCGACGAAATACTTCGGTGTGCCGCGCCCGGGCTTGCGCGGCACGACGCCAGCCGGGAAGGCAATCGGCGCGCCCGCTGTCGGCGCCGGCGCCAGGGTGATCGGCTTGGCCGCGGCGGGCGCCTCGGGCGTGGGCTTCGCTGCCGGCACGGCGGCCAGCACGGGCTTGGCCGGTGCCGTCTTGGGCGACGCGGTCTTGGCGGCGGTCTTTACCGGTGCGGCCGGCATCGATTTGCCGCCGGCAGCCTTGGCGGTGGTCTTCGGGGCGGCCTTGGCGGGGGTCTTGGCGTGGGCTTTGGTGGCGGTGGAAGTCACGGGTTTGGGGGCAGCTTTCTTGGCATGGGGAGGGGCTTTCGCCGGGGACGGCTTCTTCGCTGCCGGCCGGGCCGTCTTGGCCGGTGCCGGCTTCTTCTTGGCGACGGTCTTCGCGGGCGGGGCGTGTCTGGCGCTCGACGACGCCTTCGACGGTGTCTTTTTCTTCCCGGCTGTGGTGCTCACGGTTCCTCCTCGCGGCGACGGCTCGACCCCGCATGGCAAGGCGGCTGTGCGGGAGGGGGCCGGTTCAAGCGCCGCGGATTGTAGTCACCTGTGTGGTGCCGCGCGCATTCAGGCAACGCACTGTTGCAGACCCTGCTCCAGGATCTCACGCGGCAGGTCGATTCCGATGAACACCATCTTGCTCGTTTTCTTCTCGCCGGGCATCCATTTCGGGCCCAGATCGCTGCCCATGAGCTGGTGCACGCCCTGGAAGATGACCTTGCGGTCGGCCCCCTTCATGTAGAGGACGCCCTTGTAGCGCAGCAGCTTGGGGCCGTAGACCTGGACGATCGCGCCGAGGAAATCCTCGAGCTTGCCGGCGTCGAGCGGCTTGTCGGCACGAAAGACGAACGATTTCACGTCGTCGTCGTGGGCGTGGTGGTGCGGATGGTCGCAGTGCTCGCCGTGCTCGTGGTCGTGGCCTTCGTGATCGTCGTGGCCGTGGCCGTGGTGATCGTGCTCGTGGTCGTCGGCCTTGAGGAACTCCGGGTCGATCTCGAGCTTGGCGTTGAGGTTGAAGCCCTTGAGGTCGAACACCTGGGAGATCGGCACGTCGCCGAAATTCACCCGGGTCTGCCTGGCGCGCGGGTTCATGTGCTTGATCCGGTGGATCAGCCCCTCCACCGTCTCGCCGTCGACCAGGTCGGTCTTGCTGATGAAGATCTGGTCGGCGAAGCCGACCTGGCGGCGCGCTTCCTGCCGGGCGTCGAGCTGCTGGTCGCCGTGCTTGGCGTCGACCAGGGTGAGGATCGAGTCGAGCAGGTAGCTCTCGGCGATCTCGTCGTCCATGAAGAAGGTCTGGGCCACCGGGCCGGGGTCGGCCAGGCCGGTGGTCTCGATGACGACGCGCTCGAAGTCGAGCTCGCCCTTTCGCTTCTTCTCGGCCAGGTCGGCCAGGGTGGTGCGCAGGTCTTCCCGGATCGAGCAGCAGACGCAGCCGTTGTTGAGCTGGATGATCTGCTCCTTCGAGTCTTGCACCAGGATCTCGTTGTCGATGTTCTCGTCGCCGAACTCGTTCTCGATGACGGCGATCTTCTGCCCGTGGGCCTCGGTCAGCACGCGCTTGAGGAGCGTGGTCTTGCCCGAGCCCAGGAAGCCGGTCAGGATGGTGGCGGGAATCAGGCTCATGGTCGGTTCACCAGGGTTCGGGTTGGGTCGGGGAATGGCGGCGACCGGTCGTCGCGCCGGGGGCGGGCGAGGCAAATGAGGCCGGCTTTCACCCGTTCAAGGTAGCAGACTTGTCAAGCGGGCACGTTTCGCGCTTCGGGTAAGCTGGCTGCCGCTCCGGATTTTCGCCGGGGCTCCAACGCCCCCGATGTCAGAACCTCCTGCCGCCCGCGCCGCGCGCGGCGCCGAAAAGGCCGCCGCCGCACCCGAACGGCGCAATCTCTTCCAAAAGCTCGTGGACCTGGTCGTCCCGGGTCCCGATTCGCGCGACCAGCTGATGGAGTCGCTCGCCGACGCCGAGCAGAAGGAGCTGATCGAGCCGGAATCGCGGATGATGCTCGAGGGCGTGATCCGCATGGCCGACATGACCGCCGGCGACGTCATGGTGCCGACGCCGCACATGGACCTGCTCGACATCGACGCCCCGTACGACGAGCTGCTGCACGTCATCATCCGCACCGGCCACTCGCGCTTTCCGGTGTACGAGGAGAAGAAGGACAACGTCATCGGCATCCTCCTGGCCAAGGACCTGCTGAAGCTGCAGCGCTCGCCGGGCCTCAGCCTGCGCACCCTGCTGCGGCCGGCGGTGTTCGTGCCCGAGTCGAAGGCGCTCAACGACCTGCTGCGCGACTTCCGCTCCAACCGCAACCACCTGGCGATCGTCATCGACGAGTTCGGCAGCACCGCGGGCCTGCTCACGATCGAGGACGTGCTCGAGGAGATCGTCGGCGAGATCGAGGACGAGTTCGACGACAAGGACGGCGAGAGCAGCATCTACACCCTGGCCGACGGCGGCCAGCGGGTCGCCGGCGACACCCCGGTGGCGACGGTCAACGGCTTCTTCGACATCGCCCTGCCGACCGACGAGTTCGACACCATCGGCGGCCTCGTCGCCCAGGAGCTCGGCCGGGTGCCGCGGCGCGGCGAATCGGTCACGGTCGGCGGGCTCGTCTTCACCGTGATGCTGACCCGGGGCGGCGCGGTCCGCTGGTTCAAGGTCACCCGCGACGCCGAAGAAGCCCTGGGCTCCGACGGCGCGTGAAGCGCCTGCGCTTCCTCGCCGAGGTCGCTTGCATCGCGCTGCTCGGCGGCGCACAGACGGCCGCGTTCATCCACACCGCGTTCTGGCCGCTGCAGCTGCTGGCGGTCGCGCTCCTCGCCTGGCGGGTCAGCGTCGCCTCGCCCCGCCGGGCGGCCTTCCTCGGCTGGGCCTTCGGCACGGCGTGGCTCTGCGCCGGCACCTGGTGGATGTACGTCAGCATGCATCGCTACGGCGGCTTGCCGGCCGGGCTGGCGGCGCTGGCGGTGTTCGCGCTCTGCGCCTTTCTCTCCCTCTACCTCGCCGCGGCGATGGCGGCGGTGGCGCACTGGCGGCGCCCGGCGGCGCTGCCGTCGGCGGCGATGTTCGCCGGCGCCTGGCTGCTCGCCGAGCTGGCCCGGGGCGTGATCTTCACCGGCTTTCCCTGGGTAGCGAGCGGCTATGCGCACGTCGATTCGCCGTTCGGCGGCTTCGCCCCCTGGGTCGGCGTCTACGGGCTCGGGGCGATCGCCGCCGGGGTGGCGGCGGCGTTCGGCTTCAGCCGGCCCGGTGCCGCCCGAGCCTGGCTCGCCCCCGTAGTGCTGCTGGCAGCGACGCTGGCGCTCGGCGCCATCGCCGGCCGCATCGACTACACCCGGCCGGCGGGCTCGCTCTCGGTGTCGCTGCTGCAGGGCAACGTTCCTCAGGAGGAGAAATTCGCCATGCGCTACGTGCGCCAGGCGCTGGCCGCGACGGTGGAGCAGCTCGTGAGCGCGCGCGGCGACCTGGTGATCGGCCCGGAGACCGTCATCCCGCTCCTGCCCGCGAGCCTCGACCCGGCCGTCTGGGAGGAGCTGCTCGAACGCTTCCGTCAACCGGGGCACGCCGCCCTCATCGGCCTGCCGCTCGGCAACGAGGAGCAGGGCTACACCAATTCGGCAGCCGGGATCTCGGCATCGACCGCGGGCCTGCCCGGCGGCTTCTATCGCTACGACAAGCACCACCTGGTGCCGTTCGGCGAATTCATCCCGACCGGCTTTCGCTGGTTCACCGAGCTGATGCACATCCCGCTCGGCGACTTCAACCGCGGCCGCCTGAACGCGCCTTCGTTCATCGTCCATGGCCAGCGGGTCGCGCCCAACATCTGCTACGAGGACCTGTTCGGCGAGGAGCTGGCGGCGCGCTTCGTGCCCGGGGAGCAGGCGCCGACGATCCTCGCCAACCTCAGCAACATCGGCTGGTTCGGCAAGACGATCGCCGTCGCCCAGCATCTCGAGATCTCGCGCATGAGGAGCCTGGAGCTGCAGCGGCCGATGGTGCGCGCCACCAACACCGGCGCGACGGCGGTGATCGACCATCGTGGCGTGGTCCTGAAGTCGCTGCCGCCGTTCGAGCGCGGCACCCTCGACGCCAGCGTCGAGGGTCGCAGCGGCCTGACGCCGTTCGCCACCTGGGCCGGCACCCTGGGCCTGTGGCCGCTGCTCGCGATCGGCGTCGCGACGCTGCTCGCTTCCGGCCTCGGCCGGCGGGTCGCAAGCCAGCCCTAAAATCCCGCCTCGTCGCAGAGCTCGCCCACGTCGGGACGGCCCGCCGAGACCCACGCCCGATGCTCTCGTTCCAGGACATCATCCTTCGCCTGCAGGCCTATTGGTCGAAGCAGGGCTGCGCGCTGCTCCAGCCCTACGACATGGAGGTCGGCGCCGGCACCAGCCACACCGCGACCTTCCTGCGCGCCCTCGGCCCCGAGCCGTGGAAGGCGGCCTACGTGCAGCCGAGCCGGCGGCCCAAGGACGGCCGCTACGGCGAGAACCCGAACCGGCTGCAGCACTACTACCAGTACCAGGTGGTGCTCAAGCCCGCTCCGGCCGACATCCTCGACCTCTACCTCGGCTCGCTCGAGGAGCTCGGCTTCGACCTGAAGGCCAACGACGTCCGCTTCGTCGAGGACGACTGGGAGAACCCGACGCTCGGCGCCTGGGGCCTCGGCTGGGAGGTCTGGCTGAACGGCATGGAGGTGACCCAGTTCACCTATTTCCAGCAGGTCGGCGGCATCGACTGCAAGCCGATCACCGGCGAGATCACCTACGGCCTCGAGCGCCTGGCGATGTACCTGCAGGGCGTCGACAACGTCTACAAGCTGCAG
>Ga0068864_100001578_pt1 | contig 18755 bp, 18 predicted proteins | sample KBSSwiS72_FD_66586 | JGI IMG/M metagenome (GOLD analysis project Ga0068864, IMG submission 66586) | Switchgrass rhizosphere microbial communities from Kellogg Biological Station, Michigan, USA - KBS Switchgrass S7-2 | ecosystem: Host-associated > Plants > Roots > Rhizosphere > Soil ... | reverse complement strand
TTCATCGAAGCGAAATGGGGCAAGGAGGGGCTGCGGCAGTACCTGTTCGCGCTGCGCAAGGCCGCCGTCAGCGGCGGCGAAGAGGCGTATCAGGAGGCCTTCCAGATCAGCGCTGACGACTTCGATCAGCTGTTCGACAAGTACTTGAAGGATCGGTTCAGGGCGTTCCGCGATCGCGAGCGCCCGGCCGACTACGGACGCAACCTCGCGCCCGATCGGGAGCGGACGCGGTTCAGCAACTCCTACTCGATCGAGCCCTCCCCCACAGGCGAGCTGTTCGCGGTCGCCACAGGCAATAGCGCCGACCGCGAAATGGACATCGTGATCGTGTCGGCGAAGGACGGAAAGGTTCTGCACAACCTGACCAGTGGCTTCGACCAGAACCTCGGCTTCGAGTATCTGGTCACGCCGGGCGATCGCTGGGTCACCGTGCCGTGGATGTCGTGGTCGCCGGAAGGCGATCGACTCGCATACTTCGTTCGCGCCGAAAAAACGCGGTCGCTGATTATCCAGAATGCGCTCACGCGAAAGGTCGAGGAGCGGATCGATATGCGGACGGTCGACGATCCGGAGTCGCCGGACATTTCTCCAGACGGGCGGCGGGTCGTGTTCGCGGCGCTGCAAGGCGGCACCGGCGACCTTTTCATCGTCGACCTCGTGACGAAGGAAGTCACGAACGTCACCAAGGACGAATTCGCCGACTCAGGTCCGACCTGGTCGCCTGACGGCAAGTCGATCATCTACATCGCGCGTGTCAGCCAGAACGAGAAGCTCTTCCGGCTCGACCTGGATACCGGAAAGAAGACGCAGATTACCTTCGGTACTCACGACGATGGCACCGCCAAATTCCTCGACGCGGACACCATCGTTTTCGCGTCAACCGCCACAGACCCGGCGAAGCCGATCGATCCCGAACTCGCACGGAACGGCGAGGTCTACAACATCTGGACGCTCGGCCTGAAGACGGGTGAGCTGCGTCAGTACACCGACGCCGTGGGCGGCAATCTCTACGCGGTGGCCGTCAACGACGGCGGAGAGCGGACCCGGATCGGCTTCGTCAGCTACTACAAGGCGAACTACGAGCTGCACATGCTCGAGCGCCGCGATCCGATCGCCAAGGCCACGTCGGCCGATTTCGGGGAGCCGAGCGCCATCATTCCCTTCCAGCCGCCGCTCAGCCACACGTTGATCGCGGACAACAAGAAGAAGAAGGGCACATTCGAGAAGCTGTTCCTCGATGGACGTCCGCCGGTGAACGTCGGCGTCACCAGCGGCGGCGATATCTTCGGCGGATCGTCGGTCACATTCAGCGATGTGCTCGGCGATCAGCAGTTCAACCTCTACGCCGCGTCGATCTCGCAGTACCGCACGTTGTCGTTCTCGTATCTGAACCTGGCGCGGCGGTTCAACTATGCGCTGCAGGCCTTCTCGCAGACCACGTTCTTCTACGGCAATCTGCAGAACCTCCTCTACGACGGGTCGTTCATCGTCGACCGCGATCAGGCGCTGGCCACGCGGACGATCCGCGGCGGCACGGTCTTCGGCATCTGGCCGTTCAACCGCTATCGGCGTGCCGAGCTGTCTGCCGGGTACATGCAGTACGAGGAGGAATTCAACGACCCGAGCCTGCAACAGCTCTCGGATCAGTACCAGCAGGAGCAGTTCGGACGGACGCTGTTCCGCAGCGGCAACTTCGTTCCGCTCGGCGTGAACTTCGTCGAGGAGACGACCGTATTCCGTGAATTCGGCCCTCTGGCGGGGCGGACGATGCGGATCGGGTTCGAGTTCGCGCCGAAGATTGGCGAGAGCACCCTCGGGCGAAAGACGATCGATGCAGACGCCCGCTATTACCTGCGCATGGGCGGCAGCGGTCTGCTGGCGCTGCGTGCGCGCGGGTTCCGCAGCTGGGGCGATCAGTCGGACTTCATGTATTTCGGCGGCAACTCCGAGATGCACGGCTACGACTACCTCTCGTTCATCGGCGATCGCGTCGGCTTCCTGAACGCCGAACTCCGGTTCCCGCTCATCGAGGCGATGCTGACGCCGCTGGGCGTCCTTGGCGGCATCCGCGGCGTGCTCTTCGCGAATATGGGCGGTGGCAGCTTTGGCGATTCGACCGACCCGGCCACGCCCGGCAAGCCGTTCAAGTGGGCGAGCACCTCGGAGGAGCTGTACACGCCGATCCTGGGCTACGACCAGGTCAGCGCGGTCCAACAGACACCGCTGTTCGGTGAGCCGACGCCCGTCAAGGGGCTGCGCCTGATCGACGCGCGCGCATCCTACGGCCTCGGCCTCGAAACATTCGCACTCGGGTTCCCGGTGCACTTTGACTGGTCGTGGCGGACGCTGTTGAACAAGGACTGGGAAGATTTGCGGTTCGCGGCGTTCGGCGGCAGCAGCGCGTTCCGGAAGCCGCAGTTCTCCGTGTGGATCGGGTACGACTTCTAAACCACGAAGAGCGCGACGAGATCGAACGCCAGGAAGAGTGCTGGGCTATTTGCCCACCATGTGGGAGAGGTCTTTCTCGTTCTCACACATCCACTCGATGAGCTCGCCGTCGGGCAATAACTGCTTCCGCACGGTCACCGTCCACGGCTTGGTGTAGTACTCGGGGTCGTCGATCGTCATCGCGGTCTCCAGGTGGCCGAAGTCGATGCGACGGTAACGTTCGGTGACCCGGAGCCCGTCACCGTGCGGATGCCCACCATCGTCGAGCCACGTAACGGAGCTCAGGCCGTTGGATTCGACGACGAAGGTGTCTCCTTCCCAACGGCCGACCGAGTATCCGAGCCATGCTGGCTGTGGATCGACCGGCAAGGGGCGACCGTCAGTGAGGATCTGCCGGTAGTGGTTATACGCCTCGAACAGGATGATGGTGACGGACGGCGTCTGGACGATCTTCGTCGGCATGCCGAGCAGATTGAAATCGGTCAGGCCGTGCGAGACACAGCGGCCTGACGGCCGATCCTTGCCGTTGTTCTCCTGACGTTCGCGATAGATCGCCTGTGCCGCTGGGCGCATGGGGATCTCGACGCCTTCGGCGCCAATGTCCGCGAGCAGCCGTCCATTCGTCGTCTGCCAGATTCCCGAGAGGTCGGGCTTTCCGTCAGCCGTCGTCGGCGCCGGGGCCGACAGGTTCGGCTTGCCATCGGGAAGACGGGGAATCCCTGGCGTCGGGTATTTGATCCACTGAGCAAAGACCGGGGAACAGACTGCCAGGACAACGACGGGGATCAGCGTGGCAAGACGTCGCATAGTCGACTCCCAACTACCAACTCCCAACACCCAAGTCCGGATCACATCTGGGAGTTGGGAATTGGAAGTTGGGATCTTCTGTTTCTCTAGTTCGTCGGCGCTACGTTCCGAACCTGAATCAGCCACTTGCCGTTGAGGCGCACGAGCTCGTCGACGCTGCGTCCGACGGCGAGCACTTGCAGCGGCTGATCCTGGCCGCCTGCGGCTCTGGCGGTGAGGTAGTAGGCGTCGAACCGCGCATGATCCTTGTCGGTGAAGGTGATCGCATGGTTCGCGTGCATGTGGTACATCGGCGGCCGCGCCGGCGCGGCTGCCGCACCGGGAGCCGGCGTACGCGGCTGCCCACCCGCCAGTTTCTTCAACGCCTCGGTGCCCTTCGTCGCGGTCGCGCCGGTCCCGAACTGGCCGTCAGGCGTGTACACGGCGGCGTACGCCTCACCATTGCCGGTGTCCAGTGCGCGCGCGTATCGCCACATCAGATCCTCGATCTCTGCCCGATCGCGCGCCTCGCGCAGCACCTGGTCGTTTGATGGCGCCTTCTGCGCCGTATAGGCCACACCTGCGCTGAACACCATCGCAACGAACACACCGAGCCCGAAATTCCTCATAGCACACTCCTGAATGCCGAAAGCTTACTAGAACTTCTGCAACCGCAGCTCGCTCTGCGCCAGATCCATCGTCACCCGGTACGGCGCGAGGAACTTGTGGCCGACGATGCCTCCCAGCTCGAACCCGAGGAGCAGGCTGGGCGCGCGCAGGTTGAGCACGACCATCGGAAAATTCCGATATTCGATGCGATCGAAATCGAGGTTGACGCCCGGCAGCAGGAACGCGTCACGGTCCCATCCCGACGTGCCCCAGACGCGCAGCGGGATCTTCCGGTACTGCGACGGCGCCAGCGTCTCCGCCGTCGCCGCACTGATCGAGATCACTTCCCCGCCGGTGTCGACGACGAAGTAGGTGGGGTGGGTTTCGTTGAGCAGGCCGCGGACCAGCGCCAGGCGATGGACACGCATCGGCAGCCGATAGTCCGCCGGCGCGGCCGGCAACTGGGTGCCGATCGTCAGGAGATTTTTTTCGTAATCGATCGTCATCGACAATCCGATCGACAGCGGCGAGAAGCTCTCCCCTTCCGGCCTCGGCATACCGCGAAGTCCGGGCGACTTGACGAGTACCGGCACGTTACGTACTCGCAGCGTTCCGAACTCCAGCGAGTCGAGCCGGGCCAGCTGCAGGCCACGGACGCCGATCTCGCCGACGCCTGCGCTGATGGTGTCGGTCACCGGCTTGACGCGCAGGCGCCGCGCGGTGACGTCGGAGATCGTGGTCTCTTCCGATCCCGTGTCGAGGACGAAATCCTGCGCGCTGTTGCCGTTGATACGCGCGCGAACGGTCACCTTGTCCTTGACGAGGCGGAACGGCAGCGTATGCAGGACCGTGCGGTCCTCATCGTCGATCTGCACCGGCGGCAGCCCTTTGAACGACTCGAGGAACTGAACCTGCGAGCGCGCCCACTGCGCGCGCTCAGGAAGGTCCTTGCCGGGCATCAGGTTGATGTAGCTACGCAGCGCATTGGCAGCCTCGTCGTAGCGATGCATCCGCTCGTACAGCTCGCCCAGCAGCGCGTGAATTTCGCCGTCCCGTGGCGATGCGGCCGATGCGGCCAGCGCCGCGTCGAGCGCCTCGTCCAGCCGGCTGATTGTCCCCAGTGAACGGGCGCGCCCGAACAGCGCGCGAGCGGAACCGGGCGTTCGCTGAAGCGACTGCTGATACGCCGTATCGGCGTCGTCGAAACGGCCGGAGGCCCAGAGTGCATCGCCGTAGAGCGCAATGCCCTCGGCATCAACATCAGGTTGCGCGCGGAGCGCTGTGGCGGCCTCGCTCGCGATGCCGAACTCGGCAATGCGCAATGCCGCTCGGACCTTACCTTTGCGCGCTTGCATGGCAAGCTCCGCATCGGCGGACTGTGAGGCGCGCTCGAACGCGTCGATCGCCTCGCGATAGCGGGTCTGGTCCAGGAGGACAGAACCGAGTTGGTACTGCAGTTCCGAATCCACGTCGGTGGCCGCATGGAGGCCGACTCCGACGATCAGCGCGGCGGCAATTCCGGCACAGCGAAACACTCTTCGCATCGACAACTCCCGGCTGTGCACGAAGTCCCGCTACGTCTTCGTGGTCTCGGTTACGTCCTGCTTAGGCGTTCTGAAAGAACTCCGCATTCACGGCGATGAAGCTCTCCCACTTCTTCGGCGTTTCGTCGAGAGCAAAAATAGCTTCCACCGGGCACGCCGGCACGCACGCGCCGCAGTCGATGCATTCGTCCGGGTGGATATACAGCATCTCCGCGGATTGAAACTGGGGCTCGTCTTTCCTGGGGTGGATGCAATCGACGGGGCAGACATCGACACATGCGGTGTCCTTGGTGCCGACGCACGGTTCACAGATGATGTAGGCCAAGGTGGGCAAAAGTATAACTCGCCACATCGCCCTGACATTGGGGATGGCACTCGTCGCTTCCGCCGCGGTGCAGTGGCGCGACGCGCCGGCCCACGCCGCCCTCTTCGTCCCGGCCAATCAGCGTGATTCTTACAGCGTCGCGTTGACACCTGCGGGTCTCGAGGATGTGCTTGCAGGCCTTGACGCTGACCAGACACTGGTGCGGGCACCGGGTGCGTGGCACCCCCGGGAGGAGTCCGCCCCGGACGCGTTTGGAACGGCCGGCCCGTACAACCGGTGGCTACTGGCCCGCCTGTATGGCAGTCGTCTGGCTCGCGTCGTCCGCGGCGCACGCGCGGAGCGGGGACGTGTCGTCGAAGCCTGGACGCTGATCTCCCCCTATCCGTCCGCTGACCTCCGTACCCTGCATCCGGGTACGATGAGGCTTATCCTCAAAGTGGCGCCATGACCTCGACGGCTTGTCGTGTCTTTCGGACAGCAGTGTGTATCGCAGCGCTGTTGATTGCGACCCGCGCCGCAGCACAAGCGATTCCCTCCGAACCGCTGACCTTCGGGGACGGTCGCGTTGTCGTGAGCGGCGACGCCGCCGTTGCGTTCGCGCCGAAGGACGACGGGTTCTTCAACTACAGCAGCTACGAGCAGACGACGTTGCGCCAGGTGCGTTTCGGAATGACCGCGTATGTCCGCCTCTCGGATCGGTTTTCCGTACTTGGCGAGCTGCGCTCGGAAAACTTCGAGTACGTCACGCCCTTCGCGCTCTATGCCCGCATTCGACCGCTGCCGAACCGCCGACTCGATCTGCAGGTCGGCCGCATCCCGCCGACGTTTGGCAGCTTCTCCAGGCGAAGCTACGGTCACGACAACCCGCTCATCGGATCGCCGGTTGCGTACCAGTACCTGACCTCGCTGCGGCCCGACAGCGTACCGGCCGATCTCGACGAACTGGTCCGGATGCGCGGACGCGGCTGGCTGTCTGCCTTTTCGATCGGCGATCGCGTCGGCCATCCGGGTGTGCCGCTGGTGAGCGCGTTTACCTGGGATACCGGCCTGCAGCTTTCGACCGGCTGGAACATGGTGACGGCGGCTGTCGGCATCACCAACGGCACCTCCTCCGATCCGCGCGTCTCCGACGACAACGCGGGCAAACAGGTGTCTCTGCGGACGACGGTGACCCCGACAACGGGACTGATCGTCGGTGCCTCGATCGCGCGCGGCGAGTTTCTGGACCGTCACATCCGTCCACTGCTGTCGAACCCTGACGCGCACGACTTCGATCAGCGCGCGGCTGAACTCGACGTCGAGTACTCGCGCGATCACTGGCTGGCGCGGGCGGAACTGATGCGGAGCGAGTGGACGCTTCCGATCGGCACAGCCGGCGCCGTGATGCCGCTTCGTTCGCTGGCAACCACGTTCGAAGGTCGCTACACATTCGCCCCTGGTTGGTATGGAGCCGCCCGTGTGGAGCATCTCGGCTTCAGCCAGATCACGACGCCGACACAAACCACGGAATGGGAGGCGCCGGTTACACGGACGGAAGTTGGAATCGGGTACTACGTGCAGCGGAACCTGATTGCCAAAACGTCGCTGCAGTTCAACCGTCGCGATGGTGGTCGCATCACGCGCTCGCAGCTTCTGGCGGCGCAGCTTCTCTACTGGTTCTGACGTGCGCCGCCTCTACACGACCTCACTCCTCGCCGTGCTCCTGCTTCTGACGACCGCTTCGTCTCCTGCGCAGCCGCGTCTTGGCACTATTCGTGGCCGCGTCGAGATCGCGCGCGTGTTTCAATCGCCCGAACGCCGGCCCAGCGCGTCGGACCTGGGTACGCCACCGCCGCGTGAAATCCCGGATCTCCGCCGGGCGGTCGTCTATCTCGAGACCGCGCCGGCGGCGGCGCTGGAATCGCGCGAGCCGGCCCGCGCGCGTATGGACCAGCGCAACGAGACGTTCCTGCCGCACGTCCTCACGGTCGATCAGGGAACGATCGTCGACTTTCCGAACAACGACACGACGTACCACAACGTGTTTTCAATTTCCAAAACCAGGAAGTTCGATCTGGGCCGCTACGCGCGTGGCAAGTCCAAGGCGGTGCTGTTCGATCGCCCGGGAGTCGTGCGGATCTTCTGTGACATCCACTCGCACATGAGTGCGTTCGTGCTCGTGTTCAGCCACCCGTACTACGCGAAAGCGGAAGTCGATGGCCGCTACCGCATCGACAACGTGCCTCCGGGTACCTACACGGTGTCGGCCTGGCACGAAGGCGAGACGCGCGACACCCGGACGGTCACCGTGCCGCCGCAAGGGGGCGACGTGGACCTGGATTTCGTCGTCCAATGATGCGCGTCGCTTCGTCGCTGACGAACCGGATCTTCCTGGCCTCCACCATGCTGGCCCTGCTGGCGCTCGGCTTCGCGTTCTATTTCGTCAACGCCCGGGTGTCCGAAGTGACCGAGCCGGAGCTGCGCCGGGCCGTCAGCGACTCCGCCACACTCGTCGAACGGCGCCGCCAGGACCTGATGGATACCTTCACCACGCTCGCGCGGCTCGTGGCCGACCTGCCGAAGTTGAAGGCCGGGATGGCGACAGGTGACGGCCTGACCGTGCAGCCGCTAGCGGATGAGTACCGGAAGCGAATGAACGTCGACGTGCTGCTGCTGACCGACCGCCGTGGCACGATCCTCGGCGCGTCCGGGGCCGATGCCGCGAGCCTTCGCGCCGTCATCGCCCCAGATTCGCTGGACGAGGTCTCAACGCTGACGACACATGCCCGGGGCCTGCTCCAGGTGATCAGCGTGCCTCTGTTCATCGACACGGGTGTGAAGGAGATCCTCGGCCGCCTGTCCGTCGGATTCTTCATGGACGACGCGGTGGCAACGCGGCTGCACGAGTTGACCGGAAGCGAAGTAGCGTTCGCGGCTGGGGGTCGCGTGCTGGCTTCGTCGCTGCCGGCCGAAACACGTGGCGGTCTTCAAGCGATCACGTCAGGCGGCCCGTTCAATCTGCAACTGGGCAACGAGGAATTCCTCGCGCTCGCCCGTCCAATGCCTGGTGCCGAGGGGCTGATGACCGTTGTCCTGCAGTCGCGCACGGAACGCTTGCGGGTGCTCCGGACGCTCCGCGCCGGACTTGCCGGCACACTCATCGTCAGCGTGCTGCTGGCAACGGTCCTCAGTTATCTCGTTGCACGAACGATGACGCGGCCGCTCTCGGTGGTGACGAATGCGATGCGGGAGGTGGCGGCCACAGGAGACCTGACGCGGAAGGTCACGCTGCACAGTCGGGCCTGGGACGACGAGGACGCGCGGCTGCTGGCCTCGTCGTTCAACACGCTCACCGACTCCATCGCCCGGTTCCAGCGCGAAGCCGCGCAGAAGGACCGATTGCTGTCGCTCGGACGGCTGTCAACGGTGATCGCACATGAAGTCCGCAATCCCCTGATGATCATGCGCGCGTCTCTGGCGACGTTGTGGAGCGATCAGATCAGTGCAACGGAGCGCCGCGAGGCGCTGACGGATATCGACGAGGAGACGAGGCGCTTGAATCGCATCGTGACCGAGGTGCTCGATTTTTCGAAGCCGATCCGCTTCGAGCTTGGCGACACACAGGTCAATGAGGTCTGTCGCGCCTCATCGGTCGCCGCGTGGGCCGGCAGCAATGCTCCGCCGGTGCAGCTCGATCTGGATCCGCAGATACCACTGGTGCTGACTGACGCCGAGCGGCTGCGTACCGCCCTCGTCAACATCCTGACCAACGCACGGCATGCGGTCGAGGACGGCAGCAGCCCCGGAGCGACCCCAGCCGTCGTGCTCAGCACACGCCGCCATGGTGACCGCATCGCGGTCACGGTTCGCGACCGTGGTCCTGGAATCGCACCTGACGATCTGGCGCACATCTTCGACCCGTTCTTCACGACTCGTCGCACGGGAACCGGCCTGGGGCTGCCAATCGCCAAGAACATCATCGACGGTCTCGGCGGCTCACTCTCCGTCGACAGCCGGCCGGACGCCGGCACCGAAATCCGCATCGAGATTCCCATCAACGTCGCGTCCGGCTTCAGCCAGACCGCTGTGGCTCCGGTATGAGCGGACCTCGAGGTACCGTGCTCCTCGTTGACGACGAGGAAAAGATCCTGAAGCGGCTGGGCCGGGCGCTCCGCGACGAAGGCCACGACGTCGTCGAGGCCGGCTCCGCGCGCGACGCGCAGAAGCAGCTCGCTCAACGTGCGTTCGATCTGTTCGTGGTCGACAACGTCATGCCCGGCATGACCGGCCTCGAGCTGCTGCGCGACGTCTTTGCGGCACTTCCGGAACCGGAGCGGCCGCAGGTCGTGATGATGACGGCCCACGGATCGACCCAGATCGTCCGCGAGGCGTTCAAGCTCGGTGTCGAAGACTTTCTCGAGAAGCCATTCGAGGTTGACGAACTGCTCGGCCTCGCGCGCCGGGCTGTTCGCAGCCGCCGCCTGCAGACCGAAAAGCAGTATCTGATCAGCGAGCGCGACGCCGAATTCAATCACTACGGCATCGTCGGACGCAGCCGGGCGATGCAGGACGTGATCACCCGCGCGGGGCTCGTCGCGGAAACCAAGAGCACGGTCCTGATTACCGGCGACACCGGCACGGGCAAAGAAATGGTGGCGCGCCTGATTCATCACCGCAGCGCGCAGCGTGAGATGCCGCTGATCAAGGTGAACTGTGCCGCCATTCCCGACACCCTGCTCGAGTCGGAGCTGTTCGGCCATGTGCGCGGCGCCTTTACCGGCGCCACGATGACCAAGCGCGGGAAGTTTGCCCTCGCCGACGGCGGCTCCATCTTCCTCGATGAAATCGGCACCATGTCGCCAGCGATTCAGTCGAAGCTGCTGCGGGTGCTGCAGGAGCGTGAATTCGAACCGCTCGGCGCGGAGCGAACGCAGCGAGTGGACGTGCGCGTGATCGCGGCCACCAACCGCGACTTGAAGCAGATGGTGTCGGACGGCAAGTTCCAGGAGGATCTCTACTACCGGCTGAACGTCATCCCGATTGAGATTCCGCCGCTACGTGAGCGGCGTGAGGATATCCCCGTGCTCGTCGAGCATTTCGTCGACAAGCATCGCCAACGGACCGGCAAGAAGATCGACCGCGTGGATGACGGCGTGACGGCGGCGCTCGAACGGTACGACTGGCCCGGCAACGTGCGGGAGCTCGAAAATACGATCGAACGGGCCGTCGTGCTGACGACGGGAACCGTCATCAGTGCCGCGGCGATTTCGCTGGTCGGTGCCGCCTCGTCCTCGTCAGCCGGGTTGCCGTCGATGCGGCTGCACCAGAACCTGGAGTGGGTGGAACGGGAGACCATCCGGCGCGCGCTCGAGCAGGCGGGCGGCGTGAAAAAGGACGCGGCGGAACTGATGGGGATCAGCCAGCGGGCACTGAGCTATTACCTCGCCAAGTACCGGATCGACTGATTTCCAAACTCGTCGCCATTTACTGCGTGAGTAACACGCCGGACGACGGCGCGCAAATTCACACGGTTTTCTGATCGCGCCGCGGGCATCGCGCTTGCTCCACTGGCCCGGCGGTATGGTGTCCCTCCGTACAGCGGCTCTCTTTGCGATCCTGGCGTTCTCCATCGCGGACATGCCTTCATCCGCGCAGTCGGTCGAACCCAGAATCGTCGAAATCACCGCCCACCGGTTCGCGTTCGAGCCGGCCGCAATCGAAGCGACTGTCGGCGAGCGCCTGCAACTCGTGGTGCGTTCCGAGGACGGTGTTCACGGCTTCGAAATCAAGAAACTGAAAATCAAGAAGGAGGTCCCGCGTGGCGGGGAGCCTGTGACGATCGACTTCACGGCGACCACCGAAGGAATGTTCCCGATCCTCTGCTCCGAATACTGCGGCAAGGGTCACAACGACATGACGGGCACGCTGATCGTCCGCAGCGTCGCGAGCGCCAATCCATGAGCGCTCGTCGTCTGGTGCTCATGGTCCTGATGACGGTGCTGCTGGCGAGCTCCGCGCAGGGCCAGAATCCCCCAGCTGCTCCGCCGGGTGCAGACAACCCGGACCTCGATCCGAATCCGTCGCAACCGGACTTCACGCTCGTCAACCTGCCGACCACGCTGCGGCTACCACGGATGAAGAGCGCCTTTCGCGTGACGCATCGTTTTCTGCGTGCACTCGGGCAGGACGACTTCGGATCGCTGGCTGGAGATCTGTTCGGTCTCGACAGCGGCGCCATCATCGGCCTCGAGTACCGGTTCGCGCCGATGAGCGGGCTGCAGGCCGGCATCCTGCGGACGAGCGACCGCACGATCGACTTCTTCGGGCAGTACAACGTGCTGAACCAGAGAGGCGGGAACGCGATCGGCCTCGGCGTTCTGGCCGCTATCGACGGCACGGACAATTTCCGCGAGAGCTACTCCCCGTCGCTGGGCGTGGCGATCTCCCGTGAATTAGGTAACCACGGCGCCGTGTACGTGGAACCGATCTGGGTCAACAACTCGAATCTGAGCGACTTGCCAGGCGAGGACAACTCGACGTTCCTCATGGGGCTGGGTGCGCGGCTGCGACTGCGTCCCACGGTCTATCTCACCGGCGAGTTCAATCCACGAGCGGGGTATTCCCCTGGCGCAAACCAGGGTTCGCTTGCCATCGAGAAGCGCGCCGGCGGACACGTCTTCCAGTTGAACTTCTCGAATGGCTTCGGCAACACGATGGGTCAGCTCGCGCGCGGGGGCACGGCGAGTGGCGACTGGTATCTGGGCTTCAACATTTCAAGGAAATTCTACTGATGGGTATTCGAATCCTCGTTCACACTGGAATCGCGGCTGTTCTCGCCATCACCTTCGCCGCCTGCGGCGGCGGTGGCAGCTCACCGACGTCGCCGGCCGGCGACGATGGCCCGATCGCCGCGACGATCGTGATTGACTCCACCGGCACCGTCAGCCCGAAAGACGTGACCGTGCCTGTCGGCTCGCGCGTCACGTTCACGAACAACCACAACACCAATCATCAGATGGCGTCGGACCCGCACCCGGAGCACACGCTGTGTCCGTCGTTGAATACGGTGGGGTTAGTCGCACCGGGTCAAAGCCGGAGCAGCAGCAACCTGAATACGGCGATGGTCTGCACCTACCACGACCACATCAACGACACCGACGCGAAACTGAGGGGTACGATTCGCGTGCAGTAGCAGCTACTCCGCCGTCTGTCCTGGTTGCAGGTCCAGCACCTCGACACCCGGCGGAACGAGCTTCTTGAGATCCGCAGGCGTGCCGGTCAGTAACGGAAACGTTCCCCAGTGCATCGGCACGACCTGCCTGACGCCGAGAAACTCGCAGGCTTTCGCCGCAGCGGCCGGATCCATCGTGAACCGGTCGCCGATCGGCAGAAACGCGATCTCCGGCTTGTACATTTCTCCGATCAAGCGCATGTCGCCGAACAGGCACGTGTCGCCTGAGTAGTAGATGACGCGTCCATCCTCGAGCCGGATCACATAGCCCGCCGGCTCGCCCATGTAGACCATCTGGCCGTTGTCGAAGTAACCGCTGCTGTGGCGGGCGTCGGTCATCGTCACGCGGAGCCCGGCAATCTCCTGCGAGCCGCCTTTGTTCATCGGTGAGGCGTTCTGGAGGCCTTTGCGTCCGAGCCAGTCGCACAGCTCGAAGATGCCGACCACCGGGGCACCGCTGTCGCGGGCGCAGAGGAGGAGGTCCTCGATGTGATCGAAGTGTCCGTGCGACGCGAGAATCAGGTCAGCCTTCGGCGGCTTCTTCATCACAGCGGGGCACGCCGGGTTGCTCGTCAACCAGGGATCGAAGAGCACGCGCTTCCCGCCTGGCGTGCGCAGCAGGAATGTCGCGTGTCCGAACCAGGTAATCGACAGTTTGTCCATGCGAATGGATTATGTCCCAGCGCTGTTTTCCGAATCGTGAACGCACGAGATGAGTCCGATACAATCAATACCGTGGCAGTCGAGGTCCCGCTTGAATTCGTACGGCCGCGTGAGCCGAAGCCCGAGTGGCTGAAGGTCCGCGCCCCCGGGTCGGAGAATTACCTCCGGCTCAAGGGCATCATGCAGGACCTGAAGCTGAACACGGTCTGTGAAGACGCACGCTGTCCCAACATCGGCGAGTGCTGGCATCACGGAACCGCCACCTTCATGATCCTTGGCGACGTGTGCACGCGCGCGTGCGCCTACTGCGCCGTCGCGCACGGCCGTCCGACGGAGCTCGACACCGCCGAGCCGTCGCGCGTGGCCGAAGCGGTCGATCGCATGCGACTGCAGTACGCCGTGATCACCTCGGTCGATCGCGACGATCTGGCGGACGGCGGCGCGTCGATCTTCGCTGACACGATTGCACAGACGCGCGCGCGTGTACCCGGCTGCCGGATCGAAGTGCTCATCCCCGACTTCCAGGGCATCGAGGCATCGTTGCACGCCGTCCTCGACGCCGGGCCAGACGTCCTGAATCACAACATCGAAACCGTTCCGCGCCTCTACCGCATGGCCCGTTCCGGCGGCAGATATCGGCGCTCGCTCGAGCTGCTCGATCGCTCGCGGAAGTATCGTCCGGACATTGCGACCAAGACCGGCATCATGGTCGGCCTGGGCGAGGAGCATGACGAACTGGTCACCGTCTTCGACGATCTGCGGGAGGTCGGCGTCTCAATCCTCACCATCGGCCAGTATCTGCGGCCTTCGGAGAGACATGCGCGCATGGCCCGCTACTACCATCCGGACGAATTCGCCGCGCTGAAGCACATCGCGCGTGGCAAAGGGTTCGTCCACGTGGAATCCGGGCCGCTCGTGCGGTCGTCCTATCACGCTCACGAGCAGGCAGACGCGTTTGACGCATCGCGGAATCGATGATCGGCGATTGATCAATCGTTGGTGCTTCGTGAACGAATCACAGATCGCACTGACCATTCGCGGAGTCTCCGTATGATCCACACGACTCGCCGGGACTTTCTCGCGCTGCTCTCGATGTTTCCGTTCACCGCGGCCATCCCCGCACTCGCGCAGCAGGCGCCCGCCCTGAGCGAGCGTCGGCGAGTCGAAGGGCTGCCGGTTCGGCGCATGCCTGGCTCCGGCGAGCCGTTGCCGGTCATCGGTCTCGGCTCGAGCAAGGTGGTCGAGGAGATCGCCAGGAACGGTGACGACCCACTCCGGCAGGTGATGCGCGCACTCGTGGCGCACGGCGGCAAGGTCATCGACACCTGGCCGCGCAACCCCGAGAACGACGGACGGTTCGGCAAGGTCATCAACGAGGCGGAGTTCCGCGACCGTCTGTTCGTGACCACCAAGATCGATCGCGTCGGCAAGGATGCGGGCGTTGCGCAGCTGCGCCAGGCACAGCAACTATACGGACGCAAGGTGCTCGATCTCGCACAGGTCTTCAGCTTGACCGACGTGGACACGCACTGGCCGACGCTGCGCGAATGGAAAGACTCCGGCCTGACGCGGTACATCGGCGTCACCGTGTCCGAGCCGCGGCGGCATGCCGATCTCGAAACCTTCCTCAAGCGCGAGAAGCCCGACACGATTCAGGTGAACTACTCGATCACCGAGCGCGAATCGGAAGATCGGATCATCCCGCTGGCGGCCGATCGCGGCGTCGCGGTGATCGTCAATCGGCCGTTCATGAATGGCGCGCTGTTCAAGCGCCTCGAAGGGCGGCCGCTGCCTCAGTGGGCCTCCGAGATCGGCTGCACTACGTGGGCGGAGTTCTCGCTCAAGTACATCCTCTCCAACCCGCGCGTCACCGTCGTGCTCACCGAGACGAGCAACGCCATGCACATGGAAGAAAACGCGCAGGCAGCGTTCGGACCGATGCCGGATGAGTCGGCGCGAAAGCGGATGCGCGAGTTCATCACGACCGTGTGAGGTCGCGCAGTTTTCGGGAGGCACCCCGATGGACATCGCGGTAGGAGGCGGGTGGCACGTCTCGGTTTCCCCTCTCTGGCTCGTCGCGGCCGCCGCCGCGTTCGTTGTCCTTCTCGTGTGGAATCGGCTGGCTTCCCGATAAAACCCAAACTTGGCCTTGACACAGGTCTTACAAAATGTAAGATCAGCCGCCATGAATGAAATGCGGCTCCCTTCCATCTCCAGCACAGAGTCGCTGCTGCTCGATCTGCTCGGCCACCGCGAACGGTTCGGCCTCGAACTGGTCGAGTCCTCTGGCGGCACAATCAAGCGCGGATCGGTCTACGTCACGCTCGCGCGAATGGAGGCCAAAGGTTTCCTCGAGTCGCGTCAGGAAGAGCGGACACCCGGCGCCATCGGCCTGCCGCGGCGTCTCTACCGCGCCACGCCCTACGGCCTCAAGGTCCGCGACGCCTACCGCCTCCTACGCGACGCGCTCGCGCTCAAACCGGCGGAGGCGCAATGACGTTCATCGAACGCATCGACGCGCTGTCATCCCGCTTTCTCAGTGAGCGCTCCTACGACCTGATCGTCGGGCCGGCCATCGCCGACCTCCAGCATGACGCTGGGGACGGACAGTCTCCACGTTCGATGCGCGGATCGTTTCCGGTACTGGTCGCGTTTGCCGGCGCTGCCTACGATGAAATCACCGCCGATTCAGGCCTGTGGAGAATCGGCGCGCTCGCGCTGATCCCGGCGATGTACTACGCGTTCCTGATCGTGCTGATCCTTCCCGAGGCTGGCGCGTTTGTCACTGCGCGTTCGGGACTGCTGGCGCTGGCGATCGCCATCGCGGCGATGTCGTTCGCGCCCGTGCTTGTGTGCTGCTGGCCCGAGCGCAGGCCACGCCGGCCGGACACGGCCGATGCCTGAACTCCGGGTTCGCACCCTCACCAAGCATTTCTCCGGCGTCGTCGCCGTACGGAATGTCGACTTCACCCTGCGTCCGGGTGAAATCGTCGGTTACCTCGGACCAAACGGATCCGGCAAAACGACGACGCTGCGGATGGTGGCTGGTCTCGTCGAGCCCTCGTCTGGACGCGTCGAATACGACGGGCGCAACGTGCGCGACGATCTGATCGCCTTCCGCCACGAGCTCGGCTACGTTCCCGAGGAGCCCTACCTGTATCCGTTTCTGTCCGGGCGGGAATACCTCGAGCTGATCGGCCGGCTGCGCGAAATCCCCGATCGGCTGCTGACGATGAAGATCGACGGATTTCTGGAGCTGTTCGGCCTGACTGGCGCCGCCGATCAGGGCATTGCCTCGTACTCGAAAGGGATGCGGCAGAAGATCGTCATTTCGGCCGCGCTCCTGCACGACCCGTCGCTGATCCTCTTCGACGAGCCGGAGTCAGGTCTCGACGTGACGACCACGCTGGTCCTCCGCCACCTGATCCGTCTGCTGGCGGGCCGCGGCAAAGCGATCCTCTACAGCTCGCACATCCTGGAGGTGGTCGAGCGCGTGTGCTCGAGGGTCATCGTGCTCTACCGCGGCGGAGTGGTTGCCGACGATTCGGTCGAGCATCTGCAGACGCTGATGTCGCGAACCTCGCTGGAAGAAGTGTTTTCACAACTCGTCATCAAGGAAGACCCCGCACGAATCGCAGGCGACCTCGCCGCCGTCGCCGCGCTCGGCAGCTAGAGGTCCCATGCCGGCGACGAGCATTCACTCGACGCTCACCCGGCACTTTCTCAGGCGCTTTCTCGAGAACGATCTGATTTCACCCGAGGCCGACCGCGCGCAGCTGCTGGCCGTCGTCGGCGCGAGCCTCTTCTCGACCACGCTGTTCGCCACGATGTTCATGTCCCTTCCCTACATCAGTGCGGGATGGACGCCGGCGGGCCTCGCGTTGTCGGCCTTGAGTGACCGTCACTTCTATATCGCGTTGTCGATGACCGTCAGCGCGCTGCTGGCGGTGGCGCAATGGGATTCGCTCGTCGTGGACGTGCGCGACGCCTCGATACTCGAACCGCTGCCGACCCGGCCAACGACGATCCGGCGGGCCAAGCTGGCCGCCGTCGCGATCCTCGGAATGGCGGCAGCGCTCCTCGTCAACCTGATGCCCACGCTCGTCTTCCCGTGGCTGCTCGTCTACACGACACGGCTGCCGGTCGTGTCGATGTTGAGACTGATGGCCACACATGCCGTCGTCACCGTCGCGGCCGCGGTCTGGGCGTATATGAGTGTCATCGCGCTGCGCGAAACGCTGATGGCCCTCCTCCCCGCGCGCGTGCTGTCCTTTGTGTCGCCGCTGGTGCAGGGCGCCCTCATCGTCGCGCTCGGAAGCGCGCTGCTGTTGATTCCACCGGCGTCCACCAGGGTCGCACAGCGAGGCTTCACGGAGTGGCGGGCCGCGTCGCCGCCGATGTGGTTTCTTGGCGTCTACGAGGTGATGGCGGGAGACGTTCTGCTCGAGGCGCCACGGACACGGCTCTCGCCACGGCAGGTTCGGGCCGATGCGGCGGCAGTCAGCGTCTATACGCGGCACCAGCCCGAGTTCGCAGCACTTGCGCGGCGTGCGCAACTGGCTTCTGTACTCGTCGGCCTGCTCACAACGATCGCCTACATGTGGAACGCCCGACGGTTCCCTTCAGCGGCACCAGCACAATGGCGCCGCCGCGGATGGAAGCCCGCGCTCTGGGCCGAACGGCTGAGGATTGTTCGCAGACAGACCGATCGCGCCGGCTTTTCCTTCACGCTGGCCGCGATATGGCGCAGCAGTCTCCACCGGCTGACCATCGCGTGTGCCGGTGCGGCGGGGGTCGCCGCGGCCGTGGTGACGCTCTCCGGTCTCGACATACAGGACTCGGCCACCCCCGGAGACGTGTCGACTGCCGTCTTTGCGATTCAACCGATGTTCTATGGCGCTTTGCTGGTGGCGTTCCGTCACGCCGTGCGTGTGCCCGCGGAGTTGCGAGCCAACTGGGCATTCCGTCTCGCGTGGCGCGACCGCGACCGCGAGTTCCTGACCGGCGTACGGCTCGCGGTGCTGGTCGGCATCGTCGTCCCGGCACTGGCTATCGTGCTGCCGCTGTTCTGGCTGCTGCTGGGCCTGCCAGTGGCGATCGGTCATGCCGCGCTCGGGTTTGCGGGCGCGATGGTCGTCCTCGAAGCGCTGTTCTTCTCGTACGACAAGGT
>Ga0068864_100001575_pt1 | contig 18770 bp, 17 predicted proteins | sample KBSSwiS72_FD_66586 | JGI IMG/M metagenome (GOLD analysis project Ga0068864, IMG submission 66586) | Switchgrass rhizosphere microbial communities from Kellogg Biological Station, Michigan, USA - KBS Switchgrass S7-2 | ecosystem: Host-associated > Plants > Roots > Rhizosphere > Soil ... | reverse complement strand
CTTGCTCGACCAGGCCGGCCCGCTCGAGCACGCGCAGGTGCTTCGAGATCGCCGGCGAGCTCATGCCGAACGGCCGGGCGATGTCCTTCACCACCGCATGCCCGCCGGCGAGCCGCTCGAGGATGGCGCGGCGGGTCGGGTCGGCGAGGGCGGAGAAGGTGAGCGTCAGTGGATCGTGCGTCATATGAATAACCAATCGGTTACTTAACCGAACGGTAATTCATGAGTGCGACCCTGTCAACCGAAGGGAAAAGGGGCGCCGCAGCGCCCCTTTGAGCTTGCGTGCCGGAGGTCGTTCAATCGGTCAGGCGGTTCCAGGCGTCGCGAACGGCGGCCTTGGCGCGCTCCCAGCTCAGGCGCGACTTGCCCTTGAACTTTTCCCAGTCGCGCGACAGGTCCGACTCGACCTCGTCGAAGTGGCGGCCGTCGCCCTCGTAGTGGCGGAACGATTGCACGCCGTAGACGTAGGCGGGCCCGAAGTCGTCGTAGACGTCGTCGGCGCCGATGTACGAGCGCTCGCGGAAGTTCTCGCGCCAGTACGCGTCTTCGGCGGCGAGGTCGGTTTTCAGCTTGGCATTGGCCATGGGGGCTCCTTGCAGTTGAGGAAATGAACGCCGCTGTAGAGCGTCCATGGCTCACCGTATCGCGGTGCCCGGCCCGGGCGCCGTCGGACACGCTCCCGATGCCGCGGCGGCGGAATCGGCCGCATCCTTGTCGGCCAAGACCTACGCGGGACGGCCGCCGTCGACGCAAGGCGAGCAGCACGATCCGGAGACGAGTCCCGGATGCCTCGGAGCGCCATCCGCACTAGGCTGAATCCCTAAGGCAGCGGTCCCATGCCGGCAGTAGGCTGCCTTTTCATTCACCGAGGAGCTCTCATGCGAATCAAGACCTTGGGCTCGGCCTTGCTGGCGTTCTCGACGATTTGCGCGGGGTCGGCGCTCGCGGCGCCGCCGACGGTCGAGATGACGTGGATGTCGATCGCCAACTGGTATTTCAAGATCGGCGACAAGCGGATCGTGATGGACGGCTACATCAGCCGCGTTCCGGAGAACCTGTTCGTCGCCTCGGCGGTGTTCCCGAAGGACATGTACACGTACACCAAGGGCCCGTACGGCGTCGACCTGGCTGCGATCGGCAAGGTCAAGAGCGCCATGCTCGGTGCCGACAGGCTCGACCTGCTGCTCGCCGGCCACGCCCACTGGGACCACAGCTGGGATACGCCGGCGTGGTCGCGGCTGACCGGCGCGCCGATGATCGGCAGCCTCTCGGCTTGCCTGCAGGCCAACGCCCAGGGCGTCGCCGGCGACCAGTGCCGCATCGTCAGCGGCGGCGAGAAGATCTCGCTCGGCAACGGCGTCACGATGCGCGTCGTGCGCTGGAACCACAGCGGCGACACGACCAATCCGATCCAGCATTTCGCACGCGAGCTGTACCGGCCGCCGGTGCCCGACGCGGCGACGGGCGGCCTGCGCGCCGGCGTCGGCGAGGACTATCCGAACGGCGGCGGCAACCGCGCCTTTCTCTTCACCGTCGATTCGCCCGAGGGCCAGCTTTCGTTCTTCGTCAACAACTCGGCGAGTGCGTTCGACCTCGACAAGGACATCGTCGTCGACGGCGCCAGCTTCGGCTCGCCGCTCGGCAACCTGGCGGCGGCGATGAAGGACGCCGGCCTGACCCAGGTCGACGCCTGGATCGGCACCGGCGGCCTGCCGGTCGCGCAGCAGGTTGTTCCGATCCTCCATCCGAAGGCCTACCTGCCGAATCACTGGGACGGCTTGTTCAACCCGTTCTGGCCGGGCATGCCGTACCCCTTCAAGGACGACGCGCTGCGCACCTACCTCGACGCGCAGAAGATCGTGCTCGTGCCGCAGACGCAGTACTTCGACAAGTTCATCCTCAGCCGTAGCGGCGTCGCCACCGACGTCAACCACGCGGTCAAGGAAGCTCTCGGCTTCGCCGATGCGCAGCGCTTCAGCCAATCCCTGCTCGACGCGGTGACGCAGGTCGCCTCGACCAGTGTCGGCGACGACTGCGGCGAAGGCTTCGCCGCGCCGAGCCCGTGGGCACGGGCGTTCGCGCTGCTCGAGCCTTCGTCGACGACGAAGCCGTCGAAGGCGCCGCCCGGTCCGAGGTGAGCAGCGCGCCGGGTGCTGACCGCCCGGCGAACGCGGTCGGTGGCTAACGCGGCATCGAGCGAATCGACACCGGCCCGGCGGCGAGCTTGATGCGCTCGTTGGTGTCGACGAGCTTGCCGTCGCGAATCGCGTAGATCGCGAGCGCACGCTCGACGTCGAACTGGACGATCACGGTCTTGCTGTCCTGGGTGAAGACGACGCCCTGCGCGGCCTCGCCGCCGGGAATTTCGCTGACCTTGGTCGCCGAGCCGTTCCTGATCTCGAACAGCGACACGGTGCCGAGCTTGTGCCGGCCGGGATCGCTGACGAGCAGGTTGGAGCCGGCCATCGACGACACCGCGATCCAGCGGCCGTCGGGCGAGATCGCGACGCCCTCGGGCGTGGCCGAGACCGAGATCTGCTGCACCGCGCGGAACGGCCGCTTGCCGACATCGACCAGCGTGACGACGTCGGCGTCGTCGACGGTGCGCGAGGTCCCGGTGTTGCCGATCACGGCCCAGCGCCCGTCGCTCGAGATGTCGATCGCGTAGGGGTTGACGCCGGTCGAGATCTTCTCCTTGGTGAGGGCGACGTTCGCGCCGTCGACGCTCAGCACCGAAGCGCCGTTTTCGTCGCGCAAGGCGACGATCGCCGCCTTGCCGTCGTTCGTGAACGAGATCCCGGACAGGCGCTTCTCCGCGACCTTCACTTGACCGGCGAGCTTGAGCGTCTTGCCTTCGATCGTCAGCACCTTGACCGTGCCGTCGTGCGCGGCGGCGAGCAACAAGGTGCCTTCGCGATTGATCGTCAACCCGTTCGGGTGGCCGCCGACGTCGACCTTGGCGATCAGCGTCGGCGGCGCCGCCTCGAGGTCGACGACCTGGAGGAAGTTGTCGAACAACTCCTTCTTGTTGACGTAGTCGTAGCGGGTCGGCGCGGCGACGATCGCCAGCTTGCCGTCGGGCGTGATCGCCACCGCCTGCGGCGGCCCCTGCACGGTGTGCTCGAGGCCGACGTCGACCGTGGCCTTGACCACGGGCGGGAAGCGCGACGCGTCGAGGACGACCAGGCTGTCGCGCGGCGCGGGTTCGGGGAAGGTGGCGACGCCGTCGACGCGAACAAACTTCCCGTCCTGCGCCGAGACGATCAGGTCGGCGGCGTGGACGGTGCCGGTTCCCAGCGTGAAGCCCACTGCCAAGGACAGGATCGATGCAAGCGATTTCATGGTTGCCTCCGTTTGTTTTCGTTGCGCGAGGAACGCCTCGCCCGGACCGATCGTAGGCAGCGCGGATCGGCCGGGAAGGGGGCTTCCCTGCCCGGCAGAGTCGGCCGTTCCGATGTCGCGCTGGAAACCGTTGACGCGACGTTAAGCTCCGGGTCCGGAGCCACCACGAAAGCAGAAGACCATGTCCGCGTTGAAGTCGCGCCTCGACACGCGTTCCGACGAATTCAAGGCCAACGCGGCGTCTCTGCAACGCCAGGTCGACGACCTGCGCGCGAGGGCCGCCGAGATCGCTCTCGGCGGCGACGCCAAGTCGCGGGAGCGCCACGCGGCGCGCGGCAAGCTGCTGCCGCGCGAGCGCGTCGACGGCCTGCTCGACCCGGGCTCGCCCTTCCTCGAGATCGGCCAGCTCGCCGCCTTCGGCATGTACGATGGCGAGGCGCCGGCCGCCGGGATGATCGCCGGCATCGGCCGGGTGTCGGGGCAGGAATGCATGATCGTCGCCAACGACGCGACGGTGAAAGGCGGCACCTACTACCCGATGACGGTGAAGAAGCACCTGCGGGCGCAGGAGATCGCGCTGCAGAACCGCCTGCCGTGCATCTACCTGGTCGACTCCGGCGGCGCCTTCCTGCCGCGCCAGGACGAGGTGTTCCCCGACCGCGAGCATTTCGGCCGGATCTTCTTCAACCAGGCGAACATGAGCGCCCAGGGCATCGCCCAGATCGCTGTCGTGATGGGCTCGTGCACCGCCGGCGGCGCCTACGTGCCGGCGATGAGCGACGAGACCGTGATCGTCAAGAACCAGGGTACGATCTTCCTCGGCGGGCCGCCGCTGGTGAAGGCGGCCATCGGCGAGATCGTGAGCGCCGAGGAGCTCGGCGGCGGCGACGTGCACACCCGGCTTTCGGGCGTGGCCGACCACCTCGCCGACGACGATCGCCATGCGCTGGCGATCGCCCGGCGCATCGTCGCCAGCCTGAATCGGATCAAGCCCGAGACGGTGACGCTCGAGCCGAGCGAGGAACCGCTCTACGACCCCAAGGAGATCTACGGCGTGATCCCGCGGGACACGAGGAAGCCCTACGACGTGCGCGAGGTCATCGCCCGGATCGTCGACGGCTCGCGCCTCGACGAGTTCAAGTCGCGCTACGGGGCGACGCTCGTTACCGGCTTCGCGCGGCTCTATGGCATGCCGGTCGGGATCATCGCCAACAACGGCATCCTGTTCTCGGAGAGCGCGCAGAAGGGCGCGCACTTCATCGAGCTCTGCTGCGAGCGGCGCGTGCCCCTGCTGTTCCTGCAGAACATCACCGGCTTCATGGTCGGCAAGAAGGTCGAGAACGCCGGCATCGCCCGCGACGGCGCGAAGATGGTGACCGCCGTCGCCACCGCCCAGGTGCCCAAGCTCACGGTGCTGATCGGCGGCTCGTTCGGCGCCGGCAACTACGGCATGTGCGGCCGCGCCTACTCGCCGCGCTTCCTCTGGATGTGGCCGAACGCGCGCATCAGCGTCATGGGCGGCGAGCAGGCCTCGGCGGTGCTCGCCACCGTCAAGCGCGACGGCATCGAGGCGCGCGGCGGCGCGTGGTCGGCGGAAGAGGAGCGTGCCTTCAAGGCGCCGCTGCTCGAGCAGTACGAGCACCAGGGCCATCCTTACTACGCCAGCGCGAGGCTTTGGGACGACGGCGTCGTCGACCCGGCCGACACGCGGCGTGTGCTCGGCCTTTCGTTGGCCGCCACGCTGAACGCGCCGATCCCGGCGACGAAGTTCGGCGTGTTCCGGATGTGAGGGCGAGGCGACCATGTTCACCAAGATCCTGATTGCCAACCGTGGGGAGATCGCCTGCCGCGTCATCAAGACGGCGCGGCGGATGGGCATCGCCACCGTCGCGGTGTATTCCGACGCCGACGCCGGTGCGCGTCACGTCCGCCTCGCCGACGAAGCGGTGCACATCGGCCCGTCGCCGGCGCGCGAGTCCTACCTGGTGGGCGAGAAGATCCTCGCCGCCGCCAGGGCGACCGGCGCGCAGGCGGTCCATCCGGGCTACGGCTTTCTCTCGGAGAACGAGGCCTTCGCCGAGGCCTGCGCCAGGGAAGGCATCGTCTTCATCGGCCCGCCGGCGTCGGCAATCCGGGCGATGGGCTCGAAGTCGGCGGCCAAGAAGCTGATGGAGAGGGCCGGCGTGCCGCTCACTCCCGGCTATCACGGCGACGAGCAGGACCCGGCGCTCCTGGCGAAGGAAGCCGCGCGGATCGGCTACCCGGTGTTGATCAAGGCCACCGCCGGCGGCGGCGGTAAGGGCATGCGTCGGGTCGATGCCGCCGCCGAGTTCGCGGCCGCGCTCGCCTCATGCCAGCGCGAGGCGAAGAACGCGTTCGGCGACGACCGCGTGCTGGTCGAGCAGTACGTGCTGCAGCCGCGGCACATCGAGATCCAGGTGTTCGCCGACAGCCTCGGTTCCTGCGTTTATCTCTTCGAGCGCGACTGCTCGGTGCAGCGCCGCCACCAGAAGGTGCTCGAGGAGGCGCCGGCGCCGGGCATGACCGCCGAGCGCCGCGCGGCGATGGGCCAGGCGGCGGTGGAGGCGGCCAAGACGGTGGGCTACGTCGGTGCCGGCACGGTCGAGTTCATCGCCCATCCGGACGGACGCTTCTACTTCATGGAGATGAACACGCGTCTCCAGGTCGAGCATCCGGTGACCGAGATGATCACCGGGCTCGACCTGGTCGAGTGGCAGCTGCGCGTCGCCGCCGGCGAGCCGCTGCCCTTGCAGCAGAATGAGCTCTCGATCAGCGGTCATGCGCTCGAGGCCCGCGTCTACGCCGAGGATCCCGATCGCGGCTTCCTGCCTTCGACCGGCAAGCTCGTGCATCTGGTCGCACCGAAGGAAGGCGAGGGCGTGCGCGTCGACACCGGCGTCGAGCAGGGTGACTCGATCACCCCGTTCTACGACCCGATGATCGCCAAGCTGATCGTCCATGGCGCCGACCGGCCCGAGGCGCTGGCGAAGATGAAGGCGGCCCTGGCGGCGTACCGGATCGTCGGCGTCGCTAACAACGTCGAGTTCCTCGGCCGGCTGATCGCCACGCCGTCGTTCGCCAACGCGGAGCTCGACACCGCCCTGATCGAGCGCGAGCAGGCGCGCCTGGCGCCGCCCGCCGGCGAGCCGCCCGACGACGCCTTCCTGGCCGCGGCGTTCGCCGAAGCCGAGCGTGCCGCTCACGGGGCGCGCAGCGGCAGCGCGACCCGCGGTCCCGAGGCGCATTCGCCCTGGCGCCGGCTCGACGCCTGGCGTCTCAACGGCCAGGCCTGGTGGCGCATGGGCTTTCGCGCCGGTGACGCCGGGATCGAGATCGATGCCGCCGCGGCAGGCGATGCAGGCCGGTGGGAGTTCCTGTCCGAAGGCCGGCGCCTGCGCGCTGCGGGCCGATGGACACCGGACGGCGAGGTCGTGGCGACGATCGGCGGCCGACGGATCGTCGCCGCGGTCATGCCCCAGGGCGACAAGCGCCATGTCTTCCTCGGCGGCCGCAGCATCGTCCTCGCCTACGCCGACCCGCTCGGCGTCGCCGGCGCGGAGCACGAGGAGGAAGGCACGGGGCTGCTCTCGCCGATGCCCGGCAAGGTGATCGCGCTCCTCGCCAAGCCCGGGGTCGCGGTCGAGAAGGGAGCGCCGCTGCTCGTGCTCGAGGCGATGAAGATGGAGCACACCATCAGCGCGCCGCACGCCGGCACGGTGAAGTCGTTCCGCTTCGCCGCCGGCGACCAGGTCGAGGAGGGCGTGGCGCTGGTCGAGTTCGAATGAGATCTGCGAATACGGTCCTGTTACAAGATTTAGGTATTGACATGAGATTTTAGTCTCACTACGATCACTGCCATCTCAACACGACGCCCAGGGAGGGCAGGATGGCAATGAACCGCAGCGAGATGGACCGGCGGATGGAGCAGCATTTCGCCTTCGAGGCGCGGGACGATGTCGCCGGGGTGCTGGCGACGCTCGCGCCCGATGCCGAGCACGACATCGTCGGCTGGCCGACCGGCCCCACCCACGGCCGCGATGCCGCCCGCCCGTTCTACGAGGCGCTGTTCGCCGACCTCTCGGACGGCAAGGTCGAATGCATCCGCCGCCTCTATGGCGAGGACTTCCTCGTCGACGAGTCGATGTGGCGCGGCAAGGCGCCGGGTCGGCCGTTCGGCCTCGAGGGCCGGGGCCGGCCGCTCGCCTTCCGCCTTCTGCACATCGTCGAGTTCGCCGGCGATGGCGCGATGAAGCGCGAGAACGTCTGGGTCGACCTGGCGGCCGTGATCCAGCAACTGCCGCAGGGCTGACATGGCTGCCGCCCACGAATCGTCGGACCGCCACAACCAGAAGCGGCGCACCCGCAAGGACCTCCTGCAGGCGGCGTCGCGGCTGATGAAGCGCGGCCTGAAGCCCGACCTCGAGGCGATCGCCGAAGAGGCGATGGTCTCGCGCGCCACCGCCTATCGCTACTTCCCCGGCGTCGAGGCGCTGCTGCTCGAGGCCGCGCTCGACATGGTCGCCCCGGACGCCGCCGAGGTGCTGCGCGACGGCCCCGCCGACGACCCGGTGGCCCGGCTGCAGCGGGTCGACACCGCGCTGCACGACATGATCCTCGCCAACGAGTCGCAGCTCCGGCTGATGCTGGTGCACTCGCTGCAGCGCGGCGAGGGCAGCGAGCTGCCGCCGCGGCAGAACCGGCGCACGACGCTGATCGAGGCGGCCCTCGCGCCGGCGCGCGAGCGCTTCAAGCCTGCCGACCTGCGCCTGCTGATGCGGTCCCTCGCCCTGGTCATCGGCACCGAGGCGCAGGTCGTCTGCAAGGACGTGCTGCAGCTCGACGACGCCGAGACCCGCAAGGTCAAGCGCTGGGCGATCCGCGCCCTGGTTCAGGCCGCACTCCGGCCCGACGCGGCCAGCTGAGCCGTCCGCAATCCTCTTCATCCCGATAAACGAAGGAGCCTCCCACCATGATCCGTTCCCTCGCTTCCCTGTTCACGCCGCTGTCAGTTGCCGTCGCCGTCGTCGGCTTGACCGGCGCCGACTTTTCTAACGCCGCCGATGCGCCCGCCACGGGGCAGCTGCCGCCGCCGGTGATCGAGCGCGTGCCCGCAGGCGGCACCGCCAAGTCGGTGACGCCGGCGCCGGTCGTCGATCGCATCCTGCGCGGCCGCTACCTCGTCGACACCGGTGGCTGCGGCGATTGCCACACGCCCTTGAAGGTGGGCAAGAACGGCCCCGAGCCCGATGTCACGCGGCTGCTCTCCGGTCATCCCGAAGCGCTGAAGATGCCGCCGGCGCCGAAGCTGCCGGCCGGGCCATGGCTGGTGACTGTGGCGGCGACGAATACGGCCTGGGCGGGGCCCTGGGGCGTGAGCTTCACCGCCAACCTGACGCCCGACGTCGGCACCGGGCTCGGCGGCTGGAGCGCGAAGCAGTTCGCCGACACCATGCGCACCGGCAAGCACCTCGGCGTCGGCCGCGAGATCCTGCCGCCGATGCCGATCCCGGCCTACAAGAACTTCAACGACGTCGACCTCGAGGCGATCTTCGCCTACCTGCAGTCGATCCCGGCGGTCAAGAACCGGGTGCCGACGCCCGTGCCGCCGGCGGCGGAGGCCACTGCCGCGAAGAAGTGAGATCCGGCCCCGGCCGGCTCAGTAGCCGAGCCGCTTGTCGACGACGTTGAGCAGCGGCTCGCCGCGCTGGAAGCGGCGGATGTTGTCCAGCAACAGCGCCTGGTAGCGCTCGTAGGAACGCGGCGTGAGGCCGGAGGAGTGCGCGGTGACGATGACGCCCGGCTCCTGCCAGAGCGGCGAGTCGGCGGGCAGCGGCTCGGGATCGGTCACGTCGAGCCCGGCGCCGGCGAGCCGGCCGGAGCGCAGCGCCGCGAGCAGGGCGTCCTGATCGACGATGCCGCCGCGGCCGACGTTGTAGAGATGCGCGCCCGGCTTCATCGCCGCCAGCCGCGCGGTCGAGAACAGGCCGCGCGTTTCCGCGGTGAGCGGCAGGGCGATGACGACGTGGTCCGCCTCGGGCAGCACGCTGTCGATGGCGGCGATGGAACTCATCGCCGCGAACCCGGGTGGCAGCGCGCCGGCCGGCGAGCGGCGAACGCCGAGCACCCGCATGCCGAACGCCGCCGCCCGCTCGGCGACAGCGCAGCCCAGGGCGCCGGCGCCGATCACCGCGAGCGTCTGCCCCGAGAGCTCGAACAGCGAGTCGGCCGGCGGCGGCCGCCAACGCCTTTCGTCCTGCGCTCGCACGAGCGCGGGAAGCTGGCGTGCGAACGAGAGCATCAGGCCGAGCACGTGCTCGGCGATGTTGATCGCGTGGTTCCCGCTCCCGTTCGTGAGCACCAGGTGGTCGCTCGCGACCAGCTTGGGCGTCGAGATCCGGTCGATGCCGGCGCCGCGCTGGTGCAGCCACTGCAGGCGATGGCCGGCGTCGAGGATGGCGTCGATCGGCGGTCCGGTCCAGGCGATCGCCGCCGCCTCGGCGCGCTCCAGGCCTTTCGGCAGGGCGTCGCCTTCGAGCTGCAGGACCTCGACGCCCGGCAGGGCGTCGCGGAAGACCTGCAGTTGCGCGGCCTCGATTGGATGGAGAAAGGCGAACGTCGAGAGGCGCATCGGTTCGGGCGTGAGGCCGCCCGGGATCAGACCCAGGGCAGCGAGTAGGTCTTGATATTGGTGAAGCTCTTGACGGCTTCCTGCACGCCTTCCTTGTAGCCCAGGCCCGAGTCCTTGATGCCGCCGAAGGGCGTGAGCTCGAGCCGGTAGCCCGGCACCTCGCGGACGTTGACCGAGCCGACCTCGAGCTCGGCGACGAAGCGCGAGATGTAGTCGAGCCGGTTGGTGCAGACCGCCGAGGACAGGCCGAAGGCGGTGGAGTTGGAGAGGCGGATCGCGTCGTCGATGGTGTCGAAGCGGATCACGGGCGACACCGGGCCGAAAGTCTCCTGCAGCACCAGCGGCATGTCCTGGGTGACGTGGTCGACCACGGTCGGCGAGTAGAGCGCGCCGCGCCGCTCGTTGCCGACCAGGAGCTTCGCGCCGTGCGCCACCGCTTCGTTCACCCTGTCCTCGCAGTAGCGGGCCGCGGCCTCGTCGACCACGGTGCCCATGTCGAGCTTGGCGTCCATCGGGTCGCCGTAGGTCCAGGCCTTGGTCTTGGCCACCAGCAGCTCGACGAAGCGGTCGGCCACCGAACGCTGCACCAGCATCCGCTTGATCGCGGTGCAGCGCTGGCCCGAGTTCTTGTACGAGCCGGCGGTCGCCAGCGTCGCCGCCTCCTCGAGGTCGGCGTCCTCCATGACGATGATCGGGTCGTTGCCGCCGAGCTCGAGCACCATCCGCCGGTAGCCGGCCTTGGAGGCGATGTACTTGCCGATCGAGACGCCGCCGGTGAAGGTGACGAGGTCGGCATGCTCGTTGGTGATCAGCTCGTCGGCGATCTCCCTCGGGTCGCCGGTGACCACCTGGTACATCTCCGGCGGCAGCCCCGCCTCGTAGAGGATGTCGGCGAGGACGATCGCCGAGAGCGGCACCTTCTCCGAGGGCTTGAGCACCATCCGGTTGTTGGTGACGATGGCGGGCACGACCTTGTGCGCCACCTGGTTCATCGGGTGGTTGAACGGCGTGATCGCGCTGATCACGCCGAGCAGCGGGTCGCGCTGGGTGTAGACGCGGCGCTTCTTGCCGTGCGGCGTGAGGTCGCAGGAGAAGATCTGGCCGTCGTCCTTCAGGCATTCGCTGGCGCCGAACAGCAGCACGTCGCTGACCCGGCCGATCTCGTAGAGCGAGTCCTTCTTGCAGAGGCCGCTCTCGGCGGTGATCAGGTCGGAGAGCTCGGCCGTGCGGCTGCGCACGATCGCCGCCGCCTTGTTCAGCACCGCGGCGCGGTCGAAGCGGGTCAGCTTCGACCTGAAGCCCTTGGCGATGGCGAAGGCGCGCTTCACGTCCTCGACGGTCGCCTTCGGCACGGTGCCGATGAGCTGCTCGGTGTACGGGTTGAAGACCTCGATCACGCGGTCGCGGTGGACGGATTCGCCGCCGATCCGCATCGCCTCGCGGCGCAATTCCCTGGCATTCATGCTGTCGCTCCGGTGGTCGTTGCGGCGCCGCTGGCGACGCCGATGAAATTCTTGCCGCGCACGCCGTCGAGCGCGTTCGTGATCATGCGCGCCGATTCGGCCTCGGTCACGCCGTAGCTCTCGAACCGGGTGCTGACGCCCAGGTCCTCGAGGAAATCGTTGAGCATCGCAGGCGCCTGGCCCAGCGGCACGTCGAACACCCGGGCCAGGACGGCGTCGCGCTCGGCGCTCTTGCCGATCGCCCGCTGCAGCACCATGCCGAGGGTGAACGAGCAGGCGATCCCGTGCGGCAGGCCGTGGTGCATCGTCATGTCGTAGGAGATCGAGTGCGCCAGGGCGGTGCGGGTGTTGGAGAACGCCAGCCCCGCCGTGAGCGCCGCCAGCGCCATGCGCCGGCGCAGCTCGATGTCGCCCATGTTCTTCATCAGCGCCGGCAGGGTGGCGAGCACCAGCCGCGCCGCGGCGACGGCGTGGTTGTCGGACACCGGGTTGGCGTTGATGTTCCAGATCGACTCGAGCGCATGCGAGAGGGCATCCAGCCCGGCGGAGAGCGTCGGTCCGGCGGGCAGCGAGAGCGTCAGCTCGGGGTCGACCAGCGCCGCTTCCGGCCAGGTCTCGGGCAGGTGCAGCGAGTACTTCTTGCCGGCGGCGCGATTCCACACCGTCGCCCAGCCGGTGACCTCGCTGCCGGTGCCCGAGGTCGTGGGCACGGCGATCAGGGTCTTGACGCGGTGCGGCGTGAACGGCTTGCCGGTGGCGAGCAGCGTCACCAGGGCGTCGAACTCGCCGCTCTCGGTGCCGACCATCAGCGCCTTGGCGGTGTCGAGGGCGCTGCCGCCGCCGACCGCGACGATCACCTCGCTCGCGCGCTGCTCGCGCCAGAAGGCGCGGTAGAGCGTGTCGAGGCCGTCGACGTCGGGATTCGGCTGGGTCTGGTCGATGATGCCGACGAGCGACGCGCCGACCAGCTTCTCCAGCCGCGGCAGGAGGCCGAAGCCCTTCGCCTCGGGGAAGGTGACGATGCTGGCCTTCCGGCCGCGGAGCACGGACGGCAGGCTGTCGAGGACGCCGGCGCCGAAGTGCACCGCGACCGGGTTGTGATATTGCCAATGGGCCATGGCGGGTTCCTTGGGGCGCGAGCCGCTCACGCGGTGTGGTTCAGCGCGAGATCGAAGACGTCGAAGTTGCGCAGTCGCCGCTCCGGATCGACATCGCTCAGCGGCCGGTTGAAGAGCAGCGGCACGAGTTGCTCGGAGAGGCCGCCGTGCGAGCGCAGCGGCGCGTCCAGCCCGGAGAGATCGTGGCGCGACGGGCTGGTGCCGATCACGTACAGGCGCTCGGAGACGACGACGAGGTCGCCGATCCGGTCGGGCGGCAGCTCGAACCGCGCCGCCGCTTCGCTGCGCGAGAGCACGACCTCGACGCCGCGGAGCTTGCGCAGCTTCGCCGAGAGCCCGGCCAGGTCGGCGCCCGCCGGCAGGTAGGCGGTGGCGAAGGAGCCGAGCGAGCCGTGATGGGCGACGTAGGGGTCGGTCACCGGCAGGATCACCCGGGCCGCGCCGGCACCGACCTGGGCGTCGAACCAGTCCTGGAGGAAGAGGATCTGCGGCGCGCCGGCGGCATCGGTCTTGGCGTTCATGCCGTGGTCGGCGGTGAGGGCGATGGTCACGCCCATCTCGTCGAGCTGCGCCAGGTAACCGCTCATCATCCGGTAGAAGACGTTGGCTGCCGGCGTGCCCGGGGCGTGCTTGTGCTGCACGTAGTCGGTGGTCGAAAGGTACATCACGTCGGGCCGGTCGCGGGCCATGATCTTCACGCCGGCGGCGAACACGAACTCCGACAGGTCGGCGCTGTAGACCTTGGGCAGGGGCTTGCCGACCAGCTCGAGCACGCCGGTGATGCCGTTGGTCTCCGGGGTGAGCTGGTCCGCCTTCTCGGCCGAGAAGCACACCGCCTTCATGCCCTTGCCGAGGAGGGTGCGCAGCTTGTCCTTGGCGGTGATGACCACGATCTTGGCGCCGGCGTTCGAGAAGCCGGCGAGCAGGGTGTCGGCGCGAAGGTACTTCGCGTCGTTCATCATCACTTCCTCGTCGGCCTCGCGGTCGTAGAAGTAGTTGCCGCAGATGCCGTGCGCGGCCGGCGGCACGCCGGTGACGATCGAGATATTGTTCGGGTTGGTGAAGCTCGGAATGACGCACTCGCCGAGGAGCGACGCGCCCTTGGCGCACATCTTCTCGAGATACGGCGCCACCCCTGCCTGGATTGCCTGGTTGATGTAGTCGGGCTCGCAGCCGTCGACGCAGACGACGACCAGCGGCCGCTGCATCCAGCGGTAGCTGCGTCCGTTGGCGGAGACCGAGCGGCTCGGTGCGGTGCTCATGAAGGGAATCCTCGTGATGTTTCGGTAGCTCGGGCCTAGGCGACCGCCTTGGCGATGTACTTGCGCAGCCAGGCCGAGAGCAGCTCGGACAGGACGACGACGACGATGATCGAGAGCAGGATCGCGGCCACGTCCTTCGAGGCGACGCGCTGCACGCTCTCGCGCAGGTACCAGCCCATGCCGCCGGCGCCGAAGAAGCCGACGACGGTGGCGGCGCGGAAGCACACGTCCCAGCTGTAGATCGAGATGCCGGTCCAGGCCACCCGCACCTGCGGCAGCACGGCGTAGACGAAGACCTGCAGCTTGCTGGCGCCGGTCGCGCGGATCGCCTCGACCTGGCCCGGCCGGATCGCCTCGATCGTCTCGGAGAACAGCTTGCCGGCGAAGCCGATGCAATAGAGCGTCAGCGCCAGCGCGCCGGGCAGCATGCCGAAGCCGAGCACCATCACCAGCAGGATGGTCCAGATCATCTCGTGGACCGAGCGACAGGCCATGATGACGAGACGCGCCGGCTTGTAGAGGAAGCGCTGGCTCGGGGTGACGTTCCAGGCCGAGAACCAGGCGAGCGGCACCGCGGCCGCGAGGCCGATCACGGTCGCGAAGTACGACATCTGCAGCGTCTCGACCACCGTGTGCCAGTACTCGGCGTTGAGAACGTGGCCGACGTTGGGCGGGACGTAGCGGCGCGCCAGCATTTCGCTCATGCGGCCGAGCAGCCCCGGCAGGCGCTCGAGATCGATGTCGAGGTAGTCGATCGAGAACGCCAGGAAGGCGAGCGAGCCGAGCAGGGCAACGTACTTGTAGAGGCTTTGCGGGTAGCGGAAGCGGCTCCAGGTCGCCGGGGTGGCGTTGGCGGCGCGCGATCCGGCGCCGACCGTCGCCAGGCCGGCGAGCTCGGGCGAGGGCTCGGCGGCGGCGCCGCCGAGGCGGCCGCGCAGGCGCAGTTCAGATGACGGCTCGGCGTGCATAGTGCGAGGCGACTTCGCCGAGGATGATGAGGGCGAGCACCGCCAGGATCACGACCGCGATGCCGCCGTAGTTCGACATCGCCATCTGCCGGAACAGCAGCAGGCCGAGGCCGCCCGCGCCGACCAGGCCCATGATGGTCGAGCGGCGGATGTTGATGTCCCACTCGAAGATCATGTTGCCCACGAACACCGGGATGATCTGCGGCAGGATCGCGAACCAGAGGATCTGGAACTTGGTGCCGCCGGCGGCGCGGATCGCCTCCAGCGGCTTCGGATCCACGTCCTCGATCGCCTCGGCGATGGTCTTGGAGATGAAGCCGATCGAGCGCACCGCCATCGCCAGCACGCCGGCGAGCGCGCCCAGGCCGACCGCGGAGACGAAGATCAGGCCCCAGACGATCTCGTGCACCGAGCGCGACATCGTCATCAGGAAGCGGCCGAAGGCGTACGAGCTCTTGCCGAAGGGCGTGATGTTGGCGGCGCCCAGCCAGGCCACCGGGATCGACATCACCAGGCCGACGACGGTGGCGAGCGTCGCCATCACCACCGTCTCGAGCGCCGGCTTCCACAGCTCGGGCACGACGCTGGTGTCGAGCTGGGTGAAGCGCAAGGCCGACTCGAGCAGCGATTTCAGGGTGATCCGGGTCCAGTCGGTGTCGCGGACGACGATGACCTCGATGCTCCAGGCCACCGCGATCAGGATCACCGCATAGGTGAGGAAGCGCAGGCGCCGGGTGCGCTGCCGGCCGGCCTCGATGCCGTCGACGCGCAGCGCCAGGATGCCGGCGTTCACAGCACCTCCATGGCGTAGATGTCCCGCAGCGCCGCCTTGTCGAGCTCGGCCGGGGGGCCGTCGAACCTCTTCAGGCCGTCCTGCAGGCCGATGACGCGGGTGCAGAAATCGCAGGCGAGATCGACGTCGTGGATGTTGCAGAGCACCGGGATGTGGAACTCGGCGGCGATCTCGCGGATGAGGGTCATCACCTCGCGCGAGATCTTCGGGTCGAGGCTCGAGGTCGGCTCGTCCACCAGCAGGAGCTTCGGGTTCTGGATCAGGGCGCGGGCGATGCCGACGCGCTGCCGCTGGCCGCCCGAGAGGCGATCGGCGCGCTTGTCGATGTGCTCGCTCAGGCCCACCCGGTCGAGCAGGCGCAGGGCCTGGGCGATGTCGTCCTTGGTGTACATGCGCAGGATGCTGCGCAAGGTGCCGGTGTAGCCGAGTCGCCCGGAGAGGACGTTGTCCATCACCGACAGCCGCTCGATGAGGTTGAACTCCTGGAAGATCATGCCGATGTTGCGGCGCTGCAGCCGCATCTCGGGATAGGAGAGCTTGAGCAGGTCGACCCCGTTGAACAGGATCTGCCCGCTCTTGGGCTCGACCAGCCGGTTGACGCAGCGGATCAACGTCGACTTGCCGGCGCCGCTCGGGCCGATGACGGCGAAGAAGTCATCGGGCCCGAGGGTGAAGCTCACCCCCTTCAGGATCTCGCGCTCGGCGTAGCCGGCGCGCAGATCCTTCACCTCCAGGACGGCCTGCATTCGCGCCTCCCGCCTACTTGCCGCCGCCCGCTTCGCGGATGACGTTGTAGTCGGAGTCCTTCATCTCGACGAACTTCTCGGCATCGACGTTGTCGAGGTACTTCTTGCCGTCGGCGTTCTGGTCGAGCGTCAGGAACGTGTCCTGGATCTGCTTCTTCAGCTCGGGGCACAGCGTCTCACGGTAGACAAACGGATCCTGCGGGATCAGCGGCGAGGTCCAGAGGATGTTGAAGTCGTCGGTCTTCATCTTGCCCTTGCTCGCCGTGATCGTGTTCATGAAGCGATGCGTGGCGACGAAGGCGGCGTCGGCCTTGCCGTCGAACACGGCAATGGTCGAGAGGTCGTGGCCGCCCGAGAAAGCGACCTTGCCGAAGTACTGCTTCAGCGGCTGCTTCACCACCTTGCCGCCGAAGATCGATTCGGGGATCAGCGAGCCCGAGGTGCTGGCCGGATCGACCAGCAGCATCACCGAGCCCTTCACCGAGTCGAGGGTCGTGAACTTCGAGCCCTTCTTGGTGATGAGGATCGATTTGAAGCCGGGGCCGGCTTCCTGCACGCCGTCCTTCTTCTTGTAGTAGGTGGCGAAGACGTCGATGTTGGCGCCCTGGGTCTTGGCGATGAGGTACGACTCCGGCCCCAGCACCGCGATGTCGACCCACTTGCCGAGCAGCGCCTCGACCACCGAGGAATACGAGGTCGGCATGTAGAACTCGATCTTCTTGCCGCTGTTCTTGGCCAGGATGTCGAGCACCGGCTTGTAGAGCGTGAGCTCGCGCACCGACTCCTGGGTCGGGATGATCGAGAAACGCAGCACCTTGGGGTTCTCGCAGGCCTGCGCCAGGGCCAGGGCCGGCGAGAGCAGCAGGGCACCGGCGGCGAACACGGTGCCGGCGGCCCGCGACCAGAAGGATGTCGACCGTTGCGGCCGGGGAAGCGAGGTCTCGTTCATCGAATGTCTCCGTTCGTGGATGGCTGGGCGACTGTGCCTTGGCGATGTGACACGGCTGAGTCGTTTCATCGTGCTGACACGTTCCGGCGGATGGGCCTCGGCCTGCCGCTCTCGTTGTGGTGGACCGGTCCTACTCGTTGCTGGCGAGGCGTACCTCCCGCGGCGCCGCCACCGTGGCGGCGAAGCTGTGCATCCGCTCCCGGCTCGCCATCGCATGCTCGTGCAGCCGGGCGCCGGCGCCCTCGGCATCGCCGGCGGCGATCAGGGCGAGGATCTTCTGGTGCTCGAGGGTCGACTTGCGCAGGCGTCGCGGCTCGGCCAGCGTGTGCCGGCGGAACAGGCTCAGCTCGTTGACGAGCCGGCGGTACATCTGCAGCAGCTTGGCGTTGCCCGCGAACTCGACCAGGGCGTCGTGGAAGCGCAGGTTGGCGACGTGGTAGCCCTCGTGGTCGTCGCGGATCGCCGCGTCCTGCATCCGCTTGATCACGGCACGCAGCTCGGCGAGCTGCTCGGGGCGGATCGTCTGCGCCAGCTTCCTGCCGGCCATCTGGTCGAGGGTGGCGCGCAGCTCGTAGATCTCGTCGGCCTCGGCGACCGAGATCTCGCGCACGAACACGCCGCGGTTCTTCTCCAGGCGGACCAGGCCGGTCTCGGCCAGGGCGCGCAGCGCCTCGCGCACCGGCCCGCGGGAGACGCCGAGCCGCTCGGCGAGGGCGAGCTCGTTCAGCTTTTCGCCGGCGGCGAGTTCGCCGGCAAGGACCATCCGCTCCAGCTCGCGCTGCACCAGCATGGTCAGCGAGTGGCTCTGCAGGATCGCGATGTTCGGCGGGGCGTTGCTCACCCGGTCGATGATCGGTTTTTAATGCCTATTGTCAACAATCTTTTTCCCGGGGGCGGTTTTTGAGGTCGCCGGTGCCGGCCACAGCGGCGATGGCGAGGGCGGTTCTCGCGGTGCGGTGAAGCTGCGGGCGGCCCCTTTGCAGGCGGCCGTCAGCGGCGCGGCTCTTCCCAGTCGAATCGCCAGATCGCGATCCGCCGCGAACAGGCCGATGAAGAAGAGGAGCCCAAGCCGCGCAGGCCGTCGACGGCCCAGCGCGTCGGCACCAACAGCGAGGGCGGTCTGCAGCCACTCGGGGAAGATGAGTCCGGCGGACGCAAGAATCTGCTCGAACCTCACTTGCCCTTCCCCGGATCGACGGCGTAGAGGACTGGGGCGGTAGTCTTGCGCTTCCGAATCGTCGGCGCGGGCAAGCCGGATCTGGTCGGTGGGCCGTCTCGGAGAGACAAACGGGCAACTGGCAACGGGGCGGCTGGATGGCGACCAGCTTAGTTCATGCCGATGGCCGTGCAGTTGGTCTTCACTCAACACGTGAAGGGGTCACGGCCTGCTTGACAGAAATGTGAATCGGGACGTCGAGGCTCCACGGCTTTTCGGCGGCCTTTGGGAAGGAGTCGTCATGCTTTCCGGCCGCGCTCCAGC
>Ga0068864_100001568_pt1 | contig 18819 bp, 14 predicted proteins | sample KBSSwiS72_FD_66586 | JGI IMG/M metagenome (GOLD analysis project Ga0068864, IMG submission 66586) | Switchgrass rhizosphere microbial communities from Kellogg Biological Station, Michigan, USA - KBS Switchgrass S7-2 | ecosystem: Host-associated > Plants > Roots > Rhizosphere > Soil ... | reverse complement strand
TCAGCAGAAGAGTCATGGCGCCGATACTACGCGTGCGGGCCGCGTGGGATTGACAGTCCCGATGCGCCCCGTACAACCGGTCCGATGAGCACCGCAGGTCTGCGCTGGCTCGCGGCGGCCGTCGAGCGGGCCGCGGGGCGACTGTCGGTTCCGCTGGATCCGAACGCGCGAGCCATGATTCGCGCTGAGCAGTTGCGCATGGTGTGGGGACATTCGCGCTTCGGCATCGTCGTCGCCAGCATCTTCGCGGTGTTGCTCGCGGCGTTCGCCAGCGGGGCGATGGATGTGCGGCTGGTGCGCCTCTGGCTGGCGATCAAGCTCGCCGTCGCGGTGGCGCGTATGGTCCAGTCGCGCAGGTTTCAGCGCCAAGGGGAGGCGGGTGATGCGCAGCGCTGGGAACAAACGACGCTCGTGTCGCTGGCGATCGATGGGCTCGTGTGGGGTGCGGCAGGCTGGTGGTTCGCGGGCGGGCCGGTGACGATCGCGTCCGTCTCGGCCGCAGCCCTCGCAGGCGTCGCCAGCGTGGCGACGTTCGGTCTGCAGGTCAGCTTCCCGGCGACGCTGGCCTACATCGCGCCGATCTTGCTGCCGACGAGCGCCGGCATGCTGCTGCGCGGTGACGATGTCGGCGTCATCGGCGGCATCGGTCTGCTGTTCTTCCTCGGCCTGCAGCTCGCCACCGCGCGGCGCGCGGAGCAGCGCCTGACCAGCAGCCTGCTGCTCGGGCTGGAGGCTCAGGAGCTGGCCGCGGCGAAGAACGCCGCACTCGAACTCGCGCTGCGCGAGAGCGCCGTGCGGGTGCAGTTCCTCGCCAGCGTCAGCCACGAGTTGCGCACGCCGCTCCACGGCATCCTCGGCATCGCGCGCCTGCTGCACATGGAAAGCGAGAACCCGGGCGTGACCAGCCGCGTCGAGCTGATCGAGGCCTCGGGCACGCACCTGCTGTCGATCATCAACGACCTGCTCGACATCTCGCGCCTGGAGGCGGGCCGCTTCGCGATGCGCAGCGAACGCTTCGAGCTGACCGGCCAGGTCGGCAACGTCGTCGCGACCCATGAAGTGCGCGCCGAGGATCGCGGCCTGCGGCTGCGCGCCGACGTGCGCCTCGATCAGCCGTGCTGGGTCACCGGCGATCCGGCTCGGTTTCGCCAGGTCTTGCACAACCTGATCGGCAACGCCGTCAAGTTCACGCAGCAGGGCTCGGTGATGGTGACACTGGACCGCATCGGGCGCGACATGGTTCGCGTGCAGGTCAGCGACACCGGCCCCGGCATCGCCGCTGCCGACCTGGCGCGCATCTTCGAGGCCTTCACGCAATCCGACGACGCGCTGACGCGGCCCGCGGAAGGTGTCGGCCTCGGGCTGGCCATCGCACGCGAGATCGCGCGCGCGATGGGCGGCGACGTGGTCGTGCAGAGCACGGTGGGCGTCGGCTCGACGCTGACCTTCACCGCGCAGCTGCCGCCGGCCGAAGTGGACGCGGATCAGGTCGAGTCGCGCCGGGGCGAGCCGAGCGTGACCGTCGGGCCGGACACGCGCGTGCTGGTGGCCGAAGACGACGAGACCAACGCGATGATCGCGATCGCCTTCCTCGAGCGCATCGGCGCGTCGGTCGAACGCGTCGCCGACGGACGTGGCGCGGTGCGGCGCGCGCTGCGTGAATTCGATCGGCCGGACCTCGTGCTGATGGACTGCCGCATGCCTGTGATGGACGGCTATGCCGCCACGCGCGAGATCCGCGCGCAGGAACAGGCGCTGGCGCTGCCGCGGCTGCCGGTGATTGCGCTCACGGCCACGACGACCGATGCGGACCGTCAACTCTGCATGGACGCGGGAATGGACGACTTTCTCGCCAAGCCCTACAAGCTCGAGCAGCTCGCGCAGGTGCTCGGCCGCTGGATCGGGCGACCCGCCGCCACCTCAGGCAGCGAGCGGCAGGGCCTCGCCAAGCTGCAGGTCGGGGTGGATGGTCCCGACCATGAAGGCGTACAACGGATGACCTGACGCTGCCCAGGCGACTTGCGCGCCGGCGACGTCGAACGCGAGGATGCGGTGCGCCAGGCCGCCTGCGTGGGCGAGCGGCACGCGCGTCTCGGCGTCGAGCGCGTCGCGAAAGCCGAGCCGCAGGTAGTCGCGGATCAGCGCGTCGCTGCGCGCGCCGATCACCATCCAGCGCACCTCGTTCGCGAGGCAGCTGCGCCAGATCGCCTTCATCAGCATCAGCTTGACGAGCCGATGGGCGCCGGCGCGCACCGCCAGCCGCGTCACCTCCACGCGCGGCTGTCTGGCGAGCCAGGCCGGCAGCAGCACGCTCGATTCGAGCAGCAAGGGGCCGGCGGTGCTGTGCTGCAGGCGCGCCGTGCCGATGGCCTCGCCGCTTTCCTTGTCATGGCACAGCAGCACCGTGGTGCCGGGGGCATGGTCGAGCGCATCGGGCGCGGCAAAGGCGGTCGCCAGCGGAGCGATGTGGTGGCCGTAGGCGGCAGCGCGCACGGCGGCGGCGGCGCGCAGATCGGTGGTGTTCTGGGCGCGACGGGTCGTGAAGCTCAGCGAGCAGGTCGGCATCGGGCGGGCGCATCAGGTGCTGCCCGCTAGATCGACCGAAGGATCTCGTGCTGAACCGGCGCGCTGGCCGTTTTGCGTGCAGTAAGTCGCGCGATGTCGCGCCGTCGCTGCTACATGCTGCGGCGGTACTGCCCGCCGACCTCGAACAGCGCGCTGGTGATCTGCCCGAGCGAGCAGCAACGCACGGCCTCCATCAGCACCTCGAACACGTTGCGGTTCTCGATCACGGCCTGCTGCAGCCGCTTGAGCATGGCGGGCGACTCCGTGGCGTGGCTGGCATGGAACTCCTGCAGCCGTTTCAACTGCGATTGCTTCTCGTCATCGGTCGAGCGCGCCAGCTCGATCGGCTTCTCGGCGTGATCGCCATGCGGGTTGCGGAACGTGTTCACGCCGATGATCGGGTACTCGCCGGTGTGCTTGAGCATCTCGTAATGCATGCTCTCTTCCTGGATCTTGCCGCGCTGGTAGCCGGTTTCCATCGCCCCGAGCACGCCGCCGCGTTCGGCGATCTTCTCGAACTCCGACAGCACCGCCTCCTCGACCAGCTCGGTCAGCTCGTCGATGATGAACGCGCCCTGATTCGGGTTCTCGTTCTTCGCCAAGCCCCATTCGCGGTTGATGATCAGCTGGATCGCCATCGCGCGGCGCACGCTGTCTTCGGTCGGCGTCGTGATCGCCTCGTCGAACGCGTTGGTGTGCAGCGAGTTGCAATTGTCGTAGATCGCGATCAGCGCCTGCAGCGTCGTGCGGATGTCGTTGAACTGGATCTCCTGCGCGTGCAGGCTGCGCCCGGAGGTCTGCACGTGGTACTTCAGCTTCTGGCTGCGCTCGTTCGCGCCGTAGCGGTCGCGCATCGCCACTGCCCAGACGCGACGCGCCACGCGCCCGAGCACCGTGTACTCCGGGTCCATGCCGTTGCTGAAGAAGAACGACAGGTTCGGCGCGAAGTCGTCGATGTGCATCCCACGAGCGAGATAGGCCTCGACGAAGGTGAAGCCGTTGCTCAAGGTGAAGGCGAGCTGGCTGATCGGGTTCGCGCCGGCCTCGGCGATGTGATAGCCCGAGATCGACACCGAGTAGAAGTTGCGCACCCGGTGATGCACGAAGTATTCGGCGATGTCGCCCATCACCTTCAGCGAGAACTCGGTCGAGAAGATGCAGGTGTTCTGCCCCTGATCCTCTTTCAGGATGTCGGCCTGCACCGTGCCGCGCACGTTCTCCTTGACCCAGGCGACGATCTTGGCGGCCTCGTCGGCCGTCGGCTCGCGGCCGTTGTCGGCCTTGAACCTGTCGAGGTTCTGGTCGATCGCGGTGTTCATGAACATCGCGAGGATCGTCGGCGCGGGGCCGTTGATCGTCATGCTCACCGAGGTCGACGGACTCGTCAGGTCGAAGCCGCTGTACAGCACCTTCATGTCGTCGAGCGTGGCGATCGAGACGCCGGAGTTGCCGACCTTGCCGTAGATGTCGGGTCGCAGGTCCGGATCGTTGCCGTACAGGGTCACCGAGTCGAACGCGGTCGACAGCCGCTTGGCCGGCATCCCCGCCGAGAGCAGCTTGAAGCGCTTGTTGGTGCGGAACGCATCGCCTTCGCCGGCGAACATGCGGGTCGGGTCCTCGCCTTCGCGCTTGAAGGCGAACGTGCCGGCGGTGTAGGGGAACGAGCCGGGCACGTTGTCCAGCAGCAGCCACTTGAGGATCTCGCCGTGGTCTTCGTACTGCGGCAGCGCGACCTTGCGGATCTTGGTGCCCGACAGTGTCGTGAGTGTCAGCGCGGTGCGGATCTCCTTGTCGCGGATCTTCACGACGTACTCGTCGCCGGCGTAGGCCCGCTGCATCTGCGGCCACATCGCGAGCAGCTTGCGCGGGCCGGCTTCGAGCCGAACCTCTCGTTCCGCCGCGAGGCCGCTGACAGCGGTGACGGCGTTGACCTTGTCCGGGTTCGCCTCGTTCAGCATGCGTGCGCTCTCGCGCAACTGCTGCACCTCGCGCGCCAGGCGGGCCTGCGCGAGCGCGTGCCGCTTGTAGCCGCGCACCGTGTCGGCGATGTCGGCGAGGTAACGCACGCGCGCGCCGGGCACGATGGGCACCTGGTGCGTGCTGTGGCGCGTCTCGGCCTTCGGCAGGATGCCGGCCTGAACCTGCAGGCCCAGTTGCGCGAGGCGCGGCAGCAGCGCCTGGTAGAGCGCGGTCACGCCGTCGTCGTTGAAGCGGCTGGCCATCGTGCCGAACACCGGCATCTGCTCGGTCGGCGTCTTCCACGCCTCCTTGTTGCGCTGGACCTGCTTGGCCACGTCGCGCAGCGCATCGGCCGCGCCCTTGCGGTCGAACTTGTTGATCGCGACGAACTCGGCGAAGTCGAGCATGTCGATCTTCTCGAGCTGGCTGGCGGCGCCGAACTCGGGCGTCATCACGTACATGGGCACGTCGACCAGCGGCACGATCGCCGCGTCGCCCTGGCCGATGCCCGAGGTCTCCACGACGATCAGGTCGAAGCCGCTCGCCTTGCACGCGGCCACGACGTCGGGCAGCGCCTGGCTGATCTCGCTGCCGAAGTCGCGGGTGGCGAGCGAACGCATGAAGACCTTGGGGCCGTCGCTCCACGGCCCGATCGCGTTCATCCGGATTCGGTCGCCGAGCAGCGCGCCGCCGCTCTTGCGCCGGCTCGGATCGATCGAGATCACGGCGATCTGCAGCCGGTCGCCTTGATCGAGGCGCAGCCGGCGGATCAGCTCGTCGGTGAGCGAGCTCTTGCCCGCGCCGCCGGTGCCGGTGATGCCGACGACCGGCGTGCGCGCCGCCTTCGCGGCCTCGTGCAGGGCGCTCTTCAACGCGTCGCTGGCCTTGCCGTTCTCGAGCGCGGTAATCAGCTGCGCCAATGATCGGCGCTGCGCCTCGCCCGAGCCCTGGATCCCTTCGAGCGCCTTCGGCGCGTGCACCGAGAGGTCGTGATCGCAGCGCATCACCATCTCGCCGATCATCCCGGCCAGGCCCATGCGCTGCCCGTCTTCGGGGCTGTAGATGCGTGCGACGCCGTAGCCCTGCAGCTCGGAGATCTCGCTCGGCACGATCACGCCGCCGCCGCCGCCGAACACCTGGATGTGCGCGCCGCCGCGGCTCTTCAGCAGGTCGACCATGTACTTGAAGTACTCGACGTGGCCGCCCTGGTAGCTGCTGATCGCGATGCCCTGCGCGTCTTCCTGCAGCGCCGCGGTGACGACCTCGTCGACCGAGCGGTTGTGACCCAGGTGGACCACTTCCGCGCCCATGCCCTGGAGGATGCGGCGCATGATGTTGATCGCGGCATCGTGACCGTCGAACAGCGATGCCGCGGTGACGAACCGCACCTTGTTGGTCGGGCGGTATTCCGCGAGGGCCTTGTATTCAGCAGACAGGTCGGTCATCTCACACCACCTTCAGGTTCTTCAGTGCCGGGTCACCCGGCGGATAGCGCAGCTTCAGCGACTGGAGCGCCTGCTTCATCGCGGTCGCGATCATCAGGTTGCGATGCGTCTTCGAATTTGCCGGCACCACGGTCCATGGCGCCCACGGCGTTCCGGTCGCGGCCACCGCACGGTTGTACGCCTTCTGATACTCGTCCCACTGTTTGCGAGTCTCGAGGTCGCCGGCAGCGAATTTCCAGTGCTTGTTCGGATCGTCGAGGCGTTCCTGGAGCCGCGCGCGCTGCTCTTCCTTCGAGATGTGGAGCAGGAACTTGCAGACCACCGTGCCGGTCTCGGCGAGCATGCGCTCGAAGTCGTTGATCTGGGCGTAGCGCTGCGCCGTCTGCTCCGCGGTGATCCAGCCGTTCACGGTCGGCACCAGCACGTCCTCGTAGTGGCTGCGGTTGAAGATCGTGATCTCGCCGTTGGCCGGCACGCGGGCGTGGATGCGCCACAGGAAGTCGCGGGCGCGCTCCGGCTCGGTGGGTGCCTTCCAGCCGACCGTCTGCACGCCGAGCGCGCTCATCTGGCCGAACACGCCGCGGATCGTGCCGTCCTTGCCGGCAGTGTCGGTGCCCTGCAGCACGACGAGCAGTCGATAGCGATGGTCGGCGTAGAACAGGTCCTGCAGCGCGTCCAGCTCCTGGGCGAGGGCGGCGACGAGCTCCTTGTCGTGCGCCTTGTCGCCGCTGCTGAACGGCCTCGCCGCGGGGTCGAAGCGCTTCAGGTCGAAGCGCTTGGCTCCCTTGGGCGCAGCGCTGTGCTGGTAGTCGGCCAGAACGGGGGTCTTTTTCGCCACGCTGTCTCCGGAGGTGGATTGACGTATACGTCAATTGGCCAAGTGTAGCCGGAGTCGTCGTTTCTATAATTTCCAACCTCCTGTGCCGCCTGTGCCGTGCCCTCGAAGATCGCTCCCATTGCCGTGACCGCCTGGACCGCGACCTCCGCCGTGGGTTCGGGCCGCGCCGCCATGTTGGAGGCGGCCACCCGATCGCGCAGCGGCTTGCGTCCGAACGATTTCACGCACCAGCCGCTGCCGACCTGGATCGGGCGTGTCGCGGGTTTGGAAGAGGCGCCGCTGCCGTCGTCGCTCGCCGCCTGGGATTGCCGCAACCATCGCCTGGCGTGGCAGGGTCTGCAGGCGGATGGCTTCCTCGATGCCGTCGCGCGCGCACGGGAGCGCTTCGGCGCGGCGCGTGTCGCAGTCGTGCTCGGCACCTCCACGTCCAGCATCGGCGCGACCGAGGAGGCGTATCGCCGCCTCGACGCCGAGGGCCGCTTTCCCGTGGAGATGCGCCTGCCCCGGGTGCACACGCCGCACTCGCTCTCGGCTTTCACTCAGGAAGCGCTCGCGCTCGAAGGCCCGTGCCTGACGATCTCGACCGCCTGCTCGTCGAGCGCGAAAGCGTTCGCGACCGCGGAAAGAATGCTGCGCCTCGGGCTGGTCGACGCGGCAGTCGTCGGCGGCGCCGACACGCTGTGCGGCAGCGTGCTGTTCGGCTTCAACGCGCTGCAGCTCGTCTCGCCCGAGGCGTGCCGGCCGTTCGATGTGGCACGCGCCGGCATCAACCTCGGCGAGGCCGCCGGCTTCGCGCTGCTGGAGCGCGGCCCGGGCGCGCTGATGCTGACCGGCTACGGCGAGGCGAGCGACGCCTATCACATGTCCGCGCCTGAACCGAACGGCCTCGGCGCCGAGCGCGCGCTCGACGACGCGCTGGCACGCGCCGGCATCGACGCAAGTGCCGTCGACCACATCAGCCTGCACGGCACCGCGAGCGCGAAGAACGACGAGGTCGAGGCCGCGTTGGTGGCGCGACGTTTCGGCGCGCGCACCCACGCGAGTTCGACGAAAGGCCTGACCGGTCACACGCTCGGCGCCGCCGGCATCGTTGGCGCCGCGTTCAGCCTGCTGGCGCTGGAGACCGGCTGGATGCCGGGTAACGCGGGCAGCACGCGACTCGATCCGGCCTGCGGGCCGCAGATCCGGCTCGACGCTGCGCGCGCCGACGTGCGCTGCGTCGTCAGCCATTCGTTCGGCTTCGGCGGCACGAATTGCGTGCTGGTCTTCGAGCGCGGCGCATCATGACGACGGTGATGAAGGCCTGCATCGAGTCCGCGGCGTTCTGGGCCCCGAGCCTGCCCGGCTGGCCGGTGGCGCGCTCAGCGTTCCGCGGCGAAGGCAGGTCGATCGACCCGCCGGCACGCCGGCCGTCACCCGAGCTGCTGCCCGCCGCCGAGCGCCGGCGCGCGCCGGACACGGTCGCGCTGGCGCTCGCCGTGGCGGACGACGCGGTGAGCGGATCGCATCAGCCCGCACAAGAGCTGCTCAGCGTCTTCGCCTCGTGCCACGGCGACCTCGCGATCACCGATGCGATCTGCACCACGCTGGTCGAACATCCGCTGCTGGTGTCGCCGACGCGCTTTCACAACTCGGTGCACAACGCGGCTTCGGGCTATTGGGGCATCGCGACCGGCTGTCGCGCAGCGAGCAGTGCGGTCAGCGCCTACGAGCAGAGTTTTGCGGCCGGGTTGTTCGAAGCGCTCACGCTGTGCGTCTGCGAAGGACGGCCGGTGCTGCTCGTCGGCTGCGACGTCGCGGCCTGCGGCGCGATCGCGTCGACGACCGTGAGCCAGGGGCTGCTCGCGGTGGCGATGGTGCTCTCGCCGGAGCGTAGCGCGCACACGCTGGCCACGCTCGATGCCGGGTTGCTGCACGGATCATCGTCGCCGATCCCATTGCGATCCGAGGCCGCGCTGGCGCTGGCCAAGAACGCGATGGCCGACGCGCTGCCGCTTTACGAAGCGCTCGCGCGCGAGACGACCGCGCCGCTCGCGCTGCCGCTGTCTCCGACCCTGTCGCTGCGGATTCGGCTGGCGGGATTCGACTGATCCGTCATACTGGCCCCATGCAAGCATCGACCGCGCGCCGCCACGACGTCGTCATCATGGGCGGTGGCCTGGCCGGGCTGACGCTGGCGCTGCAGTTGCGGCAGCGCTTCGAGGGCATCGACATCCTCGTGATCGAACGTCGCCAGCATCCGGTACCGGAGGCGGCGCACAAGGTCGGCGAGTCATCGGTCGAGATCGGCGCGCATTACTTCAGCAAGGTACTTGGCCTGACGAAGCACATGGACGAAGCGCAGTTGCGCAAGTTCGGATTTCGCTTCTTCTTCTCGGAAGGCAGGCGCGATTTCGACCAGGTCACCGAGATCGGTGCAAGCCGCTTCCTGTCGACGCCGAGCTACCAGATCGATCGCGGCATCTTCGAGAACTTCCTCGGCCTCGAGGCGCAGCGCCGCGGCGTGAAGTTCATCGACAACGCGGTCGTGCGTCGCGTCGAGCTCTCCCCTGAAGGCGACGCGAGCGCCCTGCACCGCTTGAGCGGCGAGCATGGCGGCGAGCCGTTCGAGGTCGAGGCGCGCTGGCTCGTCGATGCCTGCGGCCGTGCCGGCATCCTCAAACGCAAGCTCGGCCTGGCGCAGGACAACCCGCACCACTGCCACGCCGTGTGGTTCCGCATCAAGGACCGGATCGACATCGATGAATGGTCCGACGATCCGGCCTGGCGCGCGCGTTGCGACCCGCCCGCGCGCTGGCTGTCCACGAACCACCTCGTCGGCGCGGGCTACTGGGCGTGGCTGATCCCGCTCGCATCGGGCTCGCATTCCGTGGGCATCGTGGCCGACCCTCGGCTGCATCCGCTCGACACGATGGACACCTTCGACAAGGCGATGAGCTGGTTCGAGCGCTACCAGCCGCGTCTGTTCGACGCGCTCGACGACAAGCGCCACCTGCTGCAGGACTTCATGTACTTCCGCAAGTTCTCGTACGGCTGCAAGCAGGTTTTTTCCGCGCAGCGCTGGGCGCTCACCGGCGAAGCGGGGCTGTTCCTAGACCCGTTCTATTCGCCCGGCAGCGACTTCATCGCGATCGCCAACACCTACATCACCGAGCTGATCGCGATCGATCGCGACCATCGGCCGCTGGGTGCGCATGCGCAGCTCTACGACCAGATCTACCACTCGTTCTACGAAAGCACGCTCGCGCTCTACACCGACCAGTACCCGCTGTTCGGCGATCCCGAGGTGCTGCCCGTCAAGGTGATCTGGGACTACACCTATTACTGGGGCGTGCTGTCGCAGTTCTTCTTCCAGGGACGCTTGACCGATCTCGCGGCCATGGGCGCGTCGCGCGAAGATCTCGCGCTGTGTCAGAAGCTCAACGTCGAAGTGCAGGCGTTCCTGCGCGCGTGGTCGTCGGTCAGCGCGAAGCGAAATCCGGCCGTGATGCTCGACCAGGCGTCGCTGCCGTGGTTCGCCGAGCTCAACCGCAGCCTGAACGACACCCTGGACGATGCTCAGTTCCGTGCCCGTCTGCGCGATTCGACCGAACGCCTCAAGCTGCTTGCGCGGGAGATGATCGCGCGTGCGCGCGCCGATCATCCCGCGCTCGACGGATCCGCACTCGAAGCCCTGGCGGGCCTCAGCGCAGCGCCGGCTGAACTGCTGCTGGCCGAATTTTCGTGATGTAGTGCCGTGACATATCGCCGACCGGCTCGGGTCGTCCTGCTGCCGAGGGCGACGGGATTGACGGCACAATCTCTCCTGTGACTTCGGGGAGAGGGGTGTGGTCGCTGGGTTGGTACCGATCAAGACGCCGCAAGGCCAGGCCGAGCTCACCGCGCGCCAGCGCAGCGTCAGCCAGCGGCATCGGACGGTGCTTTTCCTGATCGACGGCAAGCGCACCGCAGCCGAAGTGCGCGACATGGCGGCCAAGGCCGGCGTCCCCGAAGGCTGCTTCGGCGAGTTGATCGAGCTCGGCATGGTGCTGCTGACCGAACCGACCTTCCCGCTGCTGGTCGACGGATCCACGTCACCCGGCCCGTTGCATGTCGATCTGCCGCTGCCGGGGCCGGATTCGATGCTGCCCCCGTCGCGCTCGTTGTTCCCCGAATCCGCCATGGGCGACTCGACCCTGGGTGGCGTATCGACCGCGCAGGCCTGGCTCAACGCCGACTCCGCCGGCTTCGACGCGCCCGAGGACGACCCGGTCTTCATGGAAGCGCGGCTGCTGTTGGTGCGCGCGGTGCGCGCCCAGGCACCGCTCGCTGGCGCGCTCACGATGTTGAAATTGCGCCGTGCGCGCAACCGCGCGGATCTGGCCGAGCTGCTCGACGAGGTCGAAGCCCGCATCAGCCGCCCGCACCGCTCGCTCGCAACCACCCACACGATGCGCCGCGTGCGCCAGATGCTCGGCGGTCGCGCCGACTCTGCGCTCGAAACGGCCTGACCGAGCGCAGCCGGTCTGACAGGAGACTCGCGCATGACGTTCCTCGCGATCGACATCGGCAACACGCGCCTGAAGTGGGCACAGTACAGCGCGCCGCACCCCGGCGCGGTGCTGCTGCAGCACGGTGCCGTGTTCCTCGAGACGATCGACGACCTGGCCGAGAAGGATTGGCATGCGTTGGCCGCGCCCGGCAGCATGCTCGGCAGCAATGTTGCCGGCGAAGGCGTGAAGCGGCGCGTCGAGGAGCAACTCGAGTTGTGGGACGTCGAGCCGCGCTGGGTCGTCTCCAGCAGCCACGCTGCTGGCCTGACGAACAGCTACGACCACCCGAGCCGGCTGGGCGTCGACAGGTGGGTCGCCGCCATCGGCGCACGCCATCGTGTGCTCGCCCAGGGTCGTGCGCGGCCGGTGCTGGTCGTGATGGTCGGCACCGCGGTGACGGTCGACGCGATCGACGCGACCGGCCGTTTCCTCGGCGGCCTGATCCTGCCCGGATTCGGATTGATGCTGAAGGCCCTGGAGATGGGCACCGCCGGGCTGAAGGCGCCGACCGGTGAATCGGTCGACTTCCCGACCAACACCAGCGACGCGCTGATGAGCGGCGGCACCGACGCGATCGCCGGCGCCGTGGAGCGCATGCATCGCAAGCTGCAGGCCCGCACGGGCGAGAAGCCGGCGCTGATCATGACCGGCGGCGCCGTGCCCAAGCTCGCGCCCATCATCGACCTGCCGTTCGAAACGGTCGACACGCTGATCTTCGAGGGCCTGCTGCATCTGCAGTCCCACCGCCTGGCCTTGTGAGCCGCCCGGCGACGTGCGTCAGAGGATGTAGCGGGACAGATCCTCGTTCTTCGCCAGGTCCGCGAGCTTCGCGTCGACCTCGGCACCGTCCACGCGCACGGTCTGTCCGCCGCGATTGGGCGCCTCGAAGCTGATCTCGTCGAGCAGCCGCTCCATCACGGTCGAGAGGCGTCGTGCGCCGATGTTCTCGGTGCGCTCGTTGACGTCGTAGGCGATCTGCGCGATGCGGCGGATCGCTGCGGGCTGCAGCTCCAGCGTCACGCCTTCGGTCGCGAGCAGCAGCGTGTACTGCTTGACGAGGCTCGCGTGCGTCTGTGTCAGGATGGCTTCGAAGTCGTCGACGCTCAGCGACCCGAGTTCGACTCGGATCGGAAAGCGGCCCTGCAGCTCCGGGATCAGGTCGCTCGGCTTCGAGAGATGGAACGCGCCCGAGGCGATGAACAGCATGTGGTCGGTCTTTACCATGCCGTACTTCGTGTTCACCGTCGTGCCTTCGACCAACGGCAGCAGGTCGCGCTGCACGCCCTGGCGGGAGACGTCGGCGCCGCTCGTCTCCGAGCGCGATGTGACCTTGTCGATTTCGTCGATGAAGACGATGCCGTTCTGCTCCGCGTTGGCGAGCGCCGCGGTCTTGACGTCGTCGTCGTTGACGAGCTTGGCAGCCTCTTCCTCGATCAGGTGCTTCTGCGCATCCTTGATCGTGAGCTTGCGCAGCTTGCGCTTGGCCCCCTGGGCGTTGGCGAACAAGCCCTTGAGCTGCTCGGCCATCTCTTCCATGCCGGGCGGGCTCATGATCTCCAGCCCCGCCTTCGGTTCGGCGATCTCGATCTCGATTTCCTTGTCGTCGAGCGCGCCTTCGCGCAGCCGCTTGCGCATCACCTGACGCGCGGTGTTGTCGGGCGCGGGTGGCGGTGCAGCAAAGCCTAGTTCGGTGCCCGAACCACGCGGAGGCGGCACGAGGATGTCGAGCACGCGATCTTCGGCCGCGTCTTCGGCGCGGCTGCGGTTGCGCCGCATCGCCGCTTCGCGCTCCTGCTTGACTGCCATGTCGACGAGGTCGCGGACGATCGAGTCGACATCCTTGCCGACGTAACCGACCTCGGTGAATTTGGTCGCCTCGACCTTGATGAACGGCGCGTCGGCGAGCTTGGCCAGGCGCCGCGCGATCTCGGTCTTGCCCACGCCGGTCGGGCCGATCATCAGGATGTTCTTGGGCGTGATCTCGGCGCGGAACTTCTCGTCGACCTGCTGGCGCCGCCAGCGGTTGCGCAGTGCGATGGCCACTGCGCGCTTGGCGCCGCTCTGGCCGACGATGTGGCGATCGAGTTCGGAGACGATCTCCTGCGGGGTCATGCTGGATTTCGTATCCATCAGTCCAGGGTCTCGATGATGTGGTTCTGATTCGTGTAGATGCACAGCTCGCCGGCGATCTCGAGCGACTTCTTGACGATGTCCTTCGGCGCCAGGTCCGTGTTGACCAGCAGCGCGCGGGCGGAGGCTTGCGCATAGGCGCCGCCGGAGCCGATCGAGACGATGCCGTGCTCGGGCTCGAGCACGTCGCCGTTGCCGGTGATGATCAGCGAGGCGTCCTTGTCGGCCACGGCGAGCATCGCCTCCAGACGGCGCAGGACGCGATCGGTGCGCCAATCCTTGGTCAGCTCGATCGCGGCACGGGTCAAGTGGCCTTGGTGCTTCTCGAGCTTGGCCTCGAAGCGCTCGAAGAGAGTGAACGCATCGGCGGTTGCCCCCGCGAAGCCAGCGAGGACCTGGTCGCGGTAGAGCTTGCGCACCTTGCGAGCCGACGCCTTGATGACGACGTTGCCGAGGGTGACCTGCCCGTCACCGCCAAGCGCGACGACGTTGCCGCGGCGCACGCTGAGGATGGTCGTGCCGTGGTAGTTTTCCATCTTCGAATGATGAGGGCGCCGCGCTGCACATCAAGTCGGGCGTCGCGACAAGCGCACACTAGTTGGTGCGAACCTGAACCTTGGCGTGTTCGTTGATGCCCATCGCACCGAAGAAGAGCGCCACCAGCCGGTGCGCTTCGATGAAGCGCACCGAGCGGTTCTCGGTCCGGCGCGCAAGCACCCAGTTCAGCAGATCGCCCGCGGCGATGAAGTCGACGCGGATCAGGTAGCCGCATGCAACGTTGACGATGCTTGCCGCGCCGAGCTGGCTGTCCATCTTGCGCAAGGTCTCGCCGATGTCGCCGACCAGCTGGCCCGAAAGCTCCACCGTGCGGGCGCCGGCCGCGCCTGTGTCTTCGAGCATGCCGGATTCGACGAAATTGCTCGACACGTCGGTGACCACCGACAACGGCGAGGAGGTGGAGTTGCCGCTGCCGCTGACGCGCACCTGGCACTTGGCGAGTTCCCACGATGGCGGCGAGACTTCGTAGGTCACGCAGTAGTCGATCGCTGCCTCGTCGAACTGATCGGGGCGATTGGCCATGCGCAGCGCGTCCAGCCGCACCTGCCAGTACGCCGGGTCGATGTCGCGCACACCGGTGGGCGAACTGTCGCGCAGCACCTGGAACAGGGTCTCGCCGCTCAGCCAGCGCATGTCCAGCGCCTGCGGGATCCAGCTGCGGAAGAGCTCGGACAGCTTCGCGCAGGCCTCGGCGTCGATGCTGCACAGTGCGGCCCAGTCGAACACCCAGGGCAGCGGCATCTGCATCGCCATCGACGACAGCTTGGCGACGGCGTCGGTATCGATGTGAGCCGGGCTGATCCAGCCGACCTGGCCTTCGATGCGCGATGTCTTCGGGCGCTCCTCGGCCGCCGCCTCGGCCACCATCTTCGGCATCGAGAACCATTGCGGCGCCGACCAGCCGAACTGCTGCGCGTAGTCGAGCGCGAGGCTTTCGAACTTGTGCTGCTGGCCGATCGCGCGGTACAGATCGAACAGCACCAGCCAGGTCTCGGCATGCTGCGCACGCGCGCCGCCGGCGCCCGTCAGCCCGGCGATCGATTGCTCGCACTGCTCGAAGTCGGCGTTCGCAAATGCGATCACGGCTTCATCGAGCTCAGGATCATGGGCGACCTGCGCCTGTTCCTGCGGCTGATCGAACTCGATCGAGTTGTCGTCGAGCTGGATCGGGGAAAGCGGCGACACGCCACCGTTCATCACCGCGCGAGAAGGCGGCATCGCGCGCTGCTCGGCCGGCGCCGGCTCGACGACTCGGCCGCCGCCGCCGGCGGGTCGCGCCGCGGGAATCCCGCCAAAGCCGGTATTCGCTGCCCGGCTGCCGGGCGGGATTTCCATCGCCGCCGGTTCGGTCGGCGCGTTGTAGAACTCCGGGGCCCGTTTCGAGGCGGGCGCATAGTGGCTGTCGCCCACCATCTGCTGCTCGATCTCGTCGATCTTCGCCTTCACGCCCTGGTCGGCCTTGGCGCCGCTGTCCGCGCCGAGCTTGCCGTCGGAATCATCGATGCGGGAGGAGCCGCCCAGCGCAGCGAGTTGTTCGCTGGTGAGACCTTCGCGGCGCACCTTGCGCAGCATGTCGAACTCGCGCTTGCGCACGAAATCGTTGCGTCGCTTGCGTTCGATCATCGCCTTCAACTCGCCCTTGGCGAAATCGCTCTCGCGCGCTTCTTCCGTGTTCGAGCCGATCTCCGCCCAGTCGGTGGCTGGATTGGCGACGAACTTGACGACCTTGCGGAAGAAACTGGTCGAGTCTTTGGGTTCCGGCATCGGGACGGGAAGGGTGTGTGCGGCAGCCCGGGAATCAGTCGCCGAACATCTTCTGCTTGAGTTCGCGGCGCTGCTGGGCTTCAAGAGACAGTGTAGCGGTCGGACGCGCAATCAGCCGGCCCAAACCGATGGGTTCGCCTGTTTCATCACAAAACCCGTACTCTCCTGACTCGATACGGGCCAGCGACTGCGAAATCTTCTTCAGCAGCTTGCGTTCGCGGTCGCGTGTGCGCAGCTCCAGCGCGTGTTCTTCCTCGATCGTCGCACGATCGGCCGGATCGGGGACGATAGACGTATCTTCGCGCAAATGCTCGGTCGTTTCGCCGGCGTTGGACAGCAGGTCGTCTTTCAGCGTCTGCAACTTGACGCGGAAGAACTCCAGCTGCTTGTCGTTCATGTACTCCGAATCGGGCATCGCCAGGACTTCGGCTTCGGTGAGGTCGCGCCCGGACTTGTTCTTCCAGGCGTTGGCCAGCTTCGGGTCGGACTTCTGCTTCTCGCGCGGTGTGTCCAGCTCGAGGTTGTTCATCTGGCGCGTGGGCGGGCGCGGCGGCGCGAACCGGTCGGCGAAACGCGATGTCGGCGCGGGCAGCGGCGCTTGCTCCATCGGGGCCGACAGCTTGGCCGAGCGGCTGGACTTCTTGATCGCAGGCTCTACGGCAACCGGGGCGGACGCGGCGGCCGCTGACTTGGGCGTAGGCGCGGTGGATGGCACGGATTTCATCGGCGGCGTGGGCTTCGGTGCGGCGGCAACAGGCGCGGAGTGCTTGGCCTGCGCCGGCGCGGATTTGTGGACAGGTTTCGCGGCGTGCTTTGCAGCAGGCGTGGGAGCAACGGGTTTTGCAGGCGCCTTGGTCGCGGGCTTGGCCGCAGCCTTGACGAGGGGTTTCGATTTCTTGGCAGGAGCTGCCGCGGGCTTCTTTGCAACTGGCTTGTTCGGCTTCGCGGTCTTACCGACCTTGGACGCGGAAGAACTCGCTTTGCCGGCGGCGGTCTTCTTGGTGTGCGCTTTTGTGGCCGGTGTCTTGCTCACAGCAGTCTCCTCGCATCGGCGGTTATACCCTCTGCTCGGTGCTGGGGTTTTGGCCGCCGCGGATTGTAGCCACGTTGCGCCGCTGTCAGACGCGCAAAAGATCACGCGCGTCGGCGGTGCCTCGTGGCGTCAAACGAGGCAGCCTTCCAGGCCTTGCAAGAAGATGTCCTTCGGCAGATCCAGGCCGATGAAGACCATCTTGCTGGTCTTCTTCTCGCCCGGCGCCCACTTCGGTCCGAGGTCGCTGCCCATGAGCTGGTGCACGCCCTGGAAGATGACCTTGCGGTCGCTCCCCTTCATGTTCAGCACGCCCTTGTAACGCAGCATCTTCGGACCATAGACCTGGACGATCGCGCCCAGGAAATCCTCCAGCTTCGCAGGGTTGAACGCCTTGTCGGCGCGGAACACGAACGACTTCACATCGTCGTCGTGGGCGTGGTGATGCGGATGGTCGCAGTCTTCGCCGTGTTCATGGTCGTGATCGTGGTGATCGTGATCGTGGTCGTGCGTATCCGCGTTCAGGAACTCCGGGTCGATGTCGAGCTTGGCGTTCAGGTTGAAGCCGCGCAGGTCGAACACCTCGGCCAGCGGCACCTCGCCGAAATTGACCCGGGTCTGCGGCGCGCGCGGGTTCATGTGCTTGATGCGATGGATCAGCGCGTCGACCGTGCCGTTGTCGACCAGGTCGGTCTTGCTGATGAAGATCTGGTCCGCGAAGCCGACCTGGCGGCGCGCCTCCTGGCGGTCGTCGAGCTGCTGGTCGCCGTGTTTCGCGTCGACCAGCGTGAGGATCGAATCGAGCAGGTAGCTCTCGGCGATCTCGTCGTCCATGAAGAAGGTCTGCGCGACCGGGCCGGGGTCCGCCAGGCCGGTGGTCTCGATCACGACGCGATCGAAGTCGAGCTCGCCCTTGCGGCGCTTTTCGGCGAGATCGGAAAGCGTCGTACGCAGGTCCTCGCGGATCGTGCAGCAGACGCAGCCGTTGTTGAGCTGAATGATCTGCTCCTTGGTGTCTTGCACCAGGATCTCGTTGTCGATGTTCTCGTCGCCGAATTCGTTTTCGATCACGGCGATCTTCTGCCCGTGAGCCTCGGTCAGCACGCGCTTGAGCAGCGTCGTCTTGCCGGAGCCGAGGAAGCCGGTGAGGATGGTGGCGGGGATGAGGGACATGTGATGGGCCTGTCGTGCGGGTATATCGTGCGGGTGTGTCGTCCCTGCGAACGCTTGCGCGATGTGGAATCGATCTGGCTATGTGCGGATCGACGAGCGTCCTTCAAGGTAGCAGACGTGTCAAGGGCCCCCGGCTGCCGGCCGGATCTTGGCTTGCGGTAAGCTAGACCGCTTCCTGACTCCACATCCGTCGCGATGTCCGATCCGCACCCTAGTCGCCCACCGCGCGTGGGCGACAAGTATGCTGCTGCCCCGGCCGAGCGGCGCACGCTGTTTCAGAGGCTGGTCGAACTGATTGCACCGGGGCCGGATTCACGTGACCAGCTGATCGAATCGCTGGCCGATGCGGAGCACAAGTCGCTGATCGCGCCCGAGTCGCGCATGATGCTCGAAGGCGTCATCCGCATGGCCGACATGACCGCCGGCGATGTCATGGTCAACACCAAGCGGATGGATCTGCTGGACATCGAGGCCGATTACGACGAGATCCTGCACCTGGTGATCGACACCGCGCATTCGCGCTTCCCCGTGTTCGACGGCAAGCGCGAGAACATCATCGGCATCCTGATGGCCAAGGACTTGCTGAAGCTGCAGCGCTCGCCCGAACTCAACCTGCGCACGCTGCTGCGGCCGGCGGTCTTCGTGCCCGAATCCAAGGGGCTGAACGAGCTGCTGCGCGACTTTCGCTCGAATCGCAACCACCTCGCGATCGTGATCGACGAGTTCGGCAACACCGCCGGGCTGATCACGATCGAGGACGTGCTCGAGGAAATCGTCGGCGAGATCGAGGACGAGTTCGACGACAAGGACGGCGAGTCCGGCATC
>Ga0068864_100001559_pt1 | contig 18876 bp, 19 predicted proteins | sample KBSSwiS72_FD_66586 | JGI IMG/M metagenome (GOLD analysis project Ga0068864, IMG submission 66586) | Switchgrass rhizosphere microbial communities from Kellogg Biological Station, Michigan, USA - KBS Switchgrass S7-2 | ecosystem: Host-associated > Plants > Roots > Rhizosphere > Soil ... | reverse complement strand
CCTCGACCTCGGCATGATCTCGCTCGCCAAGGCCGCGGCCGATCCGGCCGGCCACTACGCCCGTCCGGACGTGACCCGGCTGCTGCTCGACCGCACGCCGGGCGACCGGGTCGTGATCCGCAGGCGCCAGGGCGTCGAGGTGGCGCGGGAGAGCAGCGACGAGCCGGTGGTCGCGCGCTCGGCCGAGATCACCGAGCTGCCGCAGGGGCGACGCGCGGCCTGAGGTCGGCGGCGCGGATCCGGCGCGGCGGAAGGCCGCCGCGCCGGGCGGGCGCGCCCTGCGCGCCCGTCCCACCGCCCGTCTACGATCGGGGCCGATGGATCGCCTGCCCCGGATCGACCTGCGTGCCTCGCCCGAGGCGGTCGCGCACGCCATCGGCGACGCCTGCCGGGCGCACGGCTTCTTCTACGTCGTCGGCCACGGCATCGATCCGGGGCTCGGGCCGCGGCTCGAAGACCTCAGCCATCGCTTCTTCGCCCTCCCCGAGGAAACGAAGCAGCGCTTCGCCATGCCGCTCGGCGGCCGCGCCTGGCGCGGCTGGTTCCCGCTCGGCGGCGAGCTGACCTCGGGCCGGCCCGACTGGAAGGAAGGGCTCTATCTCGGCAGCGAGCTCGGCGACGACCATCCGCGGGTCCGCGCCGGCATGCCGCTGCACGGCCGCAACCTCGTTCCCGGCGACGACGTGCTGCCCGGGTTCCGCCAGACGATCGCGGCCTGGATGGCGGCGGTGACCGCGCTCGGCCATCGGGTCATGGCCGGCATCGCCCGCTCGCTCGAACTGCCCGAGGACTACTTCGCGCGCCGCTACACCGCCGATCCGCTGATCCTGTTCCGGATCTTTCTCTACCCGAGCCGGCCCGTGCCCGAGGGCCTTGACGTGCGCGACGGCGTCGGCGAGCACACCGACTATGGCCTCCTGACGCTGCTGCGCCAGGACCGCGTCGGCGGCCTGCAGGTGCGCACCGCCGCCGGCTGGATCGAGGCGCCGCCGATCGAGGATTCCTTCGTCTGCAACATCGGCGACATGCTCGACCGCATGACCGGCGGGCTGTATCGGAGCACGCCGCATCGCGTCCGCCTCAACACCAGCGGCCGCGACCGCCTGTCGTTCCCGCTGTTCTTCGATCCGGACATGGATGCGCGGATCGAGCCGATCCGCAGCGCCGCGACCGACGATCACGCGACCCGCTGGGACGGCGCCAGCGTCCATGCCTTCGAAGGCACGTACGGCGACTACCTGCTCGGCAAGATCGGCAAGGTCTTTCCCGAGCTGAAGCGCAGCGTCCTCTGACGGCGCCATGGCGGACCGCCTCTTCGTCACCTGCGAGCACGCGGGCAACGTCGTGCCGAAGGAATACGCCCATCTCTTCGTCGGCCACGAGCACCTGCTGCCGACCCATCGCGGCTGGGATCCGGGGGCGCTGCTGCTGGCGCGCGAGATGGCGGAGCGCCTCGGCGCGCCGCTCTACTTCGACAAGACCACGCGGCTTCTTGCCGACCTGAACCGCTCGGTCGGCACGCCCGACCTCCATTCCGAGGCGACGCGCCATCTCGGCAAGGCGGAGCGGCGGCGCCTGCTCGAGGCCTACTACTTCCCGCACCGTCGCCGGGTCGAGGTGGGACTCGCCGAGGCCGTGGCCGAGGCGACCGCCGCCGGCGACCGCGTCGTCCATGTCGCCTCGCACAGCTTCACGCCCGAGCTCCACGGCAAAGTCCGCACCGCCGACATCGGCATGCTCTACGACCCGCGCCGGCCGGGCGAAGTGGCGTTCGCGAGCGCGTGGATCGAAGCCCTGCGGGCCAGGGACGGCGCCCTCAGGCTGCGCCGCAACTATCCCTATCTCGGCGCCAGCGACGGTGTCTGCCAGGTGATGCGACGCCGCTATCCGCCCGAGGCCTATGTCGGCCTCGAGCTGGAGGTGAACCAGCGCTACGTCGAGGCGGGCGGCCCGGCCTGGCCGAAGATCCGCCGCATCCTGCTCGAGACGCTGGGCCAGGCGCTGGACCTGCCCTCGCGCTGAGCTTCGCTAGCTGCGCGGCGGCACCGGCCCGGACTGGGGATACACCGGCACCGGCGGCGGCATCGCTTCCGGCGCCGGATAGGCCTGCGGCACGGGCTGCGGACCGACCGCAGGCGCCCGGGTCACCCGGGTGCGGCCGCCGGTGGTGACGAGCACGACCGGCTCGCCGACGATCCAGCCCTCGTTGCCGTTGGCCTGGACGATCGAGCGGCGTTCGCCGTTGCGCATCTGCAGCAGCAGCTCGACGCCGTTCTGGGTGGTGGCGCTGCGCTCCATGGCATTGCCGAGCAAGCCGCCCGCGAGGGCGCCCAGGAGGCCCGCCCATCCCGAGTTGTGATAGCTGGCGGCATTCGCCGCCGCCACGCCGCCGGCGATCGCGCCGACGCTGGCGCCGACGCCGCTCTGGTAGCCGTCGATCGTCACCGGACGCACCGACAGGACCGTCGCGTCCCAGATCGTCGACACGCGCTGCGCCTCGTAAGGGTGGATCACGTCGGGGCTGTAGGTCGCGCAGGCGGTGAGCGAGGCGACGAGCAGGGCGCTGAGCACGACTCTCATGATTCTTCTCCAGGGATCCAGGAGCAACGCGCGGAACCCGCTGCCCGTGGACCGCAGGACGAAGCGTACCGCGCGGCGCGTACGGACCTGGGCAAAGAACTGTGAAGCGCGTAACGGCTCAGCCGTGCAGCCGGCTGTTGCGCGGCACGCTGGCGAGCAGGAACTCCATCTGGTCGGCCAGGATGCGCCGGCCGCGCAGGATCATGTCCTCGTGCAGGCTGGGCACGTAGGGCAGGTAGTGCAGTGACATGTGCGCCTCTTCCGGCAGCCGGTTGCCTTTGTGGCCGTTGCAGGACCGGCACGCGGTGATGCAGTTCATCCAGGTGTCGCCGCCGCCGCGCGAGGTGGGCACGATGTGCTCCCGGGTCAGGTCGTCGAGCGGGAACTCGTGGGCGCAGTAGGCGCAGACCTGCCGGTCGCGGGCGAAGAGCTTCGGGTTGCTGAGCGCCGGCGTGCGCCGCCAGGCCCGGCTCGGCACCGCGCCGCGGACCGCGACGATCGGGTGGACCTCGATCCGCGATTGCAGGCCGGTGCGCCGCTGCACCCCGCCGCGCAGCACATGGAAGGCGTTGCCGAGAGTCCAGGCGACGCCATCGCTGGCATAGAGAACGGCCGCTTCCTTGGCCGAGATCCAGGCCTGCGGGCGGCCCGACATGTCGAGCTGCAGAACTTCCATCACCACTCAAGCGTACTGCATGAACCGTGCCGGCTCAAGACAGGGGCCGCCGAGCGGCGGCCGGCGATGCGCCGGCGCTACGCCGAACGGGCAGGGTAGAGGCCGCGCTGCTGCGCCATCAGGCGGGTCAGGCCGAGCAGGGCGCCGATGTTCGGCGTCGCCACGCCGACCCGGGCGCCGATCTCGTGCACCGACGCCACCAGCGCGTCGAGCTCTATCGGCCGGCCGGCAAGGGCGTCCTGGAGCATCGAGGTCTTGAAGCTGCCGAGCTTGCGCGCCAGGCCCATGCGCTCCTCGCCGGATTGGGCGATCGGGCAGCCGATGCGCTCGCCGATCGCCGCTGCCTCGGCCATGGTGCGCATCATGAAGGCGTGCACCAGCGGATCGTCGAGGATCGCGGTGCTTTCGGCGCCCGTCAGCGCCGAAACCGGGTTCATCGTCATGTTTCCCCAGAGCTTGTACCAGACCTCGCGGCGCACGTCAGCGCTCGCTTCGGCCTCGAATCCCGACTCGGCGAGCGCGGTGCAGACCGCACCGACCCGCGCCGAATCGCCGCCGGCGGGCTCGCCGACGATCAGCCGCTCGCCGAAGCCGTGCCGCACCAGGCCCGGCTCCGGGCAGGAGGCGGCGAGGTGGACGACGCAGCCGAGGATCCGGGCGATCGGCAGCGCCGCGAGCAGCCGGCCGCCAGGATCGACGCTGTCGAGCGGCGGCTCGGAAGGCGCTGCCGCGGGCATGAACCACCAGGGCACGCCGTTCATCGCCGGCAGCACCACGGTCGAAGGGCCGAGCAGCGCGGCGATCCGCGGCGCCAGCGCGGCGAGCGCCGGCGCCTTGAGGGCGATCACGACCAGTTCCTGCGGCCCGAGCGTCTGCGCCTCCTCGGCGACGGCGATCCGCGCCACCGATCGCTTGCCGGCGGATTCGACCACCAGGCCGCGCTCGCGCACCCGAGCCAGCGTCTCGCCGCGGGCCAGCGCCGAGACGGCATGACCGGCCGCCGCCATGCGGGCGGCGATCAAGCCGCCGACGGCGCCCAGCCCCACCACGGCGACTTTCATCGCCTGCCTTGCCACGTGTGAATTCGAGTCGTCAACCGCAATCTCCTCGACGAAAGGCAAGCACGGCTGCCGTTTTTCTGCAAAATAGCACGATCGTTCGTTTTTGTCCGACGTCCCGGTCGGCCCGTCAGCCTTGGATTCTCTCGCCTCCGACACCGACGACGTACCGCAGGCCGAAGCCGCAGCCCCCAAGGCGCTGATGAAGGGCCGCCAGACCCGCGCCGCCATCGTCGACGCCGCCCTGGCGCTGGCCTCGCACATCGGCCTCGAGGGCCTGTCGATCGGTGCCCTCGCCGAGGTGACCGGGATGAGCAAGTCGGGCGTGTTCGCCCACTTCGGCTCGCGCGAGGAACTGCAGATCTCGGTCGTCCGCGAATACCACGCCAAGTTCGAGGACGAGGTGTTTCGTCCGTCGATGACGGCGGCGCGCGGCTTGCCGCGCCTCAGGGCGTTGTTCGACCGCTGGCTGAAGCGGGTGTCGGTCGAGATCGACTCGGGCTGCATCTACATCAGCGGCGCGGTCGAGTTCGACGATCGGCCCGGGCCGGTGCGCGACGCCCTGGTCGACATGGTCAACACCTGGCAGCAGGCGCTCGAGCGCTCGATCGCCGCCGCCGTGGCCGAGGGCCACCTGCGGGCCGACACCGACGCCCGCCAGCTCCTGTTCGAGATCCACGGCCTCATCCTCGCCCTGCATCACGACGCCCGCTTCCTGCGCCACGCCGGCGCCGAGGAGCGGGCCCGCGCCGGCTTCGAGCGCGTGCTCGCGTACTGGACCGCGCCCGGCCGCACCGATTGATCGATTGATTCTTCAGGAGCCTTCATGCCTTCATACACGCCGCCCTTGCGCGACATGCAGTTCGTGATGCACGAGCTGCTCGGTGTCGTCGACGAGCTCCGCTCGCTGCCGCGCCATGCCGACATCGACGCCGACACCATCAACGCGGTGATCGAGGAGGGCGGAAAGTTCGCGAGCCAGGTGCTGGCGCCGCTCAACGCGATCGGCGATGCCGAGGGCTGCATCCTCGACAAGGCGACGCACGAGGTCAAGCCGCCGACCGGCTTCAAGGACGCCTACGCCCAGTACGTCGCCGGCGGCTGGCCGGCCCTCAGCTGCGATCCGGCGTTCGGCGGCCAGGGCCTGCCGCACATCGTCAACCAGTGCATGTTCGAAATGATGAACTCGGCCAACCAGGCCTGGACGATGTACCCGGGCCTCTCGCACGGCGCCTACGAATGCCTGCACACCCACGGCACCGAGGAGCAGAAGAGGCTCTACCTCGGCAAGCTTACCAGCGGACACTGGACCGGCACGATGTGCCTGACCGAGCCGCAGTGCGGCACCGACCTCGGCCTCTTGCGAACCAAGGCCGAGCCGCAGGCCGACGGCAGCTACCTGCTCACCGGCAACAAGATCTTCATCTCCGCCGGCGAGCACGACATGACGGAGAACATCGTCCACCTGGTGCTGGCGCGCCTGCCGGACTCCCCGGCCGGCTCGAAGGGCATCTCGCTGTTCGTGGTGCCGAAATGGAAGGTGAAGGCCGACGGCTCGCTCGGCGAGAGGAACGGCATCTGGTGCGGCGGCCTGGAGCACAAGATGGGCATCCATGGCAATGCCACGGCGCAGATCGTCCTCGAGAACGCCCAGGGCACGCTGGTCGGCGAGCCGAACAAGGGCCTGGCGGCGATGTTCGTGATGATGAACGCGGCCCGGCTCGGCGTCGGCATGCAGGGTCTCGGCCTCACTGAGGTCGCCTACCAGAACGCTGCCGTCTATGCCAAGGAGCGGCTGCAGATGCGCTCGCTCTCCGGCGCCAAGGCCAAGGACAAGCCGGCCGATCCGATCATCGTCCACCCCGACGTGAGGAAGATGCTGCTGACGGCGCGCGCCTACGCCGAGGGCGGCCGGGCGCTGGCGATGTTCACCACCCTGCTGCTCGACAAGGAAGTGGCCACCGACGACGAGGCCGTGCGCAAGGACTGCGCCGACATGGTCGCCCTGCTGACGCCGATCGTGAAGGCCTTCTTCACCGACAACGCCTGGATCTCGACCTCGCACTGCCTGCAGGTCTTCGGCGGCCACGGCTACATCAAGGAGTCGGGCATGGAGCAGTTCGTGCGCGACTCGCGGATCAACATGATCTACGAGGGCACGAACACGATCCAGTCGCTCGACCTGCTCGGCCGCAAGGTGCTCTCGGACAATGGCGCCAAGCTGAAGAAGTTCGGCAAGCTGATCGCCGAGTTCGTCGAGGAGGAGGGCGTCGACGAGGCGATGCAGGAATTCGTCAACCCGCTCGCCGAGCTCGGCGAGAAGGTCACCAAGCTGACCACCGAGATCGGCATGAAGGCGCTCAAGGACGCCGACGAGGTCGGCGCCGCCGCGGTCGACTACCTGCGGGTCTGCGGCCATCTCGTGTACGCCTACCTGTGGGCGCGGATGGCCAAGGTGGCGCTCGCCAAGGAGGCGTCGGGCGACCCGTTCTACGCCGCCAAGCTGGCGACCGCGCGCTTCTATTTCGCCAAGCTGCTGCCGGAGACGGCGATGCTGATCCGCACCGCCCGGGCGGGCGTCGCGCCGATGATGGCGATGGACGCCGCGATGTTCTGAGGCGCGCTGCCCGCCTTTGACCACAACGACACGGAGACTCGACATGACTGCTACGTTTCGCCATGCCGCCCTCGGCCTCGCCCTTGCCCTTGCTTCCGGCTTCGCCGCCGCGCAAGCCGCCTCGCCGGCGGGGCTGTGGAAGACGGTGGACGACAACACCAAGAAGGAGAAATCGCTGGTGCGCATCGTCGAGAGCGGCGGCGTCTTCACCGGCAAGGTCGAGAAGGTGATCGACCCGGATTCGCCCAAAGACGCGGTCTGCAAGGTCTGCACCGACGAGCGCAAGGACCAGCCGGTTCTCGGCATGACGATCATCCGCAACATGAAGCAGAGCTACGGCGACAAGACGGTGTTCGAAGGCGGCGATGTCCTCGATCCGAACAACGGCAAGGTCTACAAGGCGAAGCTCAAGCTGATCGACAACGGCAGCAAGCTGGAGGTGCGTGGCTACATCGGCCTGCCGATGCTCGGCCGCACGCAGACCTGGCAACGCGTCGAATAGACGCCGCATCACACCTGGAGTCACGATGAAACGATTCAACGTCCGCAAGGTTGCCGTCCTCGGCGCCGGCGTCATGGGAGCGCAGATCGCCGCCCACCTGGTCAACGTCAAGGTGCCGGTGATCCTGTTCGATCTGCCGGCCAAGGAAGGGCCGAAGAACGGCATCGTCACCAAGGCGGTCGAAGGCTTGAAGAAGCTCAAGCCCGCGCCGCTCGGCGTGCCGGAAGACGCCGCGTTGATCGAGCAGGCCAACTACGAAGAGCACCTCGCGAAGCTCGGCGAGTGCGACCTGATCATCGAGGCGATCGCCGAGCGGATGGACTGGAAGCTCGACCTGTACACGAAGATCGCTCCGGCGATCGCGCCGCACGCCATCGTCGCCAGCAACACCTCGGGCCTGAGCATCACCAAGCTCTCCGAGGTGCTGCCGGCGGAGATCCGGCCGCGCTTCTGCGGCATTCACTTCTTCAATCCGCCGCGCTACATGGCGCTGGTGGAGCTGATCGCCACGCCGACCACCGAGCCGGAGGTGCTCGACCAGCTCGAGGCGTTCGTCACCACCGCGCTCGGCAAGTCGGTGCTGCGGGCCAAGGACACGCCGAACTTCATCGCCAACCGGGTCGGCGTCGCCGGCATGCTGGCGACGATGAAGGAGGCCGAGACCTACGGCCTCAGCTACGACGTGGTCGACGACCTCACCGGCAAGAAGCTCGGTCGGGCGAGCAGCGGTACCTTCCGCACCGCCGACGTCGTCGGCCTGGACACGATGACGCACGTCATCAAGACGCTCCAGGACAACCTCAAGGACGACCCGTTCTACGCGAGCTACGCCACCCCGGCGGTGCTGCAGAAGCTGCTCGACGCCGGCGCGCTCGGCCAGAAGAGCGGCGCCGGCTTCTACAAGCGGGTCGGCAAGGACATCCTGCGCTACGACGCCGAGAAGGGCGACTACGTGCCGGGCGGCGGCAAGGCCGACGAGATCGTGGCCCGCATCCTCAAGAAGCCGCCCGCCGAGCGGCTGAAGCTGCTGCACGACTCGAAGAACCCGCAGGCGCAGTTCCTCTGGGCGATCCTGCGCGACAGCTTCCACTACGCCGCCGTGCATCTGGCCGATGTGGCCGAGAGTGCCCGCGACATCGACTTCGCGATGCGCTGGGGCTTCGGCACCAGCGCCGGCCCGTTCGAGCTCTGGCAGCAGGCCGGCTGGTCGCAGGTGGCGCAGTGGGTGAAGGAAGACATCGATGCCGGCAAGGCGCTGAGCAAGGCGCCGCTTCCTGCCTGGGTGTTCGACGGCCTCGGCGGCGGCGATGCCGGCGTGCACCGCGCCGAGGGTTCGTACAGCGCCGCCCATGCCCGGTTCGATCCGCCGAGCACGCTGCCGGTCTACGAGCGCCAGCCGTTCCGCGAGAGCGTCTTCGGTTCGGCCGCGCCGGCGCCGCTCAAGGCCGGCACGGAGGTCTTCAAGAACGACGACGTGCGCGTCTGGACGCTCGACGGCCAGGTGCTGATCGCCAGCATCACCGCCAAGCTGCACCTCATCAGCCCGGGCGTGGTCGAGGGCCTGCTCAAGGGCGTGGAGCTCGCCGAGCAGTCGTACCAGGGCCTCGTGATCTGGTCGCCGGACGACGTGTTCTCGGCCGGCGCCAACCTCGAGGCGCTGATGCCGGTGTTCATGAAGAGCGGCAGCAAGGGCATCCTGCCCGAGGTCAAGCGGCTGCAGGACGCGATGCTCAGGGTCCGCTATGCGCAGGTGCCGGTGGTCGCGGCGATGCGCGGCATGGCCCTCGGCGGCGGCTGCGAGATGGCGCTCTATTCGAGCCGGCGGGTCGCGGCGATGGAAACCTACGTCGGCCTGGTCGAAGTCGGCGTCGGCCTGATCCCGGCCGGCGGCGGCCTCGCCTACATCGCCCGTCGTGCTTCGGAGATGGCGAGCGCGGTCGGCGCCAGCGTCGACCTGCTGAAGTTCCTCACCGATCCGTTCACCAGCGCCGCCACGGCGCGGGTCGGCACGAGCGCGATCGAGTCGCGCAAGATGGGCTGGCTGCTGCAGAGCGACGTCATCGTCCCGCACAAGGACGAGCTGCTGCACGTGGCGACGCAGCAGGTGAAGGCGATGGCCGAGAGCGGCTGGCGCGCGCCGGCGAGGGCGCCGTTCCCGGCGGCCGGGCGCAACGCCATCGCCACCATCAAGGCCCAGCTCGTGAACCTGCGCGACGGCGGCTTCGCCAGCGCCCACGACTTCCACATCGCCACCCAGATCGCCGAGGTGGTGTGCGGCGGCGACGTCGATGCCGGCTCGCTGGTCACCGAGGAATACCTGATGACGATGGAGCGGGTGCGCTTCTGTGCGCTCCTCGACCACCCGAAGACGCAGGAACGGATCATGGGCATGCTGCAGACCGGCAAGCCGGTGCGCAACTGAAGGACACCGCAATGAGCAAGCAAGTGCAGGACGCCTACATCGTCGCCGCCACCCGCACCCCGATCGGCAAGTCCGGCCGGGGCTACTTCCGCAACACCCGGCCGGACGACCTGCTGGTCGCTGCGATCCGCAGCGCGATGAAGCAGGTGCCGTCGCTCGACCCGGCGGCGATCGAGGACGCGATCATCGGCTGCTCCTTCCCCGAGGCCGAGCAGGGCATGAACATGGCCCGGATCGCGGTGCAGCTCTGCGGCTTTCCCAAGCCGGTGGGCGGCGTCACCGTCAACCGCTTCTGCGCCTCCGGACTGACCGCGGTGCAGATGGCCGCCGACCGGATCCGCGTCGGCGAGGCCGACGTGATGATCGCCGGCGGCGCCGAGTCCATGAGCCTGGTGCCGATGGGCGGCAACAAGCCGTCGTTCAACCCGGAGATCTTCGCCCGCGACGAGAACGTCGGCATCGCCTACGGCATGGGCATCACCGCCGAAAAGGTCGCGGCGCAGTGGAAAGTGAGCCGCGAGGCGCAGGACGCGTTCGCGCTCGAGTCGCACCTGCGCGCCCTGAAGGCGCAGGCGGCCGGCGAGTTCACGGACGAGATGACGCCGATCGACGTGATCGCCCGCCTTCCCGACCTCGCCAGCGGCGAAACCACGACCAGCACCCGCACCGTCAACCTCGACGAAGGCCCGCGCAAGGACACCTCGGCCGAGGGCCTCGCGAAGCTGAAGCCGGTGTTCGCGGCCAAGGGCAGCGTCACCGCCGGCAACAGCTCGCAGACCAGCGACGGCGCCGGCGCGCTCATCCTCGCCAGCGAGAAGGCGGTCAAGCAGTTCGACCTGAAGCCGCTGGCCCGCTTCGTCAGCTTCGCGGCGCGCGGCGTGCCGCCGGAGATCATGGGCATCGGCCCGATCGAGGCGATTCCCGCGGCGCTCAGGTACGCCGGCCTGAAGCTCGACGACATGGGCTGGATCGAGCTCAACGAGGCGTTCGCGGCGCAGTCGCTCGCCGTCATCCACAGCGTCGGCCTGGACATGGCGAAGGTGAATCCGATGGGCGGCGCGATCGCCCTCGGCCATCCGCTCGGCGCCACCGGCGCGATCCGCTCGGCCACGGTGGTCCACGCGCTGCGCCGGCACAACCTGAAGTACGGCATGGTGACGATGTGCGTCGGCACCGGCCAGGGCGCGGCCGGCATCTTCGAGCGCGTCTGAGGCGGCAACGCGGCGATTTCATGGGCGTCCCGGAAGCGTCGCAACCGTTCGGAGCTCGCCCCGCCGGCGAGCCGCGCAATCCCACATGGCGACGCATGGTCGAGCGCGGCTTCAGCGAGGCGCCGTTCGTCCACGAGAACGGCATCCGCCTCGATGCCTGCGTGCCCGGGCGCGTCGAGTCGTCGGTCGAGCTGACGCCGCATCACTTCCAGCACACCGGCGTTCCGCACGCCGGCCTGATGGCCACGCTCGCCGACCACACCTCGGGCGCGGCGGCCATCAGCCTGACCGCGCCAGGCGAGCTCATCCTCACGGCCGAGTTCAAGATCAGCCTGCTGCGCGGGGTCGCGGCGAAGAAGCTGTATTGCCGCGCCGAGGTGATTCGACCCGGATCGCAGCTCTGCTTCGTCGAGGCCTCGGTCGAGGCCGAGACCGCCGACGGCGAACGCAAGCTCGTGGCGCGAGCGAGCGTGACGCTGGCCGTGCTCGGCGCCGATCACCCCGCCGCACGCTCGGCGGCAGGGCAACCATGACGACGAGCGACCCGCCGGCGCCGGAAGTCCGGCGCATCGAGGTCGACGGCGGCGCGGCGATCGAGCTGCGCCTGTTCGCGCCGGCGGTCGGCGCGGCCCGGGGCGCGGTGCTGATCGGCGGCGCGATGGGCGTGCGCCAGGCGTTCTACCGGCCGTTCGCACAATGGCTCGCCGACCAGGGCTATGTCGTCGCCACCTTCGACTACCGCGGCGTCGGCGACTCGCGCGCCGCCAGCCTGCGCGGCTTCGACGCCGACCTGTTCGCCTGGGCGCGCGACACCGACGCGGCGATCGATGCCCTTACCCGACGCGCCGGCGAGGTGCCGCTCTACGTCGTCGGCCACAGCCTGGGGGCGCAGCTCCCGGGCCTGCTGCGCCATCGCGACCGCATCGCCGGCCTGGTGTCGATCGCCGCCGGCAGCGGCTACTGGCGCGACAACGCGCCGCGCCTGAAGCGCTCGGTGCTCTATTTCTGGTACATCCTGGTGCCGCTGGCCACGACCCTGTTCGGCTACTTCCCCGGCGCCCGGCTGAAGAAGGTCGGCGACCTGCCGCGCGGCGTCGTCCTGCAGTGGCGGCGCTGGTGCCTGCATCCGCGCTACCACGTCGGCGCCGAGGGCGACGAGGTGCGCGAGCGGTTCGAGGGCGCGCGCTTTCCCCTGGTGGCGCTCTCGCTCACCGACGACGAGCTGATGACCGAGCGCGGCACCCGTGTCCTGGTCGACTGCTACGCCAACGCGCCGCGCCGGGTCGAGCGCGTGGCGCCGGCCGACGTCGCCGCCCGCCGCGTCGGCCACTTCGGCTTTTTCCGCGACGCCTTCGCCCCGACGCTCTGGGCGCGTACCGCGGGCTGGCTTTGCGAATTCCACCTGGCGAAGGAGACGACGACATGAGCATCCGCACCGCGACCCTGAACGGCGTGGCGACGATCGAGATCGCGCGGCCCGAGAAGAAGAACGCGATCACCGGCGCCATGTACAAGGCGATGGCCGATGCGCTCGATGCCGCTCGGGAGGACAAGGCGGTCCGCGCCGTCCTGATCACCGGCCAGCCGGGCATCTTCACCTCCGGCAACGACATCGAGGACTTCGTGCAGCGGCCGCCGGGCTCGGGCGAGTCGCCGGCGCTGGTGTTCATGAAGGCGCTGATGGGCTGCGACAAGCCGGTCGTCGCCGCCGTCACCGGCGCGGCGATCGGCATCGGCACGACCCTGCTGCTGCACTGCGACTTCGTCTACGTCAGCGACGAAGCGCGGCTGGCGATGCCGTTCGTGAGCCTCGGGCTCGTGCCCGAGTTCGCCTCGAGCCTGATCGTGCCGCAGCTGATGGGCAACGCCCGGGCGGCCGAAAAGCTGCTGCTCGGCGATCCGTTCAGCGGCGCCGACGCGGTGGAGATGGGCATCGCCAACGCGGTGCTGCCGGCGGCCGAGGTCGCGCCGCACGCGCGCCGCGTCGCCGAGCGCTTCAACGCCCTGCCGCCGGGGGCGGTGCGCGAGACCAAGCGGCTGATGCGCCGCCATCGGGCCGCGGCCGCGGAGGAGGCGATCGGCGTCGAGTCGGGCATCTTCGCGGCACGGCTGCAGAGCCCCGAGGCCAAGGAGGCGTTCGGTGCCTTCTTCCAGAAGCGCAAGCCCGATTTCTCCCAGTTCTGAGCGCGCCCGGGTGGCCGGCGAGCCGCGGCTCGCGCATCCCGCGCTGGCCCTGACGTTCAAGCTCGCGCTGACGCCGCTGCTGCTGACGCAGGCGGTGCGCGCCCGCCGTCGGGCGCCGGTGCTGCCCGAGGCGGCCGGAAGGCGCGACGGCCGTGCCGGGCGCGGCAAGGGGCCGGCGCTGCGCCTCCTCGTCGCCGGCGATTCGTCGGCCGCCGGCGTCGGTGTCGCGCATCAGGACCAGGCGGTGATCGGCCATCTGCTGCGCACGCTCGAGGCGCATCGTCCCGGGCCGATCGAGTGGCGGCTTTGCGCCCGCACCGGGCTCACCACCCGCGGCGTGCACGAGTTGCTGCGCGCCGCGCCGCCGCCGGCGGCAGACGTCGCCGTCGTCATCACCGGGGTCAACGACGTGGTCGATCAGGTTCCGGTGCGCCGCGCCCTGGCGCATCGCGCCGCGCTCGCCGACTGGCTGCTCGGCCAGGCGCTGGCGCGCCACGTCGTCTTTGCGCCGCTGCCGCCGATGCACCAGTTTCCGCTCCTGCCGGAGCCGCTGCGCAGCGTCGTCGGCGCCGATGCGCGCCGCCATGACCAGGCGCTGGCGCGCTGGGCGGCGACGCGCAGCGACGTTTCGGTGGCGACGATCGCGGTGGCCCTCACGCCCGAGACGATGGCGAGCGACGGCTTTCATCCGGGCGAGCCGGTCTACCGCGCCTGCGGCGAGGCGCTCGGCCTGCACGTGGCCCGGCATCTCGCCTGACCGGCGGCCCTAGGCGCGGCCGCCGGCTTGCGGCACACTGCCGCGCGAACGCTCACACGAGAAGCGGACAAGGAGGCGCGATGGATCTTCGGGGCAAGACCTTGTTCATCACCGGAGCGTCGCGCGGCATCGGCCTCGCGATCGCCCTGCGTGCGGCGCGCGACGGCGCGCAGATCGTCGTCGCCGCGAAGACGGCGGAGAGCAACCCGAAACTTCCGGGCACGATCCACAGCGCCGCCGCCGAGATCGAGGCCGCCGGCGGCCAGGCGCTGGCGATCCAGTGCGACATCCGCGACGAGGCGAGCGTGCAGGCGGCGGTGGCGGCGGCGGTGGCGCGCTTCGGCGGCATCGACATCCTGGTCAACAACGCCAGCGCGATCAGCCTGACGCCGACGCCGGCCACGCCGATGAAGCGCGTCGACCTGATGTTCGGCGTCAACGTGCGCGGCACCTACCTGTGCACCCAGGCCTGCCTGCCGCACCTGATGGCGTCGGCCAAGGCGGGCCGCAATCCGCACGTGCTGACGATGTCGCCGCCGCTGTCGATGCGCGAGCACTGGTTCGCGCCGCACACCGCCTACAGCATCGCCAAGTACGGCATGAGCATGTGCACGCTCGGCCATGCCGGCGAATTCCGCCCGCTCGGCATCGCCGTCAACAGCCTCTGGCCGCGCACCGCGATCAAGACCGCGGCGCTGCAGATGATCCCGGGTGTCGACATCGCCGCCTGCCGCACGCCCGAGATCCTGGCCGATGCCGCCTGGTTCATCCTGACCAGCGACGCGAAGACGACCAGCGGCAACTTCTACATCGACGACACGGTGCTCGCCGCCCATGGCGTCACCGATCTCGAGCGCTACAGCGTCACCCCGGGGACGAAGGAATTCGTCCTCGATTTTTTCGTCGACTGATCCCCACGCAAACCGAGGACGACCCGATGGCCGAGCTGACCACCACCGCCGACGACAAGCTGCGCTCGAACAGGACCCTCACCTGGGTCATCTATGGCCTGTATGGGGCGAGCTTCCTGGTCGGCATCACGTCGATCGTCGCGATCATCCTCAACTACGTCAAGCGCGGCGACGTCGCCGGCACCTATCTCGAGTCGCACTTTACCTGGCAGATCCGCACCTTCTGGATCGGCGTGATCGTCGCCATCGTCGGCGGGCTGTTGATGCTGGTGCTGGTCGGCTGGCTGGTGTGGCTCGCCGACATGGTGTGGGTGATCTATCGGCTGGTGATGGGGGCGCTCAGGCTGAGCGAAAGCCAGCCGATCGTCGAGGGCAAGTACGGCCTGGCGGCCTGAACTTCACTCGACGGGAATGGGCCGCGGCTTGCCCTGGAGGTCGATCGCGACGTAGGTCAGGTTGGCCTCGGTCACCTTGACGACGTGCAGGTCGGCCGGGTTGCGCTCGGCGTAGACCTCGACGTTGACCGTCACCGAGGTTCGCCCGACCCGCTCGACCTTGGCATAGAAGCTCAGCAGGTCGCTGACCGAGACCGGCTGCTTGAAGACGAACTGGTTGACCGCGACGGTGGCGATCCGGCCCTTGGCGATCCTGGCCGGAAGGACGGCGCCGGCGACGTCGACCTGGGCCATGATCCAGCCTCCGAAGATGTCGCCGTTGCCGTTGGCGTCGGCCGGCATCGGCATGACCCGCATCACCAGCTGGCGATCGCCGGGCAGGGTGAGCGGCGCGATCGACGAGATGTCGGGCTTCCTGTCGTCGATCTCGGGCATATTCGCTCTCATCTCGGGGTCACGGCCGCCGATTCTTTCATCATTAGCGAAACGACCCCGTCTTTCCATGCGTCCTGCCATCCTGTCTCCGCCCGCGGCCGTGCCCGCCTCCGCCGCCGAGAGGGCGCCGAAATCCGACTGGCGCACCCTCGGCAAGCTCCTGCCCTACGTCTGGCAGTGGCGCTGGCGGGTGGGGGTGGCGCTGGCCTGCCTGGTCGCCGCCAAGCTCGCCAACATCGGCGTGCCGCTGGTCCTGAAGGGCCTGGTCGACGCCCTGTCCCTCAAGCCCGGCGATCCGCGGAGCGTCCTGGTCGTGCCGGTGGCGATCCTGGTCGGCTACGGGCTGCTGCGCCTCTCGATCACCCTCTTCACCGAGCTGCGCGAATACCTGTTCTATCCGGTGGCGGCGCGGATCGCCCGGCGCGTCTCGCTCGAGGCGTTCGAGCACCTGCTGCAGCTGAGCCTGCGCTTTCACCTCGAGCGCCAGACCGGCGGCGTCTCGCGCGACATCGAGCGCGGCTCGCGCTCGATCCAGTCTCTCCTCAACTACACCATCTACAACATCCTGCCGACCCTGGTCGAGATCGCGATGGTGATCGCGCTGCTCTCGGCGAAGTTCGACGGCTGGTTCGCGGCCATCACCTTCGGCGCGCTGCTGCTCTACATCGGCTTCACCGTGACGGTGACCGAGTGGCGCACCGGCTTTCGCCGGGCGATGAACGAGCAGGATTCGAAAGCCAACACCAAGGCGCTCGACGCCTTGCTCAACTACGAGACGGTCAAGTACTTCTCCAACGAGCCATTCGAGCAGGCGCGCTACGACGACAACCTGCAGCGGCTGGAGAAAGCCTCGGTCAAGTCGCAGACCTCGCTGTCGGTCCTCAACCTCGGCCAGAGCCTGATCATCGCCACCGCGGTGACGCTGCTGGTCTGGCGGGCGACGCTCGGCGTCGTCTCCGGGACGATGACGCTCGGCGACCTGGTGCTGGTCAACGCGCTGATGATCCAGCTCTACATCCCGCTCAATTTCCTGGGCGTCATCTACCGCGAGATCAAGCAGTCGATGATCGACATGGAGAAGATGTTCGCCCTGCTCGGGCAGCACCGCGAGATCGCCGACGCGCCGGGGGCGGTGCCGCTCGTCACCCGGGGCGCAGGGCCCGGCTCGCCTGTCGGCTCGGTGCGCTTCGAGGACGTGCGCTTCGGCTACGACCGCGACCGCGAGATCCTCCACGGCGTGAGCTTCGAGATCCCCGCCGGCAAGACGGTGGCGGTGGTCGGGCCCTCGGGCTCGGGCAAGAGCACGCTGGCGCGGCTGATGTTCCGCTTCTACGACGTCGACGCCGGCCGGATCACCATCGACGGCCAGGACATCCGCGCGGTGACGCAGAAGAGCCTGCGCGAGGCGATCGGCATCGTTCCGCAGGACACGGTGCTGTTCAACGACACCGTCGAATACAACATCGCCTACGGCCGCACCGGCGCTGCTCGTCCCGAGGTGGAGCAGGCGGCGCGGGCGGCGCACATCCATGCCTTCATCGCCTCCACGCCCCGGGGCTACGAGACGATGGTCGGCGAGCGCGGCCTGAAGCTCTCGGGCGGCGAGAAGCAGCGCGTGGCGATCGCCCGCACCCTGCTGAAGAACCCGCCGATCATGATCTTCGACGAGGCCACCTCGGCGCTCGATTCGGCCAACGAGCGGGCGATCCAGGCCGAGCTGCAGAGCGCGGCCCGAAACCGCAGCGCCCTGGTCATCGCCCACCGGCTCTCGACCGTGGTCGACGCGCACCAGATCCTGGTGATGGAGGCCGGCCGGATCCTGGAGCGCGGCACCCACGCCGAGCTGGTCGCCGCCGGCGGCCGCTACGCCGAGATGTGGCGGCTGCAGCAAAGCAGCAGCGAGGAGATGGCGGCGGCCGAGATCTGAGCCGGTGGCGCGGTCAGCCCGGCGCCGGCGTGGCACGAAGGTTGCGACCAGCGGCCCTCCGGCAAAACCCTCGCTTTCCGGGCAAACACGCGCTCGGCGTCAGCCGCGCTGCCTAGAATTTCGTTCTTTCTTTTCGACGGCAGCGGTCGCTCGCCGACCCGTCCGCCCCGCTTTCCATCCATCAGGGAGTACACATGAAGAAAACGATCTGGGTCGGCGCCGCGCTGCTCGCCGCGGCGCTGGGCGCCACCGGTGCGGCCCATGCCGAAGACACGCTGAAGAAGATCAAGGACAGTGGCTCGATCACGATGGGGGTGCGCGAATCCTCCGGCGCGCTCGCCTTCACGCTCGGCGACGGCAAGTACACCGGCTTTCACTACGACGTCTGCCAGCGGATCATCGCCGACCTGCAGAAGCAGCTCGGCATGGCCAAGATCGACGTCAAGTACCAGCCGGTGACCTCGCAGAACCGGATCCCGCTGGTGCAGAACGGCACCGTCGACCTCGAGTGCGGCTCCACCACCAACAACGCCACCCGGCAGAAGGACGTGTCGTTCGCGCCCACCCTCTACGTCGAGGAGGTGCGCATCGCCACCAAGAAGGCCTCGGGCATCAAGGGCATCGCCGACCTCAACGGCAAGACCGTCGCCACCACCACCGGCACGACCTCCGTGCAGCTGCTGCGCAAGAACAAGCGCGCCGCCGGCATGGACTTCAAGGAGCTCAACGGCAAGGACCACTCCGACAGCTTCCTGCTGCTCGAGACCGGCCGCGCCGACGCCTTCGTCATGGACGGCCAGATCCTGGCCGGCCTGATCTCCAAGTCGAAGAACCCGGCCGACTACGCCATCGTCGGCGAGGTGCTCTCGGTCGAGCCGATCGCCATCATGTACCGCAAGGACGATCCGGCCTTCCGCAAGGCGGTCGACGACAGCGTGCGCAACATCGCCAAGAGCGGCGAGGCGGCCAAGCTCTACGACAAGTGGTTCATGCAGCCGATCCCGCCGAGCAACACCAAGGTCGGCCTGCCCCCTTCCGACGCCACCAAGTCGGCGTGGGCGAGCCCGAACGACAAGCCGGCGGAAGACTACGCCGAGAAGTGATCCGGTGCCCGACACAAGGTAAGCCCTAGCGCCGGGCGGCGCGAAGCTTGCTTACATTGGGATCAGCGCGGCGCGGAGCCATTCGCGTCGCGCTTTTT
>Ga0068864_100001551_pt1 | contig 18956 bp, 6 predicted proteins | sample KBSSwiS72_FD_66586 | JGI IMG/M metagenome (GOLD analysis project Ga0068864, IMG submission 66586) | Switchgrass rhizosphere microbial communities from Kellogg Biological Station, Michigan, USA - KBS Switchgrass S7-2 | ecosystem: Host-associated > Plants > Roots > Rhizosphere > Soil ... | reverse complement strand
ACCAGCGCTCGGTTGACGCCGGGCGTGTCCTTCACATCGGAATGGGAATCGTCGGATAGCACCATGGGGCAGTGAAGCGAAAGGGGCCGGCACGATGTGCCGCCCTCGAATGGTTGGTCGGAGCAGAGCGTGCGCGCTCAACCCTTCTGCTTCTTGGCTTCTTCTTCGCGGGTCTGCTCGTCGCTCTTGCCGCGTCCCTTTTGTTCCTCGACGCGTGGCGCGCGTTGCTGCGCCTGCTGCGCGGCCTGAGCCTGGCGAGCCTGCTCGGCCTGCGCCTGACGCGCTTGCGCCTGCTGTTGAGCTTGCGCCTGGCGGGCCTGCTGCTCGGCTTGCCGCGCTTGCTGCGCTTGCTGTGCCTGCTGTTGAGCTTGCGCCTGGCGGGCCTGCTGTTCGGCTTGCCGAGCTTGCTGCGCTTGCTGTGCCTGCTGTTGCTGCGCAGCCTGCGTTTCGCGCGCCTTCTGTTGCTCGGCCTGACGAGCTTGCTGCTGCTGTTGTTGCGCCTGCCGCGCCTGCTGCTGTTGCGCCGCCTGCGCTTCGCGAGCTTTTTGCTGCTCGGCCTGGCGAGCTTGCTGCTGTTGCTGTTGCTGCGCCGCCTGCGCTTCGCGAGCTTTCTGCTGCTCCGCCTGGCGAGCTTGCTGCTGCTGTTGTTGCGCGGCCTGCGCTTCGCGAGATTTCTGCTGCTCCGCCTGGCGAGCTTGCTGCTGTTGCTGTTGCTGCGCCGCCTGCGTTTCGCGCGCCTTCTGCTGCTCCGCCTGGCGAGCTTGCTGCTGCTGTTGCTGTGCAGCCTGCGCTTCCCGCTTCTGCTGCTCGGCCTGTACCGCCTGCTGTGCCTGCGGTTGTTCCGCTTGGCGAGCCTGTTCCTGCGGTTGGCGGGGCATCCCGCGTCGCTGCGCCGTCTCCGGCAACGGCGTCGCGCCCGGCGCGGCTTGCGGCGCCGCCGCGGTGGGCGGCGTCCCGGCTGGCTGCTGTTGCTGGATTCTCATTTGAGCCGGTGAGCCCGCGCGTGGCTGCAAGCCAGGCGTCGCGACTTCGGCGGGCGCGGCCTGCGTTGCCTGCGCCGGCTGTCCTCGCTGGTCCTCGCTCGCCTTGCCGCGCTCACCCTTGCCACGTTGGGGCGGCTGGGGTGCAGCGTCGGGTTGCGCGAGTTGGGGCGGCGCGGCCTTGTCCGCAGCCGCCCTTCCTTCGGCGGGCAAGCCTGGACGATCGCGTGTGCGAGCCGGAGATGTCGACGGAGGCGGCAAGACCGTGGGAGGCGCTGCCTGCGATTGGGCGATGACCTTCACTTGCGGCGCGGGGGTCGCAGGCGCAGTCCTCGCCTGGGGCGCCGCTCTTGCTTCCTTCCGCGCATTTTCGTCCAGCGGCCTGCCGGGTTGCCTTTCGAGTTGCGGCTGCTGCGCGGCGAAGCTCGCCGGAGCCGGGGCCGGCGCCCTGCGGGCGACCACTTGACGCTCGAACACTCGAGCCGGAACGTTGCCGCTTTGTGCCGCGGGACCGCGCACGCTGCGCTCCGTCGGCGCGAATGCGGGGAGCGGCGCGACAGGCGCACTCGCGGCCATCTGCGGCGTCATGCGGACGGCCGCGCGCTGCACCGCCTGCGACTGCACGAAGGCCGTCGTAGGAACGGCGACCACCGCACCCGGTACGCGCCGGTTGACGTAGTTGACGTTGGCCGCGTCATTGTTGTTGTAGAAGTTATTGATCACCGTCGCATTGACGACCGTGTTGGTGACGTTGACCTGCTCGACATAACGGCGGCTCGCCGAATACCACGGGCGATAGACTTCACGCGGGCCCAGCGGGAACCAGCCGACCGCGCCGACGTTGCCCGACGACACCGACACCGAAAAGTTGTTGCCACCGACGAACGCGACGAGCGCCGGCGCATAGTAAGCGCGCGTGCGTGCCGGTCCCGGCACCCAACCCCAGCGGTTGCCGATGTTGGCCCAGCGTCCGTAGTGCGAGACGGCGAAGCCCCACGGCGCATCATCGACCCACGTCCAGCCCCACGGATCGACCCAAGCCCAGTGTCCGTCGCGATACGGCGCCCAATCAGCCGTCACCCGCGTCGGGTACCAGATGTTCCCGTAATTGGGATCCGCGCTCCACGACCCGTACGTGTCGAGATCCTGGTAGCCGATGACGTCCGGCGACACATACCGTGCCGAGACCGACGCGTCGTAGCGGCGATCGCGGTCCGACGCCCAGCGATCGAAGTCGTCGAGCCGCGGCGCGGCGAATACCTCGTAATCCGTAAGCGTCGTGTCGTAGAACCTGTACGACTGGCGCGAATCGACGACGTACGATGCGCCGTCCCCGTACACTTCGGCGCGGCCGCTGCGCACGATGACGTCGGTGGCGTTGCCGTCGGTGTCGACGACGACGCGATAGTTGCCCGGCTGCTTCAACGTGAGCGCAATGTTCGGCGTGTCGACTTCCACCACCTGTTCAGGATCGAGGTGGCGCACCCGGATGTTCATGGCGCCTTGCGTCAACTGCAGTTGCGTGAGGTTGTCCTCGAGGTTCAGCACGGTAACGCCGGCCGGACCATTGAGGCGCAGCATCGAGCCGCCGATCTGAAGCTCCGTGCGCGCGCCCGAGTCGACCCAGAGGCGATCGCCGATCGTCAGTGGCCGGTTCAGCGTGGCGCCCACCCAGTCGTCTTCGCCGGCCGGCGAAAAGCTGACCGCGCCGGTCGTGTACCCGAGCCTTATGACCTGAAAGGGAGGATCGGCGCTCGCAAGCGCGCTAGCCGCGAGCAACACGACGCCTGCCGTCAAAGCGAGCGCTCGGGACAACAGGGACTGGATGTTCATTGTTCATACCTCGCGAGATGGGTTCGTTGCCGGTACTGTCGCAAACGCGCAGAATGGTCCATTCGATGACGGCGAAGGAATGAGGTTCCGCTGTCACGCCCTGTGTTACGTACGGTTACACCGTTGCCGTTACGAGCGGTTACATTCGAGACGTCGCGTTCGGCCTTGGCACCCAGCGCCAGGCGCGTCTTCGCGACTCTGCTTGCGAGTTGGATTCGATGGAACCATGCGTTGTCGCACGGGTGATTGTCTGTTCGCTGGCACACTTGGGTCCCTCTTTCACCGATGCGAGATGCCTGTGTGCGCTAACGTACCGACCCGCCTTGCGCCGGCAACTATGCTTTCGTCGTTACGTCCAGCGTCATCGAGTGCAACCTAGGAGCCCAAAATGAACAGCATCGTTTACCTGGTTGGTGCGATCGTCATCATCGTCGCGGTACTGTCCTTCTTCGGCCTGCGCTGAGCGCTCACCGCGCGCCCAAGCCGACGAGCCCCTGCTGCCGCGCGGAGACCCGGGCAGGAACACGATCGGCGCGGGCACAGCGGTTCGCATGACCCTGTACGAGGGTCCCTGCTGCAGCACCACACACACGCGTTCGGACCGGCTGCGGCCGGTCAGAACTCGCCGGCCTGCAAGCCGGCCCAACAAAAAAGCCGTCATCCAGGGAGCTGCGAGGGTTAATCTCGCGGTCGTGCCTGTTCGCGAAGCATCGCCCCCGGCCGGCTCGCTCATCGGCGTCCGCGTGCGACGCGTGCAACGCGTCAGGATCCAATCGATGGACATCCTCAATTGAAGGCGAGCACCCGGAAGAGCTTCGGGCGACGGCGTGCGCTTCGTCCGTCGCTTGCCCACGCGGCGCCCGTCGGCAAGTACTCCGATGAGGAGCCGCCGCTTCGCTCGGAGCTCTACAGCGCCGAGCAGATGGAGGCCCACGGCCAGAAGCTCGCGCTCGCGCATCGCCTGGCGCCCGGCCGCGGCCCCGATCGCCTGCTCGTTCGTCTCGCCGACAACGAAGCTCTGCTGACGGAGGTGTGCGACCTCCTGACGGCTTCGGTTGCCGCGAATCGCCGGATCACGCCCGCGGCGGAATGGCTGCTCGACAACTTCTACCTGATCGAAGAGCAGATTCGCACCGCCAAGCGGCACTTGCCGAAGGGGTACAGCCGCGAGCTGCCGCGCCTTGCGAGCGGAGCTTCCGCCGACCTGCCTCGCGTGTACGACCTTGCGTTCGAGGCGATCTCGCACGGCGACGGCCGCATCGACGCGGAGACGCTTTCCCGCTTCGTCGCGGCCTATCAGGCGGTGACGCCGCTCAAGGTGGGCGAGCTGTGGGCGATTCCCATCATGCTGCGGCTCGCGCTGATCGAGAACCTTCGCCGCGTCGGCGCGCGGATCGCGGCCGCCACGATCGACCGCAATCGCGCAAGCGCATGGGCGGACCGGATGATGGACGTGGCTCAGCACGACCCGAAGAGCCTCATCCTCGTGATCGCCGACATGGCGCGGTCGAGCCCGCCGCTCGTGAGCTCGTTCGTCGCCGAGCTGACACGCCGCCTGCAGGGACACAGCGCGGCGCTCGCGCTGCCCCTCACGTGGATCGAGCAGTCCCTCGCCGAAACAGGCATGTCGATCGAGCAGATGGTGCAGATCGGCACGCAGGAGCAGGCCGGCGTGCAGGTCTCCATCAGCAACACGATCGGCAGCCTGCGTTTCCTGGGATCGATGGATTGGCGCGACTTCGTCGAGTCGATGAGCGTCGTCGAAAAGAAGCTGCGCGAGGATCCCGCCGGCATCTATGCGCGGATGGACTTCGCGACGCGCGACCGCTACCGGCACGCAGTCGAGGAGATCGCGAAAGGCAGCCCGCTGTCGGAGAGCGAGGTCGCGCGAAGAGTCATCCAGCTGGCGCACGAGGGCGCCTCCGGCGCCGCCGGCCCGAGCGGCGATGACGGGCGCATGGCGCACGTCGGCTACTACCTGATCGACAAGGGACGGCCCCGCCTCGAGCGGGCGGCAAGGATGCGCCTCTCGACCGGCGAGGTCGTGCGACGGATAGGTCGCAACAGCCCGCTATTGTTCTACCTCGGCACCATCGTCGCGATCACCGCGACCTTCACGGCTCTGCTCGCGCGCGAAGCGCGCGGCGCCGGCGTCGACGGCACGATGCTGTCGGTTCTCGCTATCCTGCTGACGCTCGCGTCGAGCCAGCTCGCGGTCAGCATGGTCAACTGGCTCGCGACGCTCATCGTGACGCCGCATCCGCTGCCGCGGATGGACTTTTCGGACGGGCTGCCGCCGCAGTCGCGCACGCTCGTCGTGGTGCCCACGCTCCTCACCGGCGCATCCGACATCGCGGGTCTCATCGACGCGCTGGAGGTGCGCTTTCTCGCGAACCGCGACGCGAACCTGCACTTCGCGCTGCTGACGGACTTCGTCGACGCGCCTTCCGAGAACCAGCCTGAGGACGAATCTCTGCTTGCGCTCGCTCGGCACGGCATCGACGCGCTCAATGCGAAGTATTCGGAGTCGGGCACCGACGAGGGCAACGACGCCGCCGACCGGTTTTTCCTGTTTCACCGCCCTCGCCGCTGGAATCCGCAGGAACGTCGATGGATGGGGTTCGAGCGCAAGCGCGGAAAGCTCGCGGATCTCAATGCGCTGTTGCGTGACGACGGTCGGGACCGTTTCAGCGTCATCGTCGGCAACGTGCCCGCGCTGGCGCAGACGAAGTACGTGATCACGCTCGACACCGATACGCAGCTCCCGCGCGACTCGGCCCGGCAGTTCTGCGGCGTGATGGCGCATCCGCTCAATCGTCCGCGTTTCGGTGCCACGGCCAAGGACGGTGAGCGAACGCGTGTCACCGAGGGCTACGGCATCCTGCAGCCACGCGTCGACGTCAGCCTGCCGGGTGCGAGCCGATCGCGGTACGCGCGGCTGCACGGCGGCGACACCGGGGTGGATCCGTACACGCGCGCCGTTTCGGACGTCTACCAGGACGTGTTCGCCGAAGGCTCCTTCATCGGCAAAGGGATCTACGAAATCGACGCGTTCGAGCACGCGCTGTCGGGCCGCTTTCCCGACAACCGCATCCTGAGCCACGACCTGATCGAAGGTTGCTACGCGCGCTCCGGATTGCTAAGCGATGTGCAGTTGTACGAGGAGTATCCGTCGACGTACATCGCCGACATGAGTCGCCGGCACCGCTGGATACGCGGCGACTGGCAGCTCGCGGGCTGGCTCTTTTCGCGCGTGCCCGGACCGGGGCCGCGCCGCATTCCGAATCCGCTGTCGGCGCTCTCGCAATGGAAGCTGCTCGACAATCTGCGCCGAAGCCTCGTGCCGCCGGCGCTCATGCTGTTGTTGCTTCTCGGGTGGACGGTGCTGCCCTTTGCGCCGCTCTGGACGCTGGTCGTGCTGGTGGTCGTGCTGTTGCCGTGGGTGTCCGCCGTCATCCTGGAGGCGTGGTCGAAGCCGAACGACTCGTCGCGTAAGCAGCACCTCGCGACCACCACGGCGGCCGCCAGCCGGAACGCCGCCCAGACGCTGCTGACGCTTGCGTTCCTTCCGTTCGAGGCGATGGTGAACGTGGATGCCATCGCCCGCACGGCGTGGCGGATGCTCGTGACACATCGCCACCTGCTCGAGTGGAATCCCTCCGCCATGGAGGACCCGGAGCGCGGCGCCGGAAGCGCAAGCCGGCGCAAAGGTCTTTTCGGGTCCGTCGGATCCATGTGGATCGGGCCGGCGATCGCCGCCGTGACTGGAGTCGTGCTCATGGCGGCAGCCACTCCCTCGCTGGCCGCCGCCGCGCCGATCCTGCTGCTATGGCTCGTCTCGCCCGCCATCGCGTGGTGGGTGAGCCGACCGCTTCCGCGCCGCGAGGCGAACCTCGACACCGAGGACATTGCCTTTCTGCGAAAGCTCGCGCGCCGCACGTGGGCGTTCTTCGACACGTTCGTCGGCCCCGACGATCGGTGGCTGCCGCCGGACAACGAACAGGAGCATCCCGCGCTCGTGGTCGCTCATCGCACTTCCCCCACCAACATGGGCCTGTCGCTCCTCGCCAACCTGACGGCCTACGATTTCGGCTTCATCGCCGCGGGGCAGCTCGTCGAGCGAACGGCGAATACGCTCGGCACCATGTCGACGCTCGAGCGTCACGAGGGGCATTTCTACAACTGGTACGACACCCGCTCCGGAACGCCGCTGCCGCCGCTCTACATCTCGTCCGTCGATAGCGGCAATCTCGCCGGGCACCTCATGACGCTGCGGTCGGGCCTTGCGGCGATCGCCGACGCTCCGGTCATCGACGTGCGCTGGTTCGAAGGCTTGAGTGACACGGCGCAAGTGTTGGCCGAGGTCATCGGCGGCAGGACGCCGGCGCCCTTGTCGCATCTCCTGCGCGACCTCGAAGCGGCCTACGACTCGCGGCCCGCGACACTCGCGGCGGCGCGACAGTGGCTCGATCGGATGGGGGACCACGTGAGTGGCATCGCGGCCGAGGTCGGCGCCCACGAAGGCGGGTCCGAACCTGCGCCGCAGAGCGCGGGCAAGCCCGCCGACGACGCAGCGTTCTGGACGGCAGCGCTCGTCGATCAATGCCGCGCGATGCAGCAGGAGCTCGCGTTCGTCGCGCCGTGGAGCGCGCTTGCGCCCGTGCCGGACGAGCTCGGAATATTCACGCTGCTGCGCGGGGTTCCGACGCTGCGCGAGGTCGCGGCGCTCGAGGAGCACGTGCGCACTGCGGGCGGGACCCCGCCTGTCCCCGGTTCCGGCGAGCGCCGCTCCGATCAGGAGCAGTGGCACGAAGCCGCGATCGAGGCGAGCCGGCGCGCGCGCGAGCGAGTCGCCGAAATCGACCGGCTCTCGCTCTTGTGCGACGCACTCGCGAAAATGGAGTACGAGTTCCTGTACGACCGGCCGCGGCATCTGCTTGCGATCGGCTACAACGTCGCCGAACGGCGGCGCGACGCAAGCCACTACGATCTGCTGGCGTCGGAAGCGCGCTTCGCGAGCTTCGTCGCGATCGCGCAGGGCCAGCTGCCGCAGGAGAACTGGTTCGCGCTGGGACGCATGCTCACGAGCTCCGGCGGCGAGCGCGTGCTCGTGTCGTGGAGCGGATCGATGTTCGAGTACCTGATGCCGCAGCTCGTGATGCCGAGCTACGACAACACGCTGCTCGCCGAGACCGCCCGCGTGTGCGTCGATCTGCAAATCGCGTACGGCAAGCTGCGCGGCGTGCCGTGGGGCATCTCGGAGTCGGGCTACAACGCGGTCGATGCGAGCCTCAACTACCAGTACCGCGCCTTCGGCGTCCCGGGACTCGGTCTCAAGCGCGGCCTTTCGGAAGACCTGGTGATCGCGCCGTACGCATCGGCGCTGGCGCTGATGGTGGCGCCCGAAGCGTCGTGCGCGAATCTGCGCCGTCTCGCAGCCGATGGGCTTGCCGGACGGTTCGGGTTGTACGAGGCAATCGACTACACGCCCGCCCGCCTGCCGCGGGGACAGGGCAGCGCCGTCGTGCGCTCGTTCATGGCCCATCACCAGGGCATGGTCCTCTTGTCGTTGTCGCACGTGCTGCTCGGCAGGCCCATGCAGCGGCGCTTCGAGGCGGATCCGATCTTCAAGGCGACGCTTCTCCTCCTGCAGGAGCGGATTCCGCGGGCCGGCCTGCTCTACGCGCATCCGGCCGAGCTCTCGGCGGCGCGCGACGTGGCGCCGGAGGCGGAGCCGCCGGTGCGCGTCTTCGACCATCCCGACACGCCGTCGCCCGAGGTGCAGCTCCTGTCCAACGGCCGCTATCACGTGATGGTGACGAACGCCGGAGGCGGCAGCACGCGCTGGAAGGACCTTGCGGTCACCCGGTGGCGCGAGGACCCCACGTGCGACAACTGGGGCACGTACTGCTACATCCGCGACACCGCGAGCGGCGATTTCTGGTCCGCCGCGCACCAGCCCACGCTGCAGCGGCCCGTGCGCTACGAAGCGATCTTCAGCGAGGCGCGCGCGGAATTCCGCCGACGCGACAGGGACTTCGAGTCGCACATCGACATCGTCGTCTCGCCGGAGGACGACATCGAGCTCCGGCGGCTGCGCATCACGAATCGCTCGCGGACGCGGCGCACGATCGACGTGACGAGCTACGCGGAGGTGGTGCTCGCATCACCCGCCGCCGATGCGCTGCATCCGGTGTTCTCGAACCTGTTCGTCGAGACCGAGCTCGTGCCGCAGCGGCACGCGATCCTGTGCACACGCCGGCCGCGGGCGCGCGAGGAGCCGACGTACTGGATGTTTCACCTGATGGCCGTCCACGGGCCGGCGGCGTCGGAGTTCTCGTGCGAGACGGACCGCGCGGCCTTCATCGGCCGCGGGCGCACGGTCGCCGCGCCCCAGGCGATGCTGCAGGCCGGACCGCTCGCGGGCGGCCACGGGTCGGTGCTGGATCCGATCGTCGCCATTCGGCAGAAGCTCACGCTCGATCCGCAGCAGACGGCGATCGTCGACATGGCGTTCGGAATGGCGGACACGCGCGATGCGGCGCTCGCCCTCGCCGGCAAGTATCAGGACCGCAACCTCGCGGAGCGCGTCTTCGATCTCGCGTGGACGCACAGCGGTGTCACGCTGCGGCAGATCAATGCGAGCGAATCCGACGCGCAACTGTACGCGCGGATGGCGGGATCGATCCTGTTCGCGAACGCGGCGCTGCGGGCGGAGGCTTCGATCTTGCTGCGCAACCGGCGCGGACAATCCGGCCTCTGGAGCTACGCGATCTCGGGCGACCTGCCGATCGTGCTGCTGCAGATCGGCGACTCCGAGAACATCGACCTCGTCCGGCAGCTCGTGCAGGCGCACGCGTACTGGCGACTCAAGGGACTCTCCGTCGACCTCGTGATCTGGAACGAGGACCGGGGCGGCTATCGGCAGCTGCTGCAGGACCAGATCATGGGGCTCATCGCCGCCGGCATCGAAGCGCACGTGATGGACCGCCCGGGCGGAATCTTCGTGCGCCGCGCGGAGCAGATTTCGGAGGAGGACCGCATCCTGATCCAGTCGGTCGCGCGCGCGATCATCAGCGATCGAAGGGGCGCGCTGCTCGAGCAGGTCAATCGCCGCGGCGCCGTGGAAGTGCGCGTGCCGCGGCTCGTCCCCGCAAGGACGCTGCGGACCGAAACGCCGGCGCCAGAGCCCGCACCGCGGCCGTTGCTGCTCGCCAACGGCATCGGAGGCTTCACGCCCGACGGGACCGAGTACGTGATCACGCTGCGGCCCGGAACGACGACGCCGACCCCGTGGGTCAACGTCCTCGCCAATCCGAACTTCGGCACGGTCATCTCGGAGAGCGGCCTCGCGTACACGTGGCACGACAATGCGCACGAGTTCCGCCTCACCCCCTGGAACAACGACCCCGTCACCGATGCAAGCGGCGAGGCCTGCTTCGTGCGCGACGAAGAGTCGGGGCGCTTCTGGTCCGCCGCGCCGATGCCCAGCCGCGGGACCGGCACGTACGTCGCGCGCCACGGCTTCGGGTACAGCGTTTTCGAGCATCGGCAGGACGGCATCACGACGGAGCTCACGGTCCACGTCGCGATGGACGCAGCCGTCAAGTTCACCACGGTCAAGCTGCGCAACCTGTCGGGAAGGCCGCGCCGGCTGTCCGTCACGGGGTACGTGGAGTGGGTGCTGGGCGACCTCCGGCCCAAGACGACGATGCACGTCGTGACCGAGATCGACATGAAGACCGCCGCGCTGCTCGCGCGCAACTCGTACAACACCGAGTTTCCCGATCGCGTCGCGTTCTTCGACGTCGACGATCCGGCGCGCACCGTGACCGGCGATCGGACCGAGTTCATCGGTCGCAACGGCTCGCTGCGCTCCCCCGCGGCCATGTCGCGCGCGCGTCTCTCCGGCAAGGTCGGCGCGGCGCTCGACCCGTGCGCGGCGCTGCAGGTGCCGTTCGAGCTGGCCGACGGCGAGGAGCGCGAGATCGTCTTTCGTCTCGGCGTGGGACGCAGCGCGGCCGACGCGGCGAGCCTGCTGCAGCGGTTCCGCGGCCCCGCCGCGGCGCGCGCGGCACTCGATGCCGTGCGCGGCCACTGGCAGCAGACGATCTCCGCGGTTCGCGTCGAGACTCCGGACATGCCGCTCAACATCCTCGCCAATGGCTGGCTCGTGTACCAGACGACGGCGTGCCGGCTGTGGGCGCGCAGCGGCTATTACCAATCGGGCGGCGCGTTCGGCTTTCGCGACCAGCTCCAGGACGCGATGGCGCTCGTGCATGCCGATCCGTCGCTGTTGCGCGCGCAACTGCTGCGCTGTGCCGGCCGGCAGTTCGTCGAGGGCGACGTCCAGCACTGGTGGCATCCGCCCACGGGTCGGGGCGTGCGCACGCACTGCTCGGACGACTATCTGTGGTTGCCGCTCGCGGCAGCGAGGTACGTCACGTCGACCGCCGACCGCGGCGTGCTCGACGAGCCGGTCGCGTTCCTCGACGGGCGGCCGGTGAATCCCGGCGACGATTCCTACTACGACCTTCCGGCGCGATCGGCGGAGTCGGCGAGCGTCTACGATCACTGCACGCGCGCGATCGTGCACGGCCTGCGCTTCGGCGCGCACGGCCTGCCGCTGATGGGCTCCGGGGACTGGAACGACGGCATGAACCGCGTCGGCATCGAAGGCAAGGGCGAGAGCATCTGGCTCGGGTTCTTCCTCTATGCGGTGCTGCGCCAGTTCCGCGCGATCGCGCAGGAGCGCGGCGACTCGGCGTTCGCCGAGCGCTGCGACGCCGAAGCTGCGAAGCTCCGCCAGAACCTGGAGCAGCACGGGTGGGATGGCGAGTGGTACCGGCGCGCGTATTTCGACGACGGCAAGCCGCTCGGATCGGCGAGCAACGCCGAGTGCCGGATCGACTCGGTCGCGCAGAGCTGGTCGGTGCTCTCGGGCGCGGGCGAGCGGCGACGCGCGCGGATGGCGATGCAGGCAGTCGACGCGAAGCTCGTGCGCCGCGAGTCGCGGCTCATCCAGCTTCTCGATCCGCCCTTCGACCGATCGGAGGAAGACCCCGGCTACATCCGCGGTTACGTTCCCGGCGTGCGGGAGAACGGAGGGCAGTACACGCACGGCGCCATCTGGGTCGCCATGGCGTTCGCGGCGCTCGGCGAGCGCGAGCGCGCATGGGAGCTCGCGAGCCTTATCAATCCACTGAACCACGCGCGAACCGAGGAGGAGGTCGCGACGTACAAGGTCGAGCCTTACGTGATCGCCGCCGACGTGTACGCGGGCGCGCCGCACACGGGACGCGGGGGCTGGACCTGGTACACGGGCTCGGCCGGGTGGATGTACCGCCTCATCGTCGAATCGCTGCTCGGCGTGACGCTCGACAATGGCCGGCTCGCCATTGCGCCGTGCATTCCCGCGGATTGGAAGGGCTTCACGATGCGCTATCGGTATCGCGGCACGACTTACGAAATCGCCGTCGAGCAGTCGCCCGAGGGCACGGACGACGGCGTTCCCGATGTCGCGATTACTCTGGACGGCGTTGCGCAGCCGGGCGGGTCGGTTCCGCTCGCCGACGACGGGCAGACGCATCGGGTGCGCGTCGAGTTGCGCGCCAATGCGCGTTCCGCTGCGTAGTCCGTCGCCGACACGCGCGTCGAGCGTGTGCCAGCGCACCGATTTTTGCGGCGGCGTCGAGTAGTCTCCTTTCGACGCCGCGCGATCGATGCGGCATGGCCAAAGGAAGGTACGAATGACGAGAATCGACAAACGGTGGCTGCTCGCCGTCGCCGTGAGTGCGGCGGCCGGTGCGGCAGTCACTGCGCAGGTGATGCGCCGCCGCCAGTTGCTGGCGCAGCACCGCGACCACTCAGAGGATCTCAAGGCCTGGGAGAACGAAGGCGGAAACCTCGCGCCTCCGGCCCCGACGCCTGCGATGCCCGCCCACGGATGAGCGAGCGAAGCGGATTCTCGCTTTCGGTCGGCGTGCGCTTTCCCGTGCACTCAACCACGTCAAATGAGAGAGTCCATCATGAATAGCCTCGTCAAACCGCTGTTGGCTGCCGCGCTTGCCCTGGCGGCCGGCTCCGCCGCGGCTGATCGCATCACCTTCTACACCGACGACAACTTCGGCGGGCGCCAATTCACGGTCGATCGTCCGATCTCCAACTTCGGCCCGACCGGCTTCAACGACCGCGCGACGTCGGCCGTCGTGCACGAGGGCCGCTGGGAGATCTGCATGGATGCGGAGTATCGCGGTTGCAGCATTCTCGTGCCGGGTGCATATCCCAATCTCGGCGCCTACGCCAGCCGCATCACCTCGGTGCGGCCCATCGAGAGCCGCTACTACTCCGAGGGCCGCCCGTACGAACGCTATCCGGAAACGGCGGGCCGCCACCGCGAGGCGCACGCGACGCTGTTCGAAGGGCCGAACATGTCGGGACGCGCGTTCCCGATCCAGGACGGGGTGACCAACCTCGGCAGGACGGGGTTCAACGATCGCGCGTCGTCGCTGCGCGTCGAAAGCGGCTACTGGATCTTCTGCAGTGACTCCGAATTCCGCGGCGAGTGCCGAACGTTCGGACCGGGCGAGTACCCGGTGCTGCCCGGCCTCAACAATGCGATCTCGTCCGGCCGGCGCATCTCCGACTTCTATCCGTACGCCGATCGTCCCGATTGGCGCGACGGCCGCCCGTCGCAGGGCGCGCTCAACAAGCCTTAGCTCGTTTCAGTTCGCGGGGTGAAGACCGGGGCGCAGTCGGCCCCGGTTTTCTTTCGCGGTCAGGCTCAGCGCACCATCACGCTATCGCGCGTTCACCACGGCAAAGCTCAGCGTCGACGCGCCGTTTGCCCGCGTCCAGGTGACGTCGTGCGCCTCGGCGAGACACGCGATGTCGTCCCATTCCAGCGAGTGATAAACGACCGAGGATGGCAACGGCGGGGCGCGCTTCGACGGCAGCGCACGAAGGCGAAGGTCGACGCGGTCTCCGGCGAGCGCGCCGGCGATGTCGATGTCGAGCGAGCCCGGGTGCAGATCGGTCAGCGTCAGCACCGTGGTGACGATGAGCTCGCGCGCCGCCGACTTCGAAACTTTCGCCTCGCCCGCGGGGCCGGGGATCTCGATGGTGGCCTGCGTGGCGCGCATCCGCCAATCGTCGCCGGCGAGCTTCACGCACTGGCCGACGGCCTCCGCGAGCGTCGTGATCGCTCCGTGCTCGGGCCGCAGCCATTCGATCACCGAGTGGCAGGTCGCGATCGACTCGCCCGCAGCGATCGAGATCTTGCCGATGAACTCGCGCGTCTTGGCGACGCCGGCAGCGCCGTCGTCCACCTTGCGCGCGCCGAGCTCGGCCAGGAACTGGATGGTCTGCAGCTCGCCCATCATCGTGTGCCGCAGGCCCGACGCAAGCTTGCGCAGCACGATGTATCGGATGGCGTCGGCATCGCGCCGGGCTCTTCTTTCGGCGATCGGTTTCATGAGGCCCCGTGCATCACGCAGTTTGCGGTTCGATTTCGGCAAGGAAGCGCTGCAGAACCGCGGGCTCGATCGGTTTCACGAGGTGGTGATCGAATCCCGCTTCGCGCGAGCGGTTCTTGTCTTCGGCTTGCCCCCAGCCGGTCAGCGCCACGATCACGGGCTCCTTTCCCCAAGGCTTGCGCCGGATATGCCGGCAAGCGTCGAGCCCGTTCAACTTTCCCATCCCGATGTCGAGGAAGACGACATCCGGACGAAACTCGGTGTCGGCGGCCACGGCGGCCATGCCGTCGTGCGTCACGCGCACTTCGTTGCCCATGAGCTCGAGCAGAAGTCCCATGCTCGTCGCGAGATCGATGTTGTCGTCGGCGACCAGAATTCGCCGCCTGCGACGCGGGCGCACGATGCGGGCGGCATCGGCGACGTGCAGCTCGACCGGCGCGCCCTCCGCCACGTCGACGAGAAGCGGCAGCCGAACGACGAACTCGCTGCCCGTCTCGTGGCCATCGCTGCGCACCTCCACGGCGCCGCCGTGCTTGTCGACGAGGCGCTTCACGAGCGTCAGGCCCACGCCCAGTCCGCCCTGCGGCCGATCGATCGCGTGCCCCAGCTGCCGGAACGGCTCGAAGATGGAGCCGAGCGCTTCCTTCGGAATTCCCATGCCGGAATCGCGAACGCGAAAGACGATCTCTTTTCCTTCGCGGTCGGCGGTGAGCGAAATCTGCCCGCCGTCGGGGGTGTATTTCGCGGCGTTGTTGAGGAGGTTGGCGAGAACCTGCGCCAGGCGCGCGAAGTCGCCGCGGACCCGGACCGGTTGCGCGGGTGCGGTCACCGTGAGCACATGGCTGCGCGCGTCGATGAACGGCCGCACGGTCTCGACGGCGACGTTGATCACCGCAGCCACGTCGACCGCTTCGAACCGCAGCTCGATCTTGCCGTGCGTGATTCGCGACACATCGAGAAGGTCGTCGACGAGGCGGCAGAGCTGCTTCACCTGCCGGTCGAGCACGTCGCGCGCCCACTCGACCTTCGCCGCATCGCCCGTGCCGAGCATGTGCACGGCATTGGTGATCGGCGCGAGCGGATTGCGCAGCTCGTGCGACAGCATCGCGAGGAACTCGTTCTTGCGCCGATCCTGGTCGCGCATTTCCTTGTAGAGAAGCGCGTTGTCCATCGCGATGGCGCCCCGGTCCGCAAGATCGGCGGCGATCGACAGGCGGTGCGTGTCGTAGGTTCGGCGGGACTGCCCGAGGCCAAGCGACAAAACGCCGACGGTGCGCCCACGCGCTATCATCGGCAGGATCGCGAGCGACCCGAGCTTCGCGTTGTCCGGAATCTCGAGACTGCTGCCGGCAGCGGAACGCGCAACGTCCTCCCCCGCGTCGGACCGGTCGGGCAGGTTCCAGATCTCGCGCCTTCCGCTCGCGCTCACTCGCTCGATCGCTTCACGCCACCAGCGGCAGTCGCTGCCGGCAAACGCCTCGATGTCCGGCAGATCGCCAACCCCGTCGCCCGCCCATACGACCTCGCCTTTCGCTTCGAAGTCCTCGTTCGCCGCGATCGTCAGCACTCCCACGTCGGCGAGGAACGGCACGACGAGACGAGCGAGCTCGCGCGTCGTCGCGCCGAGATTGAGCGAGCCCGCGAGCGCTGCGCTTGCGCGTGCAAGGAAAGCCGATGCCTCGTTGGCGCGTTCGGCGGCAGCGCGTGCCGTCCGCTCCGCGGCGAGCTGGCCGCGCTCGCGCGCCTGCTGCTTGGCGAGCTGCGCGAGCAGGTACAGGTCGACGAAGACCCTGACTTTGGTGCGCAGGATCTCGGGAACGATCGGCGAGACCATGAAGTCGACTGCCCCGAGCGAATAACCCCTCGCCATGCGCAGCTCGTCGCCGTAGTCCGCGGTGATGAAGATGATCGGCACGTGCGCCGAGCGCTTGCGGCCGCGGATCATCGCCGCCGTCTCGAGTCCATCCATGCCCGGCATGTTGACGTCGAGCAGGATGACGGCGAACTCGCTCTTCAGCACCTCCCGCAGCGCCTCTTCGCCCGAGCGCGCCGACACGAGGTTCTGCCCGAGCTCCTCGAGGATCGAACGGTAGACGACGTGCTTGTCCGGCCGGTCGTCGACGAGAAGGATGTTCGCGCGCTCCCGCACGTCTGCGTCACTCTTCGCAGTTCGCGACATGAACGAGACTAGCCGATCCGGGCGGGCGAGTTCATCGGGACCCGATCAGCGATGCAGCCATGCCCTCAGCATTCCGATCATCAGTTCGGCCTCGACCGGCTTCGACAGGTAATCCCATGCGCCCGCCTCGATGCATTTCTCGCGGTCTCCCTTCATGGCCTTGGCCGTGACCGCGATGATGGGCAGGTCCTTGCACGTGGTCAACTTCCGGATCTCCCGGATCGTGTCGATGCCGTCGATCTCCGGCATCATGATATCCATCAGGACGACGTCGACGTCCGGCTGGGCCTGCAGGTAGCGGATGGCGTCGCGGCCGTTGTCGTGCGAGACCACGACCATGCCGCGGTCCTCGAGCAGCGACGTGAGGGCGAAGATGTTGCGTACGTCGTCGTCCACGATCATCACCCGCCTCCCTTGCAGCACCTCGTCGCTGTCGTGCAGCGCTGTCAGCACGTTGCGGTGCCACTCCGGCATCTTCGAGAAGTTGCGGTGCAGGAAGAGGCTCGCCTGCTCGAGCAGCCGCTCCGGCGTGCGGATGTCGCGTACGATCGTGTGCTTCGCGAGCCGGCGCCAGCCGTTGAGCGACTTCGGCGCGTCGTTGCCGCCGTAGACGATGATGGGCAGCCGGCCTCGCGCCGACTCGTCGCTCGTAGCCCGGTCGGGCAGCTCGCCCTCGAGCGTCGCGAGATCGGCATCGAGCACCATGCAGTCGACACGGTGCTTGCCGGCCACGTCGGCCACCATCGCATGGTCGCGCGCCGTGAAGATGCGGATGTCGTCGGACGCGAACTGCCGCACGAGCTCGCTTTCCTTCGCCGGATCGCGGGTGACGATCAGGAGGTTGCGCTCCGACGGGCGCGTGAATTCCTTGAGGTCGTCGAGCAGCCCGTCGAGCACGTCCTTGCTCTGGATCGGCTTCGCGACGAAGGAATGCGCGCCCGCGTTCAATGCCTTCTCGCGCGACTCGTCGGTCGAGATCACTGCGACGGGAATGTGCCGGGTCGCCGAATCGTTCTTCAGCCGGTTGAGCACGCGCCAGCCGTCGATGTCGGGGAGGAAAAGGTCGAGCGTGATCGCCGCCGGCCGGAACTTGTCTGCGAGCTCGAGCGCCGCGACACCCTGCGAGGTGACGATCCCCTTGCAGCCGTGCTCCCGCGCGGTATCGAGCAGGAAGCGCGCGAACCCGAGATCGTTCTCGACGATCAGGATAACCTCGTCGTCGGGCTCGATCGTGTCGCGATCGTCGCCGACTTCGTTGACGAGGCGCGTCTGCGCCTTGAGCGCTTCGACGGCGTGAGCCGCGTCGGCGCGCTCGGACGCGAGGTCGGTCACTCGACGGTCCATCGCTGCTTCGTCCGCCGCTGCTGACGGCAGCGCCATCTTCGCCGCGGGCAACGCATGCGGCACCGGGATGGCGGCGCCCGCGCGGGACGGCCGCACGGCGACGTAGCTCACCGGCAGGTACAGCGTGAACGTGCTGCCGACGCGCGGCGCGCTCACGAGGCCGATCTCGCCGCCCAGAAGCCGAGCGAGCTCGCGGCTGATCGCAAGCCCGAGGCCCGTACCGCCGTACTTCCGGTTCGTGCTGCCGTCCGCCTGCTGGAACGCCTCGAAGATGATCTGCTGCTTGTCGGGCGAGATTCCGATCCCGGTGTCGGTGACCGAGAACGCGATGACGGCCGACGCCCGGTTCAGGATCTCGTTCTGCGGGCTCCAGCCCGATTTCGCGGCTTCGATCGCGAACGTCACGTGACCTTCGTGCGTGAACTTGAACGAGTTCGAGAGCAGGTTCTTCAGCACCTGCTGCAGCCGCTTCGGGTCGGCGAACATCGAGCGCGGCAGGTTCGGGTCCTGGCGGATGAAGAAGTCGACGTTCTTCGCCTCGGCGACGTGCCGGAAGGTGCGCTCGACGTAGCGGCGCAACTCGTCGAGCATCAGGTCAGCAGGCTCGACGGCGACCGTGCCGGACTCGATCTTCGAAAGGTCGAGGATGTCGTTGATGAGCGTGAGGAGGTCGTTGCCCGAAGAATGGATCGTCTTCGAGAATTCCACCTGTCGCGGCGTGAGGTTGCCGTCGGCGTTGCGGCACAGCTGGTCGGACAGGATCAGCAGGCTGTTGAGCGGCGTGCGGAGCTCGTGCGACATGTTCGCAAGGAACTCCGACTTGTACTTCGAGGTGAGCGCGAGCTGCTCCGCCTTTTCCTCGAGCGCCTTGCGCGCCTGCTCCACTTCCTGGTTCTTGCGCTCGACCTCCTGGTTCTGGTGCGCGAGCAGCCCGGCCTTTTCCTCGAGCTCCTGGTTCGTCTGCTGCAGCTCGAGCTGGCGGCTTTGCAGCTCCTGCGCGAGCGACTGCGATTGCGTGAGGAGGTCGACCGTCCGCGTGTTCGCCTCGATCGTGTTGATCACGATGCCGATCGACTCCGCGAGCTGGTCGAGGAACGCCTCGTGCGTCGCGCTGAAGCGCTCGAACGACGCGAGCTCGACGACGCC
>Ga0068864_100001546_pt1 | contig 18969 bp, 18 predicted proteins | sample KBSSwiS72_FD_66586 | JGI IMG/M metagenome (GOLD analysis project Ga0068864, IMG submission 66586) | Switchgrass rhizosphere microbial communities from Kellogg Biological Station, Michigan, USA - KBS Switchgrass S7-2 | ecosystem: Host-associated > Plants > Roots > Rhizosphere > Soil ... | reverse complement strand
CGCGACATCGTGCGGTACAGATCGAGGAGCAACGGGGTGGAGGCGTTCAAGTCGCGTGCTGCGTCGTGACAGGGGGAGCGGACGATGCTAGCAGCGGCCCTCGCGAGGGCACTTGGGGTTGACGCTAGAAGTCAGGGCAGATCGACTTGATGACGGCCGCGTCGTCGAGTTCGCCGAGCCCGGCCGCGACCGTCGCCTTGAACAGGCGCAGCGCCTCGTCGCCGAGCGGCGTGTCGATGCCCGCGGCATCGGCCATCTGCACCGCCAGGCCCACGTCCTTCGTGAGGATCACGCTGCGCGCGCGCGGCGCGTAGTCGCCGTCGAGGGCGCGCGCCATGCGATCGCCGACGATCCACGACGCGCCGCTGGACGCCTTGATGACCTCGAACAACGCACGCTTGTCCAGGCCGAGCCGCGCTCCGAGCGCCAGCGCTTCGGCTCCGGCGACGAGGTTGATGCCGGCCAGCAGGTTGTTGACCAGCTTGGTGCGCGCCGCGTCGCCGATCTTCTCGCCGACATAGAACAGTGTGCCGGCCATCTCGCGCAGCGCCGGCTCGAAGCGCTCGCGCAGCGCTCCGTCGCAGGCGAGCATCATCGACATCGTGCCGTTCGCCGCGCGCGCCGGGCCGCCGGAGATCGGTGCGTCGAGCATCGCGATGCCCTGCTGCGCGAGGCGTGCGTGGAAGCGCTCGGTGTCGCTCGCCGCGATCGTCGAGCAGATCATCACCGTGGGCGTCGTGCCGGCCTGTGCGATGCCACCGAGGCCGAACAGCACGTCTTCGATCTGCGCGGCATCGACGACGACGATCGCGATCAGATCGGATTGCGCCGCGACCGCGGCCGCGGAGTCGCACGCCGCGATGCCGTGCGCCGTGGCGGCGGCCACGGCGGCCGGATCGATGTCGCGCACGCGGATCGCGTGGCCGCGCGCGTGCAGGTTCGTCGCCATCGCGAAGCCCATCGCACCGATGCCGACGATGCCGATGCGCGGCGGCGGCGTCGCGCCGGGGCTCATCGCTTCGCCGCCTTGCCCGACGCGACCTTGTGCAGCAGCTCGATGAGCAACGCGCGCTCGGCCGCCGAGAGCATCGCGAGCGACGGCGCCTCCATCGTCGCGGCGATCTTCTCGGCGCGCTGGACGAGCTGTGCACCGGCGGCCGTCAGGTGGATGTTCTGGGCGCGGCGGTCCTTCATGCTGCGCACCCGCTCGACCCAGCCGCGCTCGACCATGCGGTCCAGCGTGACCGCCATGTTGGGCGCGGAAATGTCCAGCGCCTGCCCGAGCTGCTTCTGGTTCACCTGCGGGTTCTGCGCGACCAGCATCAGGATCGAGAACTCGACGATCTTCAGGTCGAGCGGCTCCATGTGCCTGGCGAAGACCTTGCGCATCGTGATCGCCGCCCGGCTGGCGGCGTAGCCGACGAGGTGAGACAGGCGCGATGCATCGAGTTCGCTCATGATGCCAACCCCTCGCCCTCGGAGTACCGCGGACGGTCCCACGAGGGGACGCGGGCCGGCTTGGCCGGGCCACGAAGGGGCCCCTGCGTGGCCCTTGCCCGGCGCTCGGCCCGTCGACGCATGGCTGCAATTCTCATGCAGCGATCATCGCATCACTTCTGGCGCGCGGCACCCAGGTACGTGTCGATCACGCGCGAGTCCTTGGCCAGGTCGCGCGCCGGTCCTTCGAGGGCGATCTCGCCCATCTCGAGCACGTAGCCGTAGTCGGCCACTTCGAGCGCCGCGCGGGCGTTCTGCTCGACGAGCAGGATGGTCACGCCGGTGCTGCGCAGGCTCTCGATGATGCGGAAGATCTCCTTGACGACCAAGGGCGCGAGACCCAGGCTGGGCTCGTCGAGCATCAGCAGCGCGGGCTTGCTCATCAGTGCGCGGCCGACTGCCAGCATCTGGCGTTCGCCGCCGGAGAGCGTGCCGGCGAGCTGCTCGCGGCGTTCCTGCAGGCGCGGGAAGAGCTTGTAGACCTCCGCGAGCGACGCCGCGCTGTCCTTCTTGCCCTGCAGCACCTGGCGATACGCACCGAGCAGCAGGTTGTCCTCGACCGGCATGGTCGCGAACAAGGCCCGCGTCTCGGGCACGAGCGCCATGCCGTCGAACACCCGCTCCTCGAGCGTGTGCTGCACGATCGAGCGGCCCGCATACGCGATCTCGCCGCGCGAGGGCAGGCAACCCATCAGCGCATTGAGCAGCGTCGACTTGCCGGCGCCATTCGGGCCGATCACGGTGATCACGCTGCCGGCATCGGCCTTCAGGTTCAGGCCGTGCAGCACCTCGGCGCGGCCGTAGCCGGCATGCAAATCCTTGACTTCGAGCAAGACAGTCATGACAGCCCCTCGTCCGATGAGTACATCGGCCGATCCCCCGAGGGGATGCGGGCCGGCTTGGGAGCGGCCCGGCGCTCGGCCCGCGAGTCGCGTCGGTTCACGTCAGTGCTCCGTGCCAAGGTAGGCGGCGCGTACGGCCGGGCTGGCCTGCACCTCGGCCGGCGTGCCTTCGATCAGCTTGGTGCCGAACTCCATCACGACGACGCGATCGACGAGGCCCATCACCAGATCCATGTCGTGCTCGACGATCAGGATCGACAGGCCTTCGCCGCGCAACTGGCGCAGCACGTCGCTCAGGCCCTGCTTCTCTTTCAGACGCAGGCCGGCAGCGGGCTCGTCGAGCAGCAGCAGGGTCGGGTCGGCGCACAGGGCCCGCGCGATCTCCATCAGGCGCTGCGGCCCGAGCGCGAGGTTGCCGGCGAGCTCGTGCATGCGATCGGCCATGCCGATGCGACGCAATTGCTTCTCGGCCTCCTTCAGCAACTGGCGCTCCTCGGCACGATCCAGGCGCAGCATCGCCGAGGCCACGCCGCTGCCACCGCGCAGGTGCGCGCCGAGCGCGACGTTCTCGAGCACCGTCATGCCGGCGATCATCTTCACGTGCTGGAACGTGCGCGAGACGCCGCGCCGCGCGATCTCGCGCGAGCTCAGGCCCTCGATGCGCTCGCCGCGCAATGACACGGCGCCCCTGGTCGCCGGGAGCACGCCGGTGACGAGGTTGAACGTCGTCGACTTGCCTGCGCCGTTCGGCCCGATCAAGCCGAGGATCTCGCCCGCGCGCACCTGGAAGCTCACGTCGTTGACCGCGACGAGGCCGCCGAACTCCTTGCGTGCCTTGTCCACGTCGAGCACGACCTCGCCGTGAGGCGGGCGCGGGCGCTCGGCCAGCGCCGCGGCATCGCCCCAATCCACCTTGCGATTCACGCGCGGCAGGCGCGCTTCGATGAAGGCCCAGATGCCGTCGCGCGCGTACTGCAGCACCAGCACCAGCAGCAGGCCGAAGACGATGATCTCGTAGTTGCCGCTGCCGCCGAGCAGCTTGGGCAGGATCACTTGCAGCTGGTCTTTCAGGATCTGCACCGCACCGGCACCGATCAGCGCACCCCAGACGTGGCCGACCCCACCCACCACCGCCATGAACAGATACTCGATGCCCATGTTCAAGCCGAACGGCGACGGGTTCACGGTGCGCTGGAAGTGCGCGAACAGCCAGCCCGAAATGCTCGCCAGCAGCGCCGCGAGCACGAACGCGGTCACCTTGACGCGGAAGGTGTTCACGCCCATCGCCTCGGCCATCGTCGTCCCGCCCTTGACCGCGCGCATCGCGCGGCCGCTGCGTGAATCGAGCAGGTGGGTCACGGCAATCGCCGCGAAGACGACGATGAGCCACAGCAGGTAGTAGAAGCTGCGCCCGGTGTTGAGCTCGATGCCGAAGAACTTCAGCGCCGGGATGCCCAGCAGGCCGTCGTACTTGCCGAGCGCGTCGATGTTGCCGAGCAGGTAGAACAGGCTCAGGCCCCACGCGATCGTCGCGAGCGGCAGGTAGTGGCCCGACATGCGCAGCGTGATCCAGCCGAGGAACAGCGCGGCGACGCCGGTCACGACCAAGCCGATCCAGACCGTGAACCAGGGCGAGACCCCGTGCACCGTCGTCAGGTAGGCCGCGGTGTACGCGCCGAGGCCGACGAACGCGGCCTGGCCGAACGACGTGAGCCCGGCGATGCCGGTCAGCAGCACGAGGCCGATCGCGACCAGCGTGTACAGGCCGATGTAGTTGGCCTGCGTGATCCAGAACTCCGGCACGGGCAGCTGCGGCATCAGCGCGAGCAGGATGACGAAGGCGACGAGGGCGATGCGGCGCGGGCTCATGACAGCCCCTCGGCCGACGAGTACGTCGGCCGATCCCCCGAGGGGATGCGGGCCGGCTTGGCCGGGCCACGAAGGGGCCCCTGCGTGGCCCTTGCCCGGCGCTCGGCCCGCCGCGATGACGTGAGGGTCGTCATCTATTCCTCCTCGTCACCGTGGCCGTGCTGGAACGATCGCCACAGCAGCACCGGAATGATCAGCGTGAAGACGATGACCTCCTTGAATGCGCTCGCGTAGAACGAGCCGAAACTCTCCAGCAGGCCGACGAACAGCGCGCCCACGGCCGCCGCCGGGTAGCTCGCGAGCCCGCCGAAGATTGCCGCGACGAAGCCCTTCAGGCCGATCAGGAAGCCCGAGTCGTAGAACAGCGTCGTGGTCGGTCCGATCAGCAGACCGGACAGCGCGCCCATGAACGCCGCGAGGCCGAAGCTGAGCTTGCCCGCACCCGAGGTCGAGATGCCCATCAGCCGCGCGCCGAGCCGGTTCACCGCGGTCGCGCGCAGCGCCTTGCCGCGCAGCGTGCGCTCGAAGAACAGGTACAGCGCGAGGATCAGCGCGATCGACACCAGGAAGATGATCACCGCCTGGCCCGACAGCGTCAGCGCGCCGGCCGAGAAGCGCGAGTCCCAGAAGCTCGGGTTGCGAAAGCCCTCGGCGCCGAAAAAGACGAGGCCCAGCCCGGTCAGCGCGAAGTGCACGCCGACCGAGACGATCAGCAGCACGAGCACGGTCGCGTCCGCCAGTTTCTCGTACGCGAGGCGATAGACGAGCGGCCCGAGCGGCGTGACGATCGCCAGCGTCAGCAGGCTCTGGAACAGCAAGGGCAGCTTCAGCGGCGCAGCCCAGAGCGTGAGGCCGAGCACGACGGCCGGCACGATCAGCGTCCGCAGCGCACGCACCAGCGACGTGTTCGCCGGCACGCCGCGCCGCAGGCCCGCGACGATATCGAGCACCGCGGCGATCGCCGCCAGCGCGACCAGCAGGTACACCGTGCCCGGCACCCGGCCGAGCTGCAGCAGCGCGAGCGTCAGCGCTCCGTAGGCAACGAACTCGCCCTGCGGAATGAAGATCACGCGCGTGATCGCGAAGATCAGGACGGTGGCCAGGGCCAATAACGCGTAAATGGCGCCGTTGGTGGCGCCATCGAGCATCAGGATTCCGGCAATCGAAAGATCCATGGGCAGGCGTTCTACAGAAGGGGGCTGACCGCCTCAGCGCGGCGAGGCCGGCGAACCGGCGTTCGGATGAGACGGACCGAGCGCAAAGCCGACCGAACGGTCGGTCAATGAAAGATCATAGCTGCGTGATGACGAGATCCCGTTTGAGCAAAAACCCCTACTCACTCGGCTGGCTACTGGACGACTTGCCACTCGCCACCGACGATCTTCAGCAGCACGCCCGTTTCCGGCGTGTAGCCGAAATGGTCGGCAGCGGTGTAATTGAGAACGCCTTGCGAGACCGGCGTGCGGCCCATGGTCTCGAGCGCGTCCTTCAGCGCAACGCGAAATTCCTTGGTGCCCGGCTTGCCCTTCTTCATCGCCAGCGGCACCGCCTTCTCGAGCACGATCACGACATCGAACGCGTGCGCGCCGAACTGGTTCGCCAGACCCTTGCCGTAAGCCTTCTCGTACTCGGTCACGTACTTCACGCCGAGTGCCTTGCTGGCGTTGCTGTCGGGCAGCAGCGGCGCCACCACGGCCGGGCCCGATGACACGAACGAGCCTTCGACATCGGCGCCGCCGACGCGCATCAGGTCGCGGGTGGCTGCCCCGTGCGTCTGGTAGATCTTGCCTTTGGGGTAGCCGCGCTCGACCAGGCCCTTGTGCGGCATCGCCGCCCCGCTGCCGGAGGCCACGATCAGGATCGCGTCCGGATTGGCCGAGACGAGCTTGAGCGCCTGTCCGGTGACGCTCGTGTCGGCGCGCGCGAAGCGCTCGGTCGCGACCAGCTTGATCCCGGCCTTCTCGGCGATCGGCTGGATGTCCTTGAGCCAGGCCTCGCCATAGGCGTCCGCATAGCCGAGGAAGCCGTAGGTCTTGACGCCCGTCTTCTTCCAGTGCTCGACGATCGGGATCGCCATCACCGCGGTCGACTGCGGCATGCGGAACGACCAGGCGCCCTTGCCTTCCGGCAGGTTCACCGGCGACAGCATCAGCTGCACGGTCTGCCCCTCGGCGGCGACATCGGCCATCGCCGCCGCCACCGGCGTGGCGACCGAGCCGACGATCACGTCGACCTTGTCCTCGGTGATGAAGCGGCGGGTGTTCTTCACCGCAATGGTGGGATCGGTCGCATCGTCGAGCAGGATGACGTTGAGCTTCTCGCCCGCGATCGTCTTCGGCCAGAGGTCGATGCCGTTCTTGGTCGGAATGCCGAGTGCGGAAGTCGGGCCGGTCAGCGAGGCGCTGACGCCGATCGTGAGGTCGGCGTGCGCGAGCGCGGCGGCGGCCAGGCCGGTCAACGCGACCGCAAGTGTGCGTAGCTTGTGCTTGATCATGGTGGTCTTGTCTCCGAGTGTCAGGAACTAGATGCAGAGCAGGCGGATGTCTTCGGGCACGGGAATCGCGCGCAGCCGATCGGGGTCGTGCTCGTCGCGCTTCACGAAGGCGCGTGTCTCGCGGCCTTCGCAGATCGGGTCGGCGGCGCCATCGGGCCGCGCGCGCGTGATGCGGTGGATCTGCACGAACACCTTGGGGCGCCACTCCTCGACGTGCGTCGTCACCGTGAGGCGCTCGCCGTAGGTGGCGGACTTGTGGAACCTGGTGTTGATCTCGAGCAGCGGCGTGCCGATGATGCCGCGCGTCTTCGCGAGCTCGCGCCACGGTGCCACGCCGCATTGCATGAAGAAGGCGAGCGACGCCGAATCCATCCAGCGCGAGAAATTCGGGAAGAACACGATCCCCGCCGGATCGCAATCGCCGAACGTCACGTCGACCGCATAGGTGGTGGTGCGAGGCATCGGCCGAGCCCGGTCGTCGAGGGCGGCCACGCCTAGCGGGGCGCCATGCGAAGCGCGCCGTCGAGGCGGATCACTTCACCGTTGAGTGACATGTTCTCGACGATAGCGGCAGCCAGCGCTGCGAACTCTTCGGGTTTGCCCAAGCGTTTCGGGAACGGGATGCTCGCGGCCAGCGTGTCCTGCACCGTTTGCGGCAACTCCGCCACCAGCGGCGTGAGGAACAGGCCCGGCGCGATCGTGCAGACGCGCACGCCGAACTGCGCGAGATCGCGCGCCAGCGGCAGCGTCAAGGCGACGATGCCGCCCTTGGACGCCGCATACGCCTCCTGGCCGACCTGGCCGTCGAACGCGGCGACGGAGGCCGTGTTGACGACGACGCCGCGTTCGCCGTCAGTCAATGGATCGAGCTTGACGATCTCGGCGACCGCGAGCCGCGTCACGTTGAACGTCCCGACGAGGTTGACCTCCACGACGCGCTTGAAGTCCTCGAGCGGTATCGGTGTTCCGTCCTTGGCGATCAGGCGCTTGGCGGTTCCGATGCCGGCGATGTTCATGACCAGGCGCGCCGGACCGTGCGCGGCACGTGCGATCTCGAGCGCGGCGAGCACGCTCTCGGTCGAGGTGATGTCGCATGCCACACCGACGCCGCCGATCTCGGCGGCCACCGCCTTGGCGCCCTCGCCGTTGCGATCGAGCACCGCGACTTTCGCGCCGCGGCGCGCGAGCTCGCGCGCGGTCTGCGCCCCCAGGCCCGAGGCGCCGCCGGTGACGATCGCGGCTTGTCCGTGGATGTTCATGGCCGGTCCGGTTTCAATTACTGTGATGTTAGTGAATTTCAGCGCTGCGGGAAGATCACGTTTTCCCCGGGGTCGTCGTACATCGCCTGCACGATCGCCTCGCGGTGCTGGAGCACGGCGCGCTGGTTGATCGAGCCCTTGTCGGTGACCTCGCCGCGGTCGATGCTCGGCGGCTCGAGCAGCACGACGGCGCGCGCCACGCGCGTCGCGCTGCCGGTGCCCGAGGCGTACAGGCCGTCGACGAGGCGCTGGAAGAACTCGCGGACCCGGGGCGCGCGCACGACCTCGGCGAGGCTCACGCTCGCGGGCAAGTCGGCCAGCGCGCGGCACGCGTCCGGGCGCGGGAAGATCAGCACGCCGACCTCGTCGCGGTTCAGCCCGGCGATGACCGCGTCCTGCACGCACGGGTCGCCCGCCGCGATGATCTTCGCGCGCAGCGGGCCGACCGAGACGAAGGTACCGGTCGAGAGCTTGAAGTCTTCGGCCGTGCGGCCGTCGAACATCAGGCCGCGACCGGGATCCGCCGCATCGATGGGCTTGACCGCATCGCCGCTGCAATAGAAGCCTTCGTCGTCGAACGACTCGGCCGTTTGTTCGGGAGCGCGCCAGTAGCCCGGGGTCACGTTGGGCCCGCGATAGCGCACTTCGAGCTTGTCGCCTTGCGGCACGAGCTTGAGTTCGACGCCCGGCGCGGGCAGGCCGATGTGGCCGGACTGGACTTCATGCGCGTTCGCGCAGACCGCGAACGGCGCGGTCTCGGTCATGCCCAGGCCGGTGAGCATGCGGATGCGCTCGCCGCAGTGCGCCACGGCGACGCGCTCGAGCTTGTCCCACACCGGCTGCGCGAGGCCGGCGCCGGCGAAGAAGAGCATGTTCACGCGGCTGAAGAAGACCTCGCGCATCTGCGGGTCCTGCTCGAGCGCGTTGGCCACTTCCTCGAAGCCCTTGGGCACGTTGAAGTAGATCGTCGGCGCGATCTCGCGCAGGTTGCGCAGCGTCTCGCCGATCAGCGCCGGCGTGGGCTTGCCATCGTCGATGTAGAGCGTGCCGCCGTTGTAGATCGTCAGGCCGACGTTGTGGTTCGCGCCGAAGGTGTGGTTCCACGGCAGCCAGTCGAGCAGCACCGGCGGCACCTCGGCCAGCGTCGGGAAGCACTGCAGGATCATCTGCTGGTTGCTGCACAGCATGCGCTGCGTGTTGATGACGCCCTTGGGCAGCTTGGTCGAGCCGGAGGTGAACAGGAACTTGGCGATCGTGTCGGGGCCGACGCGGTCGTGCGCCGCGTCGACCTCCGCGGTCGGCCTCGTCGCGAGCAGCTCGTCGAAGGTCAGCGTGGCGCGGCCGTCGATCGCGCCACGCGTCAGCACCACCGGAACATCAGGGCTCACCGTCGCGGCGATCGCCTTGCCGTAGGCGTTGCCGCTGGACGCGAACACCAGCCCCGGCGTCAGCATGCCGAGGATGTGACGCAGCTTGCCGTAGTCCTGCGAGACGAGCGAGTACGCCGTCGATATCGGCGCGAACGGCACGCCGGCGAGCATCGCGCCGAGGCCGAGCAGCAGGTGCTCGAGATCGTTCTCGGAAAGTATCGCGACCGGCCGCTGTGTCGACAGCCCGCGATCGATCAGCGCCTGCGCGATCGAGCGGGCGCCGCGCAGCGCCTCGCCATAGGTGAGCCGCCGCCAGTCACCGCCGTCGACGCGTTTTGCGGCAAGGGTGTGGTCCGGCGTCGCGACGGCCCACTGCAACAGCCGGTCAGTAAGGCGCTCGGGATAGGCGCCGAGCGGCTCGGTCGAGTGCACGAGCGTCGAGCCGTCGGCGCGCGGCGTGAATGTCGCCGACAGCGAGCCGCCGAGCGGCAGCGCACGGTAGCGAGCCTTGGTGCTCATGCCTTGCGCACCTTGCCGGCCTTGCCGTCGAGGAAGGCGCGCATGCGGGTCTTCGCCGCGTCGTCGCCCTGCGCGATCGCCGCCATCAGCGATTCGGTGAACAGGCCATCGTCCTGGTGCATGTCGGCGATGCGCGGCAGGGCGTGCATCACCGCGAAGTTGGATAGCGGCGCGTTGCCCGCCACCTTCGCCGCCAGCGCCAGCGCATGCTCGAGGCCCTTGCCATCCTCGACGACGTACTGCGACAGCCCGATCGCCTGGCCTTCGTCCGCGTCGTAGACGCGACCGGTGAGCATCATGTCGGCCATGCGCGCCGCGCCGATCAGCCGCGGCACCCGCGCCGAACCACCGCCGCCCACGAACAGGCCGCGCTGGCCTTCGGGCAAGCCGTAGAACGCATTCTTCTCCGCGACGCGGATGTGTGCCGAGCTCGCGAGTTCGAGCCCGCCGCCGACAACCGCGCCGTGCAATACCGCGATCACCGGCACGCGCCCGAACTGGATCTGCTCGAACGCGGCATGCCACGCACGCGAGTGCATCACGCCTTCGGCAACGCTGCGCTCGCCCAGCTCCGACAGATCGAGCCCGGCACAGAAGTGCTCACCCGCGCCGCTGACCACGACAACGCGCGTGGCCTCCGGCAGGTTCACGAACGCGGTGTGGAGCTGCGTGACGAGCGCATCGTTGATGGCATTGCGCTTGGCCGGCCGGTTCAGCTGCACATGCGCGATCGCGTCGGCGTGCCGGATCGCGAGGAGGTCCAGGCTGGCCAGCAGGCCGGTCGCGGGGTGAAAGTCTTGAGGCATGGGTCGATCCGTTTAATATTTAAATGTAGTAAATACTTTGACATGCGCCGCCTAGGACTTACCCTAGTCTGGCGCCCCGGCCGGCACAGTGGCCAGCGGACCCGCTTCGACTCAGGGATTTCCAGCAGTGCGATTGGCATTTTAGTTAATAGACTTAACTAATAGGCCACCCCAGACCACTACCAGGAGACCCAAGATGCCGACTCGAATCCTCGTCGCTGCGCTCAGCGTGGCAGGGCTCGCGACCACGCTCGCCGCCTGTGGGGGCAGCGATGACGAGACGCTGCCGCAACTTCCGGCGGCCAGCAGCGGGACACTCGCGTCCTGCACCGATCTGGCGACCCGCATCTCGTTCGCGAACACCACCATCACCGCGGCCAACGCCATCGCCGCAGGCACGCTGACCGTCGCCGGCACGCCGGTGCCTGCGCACTGCCAGATCACCGGCAAGATGAACCAGCGCGTCAGCGCGGTCGACGGCAACAACTACGCGATCGGCTTCGAGATGCGTTTGCCGAACGCATGGAACGGGCGCTTCTACTACCAGGCCAATGGCGGCATCGACGGCAGCGTCGTCACCGCCACCGGCAGCGTGAACGGCGGCGCGGCATTGACGAATGCGCTGGCGATGGGCTTCGCCGTGATCAGCTCCGACGCCGGGCACGTCGGTTCGCAGGGGCCGACCTTCGGCATCGATCCGCAGGCGCGCCTGGACTACGGCTACCAGGCCGCCGGCACACTCACGCCGATGGCCAAGAGCGCAATCAAGACCGCGTACGGCAAGGCGCCTGATCGCTCCTACTTCGGCGGCTGCTCGAATGGCGGGCGCCACACGATGGTGGCCGCGGCGCGCTATGCCGACCAGTACGACGGCTTCCTCGTCGGCGACCCGGGCTTCCGCCTGCCCCTGGCCGCGGTCGCGAACATCGCCGCGGCGCAGGGCTACGCGACGGTCGCCAGCACCCCGGGCGACATCTCGACCGGTTTCACGATCGCCGAGCAAAAGCTCGTCGCGAGCGCGGTGCTGACCAAGTGCGATGCCCTCGATGGATCGGCCGACGGCCTGGTCCAGGACACCGGCGCCTGCAAGACCGCCTTCAACCTCGAGCGCGACGTGCCGACCTGCGCCGGCGCGCGCGACGGCACCTGCCTCAGCGCCGCGCAGAAGACGGTGATCGGCAAGCGCTTCGCCGGCGTCACCGACAGCACCGGCGCCAAGTTCTATTCGAGCTTTCCGTTCGATGCCGGCATGGGCTACGGCAACACCGCATTCTGGAACTTCACCGCACCGCCGGCGCTGGATTCGGGCGCGGTCGGAATGATCTGGCAGGTCCCGCCGGAGAACCCAGCGACCTTCGTCGGCGCGACCTTCGCGCTCACCGGCAGCATCGACTCGATGCTCGCGAAGATCAACGCGACCAACGCCACCTACACCGAGTCGGCGCTGTCGTTCATGACGCCGCCGCACCCGAGCGACCTTTCGACGCTGAAGAACCGCGGCGCGAAGATGATGCTCTACCACGGCACGAGCGATCCGATCTTCTCGAGCGACGACACCACGACCTGGTACGACGCCCTGCGCGCCGCGAACGGCGGCGATGCCTCCAACTTCGCGCGCTTCTTCCGCGTGCCGGGGATGACCCACTGCTCCGGCGGGGTGGCCACCGACCAGTTCGACATGCTCACGCCGCTGGTCGCATGGGTCGAGCAGGGCACGGCGCCGGGCAGCGTGACCGCGACCGCGCGGGGTCCGGGCAACGCGGCCGGCGTCAACGCCGACATTCCGGGTACCTGGGCCGCCAATCGCACCCGGCCGCTGTGCCCCTACCCTACGGTCGCGCGCTACAAAGGCACCGGCAGCATCGAAGTGGCCGACAATTTCAGCTGTCAGTAGCACGCACCGGCAGCACGGATCGAACGGAGCCCCGATGAACCACGCCGACCTGATCGCGATCGACACCCACACGCACCTCGAGGTGTCGTGCTGGAATCCGTTCGACAACTACGGCGAGGAGTACGACCGCGCGGCGGACAAGTATTTCCGCTCCAGCCGCCGGCCGACGATGGCCGAGTCGCTCGCCTATTACCGAGAGAAGAAGATCGGCTTCGTGATGTTCACCGTCGACGCGGAGACGCAGATGGGGCGCCGCCGCATCCCGAACGAGGAGATCGCCGAAGCCGCGCAGGCGAATTCGGACATCATGATCGCCTTCGGCAGCATCGACCCGCACAAGGGCAAGATGGGCGCGCGCGAGGCGCGCAAGCTGATCGAGGAACACGGCGTCAAGGGCTTCAAGTTCCACCCGACCGTGCAAGGCTTCGAGCCCCACGACCGATTGGCCTGGCCGATCTACGAAGTCATCGCCGAGTACAAGCTGCCGGCGATCTTCCACAGCGGCCACTCGGGCATCGGCAGCGGCATGCGGTGCGGCGGCGGCTTGAGGCTGCAGAACAGCAATCCGATGCTGCTGGAAGACGTGGCGATCGCCTTCCCCGACATCGAGATCGTCGTCGCGCACCCGAGCTGGCCCTGGCAGGACGAGGCGCTGTCGCTCGCGGTGCACAAGCCCAACATCTGGATCGATCTCTCCGGCTGGAGCCCGAAGTACTTCCCGCCCCAGCTCGTGCAATACGCCAACACGCAGCTCAAGGACCGCATCCTGTTCGGCAGCGACTACCCGCTGATCACTCCCGATCGCTGGCTGAAGGACTTCGCCGACGCAGGCTTCAAGCCCGAGGTTCAGCCATTGATACTGAAGGAAAATGCGAAGCGGCTGTTGCGCTTGACCTAGACTTCTCGGTTCCCCTGCACCGCTGAAGGAGTGAACCATGTCACTGCGCATCAACGACACTGCCCCCGACTTCGAAGCCGAGACCACCCAGGGCAAGATCAAGTTCCACGACTGGATCGGCGATAAGTGGGCGATCCTGTTCTCGCACCCGAAGGACTTCACCCCGGTGTGCACGACCGAGCTGGGCTACATGGCCAAGATCGAGCCCGAGTTCGCCAAGCGCAACGCCAAGTTGATCGGCCTGTCGGTCGACCCGGTCGGGCGTCATGAGGAATGGTCGCGCGACATCGAGGAGACGCAGGGCGCCAAGGTCAAGTACCCGATGATCGGCGACAGCGATCTGAAGGTAGCCAAGCTGTACAACATGCTGCCGGCCGAAGAGGTCGCCTCCGACGGGCGCACCGCGGCGACCAACGCCACCGTGCGCTCGGTCTTCATCATCGGGCCGGACAAGAAGATCAAGCTGATGCTGACCTATCCGATGACCACGGGGCGCAACTTCGACGAGATCCTGCGCGTGCTGGACTCGATGCAGCTCACCGCCAAGTACAAGGTGGCCACGCCGGTGAACTGGAAGCACGGCGAGGACGTGATCATCACGCCGGCGGTCACCAACGAAGAGGCCGAGAAGTCCTTCCCGGGCTTCAAGACGATCAAGCCTTATCTGCGCACGACGAAGCAGCCGGGTTGAATTTCAGCGTCGGCCCGAATGCGCAGTAAAGTGCATCAGGCTGGTGACCCACCCGGTACCGGGTCGAGCACGGCGCGCAGCTGCTCGCGCAGACCCGACGCGGCGGCCTCGAGCGCGAGGCCGCTGGTGTCGAACGCCGTGTCCGCCTTCGAATAGAACGCGGCGCGGCTGTCGAGGATGCGGCGCAAGTCGTTCATGGCCTCAGCGCTTCCGGCGTGGCCGCCCATCGGGCGCACGTCGCCTTGCGCGAGCACGCGGCTCATGTGCTCCTCGGGCGACGCACGCACCCACACGGTGTAGCACTGGGCGAGCAGCAGGTTGAACGTCGCCGGGTCGGAAACGATGCCCCCCGGCGTCGCGATCACCGCTCGCGCATGCTGTGCGAGCGCCTCGTCGAGGGCACGCCGCTCGTAGCGCCGGTACGCGGCGGGCCCGTACAGCGAGTGGATCTCGGACAGCGTGCATCCGGCCAGCGCCTCGATGCTGCGATTCAGCTCGACGAACGGTATGTCTTCGCGCTCGGCCAGCGCGCGCCCGAGCGTGCTCTTGCCGGCTCCGCGCAGGCCGATCAGCGCGATGCGCCCGCGCCGGGTCGCCTCGCTCGCCGGCGCATCGAACAACGCCGCGAGCGCCGCGCGCGAGCGCGCCAGATCGGCTTCGCTGCGCCCGCGGAGGATCTCGCGGATCATCAGCCACTCCGGGGAGCTTGTCGTCTGGTCGCCCACCAGTTCGGCGAGCGAGCAGCTCAGCGCCTGGGCGAGCTGGCGCAGGAACTGCACCGAGGCATTGCCGACGCCCATCTCGATGTTGGCCACATGCCGCTCCGACACCTGCGCCGCCTTGGCGAGTCCTTTGCGCGTCAGTCCACGGCGCGCGCGCAGCGCCCGGGTCCGCTCGCCGAGCGCTGAAAGAAACGGATCACGAGGGTCCTTGGGGTCGACGGAGGGGTCCAGCACGGGCTACCTTCGGGTTTGCATGGAGCGCCAGTCACACGATAGGCGCTATAGTGAGTCACATGCAACATATTACATGTTATGTCGCAACCTGCCTTTGACGGCGACCCGCAGGTTAACCCACCCCCGGAACGCTTCAACGCGGCGGCGCACCTGCTGGCGTTGAACGCCGAGCGCGGCGCGGTGCTGGCGTACGTCGACGACACGCAGCGCCTGACCTACGGCGAGCTCGCCGAGCGCGTGCGCCGTTGCGCGGCCGGTCTGCTGGCACTCGGCCTTCGGCGCGAAGAGCGTGTGCTGATGGCGATGCACGACAGCGTGGACTTTCCGGTCGCCTTCCTCGGCGCGCTCTACGCGGGTCTCGTGCCGGTCCCGGTCAACACCTTGCTGACCGCGGACGACTATGCCTACATGCTCGAGCACAGCGCGGCGCGTGCCCTTCTCGTATCGGCTCCGCTGTGGCCGACGCTGCAGGCCGCGTCGAAGAGCCATGCATCGATCCCGGTGATCGTCTCGGGGGCCGGCGCCGCGCCCGCCGGCACCCGCGCTTTCGCCAGCCTCCTCGAGGCCGCACCGCTGGCGAACGCGGCCGACACGCGCGCCGATGACTTCGGCTTCTGGCTCTATTCGAGCGGCTCGACCGGCCGGCCCAAGGCCGCGGTCCACACGCACGCCAACCTGTACTGGACCGCCGCGCTGTACGGCACGCCCATCCTCGGGCTGCGCCCAGGCGACGTGTGCTTCTCGGCCGCCAAGCTGTTCTTCGCCTACGGACTCGGCAATGCCCTGACGTTCCCCCTCAGCGTGGGCGCGACCGTCGTCCTGATGGCCGAACGCCCCACGCCGGCGGCCGTGTTCAAGCGCTGGGTCGAACAGCGCGTGAGCGTCTTCTTCGGTGCGCCGACCGGCTATGCCGGCATGCTCGCGTCGCCCGACCTGCCGCCGCGCGCGAGCGTGAAGCTGCGCCTGTGCTCCTCGGCCGGCGAAGCGCTGCCGCGCGAGATCGGCGAGCGCTTCACCGCGCACTACGGCTGCGAGATCGTCGATGGCCTCGGCTCGACCGAGATGCTGCACATCTTCCTGTCTAACCGGCCGGGCCAGGTTCGGTACGGCAGCACCGGCCGGGTCGTGCCCGGCTATCGGCTGCGACTCCTCACCGAAGACGGCACCGAGGCCGCCGCCGGCGAGATCGGCGACCTCTATGTCAGCGGCCCCAGCAGCGCGCTGATGTACTGGGGGCAGCGCGACAAGTCCCGGGCGACATTCCAGGGCGAGTGGACCAAGACCGGCGACAAGTACAGCGTCGACGAGCATGGCTGCTACGTCTACGCGGGCCGCAGCGACGACATGCTCAAGGTCAGCGGCATCTACGTCTCGCCGTTCGAGGTCGAGGCGACGCTGATGCAGCATCCGGCGGTGCTCGAATCGGCGGTGATCGGTGTCGCGGACGCCGACGGCCTCACGAAGACCAAGGCCTACGTCGTGCGCAAGCCGGGCCAGCAGGTCGACGAGGATGAACTCAAGGCCTTCGTGAAGGAACGCCTCGCGGCGTACAAGTACCCGCGCACGATCGAGTTCATCGACGAACTGCCGAAGACGGCGACGGGGAAGATCCAGCGCTTCCGTCTTCGCGAGCGTTCGGCCCCGTGACAGCATTCGCTCACATCGAGTGGCACGGGCGGCCGCTGCGACTCGAGTACAACTGGGTCGGCAACGCCGACTCGACGCAACCCGCCATCGTGTTCCTGCACGAAGGCTTGGGCTCGGTCGCGATGTGGAAAGACTTCCCCGAGCGCTTCTGCGGCGACTACGGCTTCAAGGGCCTGGTGTTCTCGCGCTACGGCTACGGCCAGTCGAGCCCCAAGCCTGCCGATGAGCATTGGGCGCCCGACTTCATGCATGCGCAGGCCCATGAAGTACTGCCCGCATTGTTGGAGCGGCTGGACATCGTCCGGCCCTGGCTCTTCGGGCACAGCGACGGCGCCTCGATCGCGCTGCTGCATGCGTCCCGGTTCCCGGTGGCCGGACTCATCGTCGTCGCGCCGCACATCTTTGTCGAGGACGTTTCCATCGCCAGCATCGCGAAGGCCCGCGACGCCTACGCCGAGACCGACCTGCGCAAGCGCCTGGCGCGGTACCACGCCGACCCCGACTCCGCCTTCCGCGGCTGGAACGACGTGTGGCTCAGCCCGGCGTTTCGCGACTGGAACATCGAAAGCGAGCTCGCCACGATCCGCTGCCCGGTCCTGGCCGTGCAGGGCGAGGACGACGAGTACGGCACCCTCGCGCAGATCCGAGGCATCGCCGCCAAGCTGCCGGGCACCGAGCTGCTCGTGATCCCGGAATGCGGGCATTCCCCGCACCGTGATCAACCCGCGCTGCTGGCGCGCGCGGCGGCCCGATTCATCCTCGACCACCCCCGAGACAAACCCGTACTTGATACTTAAATAGTTTACAGGTAAAGTAAATGCGTCTCGACGGTCCTTGCCGCTTGGTAATGCATGATGGCACCAGGCAACGTACCCAATCAGCAACCGAAGTGAAAGTGGAGACCTCATGAAGACCCTTCCCAAGCTGTCGGCGCTCGCCGCCGCGCTGTGCCTGGCAGGCCTTGCGCAAGCGCAGAGCACTGCACCCGTCAAGGTCGGCTTCATGCTGCCCTACACAGGCACCTACGCGGCACTCGGCAACATGATCGAGAGCGGCTTCAAGCTGTACGTGCAGGAGCAAGGCGGCAAGCTCGGCGGCCGCGAGATCCAGTACTTCAAGGTCGACGACGAATCCGAGCCGTCCAAGGCGACCGACAACGTCAACAAGCTGATCAAGCGCGACAACGTCGACGTGCTCGTCGGCACCGTGCACTCCGGCGTCGCGCTCGCGATGGCCAAGGCCGCGAAGGACAGCAACACGCTGCTGATCATCCCGAACGCTGGCGCCGACGCGATCACCGGCCCGATGTGCGGCGCGAACATCGTGCGCAGCTCGTTCTCGAACTGGCAGCCGGCGTACGCGATGGGCAAGGTCGCCGCCGAAAAGGGCGCGAAGAAGGCGATCACGATCACCTGGAACTACGCGGCGGGCAGTGAATCGGTGAAGGGCTTCACCGAGGCCTTCGAAAAGGGCGGCGGCAAGGTCGTCAAGGATCTGAACCTGCCGTTCCCGGGCGTCGAATTCCAGGCGCTGCTGACCGAGATCGCCGCGCAGAAGCCCGATGCGGTCTATGCGTTCTTCGCCGGCGGCGGCGCGGTCAAGTTCGTCAAGGACTACGCCGCCGCGGGCCTGAACAAGACCATCCCGCTCTACGGCCCCGGCTTCCTCACCGACGGCACGCTCGAGGCGCAAGGCACCGCCGCGCAGGGCATGCTGACGACGCTGCACTACGCCGACAACCTCGACACGCCGCGCAACAACACGTTCCGCAAGGCCTTCGCGCTGACCTACAAGGCGCAGGCGGATGTCTATGCGGTCCAGGGCTACGACGCCGCGCAGATCCTCGGCGCGGGCCTCTCCGCGGTGAAGGGCGACCTCGGCAAGCGCGACGCGCTCACCTCCGCGATGCACAAGGTCACCGTCGACAGCCCGCGCGGCAAGTTCACGATCTCGCCGGCCGGCAACCCGGTGCAGGACATCTACCTGCGCGAGGCCAAGGGCAACAACAACGAGTACCGCAGCGTCGCCGTGAAGGCGCTCGCCGACCCCGCCCGCGGCTGCAAACTGTAGCCTTCGAGAGTCGGACGCTTCGCTGAATTCAAGCGGGCGGCTTCGCCGCCCTTCTCTGCTGCGGCCCGCTCTGCGGGCCAATTCGCTCGCCAGCCGTGGATCTGCCTACCTTCCTCGTCCAGTGCCTGAACGCCGTCCAGTACGGCCTGCTGCTGTT